>Ga0302314_10018156_pt1 | contig 11743 bp, 10 predicted proteins | sample III_Palsa_N2_3_FD_200533 | JGI IMG/M metagenome (GOLD analysis project Ga0302314, IMG submission 200533) | Peat permafrost microbial communities from Stordalen Mire near Abisko, Sweden - III_Palsa_N2_3 | ecosystem: Environmental > Terrestrial > Soil > Palsa > Peat permafrost | place: Sweden...
ACGTACAGGCCGCACAGCACGTAGACGCCGCATTTCAGCGGCACCAGCACGCCGGTGACGTTGCCGATGCGCCGGATGCCGCCGAGGATCACCACGCCGGCGAGGCTGGCCAGGATCACGCCGGTGATCCAGGTCGGCACGCCGAAGTATTCGCGCGTGACGTCGGCCGCGCTCCAGGTCTGGAACATATTGCCGCCGGTCACGGCGAACAGCAGCAGTGCGCAGCAGAAAAAGGCGCCGACGAACCTGCCGAAACCCTGCAGGCCGGGAGACCTTCCGGCGAGCGCATTGCGCACCACGTACATGGCGCCGCCATGCGGATTGCCCGGTTCCGAGGTATCGCGGTAGAGCAGCGCCAGCGTCACTTCGGTAGTCTTCAGCGCCATGCCGAGCAGGCCCACCAGCCACATCCAGAACATCGCCCCCGGCCCGCCGAAGTCCACCGCGATGGCCATGCCGGCGATTGCGCCCAGGCCGACCGTGCCGGACATGGCCGTGGTCAGCGCCTGGAAATGAGTCAGGGCGCCGCTGCCCTGTCCGGTGTCGATGCCCTTGCCCATCACCAGCGCCACGCCGTGAGTCAGCGAGCGGTACTGGCAGAAGCCGCTCCACAGCGTGAACAGCGCTCCGATGGCAAGCAAGGCCAGCAGCATCGGCACCGACAGCAAGGCGTTGTTGATCGCATCAACCGCCGACCAGAAGCCATTCACGCCAGCTCACTATGGCTGCGCGAGTAGAGGAAGAAGACCACCAGCCCGACTGTGGACCAGCCCGCGAACCACTCCCAAGTGATGGCGGGCAGGCCGGCCATCAGGAAGGCGCAGAAGCCCATGCCCAGCAGCGGCACCAGCGGCACCAGCGGTGTGCGGAAAGGGCGTTTCAGTTCGGGGCGCGTCTTGCGCAGCACGATGACGCTGGCGCAGACCAGGAAGAACGCGGCCAGGGTGCCCAGGTTGACCAGCTCCGCCACCTTGCCGATGGGGAACAGGCCGGCGATCAGGGCGATGACCACCCCGGACCCCAGGATCAGGCGCACCGGGGTCTGCGTCTTCGGATTGACCGCCGACATCGGCTTGGGCAGCAAGCCGTCGCGCGCCATCGCCATGACGACACGGGTCAGGCCGAAGTACAGCACCAGCATCACCGTGGTAATGCCGGCCAGGGCGCCGATCGAGATCAGCGCTTCGGCCCAGCCGATGCCGAGCTGCTTGAGCGCATCGGCGATGGGCGCCTTGACATCGATCTGGTCGTAATGCACCACGCCGGTGAGGATGCCGGAAACGACGATATACAGGATGGTGCAGATCACCAGCGAGGCGATGATGCCGATCGGCAGGTTGCGCTGCGGATTGATGGTTTCCTCCGCCGCAGTGGAAACCGCATCGAAGCCGATGTAGGCGAAGAAGATCAACGAGGCGCCGGTGAGAATGCCGCCGTAGCCGAAATGCGACTGGCCGGCAGCGTCGGTGGTTGCCGTCGGGATGAACGGGTGCCAGTTGGCCGGATTGACGTGCGGCCCGGCGACGACGATGAACACCGCTACCGCAGTCAGCTTGATGAACACCATGATGGTGTTGAAGCGCGCCGACTCCTGCACGCCGATCGACAACAGCACCGACAGCGCCAGCACGACGAGCATGGCCGGCACGTTGGCGATGCCGCCTTCAAGCCAAGCGGTGGTCAGGGACGGGGGCAGGTGGATGCCGAGCAGCTCCAGGATCTTGCCGAAATAGCCGGACCAGCCGATGGCGACGGTGGAGGTGGCGACGGAGTATTCCAGAATCAGGTCCCAGCCGATGATCCAGGCGACCAGTTCGCCGATGCCGGAATAGGCGTAGCCGTAGGCACTGCCGGCGCCGCCGATGGCGCCCGCCAGTTCGGCATAAGACAGCGCGGCGAAGGCGCAGGCAGTGCCGGACAGGATGAAGGACAGCACGATCGCCGGGCCCGAATGTTGCGCCGCGACCACGCCGGTGAGCACGAAGATGCCGGTGCCGATGATGCAGCCGATTCCCAGCATGGTGAGGTCGAACGCGCCGAGACAGCGTTTCAGACCCGTATCGGCATTGACGTCGATCGGTTTGGTGCGGAACAGACTCATGGCTCTCCCTCGAAAATTCTGATGGTTATGGCAGGTGCAATGCCTGCTTGATGCCAGAAGTATGCCCGGCGCGGGGGCTGCGCGCCTAGCCGGGGCGATTTTCTACGCTATCGCGGGGGGCGGTGCGAAGGATGCCACGCATTGCCTTCGCCCGCATGCGGGACAGCGAGAAAGCTGGGCGGGCCTAGCTTTCCACAATCGCCGTCACGCCCATACCGCCGGCGGTGCAGATCGAGATCAGGCCGCGTCCGCCGCCGTTTTCGGCGATGATCTTGGCCAGGGTGGCGAGGATGCGGCCGCCGGTGGCGGCGAAAGGGTGGCCCAGCGCCAGGCTGCTGCCGTGGATGTTGAGTTTGGCGCGGTCGATGTTGCCGAGGGGCTTGGCCAGGCCGAGCCGGTCCTTGCAGAACTTCTTGTCTTCCCAGGCCTTGAGGGTGCACAGCACCTGCGCGGCGAAGGCTTCGTGGATTTCGTAGAAATCGAAATCCTGCAGCTTCAGGCCGTTGCGCTCCAGCATGCGCGGCACCGCGTACGACGGCGCCATCAGCAGGCCTTCCTTGCGCTCGAAGAAGTCCACCGCCGCCGTTTCATAGCTGCTCAGAAAGGCCAGGGGCTTGAGGCCGCGCGATCGGGCCCAGTCCTCCGAGGCCAGCAGCACGGCGGAGGCGCCGTCGGTCAGCGGCGTGCTGTTGGCGGCGGTGAGGGTGCCGTTGACCTTGTCGAAGGCCGGTTTCAGCTTGGCCAGCTTCTCCAGGGTGGAATCGGCGCGCAGGTTGTTGTCGCGCTCGAGCCCGGCATAGGGCACGATCATGTCGGCAAAAAAGCCCTTGTCATAGGCCAGCGCCGCCTTCTGGTGGGATTCCAGCGCCAGCTGGTCCTGCGCTTCGCGCGGGATCTGCCATTCCTTGGCCATGACTTCGGTGTGCTGGCCCATCGACAGCTTGGTACGCGGCTCGCTGACGCCGGGGATCAGCGGCGTCAGGTCCCTGGGCCGGAATTTGGCCAGGGCGGCGAGGCGCTGGCCGGTGGTCTTGGCGCGGTTGGCTTCCAGCAGGATTTTGCGCAGGCCCTCGCTGACGCCGATCGGCGCATCCGACGCGGTATCGACGCCGCCGGCGATGCCGCACTCGATCTGGCCGAGCGCGATCTTGCTGCCCACGGTGATCGCGGTCTCCAGGCTGGTGCCGCAGGCCTGTTGCAGATCGTAGGCCGGTGTGGTCAGCGACAGCCCGCAGGACAGGGTACTCTCGCGGGTCAGGTTGAAATCGCGCGAATGTTTCAGCACCGCGCCGGCAGCGACTTCGCCGAGGCGCTCGCCATGCAGCTGGAACTTGTCCACCACCCCCTTCAGCGTGGCGGTGAGCATGTCCTGATTGCTGCGTGTGGCGTAGGCGGTATTCTGGCGGGCGAAGGGAATACGCGCTCCCCCGAGGATGGCGACTTTGCGGCCGTAGGGTTTCATGGTCAGGCTCCAGGCGGGTACGGAAGTCTGGCTGGATTCTAGCCGGTGATTCGGCCCGGCGCTCCGCCGATGCCGCGGACCTGGCCCCGCGCGTTGCCAAAGCAGGGCCTGCCGTGCTGATAATTGGCCAATCAAGCAATTGGCTTTGGGCGGATCCATTCATGCAGGTCCCGGGGGTAAAGCGCCTTCATTGGTGCGGTTGCGCGCTGGCGGCGTTCGCCCTGGCCCTGGCTGCCCCGCTTGCGGCGCAAGCCCAGGGCTGGGGCGGCGCGGTCGGCCTGACCAGCGATTATGTGTATCGCGGGCTGACGCAAAGCGACCACGAGCCTGCCGGTCAGCTGGATCTGCACTATTACGGTCGCCCGGGCTGGTACGCCGGACTGTGGACGACCAGCGTCCGGCGCGACCGCGACGATTCCACCACGGCCGAGTTCGACCCTTATGTGGGCTTTCAATGGCCCCTGGCGCAGGACTGGAGCGGGCGGATTGGCGCGGTGTATCACGACTACCCCTGGAACAACCCCGGACATCACTACAACAACGCGGAGTTTTCCGCCTCGCTGGCGTACTCCGACCGCGCCTTCGTGACGGTCGCCTATTCCCCCAACACCCTGGTCGAGGCCTACTGGGGCGATGTCAGCGGCCATGCCGCCATCTCCTATGAACTGGCCCTGCACCAGCCGCTGCCGTATGCCTTTTCGCTCAATGGCGGGGTGGGTTACTACGATCTGCACCAGGTTCTGGATACCGGCTACATTTACTGGAATGCCGGAGTGGGCTATCAGCTTGGCCGGGCGCAACTGAACCTGTCCTATATCGGCACCGACAGCACCGCCCGCTACCGGCTTTCCGACGGACTTGCGGTCAATCGCCTGGTTGCCGCGGTGATCTACCACTTTTGAGGCGGCGCCTGGCGCCGCAACCTTTTGCGGGCATGCGGGCACTCACTGTTTAAGGAAAATCGAAAAACCCAGGAACGAGACCCGTGATATGCAAGCGCAAGCGGAAACAATGATCCCGCCCGGACTGGAGGCAAAAACCGCCGACAACGGCCGTGAACTGGCCCTGCTGCGCCAGGTGGCGCAAGGCAACCGGCAGGCCTTCGAGACGCTGTATTCGGGCTATTACCGCCGTCTGGGGCGCTTTCTGACCCGGCTGACGCAACGCCCGGAGCTGATCGAGGAAGCCGTCAACGATACCTTCTGGGTGGTCTGGCAGAAGGCCGGCGACTTCCGCGGCGCCTCGCTGGTCTCCACCTGGATCATGGGTATCGCCTACCGTTGCGCCCTCAAGGCGCTGCGCCGTGCCGGCGGCGCGGCCACCGAACCGCTCGACGATAACTACGAGGATACCGGCACGGCGGAGCTGCAGGCCCAGCAGGAGCTGCGCGACTGGTTGGGCAAGGGCCTGCGCCATCTGCCGCTGGAGCAGCGCACCACCCTGGAGCTGGCCTACTACATGGGCCATTCCTGCGAGGAAATCGGGGAAATCATGGATTGCGCAGTGGGCACGGTGAAAGCGCGCATGTTTCACGCGCGGGTCAAGTTGCGCAATTTGCTGCCGGCACTGGGCGGCATGACTGGACGAGGCAACTCATGAATCTATCGGACGATGTTTTTGCAATTCACCGGCGCGCCTGGGACCTGATTCCCTGGGTGGTCAACGGACGCGCTACGGACGAAGAGCGCCGCACGGTGGAACAGCACCTGGCGGAGTGCGGCGATTGCCGCGAGGAGCATGCGTTCCAGCTGCGCCTGCACGCAGCGGTGAGCCGCAAAGCGCAACCCGATGCGCAGGCCCTGGCCAAGGCGGAATCCGCCGCCGCGGCGTCGCTGCAGCGCTTGTGGCAGCGCATCGACGGTGAAGCCGAGCCGGCGCCGGTCGTGCGCCGCTTCGCCGCGGGCGGGTTTGCGCGCGGGCTGCTGGTGGCGGTGCTGATCGAAGCCGTGGGCATCGCGGCGCTCAGCTCGGCCTTGTGGACGCGCGAGTCGCCGCGGGCCGGCTCCGCGCCCTATGTAACCCTGAGCGCGCCGCAACCGGGCGCCGCGCGCGCCACCATCCGCGCCGTGCTGGCGCCGACCCTGACCCTGGGTGAGTTGCAGACCCTGCTGGGACAGACGCAGTTGCAGATCGTGGCCGGCCCCAGCGATGCCGGGGTTTATTCGCTGGCCCCCTTGCTGGCGAGCGCCGCCGATACCACGCTGCCGGTGCTGGCGCAGTTGCGCAGCCATCCGGGAGTGCGTTTCGCCGAGCCGGTGGACGCGGCCGCACGCACCGCGCCATGACACGATCGATCGGCGCGGTGCTGCTGGCGGCAAGCCTGGCAGCCTGCGCCGCGGTGCCCGGCGGCGCCGATCCCGCCGCCGGCCGGATGCGCAGCGATCCGGCCAGCCTGATCGTGCTCACCGTCGCCAATCCGCCGGAAACCGTGATGCAGCGCGCCGGCTCCACGCTGCGCGGCTACGACAGCGTGCCGCTGTACGCGCCCGGCAGCAGCGCCCTGGCCGCGGTCGCTTCGATCGAGCGCAGCTACGGTCTGCACCAGCTGGCCGCCTGGCCCATCGCCCCGCTGCAGGTGCATTGCGTGGTGCTGCAAGTACCGGCCGGAACCTCCCGCGAGGAAATGTTGGCGCGGCTGTCGCGTGATCCGCGAGTAAGCGTGGCCCAGCCCTTGCAGAATTTCGGCACGCTGTCCGCCGGCTACAACGATCCCTATGTCGGCTTGCAGCGCGGCTTTGCCCAGATCGACGCCGCCGCGGCACAGCAGTGGTCGCGCGGCGATGGCGTGCGCGTGGCGGTGATCGACACCGGCATGGACAGTATGCACCCCGACCTGCAGGGCCGGGTCGATGCGCTGCGCAACTTTGTCGACGACGACCAGGGGCAGTTCGCTGCGGACCGGCACGGCACCGAGGTGGCCGGCGTCATCGGCGCCGACGCCAATAATCGCCAGGGCATCGTCGGCATCGCGCCCGGCGTGCGCATCCTCGCGCTCAAGGCCTGCTGGCAAGTGCAGCCGCGCGCCGATGGGGCGCAATGCAATTCCTTCACCCTGGCGCAGGCGCTGACCATTGCCATCGAGTCCGGCGCGCAGGTCATCAACCTGAGTCTCGGCGGTCCCGCCGATCCGCTGCTGACGCAGCTGGTCGGCTACGCCCTGAAGCGCGGCATCGTGGTGGTCGGCGCGGTGCCGCCGGATGGTGGTCTCGACGGCTTCCCGGTCGGCGTACCCGGCGTGATCGCCGTCGATGCCATCGAACATCCTTCGGCGAGCGCCAGCGTGTTGCATGCGCCGGGCCGCGAAGTGCTGACCCTGACGCCGGGCGGCCACTACGACTTCGTTTCCGGTTCCTCGCTGGCGGCGGCGCATGTCAGCGGCGCCGTGGCCCTGCTGCTGGCGACGAATCCGCGTCTGGATTCCGCGGCTGTCTACAGCTTGCTGAGTCGCACCAGCGCCGCTGATACCGACACCGGTGCCGTCGCGATCAATGTGTGTGCCGCATTGGCGCTGTTGCGTCCGGACAGCAATTGCAGTACCGGACATTCCGATGTCGGTAACGACGCGCGCATCGCGCCCGGTCATTAAGTCAGCCAAAAGCCTTTCCGCGGCTGGCCGTATCTACCGATAGTCCCGCATGGAATTTGCGTTTCGCCGCGCAACCTTTGCGCCGCGTGCCCGCACCAACTCCCTGACACGGCAACAACGGCGCGGGCCATCCCGCGATGAATGCCGCGGCATGCGCAACCCTTTTTTTTAGTTTCAGCACTCATGCCGTGTATGGGTCTGCAAATCACGGCATTGAACTACGGGCATGGAGATGTGACATGGCAATTCGCGGAGCATCGTTAAACAGGACATTGATCATTGGCTGCCTGGGCCTGTTGTCCGCCTGTAGCAGCGGCGGCTCCGGATCCGGAGCGTCGGGCATGAGCGGCTCAAGCAGTTCCGGCGGCGGCTCATCCAGCAGCGGCGCCGCCTTGGGTCCCTACACCTTGACCAACCTGGTTGCCGACAAGGCCAACCTGGATTCGGACGGCTCCGCTTCGGCCAGCCACGTCGACCCCAAGCTGGTCAATCCCTGGGGCCTGGTGTTCGCGCCCAGCGAGCCGTCGTGGATCTCCGACGAAGGCGGCAACGCCTCGACGCTGTATGACGGCCTGGGCGACAGTATCCCCCTGGTGGTCCAGTTGCCTGCCAGCGGAGCGCAGGCGGCCTCGCCCACCGGAATCGTCTTCAACTCCGGCAGCAGTACCGATTTCGTGATTGGCAGCGCCGCCGCGGCCGGTCCGGCCGACTTCATCTTCGACGGCCTGAATGGAAGGATTTTCGGCTGGTCCGAGGCCGCGGGCGCGGTGGTCGCCTATAGCGCCACGGATGGGGCGATGTATACCGGCCTGGCGTTCGCCAACAACGGCAGCGGCAATTTCATCTACGCCGCCGATTTCAAGAACAACAAGGTCGATGTACTCGACAACACCTTCAAAGTCGTCTCGGTGCCCGGCACCACCGGCAGTTTCCCGTTTACCGATCCAAAGCTGCCAGCCGGCTACGCACCCTACGGCATTCAGGCCATCAGCAACGGCGGCACCACGCAGATTTACGTGGCGTATGCGGCGTTCAGCAGCGCCGCCGTCGGCGGCTCATCGAGTTCGAGCAGTTCCAGCAGCAGTTCCGGCGGCGGCAATCCTCCTCCTTACGTCGCATCCATCCGCGCCACGCCGAAAGCGGCCAACATCCCGGGCACCGGCCTGGGCCAGATCGACGTGTTCGATACCAGCGGTAACTTTGTCCAGACGCTGGTCGCCGCGGGCGGCGTACTGAATGGTCCCTGGGGCATGGCCCTGGCGCCCAACGCGTTCGGCTCCCTGGGCGGCGATCTGCTGGTAGGCAACTTCGGCGACGGCTCGACTGACAACGGCAGCGGCGTGATCGATGCTTTCGATCCGACCAGCGGAGCCTTCGTTGGCGCGGTTGCCAATGCCCAAGGCAGCGCCCTCACTGTCCCGGGTGTGTGGGGCCTGGCCTTCGGCAACGGCGCCGACAATCAGCCGCTGAATACCCTGTTTTTCACGGCCGGCACCAACGCCGAGGTTGACGGTACCTACGGCCGTATCGATGCGGGCGCCACCGCGCCGGCCTTTGCCAACTCCGTCAGCATCAGCGCCCCGGCTTCCGGCGCCAGCGTCACCGGAACGGTCGCGGTGACCGCATCGGTGCAGGACGTAAACGCGGTGACCCAGGTGCAGTTCTTTGCCGGCGGTGTGTCGATCGGCACCGCCACCGCGGCTCCGTTCACGGTGCAGTGGAACAGCACAACGTCCGCCAACGGCACGGCGGAACTGACCGCAACGGCCACGGATGCGGATAACAACACCCTGACTTCGGCGGCGCTCAGCGTGACCGTAGACAATGCGGCTACGCCGCCGCCGGCGGTGACGCTGACGCAGCTGCAGACGCAGTTCTTCACGCCGATCTGCTCGGTCTGCCACACCGGCCAGGGCAGCACCCTGCCAGGCGTGCAGAACCTGACCGCGGGGAACAGCTTCAGCAACATCGTCAACGTGGCCAGCATCGAGGAACCGTCGCTGGACCGCATCAAGCCCAACGATCCGGCCAACAGCTACATGATCCAGAAGATCGAGGGCGCGGCCGGCATCAAGGGCTCGCAGATGCCCGACGGCTGTCCGATCACGCAGCCCTGCCTGACGCAGTCGCAGATCAACATGTTCATCTCCTGGGTGAATTCAGGCGCGCCTAACAACTGAAGAATCGGAGCGTCCCGCCGGGCGGCGGGACGCTCCCTAGCTCAGTGTTTTATGTGAAATCGGGGGCTGTTTCCAATGCGTAAGTTTCTTGCAATCTTGCTGGGACTCGCCGGGCTGGCGCTGGGCGCCTGCGCCGGCAATGGCGACGGCCTGGATCAGAACGGCGACCCGATCAGTAGCAGCTCCAGCTCCAGTTCCGGGGCCGGTTCGAGTTCCAGTTCAAGCAGCGGCGGCACGGTTGCCTTCGAGACCATCCAGGACCAGGTGTTCACGCCGATCTGTTCGGTATGCCACCAGGGCGCCGGTGCTCCGGAAGGCATGCAGCTGACCGCCGGCCTGGCCTACTCGATGATCGTCAACGTGCCCAGCATGGAAGTGCCGACACTCGACCGCATCGCGCCCGGCGATCCGGCCAATAGCTATCTGGTGCAGAAGATCATGGGCACGGCCGCGGTGGGAAATCAGATGCCCGACGGTTGCCCGGTCACGCAACCCTGCCTGGATGCCGCCACCATCGCCATGATCGTGCAATGGGTCAGCGAGGGCGCGCCGCCGCCTTCGTCATCGTCGTCAGACGCAAGCGCAACGGATCAGGTGAGCCAATGAGAATGAATATGCGGGCTTTGCGGGCCTGGTTCTGGTGGCTGCTGCTGGCGGTGCAGGCGCTGGGCGCCTATGCCCATGCCGAGCCCTATCTGGCGGTGCGCGAAGGCCTGGGTTGCCCGGCCTGCCACGTCAATCCCACCGGCGGCGGGCTGCGCACCACCTTCGGCGACGTCTTTGCGCAGACGCAGTGGCCGCAGCAGCAAGTGGATCTGGGCGGGCGCGGCCTGTGGCTCGGCAACGTCACCGACTACCTGCGCGCCGGCGGCGATGTGCGCGACGATTTTGCCTGGAACGATACGCCGCACCAGAAAAAAACCGATTCCTTCGGCCTCGACGAACTCGCGGCTTACGGCGCCGCGGACGTGATCAAAGACCGCTTGACGCTCTATGTGGACGAGCTGCTGGCGCCGGGCGCCGCCACCACTCGCGAGGCTTACGCCCTGCTCTGGTTCGATCAGCATGAGCTCTACCTCAAGGCCGGCAGGATGTATCTGCCTTACGGCTTGCGGCTGCAGGATGACACCGCGTTTATCCGGCAGGCTACCGAAGTCAACTACGAAACCTCAGACAACGGCGTCGAGCTGGGCTTCCTGCATGGCCCCTGGAGCGCGCAGCTTGCGGTAACCGATGGCGCCGCTGGAGGCGAGGGCAAGGACATCACCAGCAGCATTGTCTACGTGCAGCCGGGATGGCGCCTGGGCGCCAGTTATAGCGACAACGGCGCCAACGGCGGCACCCATGGCGAGCGGCGCATGGGCGGCGTATTCACCGGTGTGCGCACCGGCCCGATCGCCTGGCTGGCGGAGGCGGATTACATCATCGATCAGACGGTCCTGCCCGACGTCGCCGAGTATGCCGGGCTGCTGGAGGCGAACTGGGCCTTCCTGCGCGGCAACAACCTGAAGCTCACCGCCGAATATTTAGATCCCGACCGGCACATCGGCAATAACGAAGAGAACCGCTTCAGCGTGGTGTGGGAATACACGCCGATCCAGTTCCTGCAAACGCGGGTGGGTGTGCGCAAGTACGACGGCATTCCGCAGGACAACGCGGAGAACGTGGTTGAAGGATTCGTCGAGCTGCACGGCTTTTTTTAAGAAAGGATGGTCGCGGCGTCGAGCCGGATGGTTCTGTGTTGTTGCGCTAGTCGCCGGGCAGCATGAGAGTCACGCACTCCGCGGCCTGTACGGAATCCCGCATATTCGTTTGCGGCCGGCGCATCCGGCGATTCAAATACATCCAGCCCAAGCTCAAAACCGCCAACCAGGCCAGTAAAGCCAGCACCAGGAGTGAGGCGGTCCCCCAGGGGAACTGTTGCGGCGCTGCGCTCAGTACCGAGCGCATCCGGTCCATGTCGTGGGCGTATTGCTGCGCGCTGCCAGTGCTTGAGAGTGCCGCGGCGAGCTGCCGAAAGCCGCTCATACGGCGCTCTCCCGCGGGCACAGGCTCGTTAACGTGAAGTAGATGTCTGTCATGGCACGAACCGGCTGGAGGCGCGAAACAGCGCGTGCGATATGCTCGGTGAAATCGCCGCCGCGGTCGGTGCGGTGCCAGACGTATCGCCGGCGGACATGACTGAATGAATCCGGGCGCGGCGCGGGAAAGCAGGTGTGCAGCAAGACGGCGCCCGCAATGCGGGAAGGCGCACAGACAGCCCCGGCGCTAGCGTGTAAAGTGCAGCCCCTCTCTTGCGCTTCGCGGCAGATCGCACCGAAGGATTCAGAACTTATCATGAGGGGACCATGAACAAGCAGGCCCAGGCGCCGCTGTCGATCGCCGAGAGGTGGAACAGGTACGTGGGCAGCGCC
>Ga0302314_10018158_pt1 | contig 11742 bp, 14 predicted proteins | sample III_Palsa_N2_3_FD_200533 | JGI IMG/M metagenome (GOLD analysis project Ga0302314, IMG submission 200533) | Peat permafrost microbial communities from Stordalen Mire near Abisko, Sweden - III_Palsa_N2_3 | ecosystem: Environmental > Terrestrial > Soil > Palsa > Peat permafrost | place: Sweden...
ATCATCAGTGACGGCTCCATGGACGAGCACCCCCGCTTCGCTCCCAACAGCCAGGTGGTGATTTATACCTCGCAGGGCCCCCGTGGCGAAGAATTGAAAACTGCGACTGTGGACGGACGCGTGCACCAGACCCTGAGTCAGCCGGGGAATGTGCGCGAACCGGCCTGGTCGCCGTGGCCTCCCAGTAATTAAAATGTATTCGTTCTCGCTGTAAAATCATAATTGTGCCCCGTTCCCCGTAAGGAGTTCCCCAATGTCTCAGAAAAATAAGATTCTCGCCGGCGTCGCCGCCGCAGCGTTCGCCCTGGCCCTCGTCGGCTGTTCCTCCGGCGGCGAAACCAAGACCGATGCCGGTCCCGCTCCGGTCACCAACACCCCGATCGCCACGGCTCCGTACACCCCGCCGACGACCTCTGGCAACACCCAGGACCTGTCGGCTCATTCCGTGTACTTCGATTTCGACAAGAGCGACATCAAGCCGGATAGCCTGGGCGTCGTCGCCAGCTGGGCCAGCTACCTGACCGCCAACCCGACCGCCAAGGTGCGCCTGGAAGGCAACACCGACGAGCGCGGCACCCGCGAGTACAACATCGGCCTCGGCGAGCGCCGCGCCAATGCCGTCGCGCAGGCCCTGGAAGCCAAGGGCGTCTCCGCCTCGCAGCTGACCACCGTCAGCTACGGCAAAGAGCGTCCGGTCGCCCTCGGCCACGACGAGGCCTCCTGGGGCCAGAACCGTCGCGTCGACCTGGTTCAGCAGTAAGAGGTAAATCGTGAACCGGCGCGGAGCTGTGAGGTTCCCTCACCCCGCCAATCGCTCCGCGATTGGCCCTCCCCTCTCCCGCGATGCGGGAGAGGGACGGTGGCCGGCGGCGTTCCGCCGCCGGTTCATGTTCTTGCCGCTGTTCGCGGTGCTGGCCCTTTCCGCCTGTGCCACGGATTACGGCGCGCCGATCAATGGTCAGCGCGCACTGAGTCCCGAGGAGCAGCGCCTGCAGGCGGTCGAGAACAAGACCGTCGATCTGAGCCGGCGGCTGAACGCGCTGGAATCCACTCAGAACGGCTCGCAGGCCGATGACATGCGCGATCTGCGCGGCCAGGTGGAGCAGTTGCGGCACGATGTGGACACCCTGACGCAGGCCATCCAGCAGCAGAATGTCGACAACGATGCCCGTTTCAAGCGACTTGAAGGCACCCAGCCTCCGGCCGCGGGCACCGATCCGAATGCACTGGCGGCACCGCAGCCAGGCGCTCCGGTCGTGGCCGTTGCGCCGCCCCCGGTGGCCGTGGCTCCGGCTGCGCCGCCTCCCGTTGCCGTGGCTCCGAGCAGCACCTCGGCCGACGAGGAAGCGATTTACCTGAAAAGTTTCGACCAGCTGCGTGGCGGCAAGTATGACGCCGCCATCGGCGGGTTCCGCAGCATGCTCGGCAAGTACCCCCAGGGTAACTATGCCGACAACGCCTGGTACTGGATGGGCGAGTCGTATCATGTGAAGGGCGACGATTCCAACGCCCTCAAGTCCTACCAATCCCTGTTGCAGCAATTCCCGGCCAGCCCCAAGGTGCCGGACGCGCTGCTCAAGACCGGCGTGATTTACCAGTCGCAGCAGAAGGACGCGCAGGCGCGAGACGCTTACCAGAAAGTGCTGAAGCAGTATCCAAGCTCCAGCGCGGCGGGTCAGGCGCGTACGCGGCTGGCGCAGCTGAAGTAGGCCGAATCGTGAATCTTCCGGCCGTCACGCAGACGCCCGGAACAGCGTCAACGCGTTTGAAGCTCACCGAAATTTTCCTCTCCCTCCAGGGTGAATCCACCCTGGTTGGCTGGCCCACCGTGTTCGTGCGGCTCACCGGTTGCCCCCTGCGTTGCCAGTACTGTGACACCGCCTACGCCTTTTACGGCGGCGAGTGGCACAGCCTGGAGCAGGTGCTGGAGCAGGTGCGCAGCCACGGCGTGCGCCATGTCTGTGTCACCGGCGGCGAGCCGCTGGCGCAGAAGGGCTGCCTGCCGCTGCTCGGCGCCCTGTGCGATGAAGGCTACGTGGTATCCCTCGAAACCAGCGGCGCCATCGACATCTCCATGGTCGATCCGCGGGTGATCCGCGTGGTCGATATCAAGACCCCCGGCTCGGCCGAGGTGGCGCGCAACCGCTGGGACAACCTGGCCCTGCTCAACGAGCGCGACCAGGTCAAGTTCGTGCTGTGCAGCCGCGAGGACTACGACTGGGCCAAGGGCATCCTCGACCAGTACAGCCTGCCCTCGCGCTGCGCGGTCCTGTTCTCGCCCAGCCACGGCCAGGTCAATCCGACCGAACTGGCCGACTGGATCGTGGCCGACCGGCTGCCGATCCGCATGCAGATGCAGTTGCACAAGATCCTGTGGGGAAATGAACCTGGACGTTGACTGTCTGTCATTCCCGCGTAGGCGGGAATCCAGTTTTCGTCGCCCGTGCAGCGTCGCGGTTTCGAGTGCCCCGAACTGGATTCCCGCCTGCGCGGGAATGACGGCGATGCGAATGTCTTGCCATGTCCGGCACTAACTCACCGGTATCCTCAATGGCCAACCCAACCAAAAAAGCCGTCATCCTGCTCTCCGGCGGCCTCGACTCCGCCACCGTGCTGGCCATCGCCCGCGGCGAGGGCTACGAAACCTATGCCCTGTCCGTCTCCTACGGCCAGCGCCACAGCGCCGAGCTGAATGCGGCCGTGCGGGTGGCCAAGCATCTGGGGGCCAAGGCCCATCAGCAGATGCAGGTCAATCTGGATGCCGTGGGCGGCTCGGCCCTGACCGACCGCTCCATCGCCGTGCCGGAAGCGCCGAGCAGCGGCATCCCGGTGACCTACGTGCCGGCGCGCAACACCCTGTTCCTGGCCCTGGCCCTGGGCTGGGCCGAGGTGCTGGGCGCGCGCGACCTGTTCATCGGCGTCAACGCGGTGGACTACAGCGGCTACCCGGATTGCCGCCCCGAGTTCGTCCAGGCCTTCGAGACCCTGGCCAACCTCGCCACCAAGGCCGGGGTGGAAGGCGCCAAATTCCGCATTCACACCCCCCTGATCCAGCTCAGCAAGGCCGACATCATCCGCCGCGGCGCCGGGCTGGGAGTGGATTTCGCCGAAACCGTCTCCTGCTACCAGGCCGACGGCAAGGGCCGCGCCTGCGGCCGCTGCGACTCCTGCCGCATCCGCCGCGAGGGCTTCGACGCCGCCGGAATACCCGATCCGACCCGCTACCAGGCCTGAAAAGGGCCTGCGATAGGCCCGGATTGGCCTGAATTCGCCCTGAAACCTGTGCCGCCGGCCCGCCAGCGGCTATAATCTGCGGCCCCGCGGCACCCCCTTCTCGATGGGTCGTTAGCTCAGTCGGTAGAGCATCGGACTTTTAATCCGTTGGTCGATGGTTCGAATCCATCACGACCCACCATCAATACTCCCCAGGCCAAAGCATCGGATCAAAGGTCCGTTGGTGGATCAGCGGCCGGCAGCCGCCACGGTTATCGACCCTGAATTGGCAACCCGCTGAGCAAGTGCATCCAGCCGAGCCGTCAGGGCAGCCATCTGCTGCTGTTGCAGGTTCAGCTGCAAATGCTCCGCCGCAATCTCTTGCTGTTGCGCTTTCCTCTGCTGTTGCAAGGCCTCGATCTGCGCGTCCTTTCGCTCCAGCGCCTGCTTGAATGTTCGCGCCTGCTTCTGCACCTCATTGAGCAGCATCGGCGTCAGTTCCTGGTAGCGGATCGCCTGCACCTGGCCATCTGCGTCCTTGACCGCCAGTTCCGGATAGACTTGCGCCACCTGTTCGGCGATCAGTCCGTATTGCAGATCACCGTTCGGCTCTTGCTTGTAGTGAAACGTCACCGGCTTGAGTTGCATCAGCTGCCCGCTCTTGTCGGCCATCGGTTGAATGTCCTGCTTGTAGCGCGCGGATGAGGTCTGGACGCCCAACTGCCCGGTGCTGCTCACCAGCACCGGAACACCGGTGACGGTAACGCCGTTGATCCCGGCTATGAATGTTGCCTGCTGGCTGTTGCCAACGCGGATTGTGTTGGACTCCGTGCCGCTCGCGGCATCGTCACCCAGATAGATGTTGTTGCTGCCGCTGACCAGTGAGAAACCCGCGTGGTAGCCCACTGCCACATTGCCGTCCCCTGCGGTGATTTGATTCAGCGCCTCCACTCCATCGGCGGTATTCTGACTGCCATTGTTCGCGGCTAGAGCCCCGGAGCCGATAACGGTGTTTTTGATGCCGGTGAGGTTGCGCTCCAGTGTTCCTATTCCATAAGCGGTGTTGTCATGACCCGTGGTATTTAAAGCGAGGGAGGCGTAACCAGTTGCAGTATTGCCACCGCCGGTAGTGTTTTTGTAAAGCGCGTTCGACCCCGTTGCGACATTGTTGCCACCGGTAGTGTTGGAATAAAGGGCACCGTAGCCGGTTGCAGTGTTGAATGGGCCGATGGTGTTGGAGAGAAGGGCGCCTGCGCCGGTAGCGGTATCGGCTTGGCCGCCATTGTTGTTCAGGAGGGCAAACGCACCGATGGCGGTATTGTTGGCGCTGTTTGAGTCGACTCCGAGTGCCTTATATCCGAATGCCGTGCTGTTGGTGGAACTGGAGCTGGTCGGCAACGCAAGCGATCCTCCCGCTGTATTGGCATTGCCATTGCTTGCTGTGGGATTGTACATCTGTGCCCAAGCCTGCATGGATGTGAACAAGGCCAATATGCAGAATGCGGGAGTGAACAACCGGAAATTGCGATTCATCATGATGTCCTCTGGCCATTTCTGTGTGTTGTGAATGCAGATTCATTTGATGATATGCCACGGGATGTGGTTAAAGTACGAACAAAATCACGCCTTTCATTCAGCTGATTGCCTGAAAAACGACATGGAAACCACGGTCACAATATCGCCAAAATCCATTCAACTCCAGGCAGTAGTTACAAGGCGACACACTTTTTTTGACTTCAGGCTACAAGCAGCTGGTCGAAAACTCTCCTGCCAGCAAACATAGCCCGCTGCTCGCCTCCTGCAGGGATGAAACCCGGATTCCGTTTCACTCCCTCCGGACTTGTTTGTTGTATGCGCGGCGTACCTGCAGGGGAAAGCACGCACGCAACAAGCTGGACTAGTTGCGAGGGCGGAATTCGCTTCTCTGAAGAAAATGATTTTCCGAGGCTGGCTGCCGGAAGTCCCCCATAGGGACTGCACAAGCCCTACACTGGCCGGATCGCGCCAAACTGAAACGATCATGCCGACGAAGAAGCCAGACACCGTCAGATTCGACCAAGTCATTGCCGACGCGCGGCGCAATGCCGAGCAGCGCGGCTTGGGTTATCGGGAGCAGGCGCTGAAGATGTATCCTTGGGTCTGCGGGCGCTGCATGCGGGAGTTCACCCGCGTGAACCTGCAGGAGCTGACGGTCCACCATCGCAACCACGATCACGACTTCAATCCGCCCGATGGCAGCAACTGGGAGTTGCTGTGCGTGTATTGCCATGACAACGAGCACTCGCGCTATCTCGACCATGCGGCTGGCGGCGGGCCGAAAGCTGAGCAGGGGGCGGTGGCGACCGGTAATCCTTTCGCCGATCTCAAAGGCTTGATGTCGGGGAAGAAGTCCTGAAACTGGTTGCCTTGGCGCCAGGTAGTCTCTGATCAAATCGTCACCCCGGCGAATATCCCGCCGGGCGCGGGTAGGGCAGGACAGGGCGTATCCTTTCTAATCCCGGCTACGTATACCCGGCATGGACCCCACACCCGAAGCCTCCATGGACTCCCCGCACCAGCTGGACAGCACCGGCCTGTTCGACGCGCGTTACACCGCTTTCCTGGAAACCATTACCCACCTGCGGCCGCAGCTGCACCGCTACTGTGCGCGCATGACCGGTTCGGCCATGGACGGGGAGGATGTGATGCAGGAGGCGGTGTTCGAGGCCTACCGCAAGCTCGATCAGTTCGACGACAGCCGCGCGCTTGCCCCCTGGCTGTTCCGCATCGCCCACAACCGCTGCATCGACTTCCTGCGCCGGCGCGGGGTGCGCGAGCAGGCCGAGGCCGCCGCGGCCGAGCCGGACCTGATCCTGCCGCCCGAGCCGTCCGGCCAGGCTCTGGGGAGCGCCGTCGAGCGCCTGGTGATCCACCTGCCGCCGAAGGAGCGCGCCTGCGTCCTGCTCAAGGACGTGTTCGATTACTCCCTCGAGGAAACCGCCGAACTGGTCGATTCCACCGTCGGCGGGGTCAAGGCTGCGCTCAACCGCGGCCGCGCCAAGCTTGCCGCGCCGCCGCCGCCCAAGGCGCTGCCGGCTCCGGCGCCGGAACTGCTGCGGCTGCTGCAGCTCTATATCGAGCGTTTCAACCGCCATGACTGGGACGGCCTGCGCGAGCTGATCAGCGCCGACGCCCGCCTGCGCGTGGCCGACTGCTTCGCCGGTCGCTTCGGCGATTCGCCCTACCTCGCCGAGTACAAGCGCTACGCCGCCATCTGGCGCATGGTCCTGGCCACGGTGGACGGCGAAGCGGTGGCGCTGCTGCTGCGCGAGACCGCCGAGGGCTGGGTCCCGGCCGCGCCGGTGCGCTTCGTCATGCGCGATGGGCGCCTGGAGCGCATCGTCGACTTCTTCAAGTGCCCCTGGGTACTGGAAGCGGCGGAGTCGGTACAGATGAGTTAGAGCATTTTTCGTTTAATTGCATGCAAGTCATCCCCTCTCCCTCTGGGAGAGGGGTAGGGGTGAGGGAGGCACTTTCCGGCTATGGTGCCGTAACCGGAAAGTGCCTCCCTCACCCGCGCCTGGCGGCGCGGCCTCTCCTCCCGAAAAGGGGACTCCCTTCGGTTGCGCAGGGAGAGGCGATGAGCCGCTTTTAGGCGGCTCATGATGTGCGCGCATATGAATCGAAAATGCTCTGGCGCGGCGAGTGGAAAATCCCGTTTCACTTCGGGAGAGGGGCAGGTGCAGGGGAAGCACCTTCATTGAATCGCCAAGCAGGTTAAAAGCCGGCGACCCAACCCCAAGCGTATCCTGCGGCGCCCGCCATGCGTATTAACAATACCTTCCACTATCCGAGGATTGCCGCATGCCCGCGTTGCTCGAGTTCCATTTCGACTTCATCAGCCCCTATTCCTATCTCGCCAGCACCCGGCTGCCGCATCTCGCCGCCGAGCACGGCGTCAGCGTCAGCTACCACCCCTTCAATCTGGTCGAGCTGATGCAGCAGGTCGGCAACCGCCCCACCACCCTGGAATGCCGCAACAAGGGCCTCTACGTCGACGCCGACCTGCGGCGCTGGGCCCGGCTCTACCAGGTGGACTGCGCCGCCACACCGTACTGGCCGCGCATCGATTTCGCCGAACTGGGCCGCGGAGCCCTGGCCGCCATCGACGAAGGCCGCGGCGCCGACTACATCAATGCCGTCTACGCCGCCCTCTTCGGCCAGCCCCTGGACCTCGGCCAGCGCCCCCTGCTGCTCGGTGTGCTCGACCGCGCCGGCTTCGCCGGCGCCGAGCTGCTGCAGCGCGCCGCCGCGCCTGAATACGTCGCCCGTTTGCAGGGCAACACCGCCGCCGCGGCGCGGCGCGGTGTATTCGGCTCGCCAACCCTGTTCGTGGGGGAAGAGATGTTCTTCGGCAACGACCGCCTGGAGTTCGTAACCGGCGCCTTGCGCGCCGCCGCTTGATTCAACCCTGGAGACCCTCATGGCCCGCATGCTGATTGTTTATAAAACCCCTGAAGACATCGAAGCGTTCAAGCGCCACTACTTCGACATCCACGTGCCCCTGGCCAACAAGCTGCCCGGCCTCAGAAAGTACGAAGTAAGCCGCGGACCGATCACTTCTCCCGCCGCGCCCTCCGATGCATTCATGGTCGGCACGCTGCACTTCGACGACATGGCCAGTCTGCGCGCCGCGTTTGCCAGCCCGGAAGGGCAGGCCTGCGGTGCCGACCGCAGGATATTCGCCCCGGATCCAGCCAGCTTTCAAATGCTCCTGTACGACTGCATCGACGTGTTTCCATCCCCATGAACCGCGCTATGAGGTCCAACTTCGCGCGCGGAGGTGCATGGACATGCCGAAATCCACGCATCGGCAGATTTTGAGGTGGCTCCTATAGAAGCTCTGAATAGTTCTCGAATCGTCATTCCGGCGGAATCCAGGGAATCCAGCGCTGCGCTTGGGGCTCTGGACCCCGGCTTCCGCCGGGGTGACGATTGGTCAGAGTTTCCCTAGCGCTTGCGTGGAGCGCCGCTGACGACGATGGGGATTTGCGGCGTGGCCGTGCCATACCAGGCGGCCCGTTCCTCGCGGCAGTCGTAACCGCCCATGTCGAAGCCGCGGCAGATGGTGGGGCGCTGTTCGTAGATGGAGCAGCACATCCGGTTGCGGTCGAGCGCGGCGCACCAGCCGTCGTCGCCCTTGGCGACGATTTCCACGCCGCGCTCGTCATGATCGACGTAGCGCGCGGGTATGGCGTCTTCCGGCATCAGCAATACCGGCAGGCGGCAGCACACCGCCTCGCAGGCGCTGCACTGGACGGCGGGATCGATGTCCTCGTCGTGCGGGGGATAGGCGGGTGTCATGGCGCGCAGTATCGCCGCAATCGCCGCGGCCCGCTGATGCTGTCACCGCCGGCAGCGGCGCCGGAGCGATCCGCCGCCGCTACTTCCTGGCTTTGGACACGACCTTCTTGGCGGCGGTCCTGGCCGACTTCACCACTTTCTTCGTTTCGGTGGTCGCCGTGGCGGCGACCTTGTCGCCGCGATTGAGCAATTCTTCCGCCAGACGCCCCACTTTCTCGTTGAGACCGCGGATGGATTCGTAGATCGTGCCGATGGTGTGCTGGGAGACCTCGTTGGCTTTTTTCGCCGGCCCGCTGGCGAACTTCTCCAGCGTCGAGAACGGCATCTCGGCGATTCTGCGGTGCACCTGTTCGACATTGGTGGCGCCCTTGTCGATCGCGTCCTGCACCAGTTCCTGCAGATGTTTCAGCTGATCTTTCATGTGTCGCCCCTGATCCGAGAGATGTACGGGCCTGCAGTGTGCGCCTTCCCTGCGGACGACACCATATGCCGCCGTGATGTCCCGGCGGTAGGCCCGTACCCGTCGCGATCAGCGCTCGATCACCACGGCCGGCTGCACCGGGATCTTGTTGCCCTGCGCATCACAGCTGAAATTGGCCAGGTGGCCGCCGGTCAGGGCGGTGTCCAGCTGCGCCTGGCAGATGTGCTGGCGGTAGTCCGCCTGGTCCGCCTGCATCGGCGGCGGGTTGGCCTGGCGCTGGCGTTCTTCGTCATCCAGGCGGCTGCGGTCGGCCTGCTGCTGGGCGTGGTTCTGATCCGCCTGGTTGAGGAGGTTCTGGTAGTGCGCGGAGGCTTCGCCGCTGTTGCTCAGGGGCGCCGCATAACCGCCCTTGACCAGGCCGGCATCCTTCGCGCCGCCGGCGCATGGATGGTCCTGATAGACCAGCTGGTCACCGCTGCTTTTGCACTTGTAGATGTCCTGGGCCGAGGCCGGCGGGGCCACGCTCCACGCGGCGGCGAGCAGCAGCGGGCACAGTATTTTTACGGGCACCTTTGCGGGCATTTGTGTTGCTGATGTCATGAGGCTGCTCCTGCGGCATGTCGCCGCTGGTGTTTTTAGTGTTTCGCTATTCTGCTGATGACTTCGCCGCGAATCTGGCGCAGCTTGTCCTTCACCACGGCCGCGTTTGCCGGCCCCATGCGCACCAGGATCTTCTGGCCGGCGGAGAGCGATTCCAGCTCGGGGTCGGCATAAACGTACAGCACATTCGGCTGATCCAGCCGGATCGGCGCCGGCGGCGTGGGCGCGGCCAGCAGGTTGTCGATCACCTGCACCAGGCGGTCGTTGAAGTAGCCATCGGGATAGCCAAGCTCGACATAGGCCTGCTGGAACAGCGGATAGAGGTGGGCGTAGACCGATACCAGCTTCTTCGCGTCCACCACCTTGGCCACGCGCACATAGGGCGTGTAGCGGGCGTAGTTGTCGGCGCTGATGCTGCGGCCGGCGCCCTCGCCATCGACGGCGAAATGGCCCGGCACCGGCTTCACCGCCAGCAGGCGGCCGGACACCTTATCCCGCGGCAGGTTGTCGATGGTGGCGACGATGCGGCGGATGATGCCCTTGAGCTGGAACAGGTCGACCAGGGTTTGCTGGCCGAACACGCCACCCAGCGATTCCTGCGCCTCGGCGTCGCTCTGGTCCAGCCCCGGCAGGGGCTTGGGCGGAGTTGCCGCGGTGCTGTCCTCGATCGGGTAATGGGTTTGCGGAGCCGGGGCGGGCGGTGCCGCCGGTGCGGCCGCGACTGGCGGCGGCGCCTGCGTTTGCTGTTGCTGCAGGTGCAGGTAATAGGCGATGCCGGCGATACCGCCGACGATCAGGACGATCAGCAATGGCCAGATTGATTTTTTCATCCGCAGGGCGCCTTGTTTGCAGAGCCGGTACGTACCCTAGTGTACCGGCTTGGTGGGTTGGACAGGCGGCGATACGACAAGTGCCGTTGCCGGAAAGGAGTGACGCCGGCTGCGGTCGCGGCGTTCAATCGCTGCCTTTTTTGGGGAATTCGTAACGCAGCAGGGTGCCGCTGCCGTGGCGGATATCGCGCCATTGCGCGGCGTCGAAGCCCAGCGTGACCACGGCGCAGGTCGGCATGTCGGTGAACGGGCAGGGCGCCAGCAGTTGCGCCAGCTCGCTGAACCCGGGATTGTGGCCGAACAGCAATACGTGGCTGTCGGCATCGTCGCATTCGCGCACGATGCCGAGCAGGGTGCCGCGCGTCGCTTCGTAAATACGCGGGTCGATGCGGATGGCGGTGTTGGGCACGGCCAGGGCCGCGGCGAAAACGTGGGCGGTGGTGATGGCGCGCAGCGCCGGGCTGGACACCAGGCGTAGGGGCCGCTCCAGTTCTGCGGCGAGCCGTTTCGCCAGCGCCGGGGCATCGCGCCGGCCGCGCGCATTGAGCGGGCGTTCGAAGTCGCTCAGTTCGGCGTAGTCCCAGGAGGACTTGGCATGGCGGATCAGGGTCAGGCGGCGCATGGTGGACAGATTACAAGAAGTCGCGGCGAAGTCACTCCGGATCCGGTGTGATTTGTCATTCGTCATTGTCCCCTCTCCCCCACATTCATGGGGGAGAGGGGATTGTTGAGATAGCCTTCAGGGAATATGGAAATCGTGCGCCGGCCGGGCAACGCGGATGGCGCTCTTCAGGTAGACGTCGAAGCGCAGCTGGGTGGAGCGCAGCGACAGGGAGGGCTCGATGCCGCCCAGCCACGGCGCCTTCAGCGGGCGCTTGACCACCACGCGCTGGCGGGCGCAGGCCAGGGCCGGCTCCAGCAGCAGGTCGGCGTCCTCGTCGCCGCCGGTGAGATCGCGCAGGATCTGCATTTCCTTGCTGGGCAGGGCCGCCTTGCCGTCGTCGGGATACATCGGGTCGAGGTAGACCACGTCCCAGTGCCGTTCGCCGCCGAATACCGCGCGCGCCTCGGAGGCGATGATTTCGATGCGCTGGCCGATGGCTTGCGCCTGCGCGTCGGCCAGCACGCGTTGATGCGCGTTGCGCAGCAGGGCGACGATATTGGGATTGCGCTCCACCAGGGTGACGCTGGCGCCGAGCGCGGCGAGAGTGTAGCCGTCGCGGCCGAGGCCGGCGTTGGCGTCGAGCAGGCTCAGCGCCGGGTCCTTGTGCATGCCCACGGCGCGCGCCAGGGGCTGGCGCCGGCCGCCGGAGATGCGCCGCTTCAGCTCGGCGC
>Ga0302314_10018159_pt1 | contig 11742 bp, 7 predicted proteins | sample III_Palsa_N2_3_FD_200533 | JGI IMG/M metagenome (GOLD analysis project Ga0302314, IMG submission 200533) | Peat permafrost microbial communities from Stordalen Mire near Abisko, Sweden - III_Palsa_N2_3 | ecosystem: Environmental > Terrestrial > Soil > Palsa > Peat permafrost | place: Sweden...
CGAAGGTGCCCCGCACGCTGTCCTGACCCGACAGGCGCACCGGGGTTCCTTCGTCGAGCAGGCTGCCGAAGGCCAGGTGCTCGGCCGTGCCCCAGTCGATGCCTTCGCCCTTGACGATGGCCTCGCGGCGATTCTCGATCACCCGCCGGACGGTCTTGTGCGCGTCCAGCCGATCGGGGATCGCGGTCAGCTTCAGCCCGATGTCGCGCAGCTTCTGCGCCGGAACGGCGGTCTGACCGCGACGCTCCTCGCCCTCGGCCAGGGCCATTTGCGACCACTTGCCGTCGAGCCAATCGGCCTTGTCGGCCTGGTAGGATTTGCCATCCTCGAGCTCTTTGTCGAGGAAGGCCTCGAACTCGGCGATCCAGCCATCGAGATCGGCCTGGGTGATCACGCCCTCTTCGACGAGGCGCCGACCGTAGAGTTCACGCGTCGAGGGATGAGCCTTGATGATGGCGTACATCAAGGGCTGGGTCATTGTCGGGTCATCGCCTTCGTTGTGACCGAAGCGGCGATAGCAGAACATGTCGATGACCGAGTCCTTGCCGAACTTCTGACGGTACTCGGTCGCGACCTTGGCTGCATAGACCACGGCCTCGGGCGAGTCGCCGTTGGCGTGGAAGATCGGCGCCTCGACCATCAGCGCCACATCCGACGGATAGGGGCTGGAGCGCGAATAGCGCGGATTGGTGGTGAAACCGATCTGGTTGTTGACGATGAAATGGATGGTGCCGCCGGTGCGGTAACCCTTCAGCCCCATCAGGGCGAAGCACTCGGCCACCACGCCCTGGCCGGCGAACGCCGCATCGCCATGCATCAGCAGCGGCAGCACGTGGCTGCGTCCGGCGGTCGGATCCTCGCGCAGCAGGAAGGCCTGCTTGGCGCGCGCCTTGCCGATCACCACCGGATTGACGATTTCCAGGTGCGAGGGGTTGGCGGTCAGCGACAGGTGAACGCTGTTGCCGTCGAACGAACGGTCGGACGAGGCGCCCAGATGGTATTTGACATCGCCGGAACCTTCGATGTCGTTGGGCAGGGACGACCCGCCATGAAACTCATGGAAGATGACGTGGTAGGGCTTGCCCATCACTGCGGCCAGCACGTTCAATCGGCCCCGGTGGGGCATGCCCAGCACGATGTCCTCGACGCCCAGCGCACCGCCGCGCTTAATGATCTGCTCCAGCGCCGGAATCATCGATTCGCCGCCGTCCAGACCGAACCGTTTGCTGCCCGGGAAGCGCTTGTTCAGGAACCGCTCGAAGGTTTCGGTCTCGATCAGCTTCTTCAGGATCGCGATCTTGCCCTCGGGCGTGAAGACGATCTCCTTGTCGCGTCCCTCGATCCGCTGCTGCAGCCAGGCTTTCTCGTCAGGATTGGTGATGTGCATATACTGCACGCCCACATCGCCGCAGTAGGTGCGCCGCAGGATCGCCAGGATCTCTCGGATCGTGGACGTTTCCAGGCCGAGCACGAAGTCCAGGAAGATTGGCCGGTCGAAATCGCTCTCGGCGAAGCCGTAGCTGGCCGGATCCAGTTCGCTGGCGTCCTGCTTTTCAGAGATCCCCAAGGGGTCCAGGTTGGCCGCCAGATGGCCGCGCATGCGATAGGCGCGGATCATCATGATGGCGCGAAGGGAGTCCAGGGTCGCGGCGCGCACGGCGACGGGGCTGGCCGCGGGCTCGCGCTCGGCGATCTTGGCGCCCAGCTTGGCTTCCACCGAAGGCCACATGCCGTCCAGCGCCGACAGCCAGTCGGTCCGCGCCGGCGCGGTCTCAGCCGGGGTCCAGGCGGGCTTGTCCGCCGAGCGCTTCACCGCGTCGGTCTGCTCATGCAGCGAGGTGAAGAAGGCCCGCCACGACGGCTCGACCGCGTTCGGGTCGCTGGCCCACCGGGCATAGAGGTCTTCCACGAAGGCCGCGTTGCCGCCGTATAGGAACGAGGTCTCGCTGAGAACCTGGTTCAATCGCCCTGGGGCGATACTGGAGTCGTCCGCCATTGTCTCCGATCTCCGGCGATGGGCCGCGGAGCTTCAGCTGAGCGCGGCTCGCCCATTCAGTGCAGTCTATCAGGCGCCTTTCAGCACCTCTACCAGCGTCTCGCCCAATCTAGCCGGCGATGACGACATACGGATGCCGGCGGCCTCCATCGCCGCCGTCTTGTGCTCGGCGCCGCCCTTACCGCCCGAAATGATGGCGCCAGCATGACCCATGCGGCGCCCCGGCGGGGCGGTCAGGCCGGCGATGAACCCGACCATCGGCTTCTTAACCTTGGAATGCTTAATGAATTCCGCCGCATCCTCTTCCGCCGAGCCGCCGATCTCGCCGATCATGATGATCGACTGGGTTTCCGGATCGGCCAGGAACATCTCCAGCACCTCGATGAACTCCGTGCCCTTGACCGGGTCGCCGCCGATGCCGACGGCCGTGGTCTGGCCCAGGCCCACCTGGCTGGTCTGAAACACGGCCTCATAGGTAAGCGTGCCGGAGCGCGAGACAACGCCGACCGAGCCGTGCCTGAAGATATTTCCCGGCATGATGCCGATCTTGCACTGGCCCGGCGTCAAGACGCCCGGGCAGTTGGGTCCGATCAGCCGCGATTTCGAGCCGGACAGCGAGCGCTTGACCTTGATCATGTCCGACACCGGAATGCCTTCGGTGATGCAGACGATTAGTTCGATCTCGGCGTCGATGGCTTCCAGGATGGCGTCGGCGGCGAAGGGCGGCGGCACATAGATCACCGAGGCCGTCGCGCCGGTCGCCTCAACCGCCTCGCCGACGGTGTCGAACACCGGCAGGCCTACATGCATCTGTCCGCCCTTGCCTGGCGAGGTCCCGCCGACCATGCGCGTGCCGTAGGCGATGGCTTGTTCGGTGTGAAAGGTGCCTTGCGCGCCGGTGACGCCCTGGCAGATGACCTTGGTGTTCTTGTCGATCAGGATGGACATGGGGGGCGTGGGTTTCCAAAGGCTTGGGGGCGCGGCGCGAGCCGCCGAAAGGGACTCAGGCGCCGCGGACGGCCTTGACGATCTTCTCCGCACCGTCGGCCAGGTCGTTGGCCGCGATCACGTTCAGGCCGCTTTCAGTGATGATTTGCTTGCCCAGCTCGACATTGGTGCCTTCCAGGCGGACCACCAGGGGCACCTTTAGGCCGATCTCGCGAACCGCCTCGACCACGCCCTCGGCGATGATGTCGCAGCGCATGATGCCGCCGAAGATGTTGACCAGTATGCCTTTGACGTTGGGGTCGGTAGTGATGATCTTGAAGGCCGCCGTGACCTTTTCCTTCGACGCGCCGCCACCGACGTCCAGGAAGTTGGCCGGCTCGGCGCCGTAGAGCTTGATGATGTCCATGGTCGCCATGGCCAGGCCAGCGCCATTGACCATGCAGCCGATTTCGCCGTCCAGAGCGATGTAGGACAGCTCGTGCTTGGAGGCCTCGATCTCCTTCTCGTCCTCTTCGGTCTCATCACGCAGGGCGACGATGTCGGGATGACGGAACAGGGCGTTGTCGTCGAAGCTCACCTTGGCGTCCAGCACCCGCAGCTTGTCGTCGGCGGTGACGATCAGCGGGTTGATCTCCAAAAGCGCCATGTCCTTCTCGACAAAGGCTTGATACAGCGCCGGCAGCAGGGCGCGGGCCTGTTTGGCCAGGTCGCCGGTCAGGCCGAGCGTCTTGGACAGCACCAGCGCATGGTGCGGGAAGACGCCCGTGGCCGGGTCGATGGAGAAGGTGGCGATCTTCTCCGGCGTCGCGTGCGCCACCTCTTCGATGTCCATGCCGCCCTCGGTGGAGGCCACCACGGAGACCCGGCTGGTCTCGCGGTCGACCAGCATCGACAGATAGAGCTCGCGCGCTATGGCCGCGCCGTCTTCGATGTAGAGCCGGCGCACGACGCGGCCCTTGGGTCCGGTCTGGTGGGTGACCAGGGTCATGCCGAGCATCCGCTGGGCTTCCTCGCGCACGGCGTCGATCGACTTGACCACCTTGACGCCGCCGCCCTTGCCGCGGCCGCCGGCGTGGATCTGGGCCTTGACCACCCAGACCGGGCCGCCCAGCGTCTCCGCCGCGGCCACCGCCTCATCGACCGTGAAGGCCGGGAAACCGCGCGGGACCGGGACGCCGAAGCCCTGCAGAACGGCCTTGGCCTGGTGCTCGTGAATGTTCATGGGGTCCGGCCGCCGCTGCTGGGAGGGGAAGAACTGAAAGTAAAAGAACCTGCGAGGAGACGAAAACGCCTCGTGCCCGAGGCCCGCGAAAGCTCGCGTCGGCGCGGTTATAGGCGCCGCGATCCGGCCGCGCAACGCATGAAAGCCCGCCAAAACCGGCTTCCACTTTGGCCGTCACGCTCTGGCGCTGACCGCGGCGGTCGCGCGGCGCTCCAGCTTGCCCCAGCCGACCCTTGGGCCGCGCACGGCCGTGATCACCGCCTTGACCACCACATAGTACATCAGCTGGCGATAGCCGAAGCGCTGCACGGGGATCCAGGGCAGATCGCTCCAGGGCGCGCGCTTCTCCAGCGCCATGCCCAGCGCCGCGGCCGACAGGTCGACAAAGATGAACACCGCCCAATAGAGCAGCGCCTGGACCAGGTTGTCCGAGCCCCACTCCGCCGGGTGGAAGAAATGATCCATGCTGGCGGAGATCAGGCTCCAGACCACCGCCAGATCCACCAGCGGCGCGGCCGTGGCCAGGAAGATCTGGAACAGCCAGATCTGCGGCAGGGCAATGAAGCCCAGCACCATATGCTTCAGGTTGAAGGTGGACGAGCGGTGCTTCCAGATGCATTGCAAGGTGCCGAACGACCAGCGGAAGCGCTGTTTGAGCAGTCCCGAAACCGTCTCGGGCGCCTCGGTATAGGCGCGGGCGTCCGGATCGAATTCTACGCGCCAGCCGGCCGCTTGCACCGCCATGGTCAGGTCCTGATCCTCGGCCAGCGTGTCCGAGGGATAGCCGCCCAGCTGCTCCAGCGCCGCCCGTCGCCAGGCCCCGACCGCGCCTGGCACCACGGTGACGGCCCCAAGGGCGGCCAAGGCGCGGCGCTCCAGGTTCTGGGCGGTGACATATTCCAGCGCCTGCCAGCGGGTGATGATGTTGCGCCGGTTGCCGACCAGGGCGTTGCCGGCCACGGCGCCCACCCGCGCATCGGCGAACCAGCGCACCAGGCGCGGGATGGTCGAGGGCGCGAACAGGGTGTCGGCGTCCAGGGCGACGATGATCTCGCCCTTGACCTGGTCCAGCCCTCGATTGAGCGCCAGAGCCTTGCCGCCGTTGGGAAAGCGCATCAGCCGCACGCGCGGCTCGCCGGCGAAATGCCGCTGCACCTCGCCCGAAGTGTCGTCGCTGGAGCCGTCGTCCAGCACCAGGACCTCTATCCGCCGCCACTGGGACTCCAAAATCCGCGCCACCGACGCGGCGATCACCTTCTCCTCGTTGAAACAAGGGATCAGCACGCTGACCAGGGGGCCGGTTTCGGGGTCCATGTCGGCGGGCATGCGGCCGGCTTCGCGGAACCGGTGGATCAGGGCCAGAACCGCCAGGAAGACCAGCCGCAGCACGCCCAGCACGATAGCGCTGATGAACAGGGTGCGCAGGAAGTAGTCGATCCAGCGGAAGATGTTGAAGCCGATCCGGTCCAGGGTCAGCTCCGCCCAATCGCGCTGGGTCGGCGGCATGGCCTGGTCGGGCGTCATTCCCGCCAGCTCCGCAAGGGTGACCAGCTTGTAGCCGTGGGCGCGGAGCTGATCGATCAGCACCGGCAGGGCCTGGACCGTGCGGCTGCGGTCGCCGCCGGCGTCATGCAGCAGCACCACCTGGCCGGCGGTGTCCGGATTGGTGTCGGTCAGGCGCGCCAGCGTGCGCTGCACGATCAGCACGGGGTCAGGCTTCTTCCAATCGTCCGGGTCGATGCGCAGGCCGGCGATCATGTAGCCGAGCTTCTGGGCCGAGACCAAGGGATCGACCTCCCGCTGGGTCGACGGTTCGGCGTCTCCGAAATAGGGCGGCCGCAAAAAGCGCATGGACCGACCGGTGACCACCTCGAACAGACGCTGGGTGGCGTTCAGCTCCAGGTCGATCTCCGGCACCGGCAACTCGCCGATATTGGGGTGGGTGTAGGTGTGGTTGCCAACCAGCAGCCCCTGCTTGATCTCCCGCGCCACAAGGTCGGGGCGTTCCTGCATATTCTTGCCGATGACAAAGAATGTCGCCGGGGCGTTCTTGGCCTTCAGGATGTCGAGGATCTTCGGCGTCCAGCGGCCGTTGGGTCCATCGTCGAAGGTCAGCGCCACCCAACCCGGGTGGGCGCCGTAGCGCTTGATGTAGTAGGAGGTCGGCAGCTTGTCGTAGTGCTGATCGGCGATCAGCCCGTTGTCCGGGTCGAAGGTCAAGGTCCGTTGGCCGGGGGTCGGCGTCTCGGTGATCGAGAGCACCTCGCCGGTGCCGTCGAATTCGACCCCCGCGCCGGGCGCCAGAATGGTCAGGCCCGAGGCGTCGACCTGGCCGTACGGTTTGCCCAGCACGCTCCATACGCCGGGATCTTCCGGCCCCAACCGCCACATGGCGTAGCCGCGCAGCCGCCAGGGATCGACGACCTTGACGCTGTTGAACAAGGTGGTGGCGTCCAGGAACCAGACCGTGTGGGCCACCCCGTCGTCGTTGACATAGCCGAACGTGGGATTCAGTTCGTCGTCGTCCATTCGGATCGGCGCGTCGGCCTCACGCGACAGCTGCATCGCCTCCTGGAATGTGGTGACGTCGGCGGGCTGGGATTTCGCGGTCTTGATCTGCCAGTCATAGCCATAGGAGCCGAAGGCGACCACCGTGTGATTGGGATCCAGCACCGACATTCGCTTGTCGATATTGGTCTCCAGCCAGCTTTCGCCGGCGGGCGGGCCCGGATCGCTGTCCTGGCCGTGTTCGTCATAGGCCATCAGCACTAGCGTATCGCTGGCGGCCGCCAGCTTGGCGAACGGCTGGTCGTCGTCGTCGAGCGGGGCGGTGACCCATAGCTCAAGCCCCAGGGGCTTCAGCGCCGCGCGCGCCTGTTCCAGAAAGGCCGGATAGTCTTTCAGGAACTGAGGCGAGATGTTCTCCAGGTCGAACATGAAGCCGGAATAGCCGTGCTTGGCCGCCTGGTCGGTCAGGCTGGCGATCAGGCGCTGGCGGACCGCCGGGTTCTCGATCACGCCGTTGGCGATGGCCGGATCAAAGGCGCCGTTATAGAAGTTGTGCACCACGGCGATGATCGCGGGCGGATGCTTGGCGCTGGCGATGACGGCGACGGCTTCAGGGTCGTTGGCGACCTCGACGTCGCCGGCCGGGTCGGTGATCGTGATCCACTGCGGCGCAACCACGTCCAGACTGTTCACGTGCTCCTTAAGCGACTGCAGGGATTCCTTGTCCCAGCTGACATAAAAACCGATGGTCAGCGGTTTGACGGCCTTGTTGGTGCCCGGCGCGTTCGGCCTGCGGATCAGCCGCTTCAGCGGCTTTCCACGCACATGTTTAGCGGTCTCTTGGTGAAGGCCTTGAAGGACGCGGGGATCTTGCAGCTGGATCGTCGGCAGGTGTGGCGCGAGGGCCAGGGTCACCAAGAAGCCGGCGACGATCGCCGCCAGCAGGGACAGCAAAAGACCGCTCGCCTGGCCCGTGCGGCGCGCGCGCCGGCCGGAGGGATCGTGAAAGACGAACGGTTCGGAGGAAGGCGGCTCCGGCGGCTGAGGCATGGCGGCTGGTGTGCAGAACCCCGAAGTCCGAAGCAAGGCCCCGCGATTGGGCGCGCCGAGTCATAGAACGATTCAATGCGGCCGTCAGCAGCCCCTTTGACGGCGATAGACGCACGAAGCCGGCCTGCGTGATTGACAGCGCGTGAGCCAATGTTTCTCTCGGCGCCAGCGTGTTTTCGGCGAAGATGGTCTGCGGCGATCGTGCGCCGATGCTAAGGTTCGATCGGTCGGCGACCGCGTATCGGGGCCAGCGGCGAGTTCTGAGGAGTTCCAGCTGAGTGACGGCCCAAAGTCGCCAGATCGAACCCAAGAGCTTCGCCGCGCGCATCGCGGAGCTGTGCGCGAGCCAATGGCGTAGTCTGCTGGTCGCGGTGGTCGCGGCGGCTTTTATGAGCACCATCGGCGCCTTCGACAGCCGCCGCATGCCACCCGTCGAACGGATGGTGTTCTGGCAGGCCCTGATGTTGGCCGGGACCTTGCTCGGGACCGCGATCATGAGCGCGGCGCGGCGCCTGCGTGTGCTGGACGACCGGCCGTGGGCGCGGGCCGTCACGCTGACCCTGCTGCTTTGGGCGCCGGCGACCGTGATGACCTGGCTTGCGATCGGCCTGGTGTCGGGCGGGAACCTGGCGCTCGCGAATCTGTACGGCAACGCCGGGTCGGTGCTGATGGTCTCCGCGGCGATGACCGCGCTCAACTTTCTGGCGGATCGAACGCCGCCGGAAACCCATGCCCGCGCCGAGAACGCGGCCCCCGCGGCCTTTCTTGAGCGCTTGCCTGCACGGCTTCACGGGTCGGAGCTTTACGCCGTCGAGGCCCAGGACCACTATCTGCGCCTGCACACCAGCAAGGGCGCGGACCTGATTTTGATGCGCCTGTCGGACGCCATTGACGAGTTGGAGGGGATCGAGGGCGCCCAGACGCACCGGTCCTGGTGGGTGGCGCGGGGCGGCGTGGACGACGCCCGCCGCGCCGACGGCCGCGCGACGATCCGCCTGAAGGACGGGGCCGAGGTCCCGGTCAGCCGCACCTATGTCCGCGCGCTGCGCCAGGCCGGCTGGTTCTGAAAGCTAATGGAAGCCCCGCCCATGACGCATCGACCCCGCCGCAGCGTCCTCTACATGCCTGCCTCGAACCCCCGTGCGGTCGAAAAGGCCAGGGCTCTGGCCTGCGACGTGGTGATCCTCGACCTGGAGGACGCGGTGGCGCCCGACGCCAAGCCGGCCGCCCGGGTCCAGGCCGTGGAAGCCGTCCGCGCCGGCGGATTCGGCCGCCGCGAAGTGGTGATCCGCTGCAACGGCCTGGACACCCCCTGGGGTTCTGACGACCTGAAGGCCGCCGCCGAGGCCGGTCCCGACGCCATCCTGATCCCCAAGGTGAACGGTCTGGCCGACATCAGGGCCTATGAGACAGCGATCGCCCACGCGCCCGGCCACACCCGCCTTTGGGCCATGATCGAGACCTGTCAGGCCGTTTTCGCCCTGAACGCCATCGGCGCGGTGCGGTCGTCCGATCCGGCCTCGCGGCTCAGCGGCTGGGCCATGGGCCTGAACGATCTGGCCAAGGAGATGGGCTGCCGCCAGACGGCGGAGCGGACGCCGATGCTGGCGGTGCTGACCCTGGCCGTGGCGGCCGCGCGAGCCCATGGCCTCATTATCCTCGACGGGGTCTGCAACGAACTGGACGATCCGGCGGGGTTCGAGGCCCAATGCCGCCAGGGCGTCGACTTCGGCTTCGACGGCAAGTGCCTGATCCATCCGAACCAGATCGAGGCCGCCAACCGGCTGTTCAGCCCGCCCGCCGACGAAGTCGCCTGGGCGCGCGCGGTGATCGCCGCCTTCGCCGACCCGGCCAACCAGGGCCGCGGCGCCTTGCGCGTCGAGGGCAAGCTCGCCGAATTCCTCCACCTGGCCCAGGCGGAGAAGCTGGTCGCCACGGCAGACGCCATCGCCGCCGCCGAAAGGGCCAGCGAAACCGCATGACCGCGCTCGCCGCCCTGGCTGCCTTGATGCTCACCGCCGCGCAGCCGAGCGGGACTCCAGAGGCGACGCCGCCCGCCGCTACGCAGCCTGTCGCGCCGCCGCCGAGTAGCCCGGCCCCGTCCGGCCATCCGCCCACGATCGACTCCATCCTCGAACAGGCCCCGATGGACGAGGACGCCCGCCAGGCGGCCGTGCGCGCCGCCTTCGACGCCGCCCAGGCCCGGCGCGGCGGCCTGGACGGACGCTGGCGGCTCAGCGCCGGGGATGGCCGCGTGCTTTACATCTTTCAGTTCTCCGATCCCGGTCAGTCGCCCGATCCACGTTCGATCACCCCGCAGGCTCCGGTCATCGAGGGCGCCTGGCGCGATCCACGGCGCGAGGGCGCGACCGGCGGCTCCGGCTTCCTGGCCAATGTGCGGCGGGACGGCGCGGACCTGATCGTTCGCTTCTACGACCGGGATCCGGCCCGCTCGCAGGTCGTGACGTTGCGCTTCAAACCCGACGGCCAGTGGGCCGGCAAGCTGGAAGGCGAGGCGCCGTCCGAACCCGTCGTCATGACGCGGTTTTGACCGATAGGACCTCTCGCGCCGCGTTCAGCGCGCGCTTTAGATCCTCGGCGCCATAAGCCAGAGCCTCGCCGACCCCCCACACCGGCCCCGGCCAGGCGATATCGTCCGCGCGGCGGCCGACAATATGCACATGCAGCTGAGGGGTGATATTGCCCAGCGCCCCGACATTCAGCTTCTCCACCGGCCGGCCCAGGGCCGCGCCGATCGCCTTCACCGCGTCGCCGGCGAGGACGGTCTCCTCCATCAGCGTCGCCCGGTCGCCCGCCGCCAGGTCGGCGATTTCGCGCAGCGCCACGCGGCGGGGGATCAGCACGATCCACGGCCAGCGGGCGTCCAACTGCAAGCGGGCCTCGCAGAGCGCCAGCTGTCCCACGGGCGCGCTGGTCTCGACAAAAGCGGGCGCGATCTGAAATTCGGTCATCGCCTGCCCATACCTGCCCTTCGCCGTCCAGGCGAGCGCTTGCCCAGACCCTGATCCAAGGTTAGACCGCAAGGGCAATCCGCCTCAACCAGACACTCGTGGAGACCCCCATGGCTCGTGCGAAGATCGCTCTTATCGGAGCCGGCATGATCGGCGGCACGCTCGCCCACATCGCCGCGCGCGAGGAGCTGGGCGACGTGATCCTGTTCGACATCGCCGAGGGGATACCCCAGGGCAAGGCGCTGGACTTGGCCGAGGCCAGCCCGGTGTTCGGCAAGGACGTCGCGTTGAAGGGCGCCAACGGCTACGAGGACATCGCCGGCGCCGATGTCTGCATCGTCACCGCCGGGGTGCCGCGCAAGCCGGGCATGAGCCGCGACGATCTGCTGGGCATCAATCTGAAGGTCATGAAGGCGGTGGGCGACGGCCTGAAGGCCCATGCGCCGAACGCCTTCGTCATCTGCATCACCAATCCGCTGGACGCCATGGTCTGGGCGCTGCAGCAGTTCTCGGGCCTCCCCTACAACAAGGTGATCGGCATGGCCGGGGTGCTGGACTCGGCCCGCTTCCGCTACTTCCTGGCCGAGAAGACCGGTGTGTCGGTCGAGGACATCCACGCCTGGACCTTGGGCGGCCACGGCGACGACATGGTGCCGATGGTGCGCCACTCCACCGTCGGCGGTCTGCCCTTGCCCGAACTGGTCCGCCAGGGCGTGATGACCCAGGACGAGCTGGACGCCATCGTCAAGCGCACCCGCGGCGGCGGCGGCGAGATCGTGGCCCTGCTCAAGACCGGCTCGGCCTTCTACGCCCCGGCCGAAAGCGCCATCGCCATGGCCCGCTCGTACCTGAAGGACAAGAAGCGGGTGCTGCCCTGCGCCGTGCACCTGACCGGCGAGTACGGCCTCAAAGACCTCTATGTCGGCGTGCCGGCGGTGATCGGGGCGGGCGGCGTCGAGCGGGTGATCGAATTCCCCACCAATGACGAGGAAAAGGCGATGTTCGCCAAGTCGGTGGAGTCGGTCCAGGGCCTGATGGCGGCCTGC
>Ga0302314_10018162_pt1 | contig 11741 bp, 14 predicted proteins | sample III_Palsa_N2_3_FD_200533 | JGI IMG/M metagenome (GOLD analysis project Ga0302314, IMG submission 200533) | Peat permafrost microbial communities from Stordalen Mire near Abisko, Sweden - III_Palsa_N2_3 | ecosystem: Environmental > Terrestrial > Soil > Palsa > Peat permafrost | place: Sweden...
CGGCCGCCGCAGCACACGAGTCGCTGGTTGGCACGTGTTGTTCACCGGTTCGCCGAGTACCTGATTTCATAATGATGATTATACTGCTATGACGAGGAGGTCCTGATGACGATGTTCGACCTGACGGGAAAAGTAGCCGTGGTGACAGGCGGCGGCAGCGGCCTAGGCGCTGCCTCTGCCGCGGCACTGGCCAGTCACGGAGCAACGGTCGTGGTACTGGACTGTGATCGGGACGCCGCCGAGGAGACAGCACTCACGCTGGGTCATGACTCCTTCGGACTGACCTGCGACGTCTCAGATTACGAGCAGGTTCAATCTGCGTTCGCCGCCGTCGCCCAGCGATGCGGGTACGTCTCCGTTCTGCACAACAACGCCGGCGTCTCCTTCAACGGGCGGGGGGACGCGCCGCCGGATGAGCTCGAGCTCGACATGTGGACACACATCCTCGGCATCAACTTGACCGGCACTTTCTTGTGCACCAAGTTCGCCCTGCCCCTCATGGCCACCGGTCGCGGCGGAAGCGTGATTAATATGGCCTCGATCGCCGGCCCGTGGGTTGGCACCCGCAACACCGCCTACGCGGCCTCCAAGGGCGGGATCGTAGCCATGACGAAGTCCTTGGCCGTCACGCATGGCCCCGTCGGCATTCGGGCCAATGCCATATGCCCAGGGTCCATGAACACGCGCATGGCGGCACACGTCAAGGCGACTCCTGAGGAATATCAGCGTTTCGTCGCCGCCGTCCCGGTCGGTCGCATGGGAGAGCCGAGCGACCTGGAGGGGCTGGTCGTGTACCTCGCGTCCGATGAATCCAGCTTCTTCACCGGCAACATCATGACCCTCGACGGAGCACTGACCCTCGTCTGACCCTGGCCTTACTCAAGCGGCTGCCTGGCGACTGCTGGCGGCTCACGGCCGGCGAATAGCCAGCCGCCGATCGCGGCGACCAGCGGCAGCCCGATCAGCAGGATCAGGAGGTCGCTGGGCGGCACGCCGCCGGCCGTTGCGGTCAGGCCGCTGTGCGTCCAGGCCATTGCAGCGATCACCGCGCCGGCCGTGCCGAGGATGGCGCCGAGCAGGCCGAGGGCGGCGGCGGTCGCGGCGGTGATCGTCCGCCGGGTCGCGCCGCTGGCGCCGGTGGCGGTGAGCGTGCGCAGGTCCGGCGCGGTCTCGCTGCGGATCAGGCCGACGGACATGGCCAGCACGCTGAGCGCGATCACGATGCCCAGCGCGGTGGCCCCTTCGGTGAAGTCCACGAGGCTCGGGTTATAGGTTGCGGTCTGGACTTGCACCTCATTGGCGTTCCCGAATTGGCGTACGGCGCTGAGTTGCGCGGCGGTGAACGGGGCCGGGGCCTGCAGGAGCCACCCTTGCAGCTGGGTCTGCATGTGGTACTTGCTCACCGCGTACTCGGTGACCACCGTATTCGGCGCCAACGTGCCGCTGGGCAGGCTGCTGATCGTCTGGATCGCGGGGCTGGCCAGGCACAGGTTGCGCAGCGTGCAGGGCGGACCGCCGGGGCTGCCGGGATCGGGCGGGGGGGTGTCAGCGTCGCTGATGTAGGCGTTTTTCCAGCCGATCATCTCCAGGTGCGGCAGGCCCGCCAGCCCGGGCCGCATGGTGAGGATGTCGGTTCCGGGAGCGATCTGGCTGGCCTTGATGCCGTACGTGGCCAGCAACTGCGGGGTGGCCACGTACACGGTGCCGGTGAAGTTCTGCACACCGTGTTCCGGCAGGCCAGTCTGGTACAGGTCGCTCGTCGATTCCAGCAGTACCGGGGTCGCGTGCAGGCTGGCGGCGAGAGCATGCACTCGCGTGGTCAGGGTGGCGATCTGGGCGGCGCTGGGCTGCGTCATCTGTCCGGGGCCCGAGCTCAGCTCCGCGGGGACGAACACCTGGTTGCTGGACAGGTCCGGGCCGATCCAGTTCAGCGGATTGTCGAACCTGATGCTGGCCACGACGCAGATCCCCATGGCCAGGAACACGGCGAACGTGGTGGCCGCCAGCGCGGCACCGGACCGGGCGCGGTAGCGGACCAGGTCGCGCAGCGCGATCCGGATCGCGACCGGCAGCCGCGGGCCCGCGCCGGCCCCCAGGACGCTGATGGCCAGCGGGGCGAGCAGGCAGACCCCGGTGATGGTGATGACCAGGCCGGCCAGCAGGAACAGCGCGTGCCCGTTGCCCCCGCCGTTGCCGTCCTGCCCGGACACTCCGTTCAGGCCGCCGGCGGACGCCAGGCACGCGAGGCCGGCCGCGAACACGATGACGCCGGGCAGGGCGGACCGGCGCACGGCCTTGGGCGGCGCGGGGCGGCCGGACAGCGCGGCCACCACCGGGACGGCGGCCATCGTCTTGGCCGGGCGGCGGGACGCCAGCGCCGACGTCGCGATCGCGAGCACGATCCCGATGGCGAACGCCCACCACGGCAGGTGCGCGGCATCCACCGCATGGCCGGTGTCCCGCTGCACGGTCGGCGCGTACGCGAACCAGGCGGCGAGGCCGAGCACCGCCCCGGCCAGCGCGGCCGTCACGCCGACGGCCAGGCCACCCGCGACCATGACCAGGCGGAGGTTGCGTTCGGTCGCGCCGATCGCGCCGAGCATGCCGAGGGCGCGGAGCCGGCGCTGGGCCATCACGGAGAAACTGGCCACCGACACCAGGCCGATGAACGCCAGGCCCAGTACCTCCACCACGAGGACGAACACAGCCTGTGAGACCCCGCTGTCCTGCTGCGTGGGAACCGACACAGTGGCCGCCGGGACACCGGGCAGCGTTATGTCGCCGCCGATCTGCTGGGCCGCGGCCGGGCCGAGCAGCATGATGGCCTGGCTGGGATGCCGGAGCTGACCCGGGGCGACCAGCGCGAACTGGTCCGCCAGGTTGCTCGGGTCCGCCGCGATGCCGGTCACCTGCCAGGTCGTGCCGGCCACGTGCCAGGTGCCGCCGACGTGCGCGCCGTACTGGGTCGCCACCTGGCTGGTCAGCGCGACCTGACCTGGCCCGGCTGGGTAGGTGCCGCTGACCAGGCTGAGCAGCGGCGAGTTGTAGTGCCCATGCGGGCTCTCGGCGCGGACCTGCACAAACTGCCTGGTGCCAGTCGTGATGCTCTGCTTCTCGATGAGGTCAGCCGGCCCCCAGCGGGCGGCGATGGTGGCGATGTCGGCGGCCAGCTGCGGATCGGTGCCGGGCAGCGTGACCTGCGCGGCACCGGTGCCGAACGTGGGGTAGCTGGGCGGGATCTGCGAGTTCGTGACGACGCTGGCCCCCCAGATGGTCGCCGCGACCGCCACGGTGAGCAGGCCGAGCACCAGCAGTTGCTGGCGCCACTCGCGGCGGAACAGCCGCCAGCCCCAGCGGATAACCGCCCGGCGGGCGACGAGGCCGCTGCCCGCGTCCGCGTCCAGGTCGGGAAGGTCGGGGAGGTGCTCCAGGACGGTGCTCACCGGGTCTCCCTGGGGATAAGGAGCGATTCTGGGCCGGGCGGCCGGGCGGTATGGCCGGTCATCCGCCCGTCGCGCAGCAGCACGATCCGGTCGGCCCAGGCCGCTAGCTGCGCGTCGTGGGTCACCACCACCGCGGCCACGCCCCGCTGGCAAGCCTCGTGCAGCAGCCGCATCACCTCACCGGCGTTCACCGAGTCCAGCGCGCCGGACGGCTCGTCGGCCAGCAGCAGCCGGCGGTCCCCCACCACCGCACGGGCGATCGCTACCCGCTGCCGCTCGCCGCCGGACAGCTGGTCGGGGAACCGGCCCGCCCGGTCGGCCACCCCGAGCGCGGCCAGCGCGGCCCGGGCGGCCGCGCGTGCCTTCGGCACCGGGACGCCGTCGAGTTCCAGCGGCAGGGCAGCGTTCTCAGCGGCGGTCAGCCCGGGTAGCAGGTTGAAATCCTGGAACACGTACCCGATCGCCCGGCGCCGCAGCCGGGCCTTGCGGCCCCGCGGCATCCCCGCCAGCGCCATGCCGCAGACCAGCACCTCCCCGCTGGTGGGGTCCTCCAGGCTCCCGGCGATGGTCAGCAGCGTGGACTTGCCCGACCCGGACGGCCCCATCACCGCCACCATCTCCCCGGCCCGCACCGACAGGTCGACTCCGGCCAGCGCGTGCACCGCGGCCGGCTCCTGCCCGTAGGTCTTCGACACGCCGCGCAGCTCCAGCACGCTCACCGCGTCCGCGCTGTCCCCGCCCCGCCCGCTCATCGCCTGGCCCCCAGCCGGCGAAGCTGCGGAGCCGGAGCCGGGGCGGAAGCAGGCCGGGGCGGCTCGGCGGCGGCCCGGGCCAGGCGCACTTCCGCGGCGTCCAGCCACCGGATCACCGCGTCCAGCCGGAACAGCTCGGCGTCCACCACCAGCGCCAAGCTGAGGTCATCGCGGGCCTCGCCCTCCTTCAGCCGCGTCCACTGCTGCATCAGCTCCAGCAGGTACACGCGGTGCGCCTGGATCACCTCATGCGCGTCGGTACCCGGCACCCGCGCCGCCACCAGCACCTTCATCACCAGCTCGTCGCGGGGCGGGGAGGTCAGGTCCGGCGGCGTGCGCAGCCAGGCGGCCAGCGCCTGCCGGCCCTCGGGCGTGATCCGGAACCGCTTCTGCGGCCCGTCCTGGCCGGCGCCGTCGGATTCGGCCAGCCCGTCGCGCTCCAGCCGGCCCAGCGTCTTGTACACCTGGCCGACGTTCAGCGGCCACACCTCGCCCGTCCCGGCCTCGAACTCCTCGCGCAGCTGCAGCCCGTACTTCGGCCCCTCAGACAGCAGCGCCAGCAGCACGTGCGGGACGCTCATGACTTCACCATGCCTGACATCATGCCCAACATAATACCCGGCATACTCACTCTATGGCAACGCCGGCTCCTCCGCGTCCATGCAGTCCAGCGTGTGCGCTGCTGGCCGCGCCGCGATGCCTCCCCGCGTCTCGGGTCGCGCTTGGGTCGCGCTGCCTGTCCAGGGCGTCTCTGCTACATCCGCTACTACACCGGAGCCGCCATCAGCACGAGCCGACTGGCCTGGCTTGACGTTTAAATGTAAAGCCACTCCCAGGGTCCTCGGAAGTGGCATCTTAGGTGGGTTGCGTTCGTGACAACCTAGCCGTTTTACTGTCAATAAATAGTTGACAGTCCGGTCACGCCACCCATCTGCTGACCGAACGGTATGACCTATCTGGTGCGGTGGCTCGCAGCACCTGGTATCACTCATAGGCACGGGTGTAGAAGCGGCTACGTTTGCACTAGGGTTCCAACCATGTCAGCAAAGTGGGAATACCTCTATGAACCCTTCAGCCGACCATACGCGGAATTTACTGAACATTTCAATGCACATCTAAACAGACGAGCCGCCGAGGGCTGGGATCTAGTATCAGCGCAGACGGGGTTCGAGGGCCAGAGGGCATGGGCAACGCTAATTTGGCGACGGAGCGGCGGGATTTGACAAGGGACGACGGCCCGTACGCTTGTCGGCGGATCGGGCGACTGGAAGGCGCTCAGCCAACGGTGAGGGCGTGATGGGTCCGGCAGCTGGGCTATGCCCCGCGAGAGCCTGAGCTAGGCCAGTCGTATGATTTGAATACCAGTCATATGACTGGCAGGTTTGAAGTATGTTGCAGACTGAGCCGTTTGGCGGCGTGATTCCAGGCGCACGCGGCGCCGTGCTGTCTGTCCTCCTGCGCACCGATGCCGGGCTGACCGGCAGACAGGTTCACCCCCTAGTCAGCGACCGGCACAGCCTCTGGTCGGTCCAAGAAGCACTGAAGGCTTGGGTGCAGCTAGGCGTAGTCCGAACCCAGATCGTCGGCCGAGCCGTTGCCCACGCCATCAACGAAGACCACTGCACCGTGGCACCATTGCGTTCACTCCTCGACCCGATGACAGCCCGCACCGACACCGCGGCCCAGATCGTCGGAGACAGCGTCGAGGCAATCATCCTCTTTGGCTCCGTCGCCCGCGGCGAAGCTCGCGAGGGAAGTGATGTTGACCTGGCCGTGATTGCGCACTCTGGCTGGGATGGTCGCGTTGACCTGGAAGATGCCGTAAAGAGACGGCTCGGCAATGACTGCGGTTCTCTCGTATTTACCGCCGAGGATTTCGCGCGACTCGCGGCTGCCCACCAACCCGTCGTTGACGAGATACTCGTCGACGGCATACCCCTCATCGGCACGATGCCACGGGTAAAGAGCGGAGCCGCGTGATGGTCTCCGAGCACATGAACCACGCAAGAAACATCCTCAAGAAGGCGCAGGCATACCTCGCCGCCGCCGAGGACAGCCTAGCCGCCGAACGGCACACGCCCGCTGCCGGCGACGCCATCCATGCCGGCATCAATGTCGCGGTCCAGATCGTTCGACTCGGCCGCTTACCCCCATCACTAGCTTCAGGTTTGCGCCTTGCAAGGCAGTCAGCCGAGGCGTTGCCAGATACAGGCGGCGGTGAAGGCCAGGGCCGGAACGGGCTGTTTCCGCCTGCCGGCGCCGTCACCAGGACGTTGATGTCGTAGACGACAGCGGCCGGGACAGGCTCGAGGGCGCTCACCCTCGCTTGGTAGGGAGACCGACCAGTCCTACCAGCGCGGGAAGGGGGTGCCGCCGTACGATGAGGGCCTTGAGGCCACGCTGACCGCCGACGGCGACCAGACCACATCGGCTAGCCACTCTGGCGCTTTCGTTGTGGGGTGGTGGACCTGGCCAGGTCCCGGAATCGAATGCGCACTGTCAGCTTGGGGATCTGCGCCATTCCCCGTGCTGACCCCCGTCGACCCGCTTGTCCTAGGGCAAATGCAGGGCAGTCCTAGGGACACGATCATGCGCGCCGACGCTAACGGCCGCGACCGCTCGTCGGACTTAGCGGAGCAGCTGCTCCAACCGGCCGGCTACCTCTCGGTACCGGCCGACCGGGATCAGATGCACCCCGTCGAATGCGCCCGAGTCACGGAGCTGGATGACCTGATCGCAGGCTGCCTCGACGCCCGCGAGGCGATCTGCCCGCACCCGTTCGCAAAGGTCGGCGGGAATGTCGATGTCGGGGATTACAGATGCCATCCGCTGGGCGTGCGCCTCGCTGGCCAAGACCATCACGCCGGCGAAGACCGGGATCTCGACCGGGTTGGCGTCCCGCCACCGCATCAGTGCGTCAACAGAGAAGCTGACCTGTGCGAACAGGAAGTCTGCGGTCTGCTTCCAGGCAGGCAGGGGACGCAGGGCCGCAGCGGCCCCTACCCGGAACTCTGCCACCCCGGCGAAGGCCTGGTCTGCGGGGAGCGCGCGGACCTCCTCGATCATCGTCCGCACTGACAGCTCGCTAGTCCGGCCGCCGGAACTTGGCTTGTCCCCATAGACGAACAAGAACTGATCCACGCCATAGGACGCCGCCGTGAGCAGGTCGCGGCGGAATCCCAGCAGATTGCGATCCCGCGAGTTCAGACAGGCGATGCTGCGACCGCCCATGGCCTCGACCTCGTGCGCGACGGCCACACTCGACACGGTCGCCCGACCTAGATGATTGTCCGGAATCAGGAAAGCATCCGCAGTCTTGCTGAGAGTCCCGATCTGGTGGCGCACATGCATGAGGTCAGGCCGGGTCGGCGGCTCTATCTCACATACGACCTGGAAAGGGCTCCTCGTCATGTGAGCAAGGTACACGGTACTCGTCCCACGGTGCCCCCTCCAAGCGCACCCTCACGCCAGCGGCCTCTGTGTTGGCTCGCCCTGGGCACGGTACTGCGGTGCAGGCCGAGGGTCGGCCGATCAGGTGGCGTCCAGGGCGGCGAAGGGTCAGCTGAGCTCGCGAACCTTGACGGTGTCGACGTGCTGCTGGAAGGCGACAGCTTTGCCACCGTTCATGGTCCACACGTGGACGATCTTCACAACGGCCGGTTCTCCGGAACTCTTGTGCTTCCACTGGTAACTCCCGAGCGCCACGACTGTCTCGCCGTCGGCGACGAACTGCTCGGGCACCACGGCGAAGTCATCGCCGATTTCCCCGAGTCGCATGAACACCCCTTCGAGCACCGCCTGAGGACCGACGTACGTGCCAGCGAGTGGAAATCCGTCGGCCTCGGTCCACTGGATGTCGTCGGCCATGCGTGCCGCCCCAGTCTGCCGACCCTCATCTGCGCGAAAGGATCATCAACACCGCCGCACAACTGCTGGCCACTGAGGGCGCCGTGTCGGCTCGGCGCCTAGCCCGCGAGCTGGGCACGTCGACGATGGTCGTCTATACCCACTTCGGCGGGATGGACGAACTGACCCGACAGGTGATGCGCCGCGGGTTCGCCGATTTCGGAACCGAGCTGGACCGCGGCGCGGTCACCGGCGATGCCGTCGCCGACTGGATGACCTACCTCTGGAGCTACCGCCGCTTCGCTCTGCGCGAACCCCACCTGTACGGGGTGATGTTCGGTCCTGGACTGGCTGCGTTCAGGCTCGGTGATCCCGCCGACCTCGAGGCGGCTAGATCCACCTTCGTCTCGCTCCTCCGTCGCATCCACGCCTGCGTCAACACGGCCCGATGGGAGGTCGACGACGTCACCACCGCCGGCGAAGCTGTCTGGTCCGGTGTGCACGGCCACACCTCGCTCGAGCTCACCGGGTTCTTCGGTTCGGTCGGCCGCGACCCAGTGCGCTCGTACAGCGAGATCCTCATGAGGATGTCGATCGGCCTCGGCGATCACGCCCTAGCCACCGCTCGCTCGCTGTCGACCGCCAGACGGCGGGCCGTCCGCGCAGACCGAGCCGAGGCCGCAGCTGCACGATAAGCGTTGCCGCGACGCACGGCCGCACCGCCACCAGCGGCGCCGCGTGCGGCGCCGCCTTGATAGAAGTATTAAGGGATATTCAGCAGTGTGCGGATTCCACGATTTCTTAGGTGCGGTAGGCATCTCGACGGTAGGCCACGTCCACGACTGTCACTACGCGGTCCTTGTCATCGATCCGGTAAATCACGCGATAAATACCGCGGCGGGCACTGCGCCTATCGTCCATCGGCGGGAGCAGTCGCTTGCCGATCCGGTAGGGATCGGCAAGCAGCGGGCCAGTGATGAATTCGTAGGCCGCGGCCGCAACGGCCTCCGGCAAAGTTTCGCTCAACGCACGGCGGACGGTCGATGTAGTTCGCAGCTCGTAGGGATCTTCGGTAGGCGCGTCGCTCACTGCGCCTGGCGCCGCCTCATCGCCTCGGCAAGCTCATCCGCGGAAACGTACTCGCCGCGGGCCAGCTCTGCGTCGGACTCGGCCAGGCGGTTTATCGTCGCAGCGTCGCGCATGATCTCGAGGGTTTCTTCCAGCGCTTCCAGGTCCTCCGGCGCAATAAGGATGGCTGAGGGCTTGCCGTGCACGGTCACGGTCACCCGCTCGTGATGGTCGTGAACACGGCCGACGATCTCGGACAGGTGGGACTTGACGTCGCCCAACGGAAGCACGGTCATAGTCAAAAGTATGACCAAAAATTGGTACTGCGTCAAAGGGAGATCATCCGCTGCTGGACACAAAACCGCGCGCACAAATTATAAGCAGAAAGCCGGTTCTCTGTTCGAGAACCGGCTTTCACTTTGGTAGCGGGCGGGATTTGAACCCGGAACTGGAATCCGGCGCGCGCTGTCGGCGCCGACGGGCAAGGGGGAGATCCTAGCAGGACACGTCTTGAAAATGCGGTCAGGAGGCGAGCTGCTGTTCCAGGGCGGCGGCGGTCCGCCAGTGCTCCGCCAGGACAGGTCCGGGCTGGTCGAGGCCCGCGATCGTGAGGTTGATCTCGGCCAGCGGCCGGGCGTCGCGGTCACGGAGCCGCTCGTATGCGGTGAGGGCCGCATCAAGCTCGTCGTCCCAGTGGCGGGTGACGGCCTCGGCCTGGACGGCGGCGTCGCGGAACGCGTCGGCGATCCCTCGCGCGATCGCCGGGTCCTTGTGGTGCCCGGCATCGCCCGCGAGGGCCCACCCGGGGCCGGCCGAACGCCGGAAGAAGTTCGGCAGGTCGCCGGTGCCACGGATGCGCTCAGTGATCTCCCCACTCCGCAGGAGCCGACGCAGCGGCGGATGGTCGTGCAGGACGCGCCGGTAACGCTCGCTGGGGGCGTGCCGCGCGTCGGCGAACCCGGCTCTGCGGGGCCTGGTAAAACATGAGCACCTGGTGGTCGTTGGTGGGAAACAGGCCCATGAACAGGCCTGGTTCGACCCAGGCGTGAATGCCGTCGACCTCCGCGCCGGCCCAGTAGCTGTAGTACGCGTAGGTCGCGGGCGGCCGCAGCCAGGTGTAGTCGGCACCGACCGCCCGGGCGACCGCGGAATGGCGCCCGTCGGCGCCGATGACCAGCCGTGCCTTGTGGTCTCCTGAGCTGGTCTGGGGAACTCGGCAAGTCACGGTCTATCTGCGTCGTCGGCGTGCGTGCCTGCGCATTGCGTCCACCTTCGCGGCAAACGCGGTCGGCTCGATGATTGGCGTTCCGCGCCACGGCGACATTGACAGCAGATCAGTGTCGTTGGAGACGATGAGCAGCGCCCCCACCTCAGCGGCAAGGTCGAGGATCAGGTTGTCCTCGTGGTCGGGGCAGTCGTGAACTGTCCGGGGCACGTCAGCCACGATGCCGCCGCCGCTGTGCTCGGCTGCCATCATGATGGCGCGCAGATAAGCGTCGATCTGGGGCTGTGCCCATTTGAACAGGAGGGCCAGGATCCGGTCGATGTTGGTGATGATGTGGGGGGATAGCCAGAGCGCGAATTCGGCGGCGTCAACGATTATGCCCAGGCAGTCGGCTGACGCGTTGCCGGATACGGGCGGCGGTGAGGGCCAGGACCGGAAGGGGCTGTTTCCGCTGGCCGCCGCTGTCACCAGGACGTTGATGTCGTAGACGACAGCTGCCGGGACAGGCGCCAGGCTGCTCACCTTCGCGCGCCGTCAGGAGTCCGCCTTGAGGAAATCCTGGACCCGCGCAGGGATATCTGACGGGTCGATGCCGAGCTCTGCGGTGCGCTGCTGGCCGTAGGCCTGCGCCTCCCTGAGCTGGTCGGCGATCATGATCGACTTCATGACCTTGAGGGTGGCCCGCAGGTAAGCGGACCTGTTGCCGTCGCCGAAGTAGGCGACAAGCTCATCCAGTACCGGACGGTCCTCCGGCTGGACTGCGAAACCCAGGGTCTGCGCGCTCATGGGTCAATAGTAGGTGGGTTGCACTTCATCTGCAATTTATCGCAGATGAAGTGGGCGCAGCGCCTCGGTGGAAGTCGTACGCCGCCTGCGTCGCGAACGACTTCCGGGGTCCGCCTCACCCCCAGCCGCTACGGCGGCCTTCCTCAGAGGCTTTCGTGCACACGGCACACGCAGAAGGCCCCTTCCTTGATCGGAAGGGGCCTCTGACCTGGTAGCGGGGGCGGGATTTGAACCCGCGACCTCTGGGTTATGAGCCCAGCGAGCTACCGAACTGCTCCACCCCGCGTCGGTGTGCCTTCACTTTATGAACTCCTGGCGTCCAAAGCAAATCATCACCGGCCCGCCCGGCTGACCTGCCGGGTCGTCTGGCCGGCACCGCTCGGCTGCGTCAGCAGGTCTCATCCCGGCGTAACCTTCCGGCATGACCGAGGTCGTGATCTACACAGACGGCGCGTGCAGCGGCAACCCCGGACCGGGCGGATGGGGGGTCGTGCTGCGCTGGAACGACACAGAAAAGGACCTGTACGGCGGCGACCCGCAGACCACGAACAACCGGATGGAGCTGATGGCCGCCATCCAGGCGCTCGAGGCGCTGCAGCGGCCTGCGCAGGTCGAGCTGCA
>Ga0302314_10018164_pt1 | contig 11740 bp, 12 predicted proteins | sample III_Palsa_N2_3_FD_200533 | JGI IMG/M metagenome (GOLD analysis project Ga0302314, IMG submission 200533) | Peat permafrost microbial communities from Stordalen Mire near Abisko, Sweden - III_Palsa_N2_3 | ecosystem: Environmental > Terrestrial > Soil > Palsa > Peat permafrost | place: Sweden...
CGGGATCTGCACCGACCGCAGTGAGGTGATCGCCGGCGGCTCGGGCAGGAACGGTGAATCGGTGTGCCAGCCCTCGCCGAACACATGCTTCGAGGGATCGTCGGCCTCTTTGATGAGCGGATGCACGTTGCGGTGCCCCGGCACGCCCTGGGTGTAGGCATCCTCGGCGAAGGCGCCGAAGCGCAGGCTGAACGCCTCGTGGGACTCGTGCGTGAGCCGCTGGCCCCGGAAATAGATCATCTTGTGCCGGAACAGCGCGCGGCGGATCTCCCCGAACTGCGCGTCCGTGACTTCCGCAATCTGCAGGCCGCAGATTTCCGCGCCCATGGCCGCGGACAGGGGGCGCACCTCGATGTGCTGGTAGTCGGTCGCGTGGTTGTCGAATTTGCCGGTCGGATGAAGTCGCATACGATAGCTCGATCGTCCAATTGCACTGTAATGCTGCAAGCGTAACATCCCGGCTCGGGAAGCCAGTAGCGCCAGAGCGTGGGCGTGGCGGTGACGCGCAAACCCATTCGGGGATGCTGTCGTTTTTCCAGATCCGGTATAAATGGCCCGACTTTGTTGTGTAAAGTACTCGAAGCCACCACGTATGGAAGCCCCATGACCCTGCAGTCCCAGACCCAGACCGCATTCAAGACCTTGTTTCTTCAGGCCCCTTCCTTTGAGGGCTTCGACGGCGGGGCGGGTTCGCGCTACCAGGCCAAGCGCGAGATCAAGTCATTCTGGTTTCCGACCTGGCTGGCCCAGCCGGCCGCCATGGTGCCTGGTTCGCGGGTGCTGGACGCCCCCGCCGACGAGCTGACGGTCGAGCAGACCCGCCGGATCGCGCGCGACTTCGACCTGGTCATCATGCACACCAGCACCCCCTCCTTCCCGACGGATGCGCGCTTCGCGGAACTGTTGAAGGAAGACAATCCGAACGTGCGCATCGGCCTGGTCGGCGCGAAGCCCATGGTCGATCCGGAGGGCTCGCTGAAGGCGACCACCGCCATCGACTTCGTATGCCGTGAGGAATTCGACTACACCTGCCAGGACGTGGCCGCGGGCCTGCCGCTCGCACAGATCAGGGGACTGTCGTATCGGGATGCCGCAGGTCGCATCGTCCACAACCTGCCGCGCGCGATGATCGAGAACATGGACGACCTGCCGTTCGTCGCACCTGTCTATCAGCGCGATCTCACGATCAGGAATTACTTCATCGGCTATCTGAAGCATCCGTACGTCAGCTTCTACACCGGCCGCGGCTGTCGTTCGAAGTGCACCTTCTGCCTATGGCCGCAGACCGTGGGCGGTCACCGCTACCGTGTGCGCTCGGCCGATAACGTCATCGCCGAAGTGCGCTGGATCAAGGAGAACATGCCGGAAGTGAAGGAGATCATGTTCGATGATGACACCTTCACCGACACCTCCAACCTGCCGCGGGTCGAGGTGATCGCGAAGGGCATGGGCGAACTGGGTATGACCTGGAGCTGCAATGCGAAGGCCAACGTTCCCTACAAGACCCTGAAGGTCATGAAGGACAACGGCCTGCGCCTGCTGCTGGTGGGCTACGAGTCCGGGGACGATCAGATCCTGCTGAACATCAAGAAGGGCCTGCGCACCGACATCGCGCGGCGCTTCACCGAGGACTGCCGCAAGCTCGGCATCCTGATCCACGGCACCTTCATTCTCGGACTGCCGGGCGAGACCACCGAGACCATCGAGAAGACGATCAACTTCGCCAAGGAGATCAACCCGCACACCATCCAGGTGTCACTGGCCGCGCCGTATCCGGGCACGACCCTCTACCGGCAGGCGGTCGAGAATGGCTGGCTTCAGGAGAACGATGCGGTCAACCTGGTCAACGACCACGGCGTGCAGCTCGCGGCGATCAGCTATCCGCACCTTTCCAAGGAACAGATCTTTCACAGCATGGAAGTGTTCTACAAGCGCTTCTACTTCCGTCCCGGAAAGATCTGGGAGATCGTGCGCGAGATGCTCGGCAGCTGGGAGATGATGAAGCGCCGGCTGCGTGAGGGGGTGGAGTTCTTCCGCTTCCTGCGGGCACACCAGGCCTGAGGGATGACGGGTGGCCTCGTTTGTTGTCGCGGTTGTCGGATATGCCAGCCTCGTCATCGCCGCAGGCTATTCACTCGTTGCGCTGATTGCCGCGCTGGCCTGGCGCAGCTACGTGTCGCGCCGCAGGGCGGCGCCCTCGATACAACCAGCGGTGACGGTGCTCAAGCCGCTGTGCGGCGCTGAGCCCGGACTCTACGAGCGCCTGCGCTCCTTCTGTCAGCAGGACTACGCGCAGTTCCAGGTAATCTTCGGCGCGCTCGAACCGAACGACCCCGCGCTCGCCGTCGTTGCCCGGCTGATCGCGGAATTCCCGCGGCTGCCGATCGACGTGGTCGCGAACTCGCAGCGGCACGGCCACAACAACAAGAGCAACAATCTCATCAACATGCTGACCGTGGCCCGCCACCCGCTCCTGCTGATCGCCGACAGCGACATCCTGGTGGGCCCCGACTACCTCGCGACGGTGACGGCGCCCCTGCAGGACGAGCGGATCGGGCTGGTGACCTGTCTGTCGCTGGATGCGCCGACGCCGCGCCTATGGTCGCGGCTGGGTGCGATGTACAACAACGAGTGGTACTTCCCCTCGGTAATGCTGGCGTGGCTCTTCGGCCATCAGGGCTACGCTTCGGGGCAGACGCTGTGCCTGCGGCGCACCACGCTCGAGGCCATGGGCGGCCTGCGGGCCTTCGCGGACCACCTGGCCGATGACTATCGGCTCGGCGAAAAGGTGCGCGCACAGGGACTGCGGATCCTGCTCTCGCCTTATGAAATCCAGGCCGCGCACGACGAACCGGATTTCGCATCGCTCAATCGTCACGAGGTGCGCTGGATGCGTACCCTGCGGGTCATCAAGCCGCTGTGCCTGACGATGATTTTTCTGACGTTCAGTCTGCTGCTGGCCGCGCTCGCGCTGCCACTGCTCGCCGCGGCCGGCGGGATCCACGCGACCGGCTGGATACTGTTCGGCTCGACCGTGGTTGCGCGACTGGGGCTGCACCTGGTGTACCGGCCCCGCAGTCGGCGGCGCTGGCTTGCCGACCTGTTCCTCGTGCCCGTGCGCGATCTGTTGATCTTCGGCGTCTGGTTCCAGAGTTTCTTCTCCCGCAGAGTGACCTGGCGCGGCAGCGAGTTCGACGTCGACGCCACTGGCGTGATGCGCCGCATTGCCTGAGCGACGCACCGCTTGAAAGCGGTTGCCTACATCGCGGGTCTGCTCGGACTTGCGCTGCTGATCGGCCTCGTCATCCACGCCGACGTGCCGGCGATACTGCGCATCTGGAGACTGGCCGGCGCGCAGCTGCTGTGGCTGGTGCCCTACCGGGTGGTTTTCTTCGCGCTGTATGCCGTGGGCTGGCGCGCGATGCTGCGTCCCTATGACCCGCTGGGACAGTCGCGCTTCGGCTATGTGCTGTGGGTGACCGCCGTACGGGAGGCCGTCGATCGCCTGTTGCCGGTCGCGAGCGTCGGCGGCGGGGTCGTCGGCGTGCGGGTCATCCACTGGCGGGGGATCGCGGTGGTGCCGGTCAGCGCCACCGTCATCGTCGAGATCCTGCTGACCCTGATCGCACTGTATCTGTTCGGCGCGCTCGCGACCCTCATCCTCATGGGTAGCGGCGCCGGCGGCAGTCACCGTGAGGTCATCGTGGTGCTCGCCGTCAGCCTCTTCATTCCGCTCGGCTCGCTGCTGCTGCTGCGCTACGGCTCGGTGTTCCAACGGCTGGAGCGGTTTTTCGGTCCGATGGTGGGCCTGACCGGGGCCGAAGCCGGCAGTTCGCTGGATGCGGACCTGCGCGCCTGCCTGGGCCGGATCAGGACCCTCATTCTCGCCGGCGGACTGCAGTTCGTGGCGTTGGTCTCGGCCGCCTTCGAGATCTGGTGGGCGCTGCGCCTGTTCGATCATCCGATCAGCCCCGCGGGCGCGGTGATGCTCGAGGGGCTCACACAGGCGTTGCGGCATCTGGCATTCATCGTGCCCGCAGGCCTCGGCGTCCAGGAAGGCGCGCTGGTGCTGTTCGGCCACTCCCTGGGCGTCAGTACCGAGCTTGCGCTAGCGGTCTCGGCGGTGAAACGCATGCGCGAGCTGCTCTGCGGCGTGCCACCGCTGCTTTGGTGGCAATGGGCGGAAACGCATAAACTGCCCTATCCCCTAAGGCGGTAGATGCTTGAAACTGGCGGCTTATATCGGGGGCCTGCTCGGCCTCACCCTGCTGATCGTGCTGGTGCTGCACGCCGACATGCCGGCGCTGGGGCGCGTCTGGCACCTCGCCAATGCCGCGATTCTGTGGGTGGTCCCGGCGCGCATCATCTACTTCGCGGGCTATGCCCTGGGCTGGCGGGCCCTCTTAGGTCCCTTCAACCGCGGTAAAGCGGGCTTCGGCTACATCCTGTGGGTGACGACCGTGCGCGAGGGTGTCGACCGGCTCCTGCCGGTCGCCAATGTCGGCGGCAGCGTGGTCGGGGTGCGGCTGCTGCGCTGGCGCGGCCTGTCGATCGTCTCCACCAGCGCGACGATCATCGCCGAGATCGTACTCACCCTGGCCGCGGTCTTCCTGTTGGGCGCGCTGGGCGCGCTGATCCTCCTGACCCTGAGCCCCGGCGCCACCCATCACACGCTGATCATGGTGCTGCTGCTGAGTCTGCCGGTTCCGGTGATCTTCTTCCTCGCCTTGCGCTACGGCCACATATTCAAGCGCCTGGAACGATTCCTGGGACCCCTGCTGGGACTGTCCGGTGCGGATGCCGCCGCCAAGCTCGATGCGGATCTGCAGAACTGCCTGCGGCGCGTGCCGACGCTGCTGTGCGTCGAGACTCTGGAGTTCCTGGCGCTGGCGTCGGCCGCGTTCGAGATCTGGTGGGGACTGCGGCTGTTCGATCACCCGGTCAGTGTCCCCGCCGCGATCATGCTGGAGGGACTGAGCCAGGCGGCCCGCCACCTGGCTTTCGTCGTGCCCGCAGGTCTTGGCGTCCAGGAGGGCGCACTGGTGCTGTTCGGCCACGCCATCGGCATCAGCACCGAACTGTCGCTGGCGATCTCCGCCGTCAAGCGCACGCGCGAGATCCTCTGCGGCCTGCCGCCGTTGCTGTCGTGGCAATGGCTGGAGGGCCGGCATCTGCGCCGATCGGGTACCCTTGGTGACCATGCCCGAACTACCCGAGGTCGAAACCACCCGTCGCGGTCTCGAACCGCACCTGGCGGGTCAGACCATCCTGAGACTGACGGTCCATGATCACCGCCTGCGCTGGCCGGTGGATGCGCGCCTGCCGCAGATGCTCGCCGGACAGCGGGTCGAGTCGGTCGACCGGCGTGCCAAATACCTGCTGCTGCGACTGACCCACGGCACGGTGCTGTGGCACCTGGGGATGTCGGGAAGCCTGCGGATCGTGCCCAGCGATCTGCCCGCTGACGCGCACGACCACATCGACTTAGCTCTCACCTCCGGTCACACCGTGCGCTTCAATGATCCGCGCCGCTTCGGCAGTGTGATCTACGCAACCGGTGATCCGAACGCTCATCCGCTGCTCGCGAAGCTCGCGCCCGAACCCTTCGATGCGGCCTTCAATGTCGAATACCTCTGGCGCAGGTCCCGGGGCCGCAAAGTGTCCATCAAGCAGCTGATCATGAACGGGCAGGTAGTGACCGGTGTCGGGAACATCTATGCCAGTGAAGTTCTGTTCCAGTCCGGGATCCGCCCGCGGCGTCAGGCCAGCAGTCTCAAACGCGACGAAGTCGAGCGGCTGGTGAAATCGATCCGCAAGGTCCTGAGCCAGGCCATCCGCGTCGGCGGCACCACGCTGCGCGATTATGTGAATCCCGACGGCAACCCCGGCTACTTCCGCCAGAAGCTCTTCGTCTATGAGCGCGCGGATGAGAGCTGCCGCAACTGCACGACCGTGATCCGCACGTTCACCCAGGGACAGCGCTCGACCTATTATTGTCCGACCTGTCAGAGGTGAGTTCGTGTCCGAGGCCATCATTGCGTATCTGAGCGCGGCCGATCCGGTGATGAAGCGGCTCATCGCGGCCGCCGGTCCCTTCGCCCTGGAAGCGCTCGAGGAGCACTCGCCGTTCGAGGTGCTCGCGCGCTCCATCGCGCATCAGCAGCTCAATGGCAAGGCCGCGCAGTCGATTCTGAATCGCTTCATCAGCACCTGCGGCCAGGGCGTCTTCCCGCGGCCCGAAGCGCTGCTGGGGCTGCAGGATGCGGCCATCCGGGCCGCGGGGTTCTCGTTCTCGAAGATCGCCGCATTGCGGGACCTTGCGACCAAGACCATCAGTGGCGTGGTCCCCGAACGCGAGGCGCTGCACGCGCTCAGCGACCTTGAGATCATCGAGCGGCTCACCGAGGTCCGCGGTATCGGTCGCTGGAGCGTCGAGATGCTGCTGATGTTCCAGCTGCGCCGCCCCGATGTGCTCCCCGTGGATGATTTCGGCGTGCGCTACGGCTTTCGCCTGGCCTATGGGCAGCGGGAAATGCCGGCACCGAAGGTGCTCGCGCTGTTCGGTGAGCGCTGGGGCCCGTACCGCAGCGCCGCCGCCTGGTACCTGTGGCGCGCGGTGGACCTGGCACGTGCCGGCAGGTTGCCGGCGGCCACCGAAAAAGTGAAATTGCCGCGGCTGCCGCGCAGGAAAAAGCAGGCTAAACGCGCCGCAGCTTCCGCAGCTCGGCGAGCACCAGCGGATGCACGAACTCGTGCACGTCGCCCCCCAGCACGGCGATCTCGCGCACCAGCGAAGAAGAAATGAACGTGAACTGTTCCTGCGGCGTCAGGAACACCGTCTCGATGTCGCGCGAGAGGTGCCGGTTCATGTTCGCCAGCTGAAACTCGAATTCGAAATCCGACACGGCCCGCAGACCGCGGATGATCACCGTGAGCTGGTGGCGGCGCGCGAACTCGACGGTAAGCTCGGAATAGCCCATGACCTCGACGTTGGGCAGGTCGGCGAGCACCTGGCGCGCCAGCGTCACCCGCTGCTCCTGCGGGAACAGCGGCGCCTTGCCGGCGTTCGAGGCGATCGCGACCACCACCCGATCGAACAGGCTCGAGGCACGCCGCACCAGGTCGGCGTGTCCATTGGTGATGGGATCGAAGGTTCCCGGATACAGGGCGTGGCGATTGATGCTCAAGGCGTTCTCCGCAGCAGATGATACCCGACCTCGCCGGCGCGGCCGGCTTTGGACACCAGCCAGCTCGTCGGCAGCTGTGGCAGGCCCTCGCGGGCGGGACATTCGGCATAGATGAGCGCGCCGGGCGCGAGCCACGCGCCGGCTTCGAGGCGCGCCGCGACCTGACCCAGCAGTCCTGCGGCAAAGGGCGGATCGAGGAATACCACGTCAAACACCTCGGGCTGGCCCGCCAGGTACGCCAGCGCATCGCCGCTGTGGATGTGGGCCGCCGTGGCGCGCTCCCCACCCCACAGCGAGAGAGTGCGGCGCAACTCGCGGGCCGGTCCGGGCAGCTTCTCGACGAATACCACCCGGGATGCGCCCCGCGACAGCGCCTCCAGGCCCAGCGCGCCGCTGCCGGCGAACAGATCGAGGCAGCGTGCCCCGCTGATGCCGGGCGCGAGCCAGTTGAACAGGGTCTCGCGCACCCGGTCGGGTGTCGGCCTTATTTCGTCTGCGGGAAAACGCCAGGTGCGGCTGCGCCAGGTGCCGCCAATGATCCGCAACATGCGCGTTTTATCACCGCGGGAAACCGCCAAGTCCTACGCCGCCTTTCAAGCCCAGCCAAGCCGGATCATCATACAATAGCCGGATGCTGTTCCGACGCGACAAGACCCCGAGCGACCAAGCCCCAGGCGCTCCCCCGCCCGAAGAATCCGGCGGCTTCTTCCAGCGACTGCGCAAGAAACTCAACCGCGGCAGCTCCTGGCTGACCGATGGGCTCGCCACCCTGTTCCGCGGCCGCAAGATCGATGCGGAAATCCTCGAAGAACTGGAGACGCGACTGCTCACCGCCGATGTCGGCGTGGAGGCCACGCAGTTCATCCTCGAGGATCTGCGCAAGCGGGTCGCGCGCCAGGAGCTCGCCGATGTCGAGGCACTGATCGCGGCACTGCGCCGCTCGGTGACCGAGATCCTCGCGCCCTGCGCACAGCCACTGGTGATCGATACGGCACGGCGGCCGTACGTCATCCTGGTCATCGGCGTGAATGGCTCGGGCAAGACCACGACCATCGGCAAGCTCGCCCAGCGACTGTCCACGCAGGGTCACAGCGTGATGCTCGCGGCGGGCGACACCTTCCGCGCGGCCGCGATCGAACAGCTGCAGGTGTGGGCGACGCGCACCGGCTCCGCCCTGATCGCGCAGCAGGCGGGGGCGGACCCCGGCGCGGTGGTGTTCGATGCGGTGCAGTCCGCGCGCTCGCGCGCCACCGACGTGCTGATTGCCGATACGGCCGGCCGGCTGCAGAACCAGACGCATCTGATGGAGGAGCTGAAGAAAGTCCGGCGGGTGATCCAGCGCGTCGATGCCAGCGCGCCACACGAGGTGCTGCTGGTGCTGGATGCCAACCAGGGCCAGAACGCGTTGACGCAGGCGGTGCAGTTTCATCAGGCCATCGGCGTCACCGGGCTGGTGCTGACGAAGCTCGATGGTACGGCGAAGGGCGGCATCGTGCTCGCGATCGCCCGCAAGCTGGGCATTCCGATCCGCTTCATCGGCATCGGCGAACAGGCCGGGGATTTCGGCGAGTTCGACGCCGAGGCCTTCGCCACCGCGCTGGTCGAAGGCGTGGGCAGCGCGCCGGAAAGTCCCGCCGCTGCCGGCGCATGATCCTCTTCGAGCGCGTCACCAAGCGTTATCCGAACGGGCGTGAGGCGCTGCGCGGGGCGAGCTTCAGCATCGATCGCGGCGAAATGGTGTTCCTGACCGGCCGCTCGGGTGCCGGCAAGAGCACCGTGCTCAAGCTGATCGCAATGCTCGAACTGCCGACGCGCGGCTCGGTGGTGGTCAACGGCCAGAACCTCGGGACGTTGAAGTCGCGACATCTGCCGGCGTACCGCCGCTCGCTCGGGGTCGTGTTTCAGGAGCATCGGCTGCTGGATGACCGTCCGGTGTTCGACAACGTCGCCCTGCCGCTGGTGGTCGCGGGGGCCGCGCAGGCCGAGATGGGCAAGCGGGTACGCGCGGCCCTCGACCAGGTCGGCCTGCTGGGCAAGGAGCGGATGCTTCCCAACGAACTCTCGGTCGGTGAGCAGCAGCGGGTCGGGATCGCCCGCGCGGTGGTCGCGAAGCCTGCGGTGCTGATCGCCGATGAACCGACCGGCAACCTCGATCCGGGTCTGTCCCTGGAAGTCATGAAACTCTTCAAACGCTTCCAGGACGTCGGCGTCACGGTGATCGTCGCAACCCATGACCTGCACGTGGTGCACGAGTTCGGGCAGCGCTCGATCGTCCTCGATGACGGCCAGGTCCAGGGCGATGCCGACACGCCGCTGCCGAGCATGACCGCGACCCGTTGATGGGCGGCTATCTGACCCATCATGCCCAGGCGCTGCTGGGCGCACTCGGGCGTCTCGCGCGGGCGCCCTTCGCGACGGCGCTGACGGTGCTCGTGATCGGTCTCGCCCTGGCGCTGCCGCTGGCCCTGGGCCTGTTCGTCTCCAACGCGATGAGCGCGACCGGCGGCTTCACGGGCGTGGTGGACGCGTCGGTGTATTTCAAACCGGAGGTGGCGCTTGCCCGCGTCCAGCAGCTGGCGCAGAACACGCGCGCCCGGGCCGGGGTCGCCAGTGTGCAGGTGATCAGCGCCGATGAGGCGCTGCAGGAGTTCCGGCAGTACTCGGGGTTCGGGACGGCGCTCGAGGCCCTGGGCAGCAATCCGCTGCCGCACGTCCTGCACGTGCGCCCGACGCCGGAGGCCAGCGGTGCCGCGGACCTCGATGGCTTGCAGCACTACCTGGCGGCCTGGCCGGAAGTCGACCAGGTGCAGGTGGACTCCGAGTGGGTGCTGCGCTTCAACGCCATCCTGGATCTGCTGCGGCGGGTGCTGGGGATCGCGGCCCTGCTGCTGGGGGCCGGGGTATTGGCCATCATCGGCAACACCATCAGACTTGAAATCCAGGGGCGTCGTACCGAGATTGAAGTGGTACGGCTGGTGGGCGGCTCAACTGGTTTCGTGCGCCGGCCCTTCCTCTATACGGGGTTGCTCTATGGTCTCGCGGGCGCCCTGCTGGCCTGGGCGATGGTCGGCTCGGCGGTGCTGGTGCTGAAGGCGCCGGTCGCGACGCTGGCGCAGCTCTACGGCAGCCGCTACAGCCTGAGCGGGCCGGACTGGTCGCAGCTCGCCGTGCTGTTCGGGGCGGGGCTCGCCCTGGGCTGGCTGGGCGCCTGGGTCGCGGCCGCCCGGCACCTGCGGGCAATTGAGCCGCGGGCTTAGCAGTATTAAGTTGTTGTTTTTGTTGAATTTATTACCAATAATTTCCAGGAACTTACGGGTCTCTTAGCACTCAAATGATCAGAGTGCTAAAATCCGTCTCAAGAAGTTTCGAACCGAAGGGAGCCCAAATGACTACCGCAACTGCAATGGTCGCTCCTCAATCAGACCTCGCCCTGGCGGGGCCGCTGGGGAGCCTGGACGCGTACATCGATCGCGTCAGCCGTATTCCGGTCCTGTCGCGCGAGGAAGAGCACGACCTGGCCGTGCGTTACCGCTCGGACGACGATCTCGACGCGGCACGCAAGCTGGTGCTTTCGCACCTGCGTTTCGTCGTGCACATTGCCCGCGGCTACACCGGCTATGGCCTGCCGATGGGTGACCTCATCCAGGAAGGCAATGTCGGACTGATGAAGGCCGTGAAGCGCTTCGACCCCTCGGTCAACGTGCGGCTGGTGTCGTTCGCCGTGCACTGGGTGCGCGCCGAGATCCATGAGTACGTGCTGCGCAACTGGCGCCTGGTGAAGGTCGCCACCACCAAGGCGCAGCGCAAGCTGTTCTTCAACCTGCGCCGCATGAAGAAGAACCTCTCGTGGCTGTCGCACGAGGAGACGGCCGCCGTCGCCCGTGACCTCGGCGTGACCACCGCCGAAGTGACCGAGATGGAGCAGCGCCTGTCGGCGCGCGACATGTCGTTCGATCCGACCCCCGAGGGCGATGACGAGGATTCGACCTACAGCCCGGCCTCGTACCTGCCGGCGCCCGCCGCGGACCCCGCGGAGAGCGTCGAGCAAGAGGAATGGGAGAGTGTCTCGAACGCGAACCTGCAGGCGGCCCTGGGCCGGCTCGATCCGCGCAGTCGCGACATTCTCGTCAGCCGCTGGACCGGGGAGGGCAAGTCGACGCTGCATGAGCTGGCCGATCGCTACAAGGTCTCCGCGGAGCGCATCCGCCAGATCGAGACGCAGGCGCTGGGCAAGCTCAAGGGCATGATGGCACCGGCTTAGACTTTCCTCAGGTCGGTTCGGGCGTCCCCGCCTCGCCCATCGCCACCGGCTGCATGGCCGCGGTCATCACCGCGGCCGCCACCCGTTCGTGGACCTGCTTGTCCAGCGGATTGGGCACCAGGTCCTCACCGGCCATCTGCGCGATGGCATCCGCCGCGGCCATCAGCATCGCATCGGTGAAGCGCGGCGCATGCGCCGCGAGCGCGCCACGGAACAGGCCCGGAAAGGCCAGTACGTTGTTGATGCCCTTGCCGTCGGCCGCGAACGCGGCGCCGCGTTCCATCGCCGTCAG
>Ga0302314_10018165_pt1 | contig 11740 bp, 2 predicted proteins | sample III_Palsa_N2_3_FD_200533 | JGI IMG/M metagenome (GOLD analysis project Ga0302314, IMG submission 200533) | Peat permafrost microbial communities from Stordalen Mire near Abisko, Sweden - III_Palsa_N2_3 | ecosystem: Environmental > Terrestrial > Soil > Palsa > Peat permafrost | place: Sweden...
ATCCCACCGGTCGCGCCGACCTGGGCCGAGACACCGATGCTGCTGCCGATCGTGTCGTCGCCGCCGTTGCCGGCGAAGGCCGAGGGCATGATCTCCAGCTTGGCCGAGTTGATCCGGCCCTGCGCGGTGGGCGTCGGGTACAGGACCGGCGCGAACGGGATGGGCGGCTGCGGGATGTCGAACCGGCCGCGCACGGTGACGCTGATCACCTCGGTGCCTTCGGTGCCAGGCCGGTAGAGCTCCATCTTCACCCCGCCGTCCTGGAACAGCGCGCTACCCCAGTTGGTCAGGCCCTCCTTCGTGTAGCGGGAGGCCAGCTGGGTCTTCAAGTGCGCGAGGTCGAACGAGTCCCACTTGCGGGCCCAGGCCATCGGCGCGTCAGCCTGCTGAATCATCTCGACCAGGTTCGGCAGCACATCCTCGCCACCGGCCAGGTGGTCGATCGCGGTGAACCCGGTGCCCTTGCCCGCGGCCAGATTCAGCGGAGGGTGGCGGACCCGGCCGCGTTCGAGGGTCTCGGACGCGATCACCGCCGCGTCGGCGGTGACGGCGGGGTTGAGGTTCGGATCGATCGGGGTCAGGTCCTGGTCGGCCGGGTAGGGGCCGTTGAGCGGGGCCGCGAGGGCCTGGTCGTCGAGCATCGCCTCGAACCGCGCCTGCTGGTGCAGCGGGATCCGCAGGAACACCTCGATGTCGCCCTCGACGCTCTGCACGTCTGCCGTCATCACTCCGGGCCTGGCCACGCCGACGTTCATCCGGAAGACAGTGCGGTAGAGCACACTGTCGGCGTTGTAGACCAGGCCACTGATGTGGCCGGAGCCACTGTTGGCGTTCATCGAGCGGCTGCTGGAGAGCGAGCTGGTCAGGTCGCCCTGAACGAACATGCTGGTGTTGCCGCCCATCGGCGCGCTCAGGTCGCCGAAGGTGTGCGAGAACTTGACGCTGGGTAGCGTCAGCGACATCGAACTGCCCTCGGACGTGCCGTCGCCGACGTTGACGAAACGCTGGCTCTCCTCCTTCAGCGGCACCGCGTCCACGCTCACCGCCTCGGCGCTGAGCAGGTCCGCGTTCACCAGCAGGTGCATCAGATTGTCCTCGTCGTCCCCGACGAAGAGCGGCGAGGTGGAACCGGAAGCGGTGATGTCGTTGAACATCCGCATCACCGAGGCGTCGCCGAGGAAGAAGTCCACTCCCTTGACCAGGCCCGGGTCGGGCACGTGCCGGCGTTGTGGAAGCAGGCCGAGCACCTGGGTACGGATCGCGCCGAGGTCGGCGACCGACTCGATGATATTGAAGACATTGTGCTGGACCTTGGCCACCCGCGGGATCGCCAGGTGCAGCGGACCCCCGGGCGCCTCGGCGTTGAGCGCGGCCAGGCCGATCCCGTTCACGCCTTGCCCCAGGGACACCGGCGTGGGCGCCAGAGCGGACTTGCTGGTGGCATTGGCCGGCCGCAGCGGCGTCAGCTCCTGCGGGAAGGCGACCCGGACGTTCAGCGAGGTCGGCGGCGCGGGTGCGGCGAGCGGCACGTTGCGGGCCACCACGCTCAGCGCCGCACCGGGGATGTCGAAGTAGGTGCTGTCCCCGCCGAGCGCGAACAGCCGCTTGGTGGCCGAGACCGCGTCGGCGCCGAAGCTGTACGACTTGCTGCTCGACGCGCTGATCCCGACGCCGAGCTGGGCGTCGAACACCTTGTTCGGCAGCCCGCCGAACGCGGTGAACAGGTTCGCCGACACCCCGAAACTGCGGGTGGCGCCCACGGACTTGCGCCCTCCGGCGGTGGACTCGTGGTCGGCCTCGACCGCGATGTGCTCCTTCTGCCCGATCGGGACCGCCTCGGTGGCCAACGCCGTGGCCTGATGCGCCAGGCCGATGTCGCCGAGGTCGAGGCCGACGTGGATCACGTCCCTGACTCCGCCCCGGACGACCGGGAAGTCGATCCCGCCATCCAGCAGGTGTTGCACGAAATCGTTGCTGCCGTTGGTCTCCAGGTGGTCGACGACTGCGGCGCGGACTTCGGCGGCCCAGGTCGCGCGGGCCGCCGGCAGTCCGGCGACCACCATGTTGGCGATCCCGTTGAAGTCGCCCAGGCGGACGTCGCCGAAGCGGACGTAGCGGCCACCGCGGCCCAGCGGGTACTGGACCGTGACGCCATCGAGCCCGACCTCACCGAAGCCCGGCGGGAAGTAACGCGGCTGCTCTACAGCGGCCAACAGGTCCACCGCGTTGTTCTGACGCAACTGCCACTCGGCCGCGATCCGCGCCTCGTTCTGCGCCGCCTGCAGCGCCGGCACCGTGATCGCGGCCACGGCCGCCACACCCGCGCCCTGGGCGTTGGTCACGTTGGTCACGTTCGCCTGGGCGTACTGCTCCTGGGTGTCGGCGGTGGCCAGATCCTGGATCAGCCCGGTCAGGATCGGGTCGGCCATGGCAGTGCTGATCGAGGCGTTGAACGTGGTGTTGTACACGGTGTTGTAGGCGGCGTCGTACCTGGCGTCCCGCGCAGCGTTGGCGCCGGCCTGTGCGGCGTCCGTGGCCTCGCGCACTTCACGGGTGTACCGGAGCCGATCGGCCAAGGTACGCGCCTCGGCGCCATCACCGGTGAAGACCTGGGCCGGGGCCACCAAGGCCACCCTGGCATCGACGAACTCGGTGAAGGCCTGTGCGCCGGCCGTGGTGCCCGCGGCCGTGGCCGCGGTATCGGCCGCGTTGACGGCGTCGGTGCGGATCGTGGTGAGCCGGGTCTGGATGCCGGTCGCCGGCAGCGGCGCGGCCACGTTGGCCCGGGCGGTCTGGATCGCCTGGGCGCGTCCTGCCAGGGCTATCAGCGCCGACGTGTCCTGGAGTGTGGCGAGCTGGGCCGGGTTGGGTCCCGGGGCGGCAAAGGTGCCGGTGAAGTTGGCGACATTGGCGTTGTAGTCGATGACGTACTGGGCGTCGGTCGGCAAGGTGTGCGGCTGGAGGCGTTCCAGAGCGCTGAGTTCGTCGAGCAGAGCCTGTGTGCCGGGCTGGTTCCACGCCGCGAACGCGGCGTTGATCTGCCCGGTCAGCGCGGTGGTGGCGGCGGCCAGCGCGGCCGGCGCCGGCGGCACCGCGTGCGGAGTCAGAGTGTTGAGGATCGTGGTCAGGCCAGCCGTGTCGGCGCGGTCCTGCACCCCGGGCGGCAGCGGCACGTTCGTCCCGGCCTGGTTGACCAAGAGCTGCTCCGCCGCGGTGAGCTGCGCGGTCCAGGGCGTCTGTGCCCCGGGCACGTAGCGCGGGCGCAGCTCACGCGGCCCGAGCGCCGGACCGAGCACCGGGCCGGCCACCGCCTGAGGTATCGTGCCGACGAACTGATCGCCGACGTTGATCAGGATGAACGGGTCGCCGTTGGCGTCGCCGAAACGCGGGCCGTCAAGGTCGCCGACCGCCTCGGGCCGACCGAGCGGGCCGATCACGCCGAGGTCGATCCCGAACAGGTCTGCCACGACGTGCGGTACCAGGACACTGGCTTGATGGTTCCAGATCGTCGGGTTGGCCAGGTCGGCGAGCACCTGGGCCGGGGTGTTGTGCTGGGGCAGCACGAACTGCAGATACCGGGAGTTTGGATCGGCGAAGTCAGTGGTGAGCGCGGCGACGACCGCGGCGCGCAGGTTGACGGCCGTGGGCGCGACGCCCGTGAACCGCTGGATCTCCGGCCCCGCCACGCCGATCAGGGTGGTGTAGAACGAATCCGGGCTGTACGGCGCCGCGAGGTCGGCCGCGTTGTGGGCGTACTGCAAGGCGTTGAGGGTCGCGGTCTGCGGCGGTTGGATCGTGCCGAAGAAGCTGACCGGCTCCTGCGGCGCCGGACCGCCGGGAATCGAGTCCAGCCCGAGGATGGCCAGGGCCTCGTTCAGCGAGGCCGTGCCCAGGCTCCGGGGCAGGCCGTTCTCCCAGACGACCCAGTCACCGCTGGGCACCGGAACGGTATTGAGGCCCTCGTCCACGGTCCAGGTGCCGGAGAGCACGTCGCCGTCGGGGCCGAGCATCGCCTCGCCGGTCGGGGCGAGCACCATGGTCTGGTTGCCCGAGGCGGCGTGCAGGTCGGCCGCGGGGGCCGGGCCGGTCTTCGGGATCTGGCCGGCGTTGCAGACCACCATGACCACGCCGGGAACCGCGCCCCCGGCCAGGCCGAGCTCGCGGACAAGGGTGCGGCCACCGATCCCGGCATCGCCGTCGAAGACCTGGCCTGCCTTGTAGTGGGCGATCAGCGTGTGCCAGCCGACCGCGCGCGGCACAGCTTCGGCGGCCTGGGTATGGAGGATCGTGTCACTGGGCGACTTGAACCAGGTGACCGCGGCCTCGCCGCCGACATGATGTACAGGCTCGGGAAGCTGCACCGGCGGCAGGTCGAACGGGGAGAGGAAGTTCGAGTCCTGTTCCGGCAGCCCGGTCAGAACGGGTCCGGGCTCGTCGGTGGGCGGGTGCACCTCGATCAGCGGAATCGGGCCACGGTACTGCGGCTCCGCCGGAATGTGGACCCCGAGGTCGTGCAGGATCATGTCCCAGGCGTGTTCCCGCGCCTGCGCGGCATGGAATTCGACGTACTCGGCGAGGCCGGTGTTGTCGAATAGGCTCGGGCGCTGGAACCGGCCGGCCGCCTCCTCGATCGCGGCGTTCACGTGCGCGTCGACCTCGGCGTTGATCTGGACCCAGGTCATCGGCTCGCGGACCGGGGTGATGCCGGGGTGCTGCAGGCGTGTCTGCTCCAGCCAGGTCTGCCAGGTCTGCTCGTCCTCGGCGGCCTTGGCTTCGGGACTGCGCAGGACCAGAGTCGGCTGATCCGGCGGGGTAGCGTGGGTGGTGCCCGGCGGCACGCCGTAGGTGTCCTGATAGAGGTGGGCGATATCGGCCATTGATATCTCGCCCGGAACGGGTGCCGCGACGACCGGTGCGGGTGTGGCCTCGGCGATCGGGGCCGGCTTGGACAGGGTCACGGATTCGAGTGTCGGCTCGGACTCGGTCTTGATCGCTGGCGCGGGCGACGGCGCGGTCTCGGTCTTGGTTCCTATTTCGGTCCCTGTTGTGGTTCCCGTTGTAGTCACAGTCTCAGTTTTCGTAACCGTCTCAGTGGCCGTGACTGTGATCGTCTCGGTCGGTGTCGCGGTGACCGTGCCCTCATGGAAGTCGTCGCCACCCTGGCTGGGCGCCACGTCCTCGTCCCCAGGATTCACATGGTCGGTCGAGAGCTTGACCGTGGTCGCGGACGTGACCTTGACCGGTGCCGGGCGGGGCGCCTCAAGCTGGGTGAAGCTGCCGCTGCCCGGGTTGATGACACTCCCGCCGGAGGATGAACCGCCACCCGAGGTATCAGATCCGCCGCCGTGGTCCTCGGCAGAGCCTCCCCCGCCACCAGTACCGGACGAGTCGTCATGCAGCGGAACCTTGCGCCAGCTGCCGTCCGGATTGCGAACGTTGAGGTACTGGGCCTCGGCCGGTGCCCCTCCCCCATCGGTTCCGCCGACGCCGCTGGGCGTCTTGCCGTCGTCCACCAGACGTATCGAAACGATCTGCGCGTACTGAGTCGTTTCACCTGTTCCCACAGATTCCAGCTCAGGCTCGGGCTCGGGCTTCGCATCGGCGCCGTGGAGATCGGTGAAATAGCCCCGCGCGACCGCCTCCATGTGCGCGTCGCGCAAGGCCTGATTGGCGATCACCTGTTTGGCCGCCTGTTCATCCGGCTCGGCGAGCTGGACGTCGCCCGCGTGCTCGCCCGCTACCGGGGTCGGAACCGGCTCCGGTTCCGGGTCCTGATCCGGTTCCGGGGCCCGGCTCGGCACGGGGTCGGGTTCGCGCGGCAGGGACGCCTCGTGCAGCGAGGTGCCGAAGATGTCGCCGTGCTCATGTTCGTTGGCCAGCCAGGCGATCGGGTCGCGGTCGGACGAGTCGTAGAGGTCGTGCAGATACGCGGCGACTCCGGTGCGGTAGTCGTCGGCCATCTCGGCGTACTTCTCCTCGGCCACGGTGAACTCGCTGCCGAGCACGTGGAAGTCCTTGGCGCCGTCGGCGAGACCGTTCTCCAGGATCTTCTCCAGCAGGAGCTTGCCCTCGACCCGGTCCACCACCTGGACCAGGCCCTCTCGCCGGAACATGATCAGCGCGTCGAGCGCGGAGTCCGGATCGATCTCGTGACCCGTGTCGAGCCCGTGCGCCTCACGCATCGCGGGCGAGAAGAACTCGTCGTGAAGCTCCTTCTGGAACTCCTTGAACACCGTCTCCACGCCGGTTTCCGAGACTCCGCGCGAGCCTCCGCCCCACAGATCCGCGTGCTCGTCGAACAGCTCGCGGGCGTTATTCAGCTCGGCCTGGAATCTGACTTCGTGGTCGAGCCACTGCGGCAGGTTCTGCACCCGCGCCGCGTACCAGGTGTTGAATTCCTCCAGCGAGCCGTCCGGCGAACGGTCGGCGGCGCGCATCACCTGGGTCTGGAACTCAGTCCTCACCTCGGCCAGGTGCTCGGCCGACAGCGTCGTGCCGCCCGATTCCTCTACGAAGTGCGCCCAGTCTGCGGCCTTCGCGTCGAAGACCTGGCCCGCACCATGGAACTCGGCCTCGCGGAAATACGCCAGGCGTACCTCGTCGGTGAAAGTCTCGAACCGGTGGTCCCACATCTCGCCGAGAGTGATGGAGTCCATCGGGTCGTGCGTGCCGGGAACCTCGTCCAGATCGCGGAGTTTCGCGTACTCCTCCTGGGCCAGGCCCATGTACTTCTCCCGCAACTGGAGGTGGATGCCTTCCGGCAGGCCATGCTGTTCGACGGCTACTTGGTGGTCGAGGAACGCGGACATCCGGCCGAGCGCGTCGGCCTCGTTGCCATCGCCGACCAGCCGGCCGCGGAGGCCGTCGTAGAACTCGTGCACCTGGTGCGCCCAGGCCTCGTCGAAGTCCGGCCGGTCGCGCAGGTCCTTGAACGCGGTGGTGAGGTCCTTCTCCAGGCCCACCCAATGTGGGGACACGTCGGTGGCCGGGTCGCGGTGCGAGCCGAACAGCTGGTCGCGCATGCTGTCCCAGTCCTGGCCGTAGCGCAGTTGCTCCGCCTGGGACAGGCGCAGCCGCGCGTCGTCGAGAGTCTGCTCGAAGGCCGCCTGGCGGTCCAGCCGGTCCGGCAGGCTCCGCTCCAGCGCGGTGAACTTCTCGGCGAACTGCGCATCGGCGCCAGCACCGGCGCCTGTCCCGCGCGTCTCCTCGAACGCCGCCTTCACGTCATCGCGGAAGGCGCTCAGCACGGTGTCCCGGCCGGCATCGGAGAGCCCGAAATCAAGCCCCTGACGGTTGCGGATGATCTGGCGGTCCACCGCCGCGGATTCGAACTCGTCCTCGGCGGAGTTCAGGTGCACGTTGAGCTGATGCTCGAAGTCGAACCGGTCAGTGAAGTCGTGCAGCAGGCCGATCCGGGCGTCATCGACCCGATCGATACGCGTCAGCGGCGGCAGCATAACGGGCTGGTCGCCCAGGACACCGTCGGTGGGCGAATGGTCGAGCGAGGGTCCGTGGGCGGTCGCGGCATCATCCATCGTGGGCGTGTGGTCCACGGGCGACGTACGCACATCAGTCGTGTAGCGGGCAACTGTTGCGTTGTATTCGTGTTCTGGCGCCTTGATCCCGGTCCAGCGCACGGCGAGACGGTCTCCGGGCAGTCCCAGGACGCCGGGGACGCCGGCCTGTCCGGGAGAGTCCGGCGGCGGGGGTTCGTGGTCGGCGCCGGACGTGCTCGGGACGGCATGCGTCGTGTCGGTGACCGTCGAGGACACCGAGGTCTCCACGTGCGGGGCCTCGGTCGGCGCGATCGGCTCCAGGTGCGGCGCGGCGGCGCGGTCGCCGTCGTCAAGGAGGCTGAAAGCCCTGTCGCTGAAGGTCTCATCGAAAGGCCGGGCCACGTCGGAGCCCAGGGAGGAGAACGAGACAGTGCTCAGCGGGCGGCTGAGGATTCCCTCGCCGACTTCCAGGGCTCCCCCGTCGAGGGCTTTGAGGCCGGGCAGGTGGGCTGCGCCCGGGTTGGTGACGGCGAACTCGGAGCCGTTGAACTCCGGCACGTGGCCGACATTGGTGGCGGTGACCGTGTCGACGTGGGTGGTCGTGGCGACGAAACCGTTGCCCAGGTTGGTCTGCAAGTGCTCGGTGGTGGTGACGGTGGTCTGCAGTCCGGAGTCCAGGTGTGTGGCGGAGCCCAATCCGGCGGCGTCAGGGTTCTTGATCACCAGGGAGAAGTCGTTCATGTGGACGACGTTGGTGGCGCCCAGGTGGACGTTGCTGATCTCCACCGGGCTGCGCAGGTCCAGGACGTCGTGGCTCAGACCCGTGGCGTGGAACGCGCCGGTGCCGGCCATGTGCGTGTCCAGAGACAGGTGCAGGGGCGTGAAGGAGTTGGCCGGGTTCATCGCCGTGTCGTTGAACCGCAGCCCGCCCAGATCCAGGTGGCCCACCCCGGACCCGAGGTTGCCCATACCCGGGACATTGATGCCGGTGCTGTGGCCGATGTACCCGGCGCTTCCCGAGTGCAGGCCCAGGGCGTCGGTGTGCAGGGTCACCACGTCCAGGTGCAGTCCCCCTGTGGCCAGGCCCGTGTTGGTCAGGTGGCCCACTCCGGTGGTGCCGCCGAAGTCCAGGCTCAACCGGCTGCCCGGCAGGTTCAACGGACCGAGCGTGGAAACGCTCGGAGTGCCGAAGGAGCCGGTCAGGTCCAGGTGGGTCGCGCCCAACCCGGCCGGGCGGTCGAAGGTTGTGGTGAGGGGGTTGGTTTTGAAGTAGTCGTCGGAGGAGAGTGACCACATCTTCGTCCCGGTGTCCGCCCCGCGCAGCCCGTCCGACGCCAGCAGACGGAAATTCGTCAGCGGGTCGGCGGTGATGCCGAAGCCGCGCTCCAGGATCCCTAGCTTGAACGCCCCGGCGAAGCCCACCCCGGTGATCTCGCTGCCCTTCAACGGCAGGAACAACCGCACCCACGCCCCGGTCTGGAAGTCCTCGATAATGCTCTTGCCCACGTTCCCCAGCAGATCCCCCACCCCCTTACCCAGGGCCAGGGACCCGTCCGCCAGCAGGGTCGGCAGGGCCTTGATCCCGTCGAAGACCAACAGCGCCCCGGTATAGACGAACCGGCCCACGCTGAGCAGCGTGTCCACCGTGAACAGGCTGGTGTAGTCGAAGCCGCGGGCCAGGTCCATGAAGTCCGACAATCCGACCTTGATGAAGCTGACCGCGTCGTCGATCGCGCCGCCGATGCCCTTGGCCAGGGACGGGATCAGCGCGGCCAGGTCCAGGCCCTCCGTGGTCGGGGCCAGGATGCCCAGGAAGGACAGGAGCAGGGAGCCGAAGGAGATCTGCCCCTCGGCGTACTCCACCGCCGCGTGGATGAACAGCACCATGTTGACCGCGAACGCCAGCAACGCGAACGCGCCGCCGAAGATGATCGCCGGGATCATCAGGATCAGCGCGATCCACCCCAGCGCGTCCCAGAACTCCTGCCACCCGGAGATCGGCTCGACCCCGTTGGACACGGCCGCGATCGCATTGGCCGCGCTCGTCGCCGCCCCGGTCAGATCCGTCCCGGCCTGCGTCGCCTGGGCCTGCCAAGCGAGCACCTGCGGATTGGTGATGGTCGGGGTGGCCGCCGGCACATACCCGATCATCGGGACATACGTGGGCGGGGCCGGGGGCGGGGTGACCGCCTGCGCCTTGGACAACGCGGTGTCCGCCGTGCCCTGATACGTGCCCAGCGCTGTCGCGAAGGTGTTGGCGGCGTTGTACGCGGTGTTGAACGACGTGGAGGCCGCGCTCATGAAATGGATGAAACGACTGCTGATCTGCCCCTTGAGCGCCTGCGCGGTCAACCCCTCGAAATTACCGCTGGCGGCGGTGCCGAGAATGTCCTGCAACGTGGACTCGATCGTCCCGGTGGCCTGCGCGATCTGATTGAGCAGCGTGATCACCTGCTGCAACGCATCCGGATCCCCCGGAGTCGGATCAGCGGTCAACCCCAACGCAGACCAATCAGCCGGACGCACCACGGCAGGTTCCTCCCTCCGCCGGCTCGGGCAACCGGCCATCCGCACTGACAGGGCCCTGTGGCGGCCCCGAAAGGACTCTCCGAAGTACAGCTTAAGGCCAGAATTACGTAATAATTTGTTCACTCTGGCGAAACTAAAGTCGTATTGTCTAGCATGGGAATCGGCGTCAGCGCGCAGAGTGTTTCAACATACGTCGATCTTGTGGGAGACGGACGACCATGGCAGATCTGGTAATCGACTACGAGCTTCTCTACAACGCCGCATCCCAACTCAGCTCACTCGAGTCGGACGTGAACACGATCAACAAGATCGGCACAGTCATCGAGTTCGGCTTCGTCCCGAGCACCGGCGGCGGCGCGTACGCCGACGACCTCGGCCCCGAGCCCTTCGGCCGGGCCCTGAGCAACTTCTACGGACAATGGCAGAGCCCGCTGTCCGACGGCGCGGATCAGATCACGAAGCTGGCCGCGACCTTCAAGGGCGTCGCCCAGGCCTACTTCGACGCCGACGCCTCCCAGGCCGGCGGGATCAACACCGGGATCGCCCTGTCGGCGGCCCGCAACTACCCGTCGGAGGAGGCCGCGTACCAGACCGCCCTGGCCCAGTGGGAGCAGCTCCCCAACGGCGGCGTGAACGTGCCCTACTACACGATCGACGGCGTCGAGCACTACATGACCGTGGCCAGGCCGACTCCGCCGGACCAGCCGACCGGCACGGTCACCGGGCCGACCGGCGCGACCACCACCTATACCACCGGCGGCACCGACCCGTACGACCCGAACCACGGTCCGGAGATCACCTCGGAGACGACCACCTACAGCACCGACGGGATGACCTACTCCGAGACCACCACATTCGGCGCCGACAAGGGCTGGGCCGACGGCGGACCGGTGCAGGACACCACATCCACCATCACCCACTCCGACGGGTCCACAGACACGATCACCACTACCACGAACCTGGACGGCTCGGCCACATCGGTGGACGTGAACAAGGACAACGGCACGACCACCACGACCACCGACACCCGAGCCAACTGGAACGCCAGCTGGGTCACCCAACCGGCCCCCCAGACAGTCGACCCCAACGGCGACAGCCCGCACTACCAGAAGTAAGTCAGCTCCGCTCTAGACAAGGAACCCACCATGGCAGACGTCGATATCGACTACGGCACTATCCAGACTGTGTCCACCGCGCTCAACAACGCGGTCACCAATATCGTGCCTGAACTGCAGTCCCTGCAAAGCCAGGTCGACGGTCTGCTCTCCCAGGACGGCGGCCTGTGGATGAACGCCACCAGCCCCGCCCTGCAGAACGCATACCACACCTTCAACACCTCGCTGACCCAGGCGGTCAACGGCATCACCAACTTCTCGCAGCAGTTCACCGGCATCGCCGGCCAGATGAAGAGCATGGACTCGCAGATGGCGAACTCCATCAACAACCCGTCCAGCAACTGAGCCAGCCCCGGACGCACCAACCAAGCTCGAACTGAAGGGCCGTCGGCCCGCGACCGAATTCGCGGGCCGGCGGTTCTTTGGCTAGTGCGGTGGCCGGTTTGGTTCATCGGATTTGGAGCAGTTTGGTGTGAGGGTGCGGTTTACGGCGAACTGCTGGCCTCCGGCGGGCCGGGCTCCGAGGGGAAAGGGCCTGGTCCGGAAGCTTATGTTCCAGGGTGGTGGGGTTCGTGGGCGGTCGGCTTCGGCCTCCCACGT
>Ga0302314_10018166_pt1 | contig 11740 bp, 7 predicted proteins | sample III_Palsa_N2_3_FD_200533 | JGI IMG/M metagenome (GOLD analysis project Ga0302314, IMG submission 200533) | Peat permafrost microbial communities from Stordalen Mire near Abisko, Sweden - III_Palsa_N2_3 | ecosystem: Environmental > Terrestrial > Soil > Palsa > Peat permafrost | place: Sweden...
AGCACGCAAGGACACGGTCTGGCCGTTCGTCCTCATCCTCGGTGTCGAAGCGGTCGCCTTCGTGGTCGGCCGGGCGATCTACGCCGACCGCGACGCCGCCTAGTCTTCGCGGCCGCGGCCGGGCCCGCGAGGCTGGTCAGCTAACCGGGCCAGCAGCGCGGCCGCGTGCCGTCCGGCGGCGGCGGCCGCCAGGAAGTACTCCGCGTCCTCATCCAGCGAGCGGCCCATGGTCGACAGCGGGACCGGGCAGCCGCGCAGCGCCTCGTCCAGGCCGTCGACCGGGACGGTGACCAGCCGGTGGCGGGCGGCCAGCGGCGCGGCGTCGGCTGCCAGCCGCGCGCCGTGCGGGCCGGGCAGCCCGGGGATGACCACGTCAGCCGGTGCCAGCGCCACCCGGCCGTAGGCGGTGCGGCTGTGGTGGGAGATGCCCTGGTGGCGCTTGCGCGGGTCAGCGAACGACACCCGCAGCGACGCGACCGGCCGGCCCCCAAGCACCGCGGCGGCGTTGACCGCTTCGCCCGCCGCCACCCCGGAAAAGCCCCACCGGGTGCCGGTGCCCAGGTTGCCCGGGCCCTGCGCGACGACCGCCACGTCGGCGCCGACGGCGTGCCGCGCCGCCAGCAGGCCGCTGTGCACGGTGACCGCCTCCAGGTCGCCGCCGAACGACTGGCCGGTGGTGATCGTCGCCGCCAGCCAGCCCGCCTCGCGCAGGCCCGCCGCGGTGCGGGAAAACCAGGCCGGCAGCGCGCCGCCGTCCGTCATCACATAGACGGCCCGGGGCGGGGGAGCTGCGCTCGTGCTGGCTGCTCCGAACAGGCCGGCCAGCACGGCGGGCAGCGCCGAGTGCAGATCGGCCACCACCACCGGCATCCCGTCGAGTGAGTCCGCCGCCGCGAGCACCTCGTGGTACCGCGAGCCCTGCTCGTCAGCGCTCTCCGTCATCACCTGCAGCGGGGTGTACCGGGACTTCACGATGTGCCCGGTGATGTCGCCGTCCGCGGGCAGCCGGTCGGGGACCGCCACCACGAGGGCATAGCCGCCGGTGCCAAGGCCGGCTTCGAGCGCGGTGACGTTCAGCAGCACCCGGTCCCCGGCCCGGGGCAACCCGACCAAGGCCGGGTAGGCAAGCGCGCGAATCGACACCCCGTCCACGGTTACCATGAGTTCGGCTGCTCCGGACCATTCTCGCCGCAACGCCGTGACAATTCCGCTTCGCCATCGGATCACGACGGCAGACTAGCGGCAGGCGGGCCCGGAAGCGGTCACGCGGAAGAAGCTCGCGAATCCGGGGAGGGCGCGTTGTCAAAGCGCAGGACCGAACGCCTCCTATCCATCGTCGTTCTGCTGCTTTCCTCGCGCCGGTACCTGACCGCGGAACAGATCCGTACCGCGGTCAGCGGGTACCCCGACGAGCAGGAAGCCTTCAAGCGCATGTTCGAGCGCGACAAGGAGGAACTGCGCGACCTGGGCATCCCGCTGGAGACCGGGCGCGCTAGCCAGTCCGATGACGACCTGGGCTACCGGATCAGCCGCCAGGACTACGAGCTGCCCGAGATCCACCTGGAGCCAGACGAGGTGGCCGTCCTCGGTATCGCGTCCCGGGTCTGGCAGTCGGCCGAGCTGGCCGGCGCGGCCGCGGGGGCCGCGCTGAAACTCCGGGCGGCCAGCCGGGACGGCGACGGCGACGGCGACGGGGCGACCAGCGCGCCGCCGGGCATCCAGCCAAAGCTGAGCACGCAGGAGCCGGCCTTCGGGCCGCTGTGGGAGGCGGTCCGCGACCGCAGGCCGGTCACCTTTGACCACCGGACCGGCGGGCGCTCCGCGGTGACCAAGCGGACCCTGGAGCCGTGGGGCGTGGTCAACCGGCGCGGCCGCTGGTACGTCGGGGGCCACGACCGGGACCGCGACGCCCCGCGGGTGTTCCGGCTCAGCCGCATCACCGGACCGGTGAAGCTGGTCGGGCCGCCCGGCAGCGTCAAGGTGCCGGAGGGGGCGGACGTGCGCGAGATGGTCAAGGACTGGGACAAGCCGCGCACCCGGGACCGTGCCGCGGTGCTGCGCGTCCGGACCGGCGCGGGCTCCGCGCTGCACCGCTGGGGCCAGGTCACGCCCGATGCCGCACATCCTGGCTGGGACTTGGTGTCGATCGCCTACTCCGACCCGGAGTCGTACGCGGGCTACCTGGCTTCCTTCGGCCCCGACGTGATCGTCATCGACCCGCCGGAACTGCGCGAAGCAATCATCCGGCGGCTGAAGGGAACGCTCGGATGAGCCCGCAGCCGAGGATGGTCACCTCCGCTGAGCGGCTGCGCCGCCTGCTCGCGCTCGTGCCCTACGTCGCTTCCCGGAAAGTGGTCGGCCTGGCGGAGACGGCGGAGACCTTTGGCATGTCCGAGCGGGAGCTGATCGACGACCTGAACCTGGCCTGGTGCGTGGAACTGCGGGCACCCGAGCCGTACTGCCCGATCGACCTGTCCTACGAGGACGGCGAGATCTCGATCAGCCAGGCCGAGTCGATCGCCCGGCCGCTCCGGCTCGCCGCCGACGAGGCCAGCACACTGCTCATCGCCCTGCGGATGCTGGCCGAGGCCGGCGCCGACGGCGACGCCGTCGCCCGGCTGATCGCGAAGATCGAGGGAGCGGCGGGCGCGGCGGGCGCGGTCAGCTCCCAGATCTCGATCCAGATCGACCGCCCGAACGCGCGGGGGCTGACCGCCACCCTCGACGCCGCCCTGGCGGCGGGCAAGCGCGTCCACCTGCGCTACTACGTGGAGGGGCGGGACGAAGACACCGAGCGGGACGTAGACCCGATGCGGATCCTGGTGGTGGACGGCCGGACCTACCTGGAGGGATGGTGCCGGCGAGCCGAAGGCGTCCGGCTGTTCCGCCTCGACAAGGTTCTCAAGGCCGACGTACTTGACGTGCCTGCCTCGGTGCCGGCGGACGCGGAACCGATTGACGTGGACGCGGGCTTGTTCCGGGCGCGGCCCTCGGACGAACTGGCCGTGCTCGAGCTCGCCCCGGACGTGCACTGGTTCGCCGAGCGCTACCCGTGCGAGTCGATCACCGAGCTGGACGACGGCTGGCTGCGCATCGCGCTGCGCACCCCGGACACGGCCTGGGTCCGCCGCCAGGTGCTGCGCCTGGGCGAGGACGCCCGGGTGGTCGCCCCGGCCGCGCTGGCGGCCGAGGTGCACGACACCGCCGCGGCGACGCTAGCCCTCTACGACTGACCGCTCGCGATCCGCCCGAGATCGCCTAACGGCATTCTGTAACCGGATGACTACGCTAAGATCCCGCTCATGCGAGCGCGGGGCGGGCACTCGTGCCCGACGACCTGATCGTGGATAGTTGCGCACCCCCCGGTGTGCGCAACTATCCACGCTCTTTGTCGCACCCCGCGCTAGCCCGGCGCGTGGCGCTCGCACTCGCCCTCGGGGCGGTCGGCGCCGGCCTTTTGGTCTTGTACGTGTGCCAGTCGAGGACCGCGCCGTTCAATTCCGACGGCGCCGCCAACGTGCTCCAGGCACAGTCGATGATCGACGGCAACCCGCTGCTGCGCGGCTGGTGGACCTCCGACGTGTCCTTCTACTCCACCGAGTTGCCGGAGTACGCCCTGGTGGAGGCCATCCGTGGCGTGTCGCCGGACGTGGTCCACCTGTGCGGGGCGCTCAGCTACACGCTCACCATCGCGCTGGCGGCGCTGGTCGCCAGCGGCGGCGCGGGCTGGCGGGCCAGGGACGTGGGCCGGCGGGCGAGGGTCGACGGCTGGCGGGCCGGGGACGCGGTGCGGCCGGGCGGCCGGGGCGCGGCCTGGTGCCGGGCGGCGGTCGCGGTCGCGATCATGATCGCCCCCAGCCTCCTCGGCGGCACCGAGGTGTTCCTGGAGAACCCGGATCACGCGGGCACCGCCGTCCCGGTGCTGGCGGTGCTGCTGCTGCTCGACCGGGCGGCGGACCGCAGGTACCTGCCATGGGCGGTCGCCGCGCTGCTCACACTCGCCCAGCTGGGCGACGAGCTGACACTCGCCGCTGCCACGGTGCCGCTGGCCCTTGTCTGCGCCGCCCGGCTCGTCGGCCAGCGCCGGCTGGCCACCCGGCGCGGACTGGTCACCCAGCGGCGGCTGCCCGGCGGTGCTGCTCGGCGCGACGGGTCGCTGCTCGTCGCGGCGGCCGCGTCGGTGGTGCTCGCCCGGCTGGCCGGCTGGGCCGTCCGCGCCCTCGGCGGTTTCGACCTGCGCCCGCTCGGCGGGCTGGCGCCAGCCCCGCTGCGGGACGTGCCGGCCAACGCCCGGATGCTGTGGCAGTCGCTGGTGCTGCTGTTCGGCGCGAACCAGCCCGGCCCACCGCACCAGCCGCGGGCCATTGAAGCGCACCAGCTGCTGGTCGCGCTGGCCGACTTGCACCTGACCGGGCTGGTGCTGGCGGCCGCGGGCCTGGCGGCGGGCATCACCGCGGTCGCCGCCGGCCGGGCTGACCGGGTCACGGCGGTGCTGGTGACCGCCGTCGTCCTGGTCGCCGCGGCCGGCCTGTTCACTACCGTGCTGCGCTCCCTGAGCAACGCGCACGAGGTCGCGGTCCTGCTGCCGCTCGGCGCCGCCCTGGCCGCGCGTGCGCTGCCGGCCTGGCGGTGGCCAGCGGCGGCCGGCTGGCGCCGCGGCGGCCGCCTGGCCCTCGGCTGCTGGCTGGCGGCCGGAGTCGCCGGACTCGGCTACGCCGCCAGCTGGCCTGCGGCCGTGCCGGCGCCGCAACCGGTCGCCGCCTGGCTGGCCAGCCAGCACCAGCACGCGGGCCTGGCCGGGTACTGGCAGGCGACCGCGACCACCGTGACCAGCGGCGGCCAGCTGCTGGTGGCGCCGATCGTTATCTCCGCCAGCGGGCCGGGCGGCGCGACGGCGCCGCGGGCGGACCGCTGGGAGTCTTCCGCCGCCTGGTACCAGCCGGGTCAGCACACCGCAACGTTTGTCATCGCGGTGACCAACCCGGCGGCGCCCGGCGGCGGCCTGCCGGCCGCCCTGGTGCGCGCCCGCTTCGGGCCGCCCGCGCTCCAGCACCAGATCGGCCCGGACGTGATCATGCTGTACCGCTACAACCTGCTCACCCGGCTGGCCGGCACCAGCTTCCCCGGTCCTGGCTGACCGGCGCTCGGCAGCAGCACTCCGACGGTTACCGCAAGGCGAGGCAAGGGGGAGACGGGGTTGACCGGTATCTCGGTGACGGCGGCCGCCAGCCGGGCGGACACTGCCCCGCCGCGGCGGCGGCGGGCGGCCACGGCGGCGTGGACGGCGGGCACCGCCGTCACCGCGGTGGTGCTGTTCGGCTGCTACCTGCGCCAGTCAAGGACAGTGGCGGTCGGCTCGGACGGCGCTTCGCAGGCGCTGCAGGGCTGGGACCTGCTGCACGGAAATCCGCTGCTGCACGGCTGGTGGGTCACCGACGTGTCCTTCTATACCACCGAGCTTCCGCAGTACGCGGTGATCGAAGCGGCCCGCGGGCTGAACGCCGACGTTATCCACGTGGCCGGGGCGATGACCTACACGCTGCTGGTGCTGGCGGCGGCGTTGCTCGCGCGCGGCCGGACAGCGGGCCGGGCCGGCCTGGCCCGGGCGGCGCTGACGGCCGGAATCATGCTCGCGCCGCAGCTCGGCCCGGCCACGCAGACCCTCGTGCTGTCGCCCGACCACACCGGGACCGCTGTCCCGGTGCTGCTGATCCTGCTCCTCATCGACCGCTGGCGGCCGCTCGACCGTCCGCCGCTGCTCGACCGTCCGCTGGTGACCGCCCGCCTCCCGGTGACCGGCCGCCTCCGGCCGACCAGCCGCGGGTCGCGGGCCGGCGGCCGACCCGGTGACCACGCGGCCGTGCGCTGGCTGGTGCCCGCGCTGGTCTGGGTCGGCCTGACCTGGACGGCCGTCGCGGACGCGATGACCATCTTCATCGCCGTCATCCCGTTCGTCCTGGCCTGCGCGATCCGGCTGGCCTGCCGCCGGCGGCAGGCCGCTGGCTGGCCGGAGTTCGTACTCGCCGTCGCGGCGCTGCTCGCGGTCCCCGCGGAGCTGCTTGTCACCGCACTGATCCGGGCAAACGGCGGCTGGCAGGTCAACGGGCTGCACACCGCGCTGGCCGGCGCCGGCCAGCTGGCCGGGAACGCCCGGCTGACTGGCCAGGGCCTGCTCGAGCTGTTCGGCGCGGACGTCTTCGGCGCCCCCCGGGGGCTCGGCACCGCGCTCGCCGCCGTTCACCTGGCCGGCGTTATCCTCGCTGCGGCCGGCGTCCTGGCGGCAGCCCGCGGCTTCACCCGGCGGGCCGGGCTCATCGAGCAGCTGCTGCTGGCCGGCATCATTATCGACCTGGCCTCTTATCTTGCCGGGGTGCAGGCAGTGAACCTGCTGTCTACCAGGGAAATCGCGCCGGTCCTGCCGTTCGCTGCGGTGCTGGCGGGCCGCACCCTGGCTGGCCCGCTTACCGCCGCGCCGCAGCGGCGCAGCGCCCGGCGGTACGCCCGGCAGTGCGCCCTGTGCGCCGCGCTCGCGCTGTACGCGGCCGGGCTCGGCTACGCCGCCGCCCGCCCGGCCGCCGCCCCGCAGTACGCCGGCCTGGCCGGCTGGCTGCGCGCTCACCAGCTGACGGACGGCCTCAGCGATTACCACCAGGCCAACATCGTGACGCTGGAAAGCGGCGGTGCGGTCACCCTGCGCGCGGTGGCACCGGCCGGGCACGGACGGCTGGCCGGCTACGCCTGGAACGCCAGCACCGCCTGGTTCAACCCGGCCGCGCACACCGCGACCTTTCTCGTGCTCGGCGCGCCGGGCACACCCGGCGCGTCGGGCCTCACCGCCGCGCGCGCCGTCGCCACCTTCGGCCGGCCGGCCCGCAGCTACCACTACCAGCAGTACGAGGTCCTGCTCTGGCCGCGTGGGACAAATCTGCTCGACCGGCTGCGCGCGGGTTAACCGGCTGTCACGATGGGTAATCGGCAGGCAGCAGGCGGTGACCTGGTAGCAAGTCGGCCCAACCCAGCGGTTCTACGGGCCAAACTGGTGGCAGCACCGGGCAATCTAGCGGTACCGCAAGTCCGAATAACAGGTAACGCCAGCGACGAACAGCGGTTCACGCGGGCGACGCAACGGCTTCACTCTTTGTATGGTTTTGACGCATATGGTGTGTTCGCCGGGCATCGTGGCCCGCCGACACACCACGTGACCGTCAAGCACTAGTCGATTCCTAGCCGGCGTGTAGACTCATCCGCTAGGCGGGTGCCGCTCAACCGGGACTCATCCCCTGTCACTTAAGGACGAAAATGGACCTGTTCGACAGCCCGTGGAAGATCGCCATCATCGCGATCCTGATCATCGTGCTGTTCGGCTACCGGAAGCTTCCCGACGCCGCACGGTCGATCGGCAAGTCGATGCGCATTCTTAAGACTGAAGTGTCGACCATGCACGAGGAGGAGGCCGCGCCGCGCACGGCTTTCCCGGCCGCTCCGCTGGAGGCGGCGCCGGCCGCCCCGCTGCAGGCCCCCGCCGCGCCGGTCGCCTCACCGGATGCTCAGGCGCAGATCGACGCGCTCAGCAGGCAGCTCGCTGACCTCCAGCAGTCGGTCAAGACATCGGACAGCGCGCAGGCCTAGTAGGCCGGCTTGCGCTTCCAGTCCGCTTAAAAACCCTTCGGGAAGGCGCGCGATCATGGCCTCGAAGCCTTCCGCCATCAGGGGTGCCCGCATCGTGGGCCAGCGCTACGTGCGCGCCACGCGGCAGGCCAACCCGGACGGGCGGATGCCCCTGATGGATCACCTGCGTGAGCTGCGCAACCGGGTGGTCAAGATCGCCCTGGTGATCCTGATTGGCGCGGGCGCATCGTGGGCGTTCTACAACCGGATCTGGGCGTTCCTGAAGGAGCCCTACTGCCGAGCCGTCGGCTACTGCAATCCACACGTGCTGGGACACACGCTCATCTACAACGGCGTGATGGACGGCTTTTACCTGCATCTCAAGGTAGCCATCATCGCCGGGGCGATCATCACCAGCCCGATCTGGCTCTACCAGCTCTGGGCCTTTGTCGCTCCCGGGCTGTACGCCCGGGAAAAGCGCTGGACCTACCTGTTCGTCGGCACCGCGGTCCCGCTGTTCGGCCTTGGCTGCTTCTTCGCGTACCTGGCGATGAGCCGCGGGCTGAACTTCTTCATCGGGATGTCGGGCGGCGGCCTTACCGCCCTGTTCACCGCGGACTCCTACCTCGGGTACTGGATCGCGATGATCGTGGGATTCGGGCTCTGCTTCGAGGTGCCGCTCGTCCTGGTCATCCTGAACCTGGCCCGGGTCGTCACGCACGAGCGGTTCAAGAAGTCGCGCCGGATCATCATCTTCCTGGTTTTCGTGTTCGCTGGCATCGCGTCGCCTAGTCCCGACCCGCTGACCATGCTGCTGCTCGGCGGGACCGTCGCAGCTCTGGTCGAAGTGGCCGAGGTCATCATCTTCCTCAACGACCGGCGCTATGCCCGCACACACCCCGACCTGTACGCCGGCCTCGCCGACAACGAGCCTGCCCCGCTTGACGACGCGGACCCGCGGCCGGACCGCGAGTCGGTCGACCAGTAACCCGCGGGGGATCAGCCGCCCCGCGGCGCTGACGGCGGGCCTGCCCGCCCGTCGCCGGAGCCTCACCCGTACCAGGTGAGATCGAAGTCACCTACTCTTGAAGCCATGAGCACACCGGCGGTGAGCCCAGCCGACAGGTACGCGAAGTTCCGCGAGCGACAGGCCGCCCCAGAGTTCGCGTCGTTCCGTGAGCTCTACGACTTCGACTTCGACCCGTTCCAGATCGCCGCCTGCAGTGCGCTCAGCAACGGCGAGGGTGTCCTCGTCGCCGCGCCGACCGGCAGCGGCAAGACCGTCGTCGGCGAGTACGCGGTGCACCTGGCCCTCGAGAAGAACCGCAAGTGTTTCTACACCACGCCGATCAAGGCGCTGTCCAACCAGAAGTACAACGACCTGGTGCGCCGCTACGACAGCGGCACCGTCGGCCTTCTCACTGGTGACAACGCCGTTAACGGCGACGCGCCGGTGGTGGTGATGACCACCGAGGTGCTGCGGAACATGCTCTACGCCGGCTCGCCGGCCCTGAAGGACCTCGGCTACGTGGTGCTCGACGAGGTGCACTACCTGGCCGACCGGTCCCGCGGCGCCGTCTGGGAAGAGGTGATCATCCACCTGCCCGAGTCGGTCCGGGTGGTCGCCCTGTCCGCCACTGTCAGCAATGCCGAGGAGTTCGGCGACTGGCTCGCCCAGGTCCGCGGTGGCACCGAGGTCATCGTCGACGAGCACCGCCCGGTCCCGCTGTGGCAGCACATGCTGGCTGGCCGGCGGCTGTATGACCTGTTCATCGATGACCAGCACCGCGAGGTCAACCCCGAGCTCGTCCGGCTGGAGCGCCGCGAGGCCATCAGGCAGCCCGCGAGCAGGCCGGGGCGGGGCGGCAGCCGGCCGCGGCGCAATGCCCCGCCGTACCGGCCGGAGATCATCGACCGGCTGGACGGGGCCGCCCTGCTGCCCGCGATCACGTTCATCTTCAGCCGGGCGGGCTGCGACGCCGCCGTCCAGCAGTGTCTCGGGGCCGGCCTGCGGCTGACCACTCCGGACGAGGCGAAGATCATCGAGGACATCGCCGCCCGGCGAACCGCTGACATTCCCGAGGAGGACCTCACCGTCCTCGGGTACCACGACTGGGTGCTCGCGCTGCGCCGTGGCATCGCCGCGCACCACGCGGGCCTGCTGCCGGTGTTCAAGGAAGTCGTCGAGGAACTGTTCACCGCCGGCCTGGTCAAGGCGGTCTTCGCCACCGAGACCCTCGCGCTTGGCATCAATATGCCGGCCAGGACGGTCGTGCTTGAGAAGCTCGACAAGTGGAACGGCGAGGCCCACGTCGCGCTCACCCCGGGGGAGTACACGCAGCTGACCGGGCGGGCGGGGCGGCGCGGCATCGATGTCGAGGGGCACGCGGTGGTGCTCTGGCAGCCGGGCATCGACCCCAGCTCGGTGGCCGGGCTCGCGGGCACCCGTACGTACCCGCTGAACTCGTCGTTCCGGCCGTCCTACAACATGGCGGTCAACCTCACCGGCCGGGTGGGCCGGGCCAAGGCGGCCGCGCTCCTTGAGTCGAGCTTCGCGCAGTTCCAGGCCGACCGCGGCGTCGTCGGCCTCGCCCGGCGGCTGCACCGGCTGCAGGACGCCGCCGCCGACCTGGGCACCCAGGTCAGCTGTGACCGTGGTGACTTCATGGAGTACGCGGACATGCGGCGCCGGCTCACCGACGCCGAGCGCGGTGCGTCCCGCGGCCGGGCCTCCGCGCAGCGCGCCGAGGCCCGCCGGGGGCTGGCCACCCTCAAGCGCGGCGACATCATCCGGGTGCCGTCCGGTCGCCGGGCCGGGCTCGCGGTGGTGCTGAACCCGCCGCCCGCTAGTGGCGAGTTCTCGCCCAGCCGGGCGGACGGCCCCCTCGTGCTCACCATCGGCGGCCAGCTCAAGCAGCTGTCCGCGGCCGACTTCCCGGTGCCCGCCGACCCGGTCGACCGGCTCCGGATCCCGGCCTCGTTCAGCGAGCGCTCACCGAAGCACCGCCGCGACCTGGTCTCCGCGCTGCGCTCGAAGATCGGCGGCCGCGATCTGCCGGATCCGTCGGCGCGCCGCCGCCGGTCCGCCGCCGCCGACGACGCCGACTCCGAACGGGAGCGGCGCTACGCCGGTTACGAGGACGATTCCTCCGCCGCGGGCAGCCGGGACGGTGACGACGATTCCGTCGGCAGCAACGGATTCCGCGACCAGGAGCTGGTCCGGGACGCGGACATTGCCGAGCTCCGGCGCAGGCTCCGGCGGCACCCGTGCCATTCGTGCCCCGACCGCGAGCAGCACGCCCGGTACGCCGAGCGCTACTTTCGCGCGAAGAAGGAGGCCGACGAGGTTGAGCGTCAGGTGGCGGGTCGCCAGCACGTCATCGCCCGGACCTTCGAGCGGGTGTGTGCCGTGCTCGACGAACTTGACTACCTGGACGGCGACGCGGTCACCCCGGCCGGCCAGCGGCTGACCCGGCTGTACTCCGAGCTTGACCTGGTGGCGGCCGAATGCCTGCGGCGCGGCCTGTGGGAAGGCCTGAATCCGGCCGAGCTGGCCGGCTGCGTCTCGGTGCTGTCGTTCGAGTCGCGCCGGCAGACGGAGGACGCCGGCCCCGCCCGGCTGCCCAAGGGGCCGGTCCGCGACGTGCTCAACGACATGTCCAGGACCTGGGCCGAGCTTGACCACCTGGAGCAGCGCAACGGACTGTCGTTCCTGCGTGAGCCGGACGCGGGCTTCGTCTGGGCGGCCTACCGCTGGGTTCGCGGCGCCAAGCTGGAAGATGTCCTCGACTCGGTTCCCGGGCTCACTCCCGGCGACTTCGTCCGGTCCATGAAGCAGCTGATCGACCTGCTCGACCAGATCGCCAACGCCAGCCGGGACCTGACCGGCCGTCGCGCCGCGTCGGCCGCCGCCAACGCGGCCCGCCAGGAACGGGCCGCGGCAGACCGCGCCGACGCTGACCCGCGGGACAGCGACCAAGCGGACGCGCGGGACAGCGACCAAACTGACGCGCCAGCCCGGACGGAAGCCGACGCGGACGCCGGGGCTCCGCGCAAGGGCCGGGATGTCGCGTCGACCGCCCGGGCCGCGATCGACGCCATGCGCCGCGGGGTTATCGCCTACACCACGCTG
>Ga0302314_10018170_pt1 | contig 11739 bp, 9 predicted proteins | sample III_Palsa_N2_3_FD_200533 | JGI IMG/M metagenome (GOLD analysis project Ga0302314, IMG submission 200533) | Peat permafrost microbial communities from Stordalen Mire near Abisko, Sweden - III_Palsa_N2_3 | ecosystem: Environmental > Terrestrial > Soil > Palsa > Peat permafrost | place: Sweden...
CCAGAGGCGCCGCCGGCAAAGGCTTCCGAGTTGTTCGAACTCAGCGCGCCGGCGCCATTGGCGGTGACGTTCTGGAGCACATCGGTGATGGTGGTGTAGCCGGTCGCCTTCATGGCGGCCGCCGAAATCGTCTGAACCGGGCTAACCGTTTCGGTATCGAACCGCTTAATTGAAGAGCCGGTGACGATGACTTCGCCGACGGTGGTGCCCTGCGGGCTGGCGGTTTGCGCATAAGCGCCGCCGGCGGCCAGAAGCATAGCGGCAGTGATCATGGACGACGCCAGCAGGCGCGTCCGCGTTGGTGAGCGATTCATAAGGCCCCTCAAATCAATACGGCATCCAGTCCCATTCCACGAGATCGGACGACACGTTACGGTTTTCCCGGTTCGGCGACCGGATCTGGGGCCATAGCTACGGGTCGTCAGCAGCAACGGTCAAGTGCGTTGATGAGGCCTAAGCTTCGACAGCAGCAAACAGTCGCATTATAGTCACATCATAGTCACGTCGCGACCGGGTTTTGGGCGCCGGCGTGGCAAGAAGCTGGCCTTTCTTCAGGGTTTCGTCGTGAAATATATGCAACAAAATCGGCAAATACTTGACTATGTGACATAGTATCACGGCGTCTCGTGGCGCGCCCTAATCAGCCAGGCGGCGGGGCCCCCGCCGCGCCAGATGAAACATTCGGCAATGGCGAGAGTTGCGCCGGGCGCGGCGGCGGCGTTCAATGCGGCCAAGTCAAGGTTTGGGGATCGGCATGCATCGGTTTGCGAAGACGGTGGGGTTGGCGCTGACGGCGTTGACAGTTTCGGCCGCGCCCGTGGCGGCGCTGGCCGCGGATCCGGAAGGCACGGCGCCGGCGGTCAAGGCGGTGATCCAATGCCGCGCCATCACCGACCCCACCGAGCGCCTCGCCTGTTACGACAAGTCCGTTGGCGACATGGCCGGCGCCAGCGCCAAGGGCGACCTGCTCACCCTAGACCAGGAGCAGCGCAAGGCGATCCGCCACCAAGCGTTCGGTTTCACCATGCCGAGCTTCGCCCTGTTCGACAAAGGCGAGAAGCCCGAGGAGACCGCCAAGGCAACCTTCAAGATCGCGCAAGCCTGGCAGGATCTCGACCATCGTTGGAATTTCAAATTGGAGACCGGCGCCATCTGGCGGCAGACGGATGACAACGAAATCTACCACGAGCCGCATGCCGGCTCGGTCGTCGACATCAGCAAGGGCGCGCTGACCGGATACTTCATGAAGGTGGATGGCCAGCAGGCGATCCGGGTCATGCGCGTCAGCTGAAGCGCCCTGAGCCGCCGCGGCGCCTTTATCTTGCCTTAATACTTAAACATACCGAATTATTACAGATTGTTTATTTAATTAAGAAACGGTCATTACTAAGACTTAACTCGATCCAACAATACGACGCGAGTACACCCTCATCAACGCGACGCGGTCGCGCAAGAACAGAGGGAACGACAATGACCAATCGATTTTTCATCCGCTCGCGGCTGACCGCGATCGTCCTGGCGGCTTCGGCCCTGACGCTCGCCGGCGCCGCTCAGGCGCAGGAACAGCGCATCGCCGTCGGCGACCTGTCTCAGCCCGGCCAAGCCCAGCTCTTCATGCATCGGCTGGACGCCACCGCCCGGCAGATGTGCGATTTCTACGCCAACAGCGCCGACCGCCCATCCCGGGTCGCCGCCTGCAAGGACGCCGTCCGCGCCGAAGCGCTCGACCAGTTGCCGCAACTCCAGCGCGCCCAGCTCGTCGCCCACGCCAACGACGGCCTGCGGATGGCCGCCCAGGACCGTTGACGCCGGCACAAACCGCGCACCGGCCGCGTGGGGCGCAGTCCTCGCCGGCCGGTTCCGCGTTCATCCCACCCAGGCGTTTTCTCTGGCCCGCGGCGAACGGTCGCGGTAGGGTTGGGTAGTAGGGCGGCCGGTATGGGCGGGCCTTGTATGAACTGATGCTCGCGGTTTCCCACGCCTTGACCTTCGCGCCCCGTCGATGACCGCCGAAGCTCCCAACGCGCCGCAGGCCGGTCTGGCGGCGGCCGAGGCCGCGATCCGCCGGCGCACAGTCGTGTTGCCAATCCTGCTGCTGGTCCTGGTGGCCGCCATGACCGCCTTCCTGGCGGTTGACCATCTGCACGGCACCGAGGAAAACCGGGTCTGGGTCCGTCACAGCCGCGACGTCATCGACACCACGCAGAGTCTCTACAGCGCGCTGCAGGAACTGGAGTCCGATCAGCGGGGCTATATGCTCGGCGGCGATCCCAGAGCTCTGAAGACGTTCGACGCCAGCTGCGCCGCAGTTCCCCAGGCGCTGCAGCGCCTGCGCGCAATGGTTTCCGATAATCCGGCGCAAGCGGCGCGGGTCGACCGGCTGGCCGAGGCGGCGAAGCAGCGAGTCGCGGTTTCCGAATTGCGGGTGGGCCTGACCCGGGAGGGCCGGCGCGACGAGGCCGTGAGGGTCAACCGCAGCTCTGGCCTAAACGCGATGGACCGCATCCGCGCCGAGGTGGTGGAGATCACCCGTACGGAAAATATCCTGCTCGACCAGCGCCGCGCCGAGGCCAACCGCGACGAGCTGATCGGCTTCATCACCGCGCTGTCGGTGAGCGCCGTGGCGGTGATTGGTCTCGGGTTCCTGGTGATGTCCATGGCGGTGACTAACCGCCGGCTGGCGCATGAGATTGGCGAGCGGATGGCGGCCGAGAACGCCCAGCGCGAGAGCGAGGCGCGCTACCGCGCCATCTTCGCCAATACCGCCGACCTTTTGTCCCTAGTCGACGTGGGGTCGGACGGGGTGTTCCGCATGGCCGAGGTCAACCCGGCCTATGAGCGCGCCACGGGCGCGACGACCCTGCAACTGCGCGGCCTTGACCTGCGCCTCGTCTCGCCCGACGCAAACGCCCTGATCGGCTATCTGAAGGCGGTGATCGCCAGCGGCCAGCCATCGTTCACCCGCGACCGGGTCACCATCGGCGGGCAGCGCCGTGTGTGGGAGTCGATACTTGTGCCGGTGCGAAACGGCCAGGGCGTCATCGATCGGGTGCTGGCCTCATCCCGCGACGTGACCGACCGGGAGAACGCCCAAGAGCAGCTCCGCCGCGCCCAGCGGATGGAGGCGGTAGGCCATCTGACCGGCGGCGTCGCCCATGATTTCAACAACCTGCTGCAGGTGATCCGCGGCAACCTTGAGCTTCTCGCCAGCTTGGTGGAAGGCAACGAGGCGGCCTCGCAGCGGGTGAAGAGCGCCCTATACGGCGCCAATCGCGCCGCCCAGCTGACGCGCCAATTGCTGGCTTTCGCCCGGCGCCAACCCTTGGAGCCCCGCGTGGTCAACCTGGGCCGGCTGGTCGGCGACATGGCCGAAATGCTGGGTCGCACCCTGGGCGAAAGCGTCGAAATCGAAACGGTGCTCGCCAGCGGCCTCTGGAACACCCTGTGCGACCCCGCCCAGGTGGAGAGCGCGATCCTGAACCTGGCCATCAACGCCCGGGACGCCATGCCCAAGGGCGGGCGGCTGACCATCGAGATCAGCAACGCCGCGCTCGACGAGGCCTATGCCCGAGTCGCCGAGGTCGAGCCGGGGCAGTATGTGCTGCTGGCCGTGTCCGACACCGGCGTCGGCATGGACGCCGCGACCCTGGGCAAGGTGTTCGAACCCTTCTTCACCACCAAGTCGGAGGAGAAGGGCACCGGCCTGGGCCTGTCCATGGTCTATGGCTTCGTCAAACAGTCCAACGGCGCGGTGCAGATCTATTCCGAGCCGGGCCAGGGTACGACGGTGAAAATCTATCTGCCGAGATCTCGCGAGCGGGAGCCGGCCTATTCGGCGCCGGTCACCGGAACCTTGCGCGGCCGAAGCGAGGTGATCCTGGTGGTGGAGGACGACGACATGGTCCGCGCCTCGGCCGTCAGCATGCTGCGAGACCTGGGCTACGCCTGCATCCACGCTTCGGACGGCGACGAGGCGCTGGAACTGATCAAGTCCGGGGTCAAGATCGACCTGTTGTTCACCGACGTGATCATGCCGGGCGTGGTCAAGAGCCGGGAGCTGGTCAGCGTGGCGCAGAAGCTGCGCCCGGAGATGCCCGTGCTGTTCACCTCCGGCTACACCGAGAACGCCATCGTCCACCACGGCCGCCTGGACGAGGGCGTGCAGCTTTTGTCCAAGCCCTATTCGCGAGACGATCTGGCGCGGAAAATCCGCGGCCTGCTGAAGGACGTCCGCCGGGTGGTGCTGGTGGTGGAGGATGACGCCCTGGTGCGGCTCTCCGCCGTGGACATGATCGAGGCGCTGGGCTTCAGCCCGCTGCAGGCCGAGGACGGCCCGTCGGCCCTGAAGATCCTGGACAGCGATGAGCGGGTGGACGTGCTGTTCACCGACGTCGGCCTGCCCGGCATGCGGGGGCACGAACTGGCCCGCCGCGCCCGCGAAATGCGAGTCGACCTGAAGGTGGTGTTCGCCAGCGGCTATGGCGAGGGGCTCGATACGACGGTCGAGGACGCGACCCATCTGGGCAAGCCCTACGAGCAGGACGCCCTGGCCGAGGCGTTGGGCGAGGCGGGGTAGAGGACACTAGAGCGGGTTGGCATTTGATTGATCCACCTCTCTGTCATCGCGGCCTCTTGAGCCGGGATCGGGCTAAGCGCTTGCGGCGATCCCGGCTCAAGAGGCCGGGATGACAACTGTGGGTGAAACTAAAGCCAACAGGCTCTAGAGTCCGATCAGCGCCGCCAGCTTGCCGCGCACCTCCGCCAACACCGCGTCGGGAACGGCGCCGCCGGCCGAGGTGATCGGACGGGCAAGGGTATCAATGCTCCGAACATTGCTCGTGAGCACTTCACCAGACAGCGCCAGGCCCGTCGGCAGCACGACGCTGGTTCCGAACGGTCGCACGCGCGACGTGATCGGGCAGACGATGGCGAATCCGCTGGCTTGCCAAAACTCCACGGGTGACACCACCAAAGCCGGCCTGCGGCCGCCCTGTTCGCGGCCGGTGCGGGGGTCGAAATCGGTCCAGATCAACTCGCCGGCGCCGGGCGCCCAGCTCATTCGTCAACCGCCTCACGACCCACGTCATCGCCCCAATCGAAGACGTCCCGCATGGCGTCAGGAGTCATGCCGACCAGAAGGTCCGACAACTTGTAGCGGGGACGGGTAGACGAGATGACGATCCGATCGTCCTCCATCTGGACCTCGACGCGCGAACCGTCCGTCAGACCGATCTTCTCGGTCATGTCCTTGGGAATGCGAACGCCGAGGCTGTTTCCCCAGCGGGTTAGAAGAACCTGCATGATCTCACCGCGTGATGATGGATAGATATCTAATAGATATCCCACGCACGTTCAACCGTTCTATTCCGCCGCCCACCCCTGCTCCACCGCCCAGACCGCGAAGGCGTAGTCCAGCGCGATCTCCTTGAGGAAATCGAACCGGCCCGAAGCGCCGCCGTGGCCGGCGTCCATGTTGATCTTGAGGAGGATCGGCGCCTCGCCTGTGGTCAGCTCGCGCAGCTTGGCGACCCATTTGGCCGGCTCCCAATAGGTGACGCGCGGGTCGGACAGGCCGCCGGTGGCCAGCACCGCCGGATAGGTCTGGGCGGCGACGTTGTCGTAGGGGCTGTAGCCGGCGATCAGGTCGTAGGCGGCCGCATCCTCCAGCGGGTTGCCCCACTCCGGCCATTCCGGCGGCGTTAGGGGAAGCGAGATGTCGCTCATGGTGTTGAGCACGTCGACGAAGGGCACCGCGCCGATAATCCCGGCCCAGAGATCCGGGCGCAGGTTGGCGATCGCGCCCATCAGCATGCCGCCCGCCGAGCCGCCATAGGCGACGATCCGCCCGGCCTTGCCATACCCCAGCGCGGTCAGGTGTTCGGCGCAGGCGATGAAGTCGGTGAAGGTGTTGGGCTTCTTGGGTCCCCGTCCGTCGAGGAACCAGCCGTAGCCCTTTTCCGAGCCGCCGCGCACATGCGCCGTGGCCCAGATCCAGCCGCGATCCACCAGCGACAGGTTGCGGATCGAGAAGTTGGGCTCCATCGGAATGCCGTAGGAGCCGTAGCCGTAGAGCAGCATGGGCGTTGAGCCGTCCAGCGGGGTGTCCGCCTGCATCAGCACGGTGATCGGGACCTCGGCGCCGTCCGCCGCCTTGGCGAAGATTCGGCGGGTAACGTAGCGGGCCGGATCGTGACCGGAGGGAATCTCCTGGGTCTTGCGCAGGGTCCGCGCGCGGGTCGCCATGTCGTAGTCGAACCACTGCCGGGGCGTGGTCGGCGACTCGTAGACAAACCTGAGCGTGGTGGTGTCGAACTCGTAGCCGCCGGCCAGATTGAGCGCGAACGCCTCCTCGTCGAAGGCGATGGCATGCTCGTCGCCGCCCAGGGCGGTAATCAGGATGGAGTTCAGTGCATTCTCGCGCACCAGCTGGACGAGGTAGCCCTTGTAGGCGCCGATCCCGACCACATAGCGGCCCGGCCTATGCGGCGCCCAATCGCGCCAGTGGGCGCGGCCGGTGGCGTCCAGGGGCGTGGTCATCACCTTGAAGTCGATGGCCTCGTCAGCGTTGGTGTGGACGAAGAAGCGGCCGTCCCAATGCTCGACATCATAGCGTAGGCCGTTCTCGCGCGGGTGAAAGGCCACCGGCGCGGCGGTGGGGTGACTGGCGGGGATGATCTGGGTTTCCGAGGTCTCGTGATCGCCGGAGCCGATGACGATGAAGGCGTCGGAGGCGGTGGTCGCCACCGAAATGAAGAAGCCCTCGTCCGGCTCGTCATAGACCAACACGTCGTCGGCCGCGCCGCCGCGCGCGGGGCGGCGATAGACCTTGGCCGGACGGCCGTTGTCGTCGCGCCAGATCCAGAACAGGAACTTCGAACAGGGCGACCAGGTGAAGCTTCCCGTGGAGCTTTCCACGGGTTCGGCCAGAATCTCGCCAGTGGCCAGGTCCTTGACCAGGATGCGGTAGACTTCGGACCCCTGTTCGTCGACGGCCCAGGCATAGAGGCCATGATCCGGGCTGTGTTCGGCGGCGCCGACTTTGTAGTAGGCGCGGCCCCTGGACTCCGCATCCTCGTCCAGCAGTACGATCTCGCCGCCCCCCTCCCCGCTTTGAGCGGCGTCGCGCGGGCGGCGGGCATGGACCGGGTGCTGGGCGCCGATGACGTAGCGGGCGTAGTAGTCCCAGGGTCCGTCGGGGGTGGGCACGGAGGAATCGTCCTCTTTGATGCGTCCCTTCATCTCTTCGAACATGGCCGCCTGCAGCGCCTTGGTCGGCGCCAGCATGCCCTCGGTGTAGGCGTTTTCGGCGATCAGATGGTCGCGCACATCGGCGCGGACCACGGCCGGGTCACGCAGCACCGCCTGCCAGTTGTCGTCCTTCATCCAGGCGTAGTCGTCGACGCGCACGCGGCCGAGCTGCTCGATGCGCTTGGGATGTTTCGCGGCGACGGGGGGCTTGGGCTGGGTCATGCGGGGGATTTAACGATCAGCAGGACCATTGGACAGGGGCGTTCGTCCGGTCATGCGCCGCCTTGGCCTTAGGAACCATCGCGCCAACCGACCATTTTTTAAGGTCCCCTAGAAGACCAAAATGGGAGAGAAACCATGAAACGCCTTTCCTACAGCGCCTTGGCCATATCCTTGGCCCTTGCCGCCCCGGCGATGGCGCAGCAGGCGCCGACGACCGCGCCGGCTCAGCTGGCGCAACCTGCGCCCGCCGCTCAGGCCCCGACGACCAGCGCACCGGCCACAGACGCCCGCTCAGCCGGCGCCGACGCCGCCGCCGTCACCTCGGGCATGCCGGTAAGGGACAACACCGGCGCCTTCATCGGCTCGGTCAGCAGCGTCCAGGCCGGCCCAAACGGCGACAAGACGGCGACTATTAAGATGGGCGCGAAGACCTTCTCGGTGGCCACCAACGCCTTGCTGGTCGACGGCGGAACCGCGACCGTCAACGCCAGCCAGTCCCAGATCGAGCGCATGCTGCCGAAATAACCGAAGGCGGGGCGCCGAGGTTCAAACTTCGCGGCCGTCCTGCTAGGCTGATCGCCCGACCAAGCATTTCCCGGGCGATCGGAATGACTCTACGGATGGCGCGCTGCCACTGTGGCGATCTGGAGCTTGCCTGCGAGGGCGAACCCCGGCGCATTTCCATGTGCCACTGCGAGGATTGCCAAAGGCGCACCGGCAGCGCCTTCAGCGTCGCGGTCTTCTATGAGCACGACAAGGTTCGGCTGACTCGGGGCGCACCACGCCAATTCGAGCGTGCCTCCGCCAGCGGCTTTCCCGTGGTGTTTCACTTCTGCCCGCGCTGTGGCGCGAACACCCACTGGGCGCCGGCGCGAATGCCGGACCTGATCGGCGTGGCCCTGGGCGCCTTCGCCGATCCCGCCTTCCCGGCCCCGGAGCAGTCGGTCTGGACCCACGACAAACACGCCTGGCTGACCCTGCCGGAGACCATGGCGCAGCGTTAGTGGAGGTCGCCGGGCGGGAATGGGGCGGTTGTTTTGCAGGGCGACATCAAGGTGCAACCTCGGTGTGGGAATCCCCCGGCGTTGGAGGGGGTTGGTGATGGGCGGATCGATGAGGGCGAGCGTCATTGCCGGATTGGCGAGCGGGGTCTGCGCCGCCGCGCTGATGGCCGGCGCGCCGGCGCCGCTGTTGGCGCAGACCGCCCCGGCGTCACCTGCGCCGCCAGCCGCCGCGCCAGCCGCCAAGCCTCCCGCGGCCAAGCCCAAGAAGCCGCCGCCGAAGAAGCCGGCGAGTGAGGATGACGACGCCGACGAGCCCCACGAAGTCTCTGGCGTCACGATCACCGCAAAACGGCCGCCGCCGGATCCGCCGGGCTCGGTGGTCGGCGACATCAAGCCGGAACTGACGCTGGACCCTTCCGACATCCAATCCTACGGCGTCAGCACGGTCACCGACCTGTTGAACGAGATCGCGCCTCAGACGCGCAGCGATCGCGGCCGGACACAGCTGAGCCCGGTGATCCTGGTCAACGGCCGGCGCATTTCCAGCATCAACGAGGTCCAGAACATCCCCACCGAGGCGATCCTCAGGGTCGAAGTCCTGCCTGAGGAGGTGTCGCTGAAGTACGGCTACTCCGCCGACCAGCGGGTGGTGAACATCGTGCTGAAGCCGCTGTTCCACGCCGTCACCGCCGAAGCGGTGGGCGGCGAAACCGCGCGCGGCGGCGATCCCACCGGACAGGACGAGCTCGACCTGATCGACATCCAGCAAGACACCCGGGTGAATCTGGACCTGAAATACCAGGCCGCCGGCGGGCTGACCGACGCCCAGCGCGACCTGAGCGAGACCACCGGCGGCGCGCCCTTCTCCTACGCCGGCAACGTGGAGTCTTCGCCGACCGGCTCGCCACTGCTGGCTTTGCCGGGCCAGCCGACCATCGCCGGGATTCCGGCGGGCGTGACCGCGGGTCAGAAGCTGGCCCTGTCGAACTTCGAGCCCGGCGTGACCAACGTCACCGACACGTCCGCCGACCACAGCCTTGTGCCCGCGACCCAGGCCCTGACCGCCAACGCGGTGCTGACGCACCCGATCTTCTGGGGCATGAACGCCACCTTCAACGCCACCCTGGGCGGCACGACCAGCGACGCCTTGCAGGGCCTGCCCGGCGTCACCCTGGCGGTCCCGCAAGACAATCCCTTCAATCCGCTCGGCCAGCCCGTGACGGTCTACCGGTACGTCTCAGGTGCGGCCCCGCTGCAGCAGACCATCGACGGTTGGACCGGCCACCTGGGCATGACCATGAACAGGGACGTGTCCGATTGGCGGCTGTCATTCACCACCGCCTATAACCACGCCGACACCATCACCAACACCGGAACCGGCCTGAACGCCACCGGCCTCCAGGACCTTCTAAACCAAGGTTCAAGCTCGACGCTCAATCCGTTCGGACCGTTGCCCGGGTCGATGCTCAACGCCATGCCGCTGAGTTCGGCGCGGCTGATCACCGACGGCGGCAACGTCCAGATCCTGGCCAATGGGCCGCTGTTCAAGCTTCCGGCCGGCGCGCTCTACGTCAGCGCAAAGCTCGGCGACACAGAAGCTCGGGCGGAGTCGAGTTCCAACATGAACCCGTTGGATGACCAGATTCTGGCGCGCAACGACGCCTCCGGGCTGTTGAACATCGACGTGCCGATCGCCAGCCGGCTCCACAATTCGCTGGGCGCGCTTGGCGAACTGCACTTCAACGTCAATTCGGCGTTCGATTACTACTCGGACTTCGGGCTGCTGCCGACCTTGGGCTTTGGCCTGAATTGGACGCCGATCCCGGGCTACAACCTGATCATTTCGGAAACCCACGACCATCAGGCGCCGACGATCTCGCAGCTTGAGGGGCCGGTCATCGCCACGCCCGGGGTCAAGGTGTTCGACTACACGACCGGCCAGACCGTCTCGATCACCCAACTCAGCGGCGGCAACCCCGCGCTGGTCGCCGACAACCGGCAGGTGGTCAAGGTCGGCCTGACGCTGAAGCCGCTGCCCAAGGACGACTTCACCTTCACCGCCAACTACATCTACAGCCACATCGCCGACCCCATCGAGACCTTCCCGTCGGCAAGCGCGGCGATCGAGGCGGCGTTCCCCATGCGGTTTCTCCGCAACGCCGACGGCGACCTGGAGGAGGAAAACAACACGCCGCTGAACTTCGCCAGCCAGGATCGCGAGGAGATCCGCTGGGGGATCAACTACTCCCGGCCGGTGGGCAAACAGCCGCCGCCGCCTCCCGTGGACCGGCGCGCCTTTCGTCGCCGGCCAGGCGGGGGCGGTCAGGGCGCGGGCGCTGCTGGAGGCCTCGGATTCGGCAGCCTTGCGAATGGCGGCGCCGGCGGCCCTGGCGACAATGGCGCGGGCGGCGCCAGCGGGCAGCCCGGAGCGGGCGGCCAGAATACAGTCGCCGACAACGGCGGCGGCCTTGGCGGCGGTCCGGGCGGCGGCGGTCGAGGCTTCGGCGGCGGTCGCGGCGGCGGCGGTCGCGGCGGCGGCGGGCGAGGCTTCGGTGGCGGCGGACAGCAGGTGGGCGGCCGGTTCCAGATCGCCCTCTACCACACCATCATCTTCAAGGACCGGTTCCTGGTCGCTCCGGGCGGGCCGGTGCTCGACCTACTCAACGGCGCGGCGGCGGGCGGCGCCGGCGGCCAGTATCAGCAGGAGATCGAGGCCCAGATGGGCTACACCAACATGGGCTTTGGCGCGCGCATGAGCGCCGACTGGCGCAGCGCCACCGTGGTCGACGGCGGCGCCCTAGGCTCGACCGGCGACCTCGATTTCTCAAGCGTCGCCACCATCAACCTGCGGCTATGGGAGGACTTCTCGCAGCAGACGACGCTGACCGCGAAATATCACATCCTGCGCGGGGTGCGGGTGACGCTGAACCTGAACAACCTGTTCGACGAGAGCATTCACGTCCACGACACCGGCGGCCTCACGCCGCTGATCTACCAGTCGGCCTACCTGGACCCGACCGGGCGGGTGGTTTCGATCAATCTGCGGAAGCTGTTTTACTGAGGGGCCAAGGCGCGTGCTTCGACAAGCGCCCGCTGGGCGCGGCTCAGCATGACGTGGGATTTTAAAGCCCAGAAAAGCACGTCATCCTGAGAGGCTGTGACTTTTTCGGTTGCGGGTTTTTGAGATGGTGATTCTCTAGGTCTGTGGACCGGGAGGATCGGATGGGTGAGCTTTTTGAGGACCTTCCGGAACAGGGATCGGGCA
>Ga0302314_10018171_pt1 | contig 11739 bp, 7 predicted proteins | sample III_Palsa_N2_3_FD_200533 | JGI IMG/M metagenome (GOLD analysis project Ga0302314, IMG submission 200533) | Peat permafrost microbial communities from Stordalen Mire near Abisko, Sweden - III_Palsa_N2_3 | ecosystem: Environmental > Terrestrial > Soil > Palsa > Peat permafrost | place: Sweden...
GAGCATCGAGGCCAGCGCGAGCACCGCCTCGGCCGTGGCGAACTGCTCGCCGAGGCACTTGGTCGGGCCGCCGCCGAACGGCACGTAAGACTGACGCACCGTCGAGGGCGTGGACCGGCCGCCGGAGAAGGCGAGCCAGCGGTCCGGGTCGAAGCGGTCCGGCTCCGGGAAGATGCTCGGATCCCGTTGCAGCATGTACTGGCTGAACAGGAGCAGCGTTCCCTCCGGGATGACGTGCCCGCCCAATCGCGTCTCGCGCGTGGCCGTGCGGTGAAGCAGCCAGCTGGGCGGATACATCCGCATCGCCTCCTGCAGAACCCGTCCGGTCAGCTCAAGCTCCGGCAGGTGCTCCCAGCCGGCGACGTCCCCGCCGAGCACCCGGTCGACCTCGGCGCTCACTGCCTCCAGCACCTCGGGATGCGCGCACAGCAGGTAGATCGCCCAGGTCAGCGAGGCCGACGTGGTCTCCGCGCCGGCGATCAGCAGCACCGCGACCTGGTCGGAAAGCTCCTCGTCGGTCAGCCCCTCGCCGTCGTCCCCGCGCGCGGCCAGCAGACGGGCCATCAGGTCACGCTCGTCGTCCCCGGCAGCGTCGTCCCCGGCGCTGGCCCGATACCCCGCGATCAGCTCCCGCACCTGCCGCCGCCACTGCCGCAGCGCCGCCTGGTAGCGGCGGTTGGCGGGCAGCGGGATGCGGCCGAGCACCGGCGGCAGCGCGATCTGCGTGACCGAGCCGCGCAGGAAGACCTCGAAGGCCTCGCGCAGCTTCCCCGCCGACGCGGGATCGAGCCGGCTGGAGAACAGCGACCGCAGCGCGATCGCGGTGGTGAGCGAGAACATCTCCTCGACCATGTCCACGACCTCGCCGTCCCGCCAGCCGTCGAGCAGCGCGGTCGTCTGAGTCCGCATCACCTCGGCATAACCCGGCAGGTGCCTGGCATGGAAAGCGGGCTGCATGATCAGCCGCTGCCTGCGGTGATCCGGGTACGTGACGGTGGCCACGCCGCTGCCCATGGCCAGGCGGACCCGGTCGAAGACGGCCCCGGCGCGGTCGTAGGTCCGCAGGTCGGTGAGGATCTCGTGGACGAGGCCCGGATCGCAGACCATGACGAACCGCAGCGGCCCGAGCGCGAGCGCGAGCAGGTCGCCCTGCCCGCGCAGCGAGTCCACGAAGCCCAGCGGATCGCGGCGCAGCGGCGGGAAGTGGCCCAGCAGCGGCCAGCCGCCCGGCGCCCGGACGATGCCCGCCGTGTTCGAGGCGGCGGTGCGGCTCACAGCCTCCGCCCCACCGCGCCGTAGAGCGAATACCGGGTCACGTCGCCGCCGAGCGGGTCCGGCGCGGCCTGCGGGTCGGGGCGCCACAGGATCGCGTCGGCCACGCCCGGGTCGAGCAGCTCGTAGCCCGCGAACATGTCCTTCACCGCCGCGCGGCTGCGCGAGGTCACCTGGTGGTTGGAGCGGGAGTAGACGGCCTTGGCCTTCGCGGCCTCCTCGGGCCGGTAGTCGGCGGTGCCGTGGGTGATCGCCAGGTACGAGCCGGGGACGGTCGCGTCGCGGTACGCGGCCAGGATGCCGGGCGGGTCGTCCTCGTCCGAGACGAAGTGCAGCACCGAGAACAGCAGCACGGCGACCGGCCGGGTGAAGTCGAGCAGGCCGGTCACGTCCGGATCGGCCAGCACCGCCGCCGGGTCGCGCAGGTCCTCGCGGACGAACACCGCCTCTGGCGCGTCGGCCAGCAGCGCCTGGCCGTGCGCGAAGGCCACCGCGTCGCTGTCCACGTACACGGTGCGCGCCGCCGGGTTGAGCTCGCGCACCACCTCGTGCACGTTGCTCACCGTCGGGATGCCGGAGCCGAGGTCGAGGAACTGGTCCACGCCGAGCTCGCACAGCGCCGCGAGCGCCCGGTGCAGGAAGGCCCGGTTCGCCTGGCACAGCTCGCGGCTGTCCGGGTAGGCCTTGATGACCTCCTCGCCGAGCGCCCGGTCGGCGGCGAAGTTGTGCGAGCCCCCGAGGTAGTAGTCGTACATCCGGGCTGCGGACGGGGTCTCGATGTCGATGTTGTCCGGCGCCCAGACCGGGCGGTAACGGTTCGTCATGCGGCCGCTCGCTCTCCGTCGTTCATGACTTGCATGATGGCACGTCAGCCGAGGATCTCGGGCCACCGGCGGCGCACCTGGTCGAGCAGGGCCGGGCTGGCCTCGGCCACCCGGGGGAACGAGTCCAGCCGGGTCCACGGCCGGCAGGCGTCGATGATCGCGCGGCTGTTGAACGAGGGCGCGTCCTGCTCGCGCAGCGGATCGATGCGGCTGCCGTAGGTCTTGCGCATGATCTCGATGTCCTCGCCCGGGTCGGTCCGGGTGGACACGGCCCACATGACGTCGTTGAGGCTGCGCGGGTCCACGTCCGCGTCGACGACGATCACGAACTTGTTCATGTACGCCGCGGCCGGCAGCTGCGAGGTCAGGATGGCGGCCTGCCGCGCGTGGCCCGCGTACTGCTGGTGGATCGCGACCGCGATCAGCTGGCGCCCGCCGCCCGCCTCGTGCGCCCACACGCCCTCGACGCCCGCCAGGCCGGTCCTGATCAGCGCGTCCTGGATCATCGCGGACTTCATCACGCTGCGCATGTACGAGTAGTCGTGCGGCGGCTTTCCGGGCGGCGCGCCGAGCAGGATCGGGTCCTCGCGGTGGTAGACGCGCTCGACCTGCATGGTCAGCACGGTGTGCGTGCCGCCGCTGTAGTAGCCGGTCCACTCGCCGAACGGCCCCTCCGGCTCGCGCCGGTCCGGGTAGAGCCAGCCCTCGACGGCGATCTCGCTGGTCGCCGGGATCGGCAGGCCGGTCAGCTCGCCGCGGACCACCTCGACCGGGCGGCCGATGATCGCCCCGGCGTATTCGAGCTCGGATATGCCACGCGGCACCTCGGTGCCCGCCACCACGAGCAGCACCGGGTCGTGGCCCAGCGACACGGTGATCGGCGCCCGGCCCTCGCGGGCGAACCAGTCGCGCACGTGCGCGGCGCCGTGCTTGCCCGCCTCCATGTTGATGCTCACGGCCCGGCCGTCCTGCTGCACCTGCATGCGGTACGCGCCCGCGTTGAGCGTGCCGGTCTCCGGATCCGTGGTGAACACGGCGCAGCCGGTGCCGATGTACCGGCCGCCGTCCGCCTCGTGCCACTTCGGCACCGGGAAGTCGAGCAGGTTCACGTCCTCGGCCGTCACAATGTGCTGCGTCACCGGCCCCGAGTCGACCTCCGCCACGGCGTACTTCTCAGCTCCGGCGACCCACTCGCCGGGCCCGCCGCGCAGCGCCTCCACGAGCGCCCGGTCGTCGAGGTCCGTGCCGAGCCGCAGCGTGACGCCGAGCCGACGGGCGTTCGCCGTACTGCCGGTCAGCACCCGCAGACCGGCCCGGTATCCCTGGACCTCGTCGAACAGCAGCGCGGGCGGCGAGTTCCGCTTGTAGTTCAGCTCCGAGGCGGCGCCGATCTCCTCGTCCCAGTGGGCCCCGGCCACGGTCCTGACCTCGCCGAGCTCGCCCACCAGGGCGAGCCAGCCGCGCAGGTCGTCAATGTCTTCGAGGGAAATCACGCCACTCGCCTCCAGTGCGGTCAGCTGATCCTGTTCGATCCAACGCAGGATATTACCGGGCGGCGAGTTCGAGTCCTGATCGGGGCTGCGGCCGACCGGTCTGAGAGCTGATCGGAGATGATCAAAGAGGACGGAGGCACACTCACTCCCCTCCATCATCAAGCTATACCGGACCCGGGGTCTTGCCGCAAGGCCCCCTGCGTGCCGCAGAATCGCAGGCCGAGGCCGGAAGCCGCGGAAACGGGAGTTGAGTCTGAGTCATGGACGCCGATGTGATCATCGCGGGCGCGGGGCCGAGCGGCCTGATGCTGGCCGCCGAACTACGCCTGGCCGGGGTGCGGACGCTGGTTCTGGAGCGGCAGACGGAGATCGGCAAGGTTCCGAAGGCCAACGGCGTCGGCGGGCAGATCCTGCAACTGCTGCGCTACCGGGGCCTGCTGGACCGGCTCGAAGCGGCCACCACGGCCCCCGAGCCGCGGCCCGTCTTCCCGTGGGGCGATCTGCACCTGGACCTCACACGGCTGGCGGATCCCCCGCTGCGCGGACTGCCGCTCCCGCAACCAGAACTCGAGCGGCTGCTCGACGAACACGCCCGCGAACTCGGCGCCGAGGTACGCCGCGGGCACGAGATCCGCGGATTCAGCCAGGACGAGGCCTCGGTGACCGTGGACGCGCGCGGCTCGGACGGCGGATCGTACCAGGTGACGGCCCGATACCTCGTGGGCTGCGACGGCCCACGCAGCGTGGTCCGCGAGGCGGCCGGGATCGCGTTCCCCGGCACCACGTATCCCGAGGTCAACCGGCTCGGCCAGGTCAGCTGGCCCGAATCGGTGACCCGGCTGGACAACGGCGACCTCGAGGTCCCCGGCCTCGGCAGGATCAGCCGAAACTGGACGCGGACCGACGCCGGGCTGTTCAGCTTCGGCGGCCGGCCCCCCGGCGGCCTGATGGTGTTCACCAGCGAGGACGAGTCCACCCACCTCGACGACGACGTGCCGATGACCCTGACCGAGCTTCAGGCCAGCATCCGCCGCGTGCTCGGCGGGGATCTGCCGCTCGGCGAACCGTTCCGGCTCTCCCGCTTCACCTTCCAGGCGCGGCAGGCCGAGCGGTACCGCGATGGACGGATCCTCGTCGCCGGGGACGCGGCTCACCTGTTCCCCGCCACCGGCGTCGCGCTGAACGTCGGCATGCAGGACTCGGCCAACCTCGCCTGGAAGCTGGCCGCCGACATCCATGGTTGGGCGCCGGACGGCCTGCTGACGACGTATCACGACGAACGCCACTTCGTCGCCGCACGAACCATGATGCAGACTCAGGCTCAGGTTGCGGTGCGGCGCGGGCACGACGCGGCCGCCGAGGCGCTCCGGGATGTCCTGCGGGAACTGCTCAGCGACGAGCAGCCCGCGCGCCGACTCGGCGCGCTCATCGCCGGCACCGACATCCGCTACCCGTCGCCGAACCCCGACCAGCACGCGTTGACCGGCACCTTTGCGCCCGACCTCACGCTGCGCACCGACCGGGGCAAGACCAGCGTCGCCGAACTCATGCGCACCGCGCGGCCCATCCTCCTCGACCTCGCCGACCGCCCGGACCTGCGCGAGATCGCCCGAGGCTGGCGGGACCGCGTCGAGATCCACACCGCCGAGACCGATCACCGACCGGCCGACGCAGTGTTGATCCGCCCGGACGCCTACGTCGCCTGGGCCGCGAGCATCGACGAACCCGCCGACACGGCTGGGCCCGCGCTGCGCGAAGCGCTCTCCCACTGGTTCGGCGCCCCCTCGGCCGTCTCGGCCCCCTCGGCTAGCCGAGGCTGAGGGCCACGGCCGCCTCGGCGGTCTGCGGGATGAAGGTGAACGACTCCTGGAAGTAGAGCCGGATGTTGTCCGCGTCGTGGTCGAGGTAGCCGATCGAGACGTCCTGGCCGAGGTGCAGCTCGTAGTCGCCGCCGCGGGTGCTCAGCAGCACGCCGCCCTCGATCGCCGGAGCCCAGATGATATCCCCTTCGTCGCCCAGGATCCGGGCGAGGTGCTCGCGGATCGGGTAGCCGTGGTCGGTGGTCTCCGCGACCAGCGTGTAGGCGTCCGCGGACAGCAGCAGGCTGTACGGCCCGGCCACGCCCGCCAGCCGCAGCGCGGTCAGCGCCTTCGCGGCGGCGATCGGGTAGTCGCGCGCCTCGGCGGGCAGCGCGATCGGTGCGTTCGAGGAGGCCGCGCGCAGGCCGGTGATGCCGGCCGAGGCGAGGCCGTCGACGACCGCGCGGTCCTCGGCGTACGCGAGCTGCTTGGCCGCGTCCTTGACCGGCTGCCAGTCCGCGTCCCGGGCGCCGCGCGCCACCGCGTCCACCGACGAGCGCTGCACCGTGAACGGCACGCGCAGCTGAACGACGCTGGACACCTCGTAGCCGCGTGCCTCGACGCCGGCGACGGACGCCTCCAGCGCGCTCAGGTGCCCGGTGCCGACGGCGGCGAGGGTGACGCCCGAGGGCCCGATCACGTCCACGGTGCGGCGCGCGGCCGAGTGCAGCTCGAAGGTGCGGCGCGCCTCGGACTCCAGGTCGGCCCAGGCCTCGGTGGAGATCGGGGCGAGTTCGCGATGGAGGTTGTTCACGATTTCAGGCTCCTTTTGAGGCTTCCGATGCCCAGCGATCCGTCGTCGGCGCCGGTGCTGACGAGCACGGGGTCGAGATCGGGGTCTGTGGCGGTGTCGTCGATGGCGGGGGCGAGGGCCGCGGGCTCGGCGGCCGCGCCGGGCGGCGGCGGGGGATCGTCCAGGAAGTCGGCGTCGGGCGCGAAGAACAGCGTGCCTGTGACGGCGGTGGAGAACTCCAGGATCCGGTCGGTGCGGCCGGGCACGTCGCCGAGGAACATCCGCCGCAGCATCAGCTCGGTCACCTCGGGCGTGGCGCTGTAGCCGATGAAGTAGGTGCCGAACTCGGCGGTGCCGACCCGGCCGAACGGCATGTTGTCGCGCACGATCTGCCGTTCCTCGCCGTTCTCGTCCACGATCGTGTTGAGCGCGACGTGCGAGTCGGCGGGCTTGACCTCGTCGGCCAGCTCGACGTTGTCCAGCTTGGTGCGGCCGATCACCCGCTCCTGCTCCTCGACCGAGAGCCCGTTCCAGGCAGACACGTCGTGCAGGTACTTCTGCACGATGACGTAGCTGCCGCCGGCGAAGTCGGGGTCGCGCTCGGCCGGGACCAGCGCGGCGGCGAGCGCGGCCCGGCCGCCGGGGTTCTCCGTGCCGTCCACGAAGCCAAGCAGGTCGCGCTCGTCGAAGTACTTGAAGCCGTGCACCTCGTCCAGCACGGTCGCCGCCGCGCCGAGCCGCCGGGTCAGCTGCCCGGCGAGCTCGAAGCACAGGTCCATCCGCCGCGCCCTGATGTGGAAGAGCAGGTCGCCGGGCGTGGCCGGGGCGGTGTGCCGCGGGCCGACGAGCTGCTCGAAGGGGTGCAGCTCGGCCGGGCGCGGGCCGCTGAACAGCCGGTCCCAGGCCGCGGAGCCGACGCCGACGACGCAGGTGAGACCGCCGCCCGGGATCCGGAAGCCGACCGTGCGGACAAGCCCGGACACGTCGGCGAGCACGTCGTTGACCGCCTCCTCGCCCCCCGGCTCGATGCCGACGACCAGGAAGATCGCCGCGGCCGTCAGCGGTGTGAGCACCGGCTGCGGCTCACGCGGTTCATCTGGCAGGGTCACGCCACTCCTCGCGGGTTCGCGGGTCCGAGAAAGTCCTAGGACATCTTCTACCGTCTCGGCCCGCTCGGCATGCCGAACGGGCCGCACCTTTCCCAAGGGTCTCATCGGTAAGGGGTGAGGTGCCACGTCGGGCGCTGCGCGCAACGGCGCCGGGCGATAGTGTTCGGCTGATCTTCCACTGCTCGGAACCCGCCCTCAAGTCAGTGCTCTTCGGTTGGAGGCCCACGGCGTGACGCAGTTCGACGGACCCTTCGGCGACCTTTCCCGGTTCCTCGAGATCCCCCGCGTGACGGGGCTCGCGCTCTCCCCGGACGGCGGCACGCTGGTGGCCGGCGTGCAGCACCTCTCGCCGGACGGCAAGAAGTTCACCTCGTCTATCTGGCGGATCGATCCCGCGGGCGGCGCCCCGGTCCGGTTGACCCGATCGGGGGAGGGCGAGTCCGCCGCGGCCTTCCTGCCGGACGGCTCGCTGCTGTTCACCGGCAAGCGGCCGGACCCCGAGGCGAAGCAGGACGAGCCGGCCGCCGACGGCCCCGCGCTCTGGTCGCTGCCCGCGGCCGGCGGCGAGGCGCGCCTGCTGGCCGCGCCCTCGGCCGGCGTCGCGGCCTTCGCGATCGGCCGCGAGTCCGGCACGGTCGTGTTCGCGGCGGAGGTGCTGCCGCGTTCGGAAGACCTCGCGGACGACGAGAAGCGGCGCAAGGCCCGCAAGGACGCCGACGTCACCGCGGTCCTGCACGAGGACGCGAAGGTCAGGTACTGGGACCATCAGGTCGGCCCCGCCGCGCGCAGGTTCTTCGCCCTCACGCCGCCCGCGGCCGCCTCGACGGACCGGCCCGAACTCGCCGACGTGACCGGCGACGTCGGATTCACCCTCATCGGCGAGCACGACGTCACGCCGGACGGTGGCACCATCCTGACCTCCTGGCACGTCGAGCTGCCGGAGGGCGACTACCGTGAGGACCTGGTGGCGATCGACGTGGCCACCGGCAAGCGCACGATGCTCGCCAGCCGCCCGAAGATCGACTTCTATGCGCCGCGCGTCTCACCCGACGGCCGCTGGGTGATCAGCCAGCGCGAGTTCCAGGGCGACTACGATCACGCCCTGCGGCAAACCCTCTGGCTCCAGCCGCTGGACGGCGGCGAGGGCCGCGACCCGCTGCCCGGCTTCGACCTCTGGCCGAACGGACAGGTCTGGTCGCACGACTCCGGCACGGTGTACTTCGTCGCAGACGAACTGGGCCACGCCCCGGTCTTCCAGCTCGATCTCGCCTCCGGCACCGTCACCCGGCTGACCGGCGACCACGGCGTCTACTCGCAGCTGCAGGTCGCACCGGACGGCACCGTGTACGCGCTGCGGTCCGCCGTCGACTCGCCGCCGCTGCCGGTGCGCCTCGAATCCTCGAAGACCGACCAGCAGCCCACCTTCCTCCAGGCTCCGGCGGGCGCGGGCGGGATCGAGCTGCCGGGCCGCTGGGAGGAGATCGTGGTGCCCGCCGCCGACGGCCGGCCGATCCACGCCCGCCTCGTGCTGCCGGAGGGGGAGGGGCCCGCGCCGCTGCTGCTGTTCATCCACGGCGGGCCGCACGGCAGCTGGAGCGGCTGGACCTGGCGCTGGAATCCCTGGGTGCTGGCCCGGCGGGGCTACGCGGTGCTGCTGCCGGATCCGGGCCTGTCCACCGGCTACGGCCAGGACTTCCACCAGCGCGGCTGGGGCGACTGGGGCGGTGCGCCGTTCACCGACCTGATGGCGGTCACGGACGCGGTGGTCGCCCGGCCGGACATCGACGAGACCCGCACCGCCGCGCTCGGCGGCTCCTTCGGCGGCTACATGGCGAACTGGGTCGCCACGCACACCGACCGCTTCAAGGCGATCGTCTCGCACGCGGGCCTGTGGAACCTCGAGTTCATCGCCACCTCGGACGCCGGGTACTTCTTCCGCCGCGAGTTCGGCCACGTCCTCGAGCAGCCGGAGCGCTGGGAGCGCAACTCGCCGCACAGCCGCGTCGCGGACATCCGCACGCCGATGCTGATCATCCACGGCGACCGGGACTATCGGGTGCCGACCGACAACTCCCTGCGGCAGTGGTACGACCTGAAGCGGCACAACGCGGACGCGAAGTTCCTCTACTTCCCGGACGAGAACCACTGGATCTCCAAGCCGCAGGAGTCAGCGCTCTGGTACGAGACCGTCGCCGCATTCCTCGCCGACAAGGTGCTCGGCGAGGAATGGCAGCGACCTGAGCTGCTGTAGTAGTCGTCCTCAACTGACGGCGGACGGAGCGGGGACGGCGTCGGGGATGGTAGCGGGCTCCGCCCCGTCAGCCGCTCCGGCGTCCGCCGACCACCTGATGCGCGAGGTGCACGCGGCCACCACCCCGGCCGCGATCGCCACCGCGCCCATCGCCCAGCCGAGCCCCGCCGCGTTCGCGATCAGTCCGATGACGCCGGGCCCGGCGAGCAGCCCGACGGTGCCCATCGCCGCGACCAGGGCCAGCGCGTCAGAGCCCTGACCGGCCGCCGCCACGTACACGCACGGGGTCACGGACGCGATCCCGAGGCCCACCAACGCGAAGCCGAGCAGCGCCGGCAGCACCCCGCCGACTAGCACCGCGACCGCGAGGCCGACGCCGGCCAGCACGCTGCCCAGGATGACGACGCGGCCGTCGCCCCAGCGCTTGCGCCAGGAGTCCGAGCAGATCCGCGCCACAACCATCGTGATGGAGAACACCGCGATGCCCAGCGGCGTCAGCTCGGCCGCCGCCTTGGCCACGTTCTTGAGGTAGAGCGCGGACCAGTCGTTCATTGCGCCCTCGACGATTGTGCCGAAGGCCATGGCGAGGCCCATCCAGAGCGTGACGCGCGTCGGAAGCGGGAGGCGGTGCTTCTTCTTCGGAGGAACTGCCTCCGGCGCCTCCTCGATTTCGACCGTCGTGGCCTGCACATGCGGCAACAGGTCGTGCCGCGCGTACGCCAAGACGAGCAGCATGAGCACCGCCGCCACGGCGAAGTGCGCCTCCAGGCTGGAGGTCGCGGCGTTCATCGCCGAGGCGAGCAGTGCGCCGAACAGTGAGCCGGCGCTGAACGTCGCGTGCAGCTTGCCCATAGCCTTGCGCTCGAACAGTCCCTCGAGTTCGGCACCCTGCGCGTTCATGGCAACGTCCAAGCAGGCCACGCCTACCCCATCGATGCACACGATGACGAGGGCGACGGCGTAGTCCGGTGCCACGCCGAGGGCGAGCGGCAGCAGGCTGAGCAGCGCCGCGGAAGTCACGCACAGCGTCCGTGAGCCGAACCGCCGCAGCAGCGTCGCGACCAGCGGAAAGGACGCGGCGGCGCCCACCCCGCAGGCCATCAGCAGCAGGCCGACCTCGGCATCCGACAGGCCCAGCCGCGTCTTGACCGCAGGCAGCCTCGACGCCCAGGTGGCGTACTGGAAGCCGAGCAGCAGGAACAGGGCGCCGATGGCCACCTGCGCGCGGCGGAACTCATCGCGGATGCGCGGCAAGCTGATCAACCTCCACTGGTTTCGACATGTACATGGCCTGCGAGCCGTACGACTCGTCCACCGCGACCTCGTCGTGCGCGCGATAACCGGCCGCCGTCCAGAAGTCCTCGCGCCCGCCGACCGAGACCAGGCATATGTGCTCGAACATGCGCGCCGCCGCGACCGCTTCGAGGCGCCGCAGCAGCAGCTTGGACAGTCCGCGGCCGCGCACGTCCTCGGCGAGCACCACATCGTGCAGGTGCAGGTTCCCGGAAACGGCGCCCGCGTCCGCGACCTCGGCCACGTCCGTGAGCTCGGGCCGACCCAGGCTGGGCGAGTGGCCCGGCGGATACGGAAGCGCGAGCATGTATCCCACGACGCGCCGGTCGAGTTCGAGCACGAAGCAGGTGTCGGGGGACAGCGCCGCCCAGTTCCGCAGCGCCTCGCGTCCCTCGGACAGTCCGAGCCCCGCGTACGCCGCGTACTCGATCTCTGCGATCGCGTCCCAGTCGGCCTCGGTGACGGCCCGCACCCGCGGCCCGCGCACCCACTCCTGCGGCAGTGGATCGAAGCCGTTGAAGCCCTGCGTCGTGTAGCTCGCGGCATACGCGCCGCTGGACAGGATCCACACCGGATCGCCCGACGCGAGCGCCGCCGGGACCTCGACCATGTTGCCGTCGTCCCCGTACGCGTCGTCGCTGTCGCAGGTCGGCCCGGCGATCGCGGCGGGCACGCGGTCCACCGCCGTCCCCGCACCCTCGTGCGTCGGGAACACGAGCCGATACTGCAGTTCGTCCATCTCGTACAGGCCGTTGTACTTGCCGGCGCTCAGGTACAGCCAGTTTTGTCGTTCGCCGCTCAGCAGTTCGCGCGAGGAGAGCCGCTGGACGTGCGCGCGGATCGCGCCGTGGTCGGCGACGAGGTGGCGCCCGGGTTCGGCGATGAACTCGAGCCGCTCTCCGCTG
>Ga0302314_10018172_pt1 | contig 11739 bp, 6 predicted proteins | sample III_Palsa_N2_3_FD_200533 | JGI IMG/M metagenome (GOLD analysis project Ga0302314, IMG submission 200533) | Peat permafrost microbial communities from Stordalen Mire near Abisko, Sweden - III_Palsa_N2_3 | ecosystem: Environmental > Terrestrial > Soil > Palsa > Peat permafrost | place: Sweden...
AACGACCCAAAGCCCAAGCGGAGGCGTCCGTTCTTCTCTATCATCGAGTGTTCCTGCGACCGCGCCCCATGTCCAAACCGATACACCCGCCGTGAGGTTGCGGCGCCGCGAGCAACCGCAGCCTTTAAGGGGCGTTGCTGATGCGGCCGACGGCGGACCACAGATCGCCGCGGGCTGGCTGGGGCCGTCGAGATGAAGTTGAAATTCCGTGCCTCCAAGGCGGAGGGAAGGCCAACCGCCGCCTCGGACAAACCCTTGCGGGTGCAACGTTCTTCCGAGCCGGCGCGGGGCTCCGGTTTCAGCGGCGGGATCACCGCCTTCGCGCTCGGCGTCCTTGTCGGCCTTGGCGCATTGTTGGCGGACTCTCTTTCGCGGCCTGGCGGGGTGAGGCTGGGCCCTGCGGTGGGAAGCCATGCGCCGGGACACGCCGCGACCAGACCGTCCGAGATACCGCTCAAAGGCTGGTGGCGGATTTTTGAACGCGCCTTCAAGGAGTTCAACAACGACCAGATTCCCGCCGTGGCGGCCGGGATCACCTTCTATGGCCTGCTCGCGATGTTCCCCGCCGTGGGCGCGTTCGTCTCGCTGTACGGCCTGTTCGCCAATGTCGACGACGCCCGCCGCCAGGTCGTCGGCCTGTCGGGCATCCTGCCGAACGGCGCGGTCTCGGTCATCGGCGACCAGATGACCCGGCTGGCCAGCGCCAGCCACGGACGCCTGGGCGCGGCCTTCCTGGTCAGCCTGTTGCTGTCGATCTGGAGCTCCAACGCCGGGATCAAGGCGTTGTTCGCCGGCTTGAACGTGGCCTACGAGGAGACCGAACGGCGCAAGTTCTTCCTGCTCAACGCGGTGTCGCTGACGTTCACGGTCGGGGTCACGGTCTTCGCCATCATCGCGGTCTCCGCCGTGGTCGCCGTTCCCGCAGCCCTGAGCATGCTCGGGGTGAGCGGCGTCTCGGGGGTGAGCCTGTTGCGTTGGCCGGTCCTGCTGCTGGTCGTGGCCGGTCTGGTGTCGCTGCTCTACCGCTACGGCCCATGCCGCGGCCGCGCCAGGTGGCGCTGGATCACGCCCGGCGGCCTGGTGGCGGCGCTGGGTTGGATGATCATGTCCTTCCTGTTCTCCTGGTATGTCAGCAACTTCGGCAATTACGACCGGACCTACGGGCCGCTCGGCGCGGTGATCGGCTTCATGACCTGGATATGGCTGTCGATGATCGTGGTGCTGTTCGGCGCCGAGCTGAACTCGGAATTGGAGTTGCAGATCGGGGTCGCCACCGGGACGGAGCCCTAGTTCGCGCCGCGCCGCCGGTGCACGCCCTCAAGCGGCGTGCTCCAGGGCGTAGCGGCGGCAGTGCTCCAGGTAGGCCTGCTCGTGTCGCCCGGATAGCGCGACGATCCCCGACCACATCCAGGTCGGCGCGTTCAGGTCGGACGGGTTGCGCTCCAACTCCTTGAGCCAGAGTTTCCGCGTGGTCTTGTCCATCTGGCGTCCATGGGCGCGACCGACCACGTAGGCGAGATAGCGCGCGGCCTGTACGGCCTGGCTGCGGCTGAACTGGTCGAGTTCGAGCTTGAGGTCCTGGGGCATCAGTTCGCGCAGGACGATGGGGCGGCCCAGCAGGTCGACCGCCATCATCCGGTCGCCCAGATTTGGGGAAAGCGCGCGGGCCCCGGCCACCACGCGTTCGCCGAAATGAGCCGGCATCTGGGCGCCCGGGGCCACGGGCGCGGCGGTGGCCACGGCCTCCTTGAGGTCGACCAGGGCGAACCTGTTCTTGTTTTCCGCACTCTTGATCTCGACCAGCACGGCATAGCGCAGCTTGCCCAGCGAACTGCATCCCTTCATCCAGTAGGCGGCGTCGACCACTTTCAGTTCGCTGTCGTCGGAGCGGGTGTTCAGGGTCAGGACCAGGCGGCGCACCGCCTCGACCTCGAACAGGGCGTCGATCGCCTTGCGCTCCTCGCGCGAGATGGCCCAGAACTTACGGCCGAGCGGGATTTCGGGTCTGACGTCCTCGATCCGCTCGCGGGCGAGGTGGCGCCAACGACGGCCGAGGGCGCGACGGCGCACGCTTTCGACCGCATCGGGTTCCGGCACGGAGTCGTCCGCCCCCGGTCCACGCATGGCGATGCCGTAGCCGCTGATCATCTCCTCGACCATCCGCGCGGTGGTGACGCCGGGCAGGTCCGACCCGCGCGCGGCGGTCGCCAGCGACAGGCCAAGCCTCAGGAGATCATGCGCCGGATTGCCGATGACGGTCTGGTCGAGGTCGCGGATCTGGACGTCGACCCGTCCGTCCCCGTCCGCGAGCGGACCCAGGTTGCCGACATGGCAGTCGCCGCAAATCCAGATCGGCGGTCCCATCGGGATGATGGCCGCGCCGTCGGTCTCCAGCCAGGCGTAGAAGTTGTCCACGCTGCCACGCACATAGGCGTGGGCCGAGCGGGCCATCTTGAGCGTGCGCTGCTGCTCCAGCACCCGCGCACGCTTCTGGTTGCTGATCAGTTTGACGACGTCGGCCATGGAGGCGAACTCCTGAACATTGGAAGGAAGCAACGCGCGTGCGCCGGAATCGTCCGCCTCCGGAGCGGAAATCGGCGCCTGCGGTCAAGCTTTGGGTGAAGATGAGGCGTTTCGACCACGCCACTAGTGCGCGCGCCGGGCTTTCGGCTTGGTGTGGGCGGCGGCCTTCGCGGTCTTGACTGTCTTGTTTGAGGCGGCTTCGGCCTTGGCGTCCTTGCCCTTCAGGCTGGCGCGAAGGGCGGCCATCAGGTCGATGACATTGGTGTCCTCGGGCTCTTCCGAGGCGACGGGCTTGTGGCCCTTCTGCTTCTCCGCGATCAGCGCCTTCAGCGCCTGCTCGTAGCGGTCGACGAACTTGCTGGGATCGAAGGGCCCTTCGCGCTGCTCGATGATCTTCTCGGCGATGGCGATCATGCCGGCGTCGGGCTTGGCGTCGCTGATCGGGTCGAAGATCTCGTCGGCGCTGCGCACCTCGTCCTCGGTGCGCAGCGAGTAGGCGAGGATGCCCTTGCCGCGCGGCTCCAGCGCCAGGATGCGCTCGCGGGTCGACAGCACGATGCGTCCCAGCGCGATCTGGCCCGACTGCTTCAGCGCCTCGCGGATCACTCCGAACGCCTCCTGCGCCAGCTTGCCGTCGGGCGCCAGATAGTAGGGGTTGTCCCAATAGATGCGGTCGATATCGGCCTCGGGCACGAAGCGTTCGATATCGATAGTCTTGGTGCTTTCCAGCTTGACCGACTTGATCTCGTCGTCGGTGAGCAGGATGTATTTGCCATTCTCGACCTCGTAGCCCTTGACCAGTTTCGACCGCTCGACCGGCCCGGTGTCCGGGTCGGTGGTGATCATCTTGATGCGATTGTTGGTCTTGGGGTTGATCAGGTTGAAGTGGACGTCGCCGCCAGCATCGGTCGCGGTGTAGAGATGCACGGGGCATGTCACCAGCGACAGCTTCAGGTGGCCTTGCCACGTCGGACGGTACGCCATCTGACCCTCTCCCGGCGCGCCCTCGTCGGCCCGCGAAGACTCGACTCAACGGCTCCGCCGTCGATTCGTTCTCTTCAGTTGCAGGGCGCGGTCTCGCCGGTCTCCAGATCGACGCGGAAGCAATGCTCGCGGCCGCTTTCCAGGTCCCGCACGACGACGCTGAGCGCCGGGCCGCCGTCGGTGGAGACGGGGAAGTCCTCGATATAGGCCACCGCCGCCGCCTCGAAGCTGAGTTCGGCGACGATGCGGGCGTGATGCCGCTCGACATGGCGGGCGTGGACGCTGAAGCGGCGGGTGTCGGTCATCTCAGGTCTCCTTGGCGTACCCTTCCTCGAAGGGGGAGGGGCGGGGATGGGGTGAGCGCAGAACATGTGAGGGTGGCCGCCAGAGGCTCCCGCCTCCAAGGGCTCCGAGATAGCGCAGCGGCCACACCCTCACCCCAGCCCTCTCCCTTCGAGGGAGAGGGAGCCGCTCATCAAGGTGGCCGCTTGTGAACGCACTGCGGCCGGAAAGGATTCCGCCGAACTGGATCGTGCAGCCACGTCGTTCGTTCAGGCTGTTTGGCGCTCGACCGGGGGCTGGACGGACATGGCCACGAAACTCGCCCGCTACCAGCAGATGCGGGACTTCGACCAGACAGCCGAGCCGTCGGGCAGGGACGCCAAGGTCGTGACGTCGCCGCGTCTGCGCTACGTGATCCAGAAACACGCCGCCACCCGCCTGCACTTCGACCTGCGGCTGGAGCACGACGGGGTGTTCAAGTCCTGGGCGGTGACGCGCGGGCCCTCGCTCGATCCTCACGACAAGCGGCTGGCGGTGGAGGTCGAGGATCATCCGCTCGACTATGGCGACTTCGAGGGGACCATCCCCAAGGGCCAGTACGGCGGGGGTGTGGTGCAGCTGTGGGATCGCGGCTTCTGGGCGCCGGAGGCCGGGTTCGAGGACGTCGATGCGGCGCTCAGGAAGGGCGAGCTGAAGTTCGTCATGGAGGGCGAGCGGCTGCACGGCTCCTGGGTGATCGTGCGCCTGCGCGACGACGCCAAGTCCAAGCGCCACAACTGGCTGCTGATCAAGCATCGCGACGCGGCGGCGGTGGACGCGGACGGCGGCGCCCTGGCGGCGGAGGACCGCTCCATCGCCTCGGGCCGCAGTCTGGCCGAGATCGCGGCGGGCGAGGGTAAGGGCGCGACGCCGTTCATGACCGCCGCCAAGGGGGCGTCCGACGCGGTCTGGCAAAGTCGCGACAACGCCGCGTCCACCGCCGCCGCCTCACCCAAGCTCGCCAAGGCGCCGGCGAAGACCAAAGCGAAACCAAACGCCAAGCCTGCATCCGTGGCCAAAGCGGTCGCCCGACTGCCCAAGTTCGTCGAGCCCCAGCTGTGCCGCTCCGAAGCCAAGCCGCCGGCTGGCCGCGGCTGGGCGCACGAGATCAAGTTCGACGGCTATCGGATGCAACTGCGCACCGCCGGTGGAAAGGCGACGCTGCTGACCCGCAAAGGGCTGGACTGGTCGGATCGGTTCCCCGCCATCGTCGCGGCCGGCGCCAGGCTCGGCGACGGGATAATCGACGGCGAGGTGGTGGCGCTGGACCATACCGGCGCACCGGACTTCGCGGCTTTGCAGGCGGCGATCTCGGAGGAACGCACCGACGACCTGATCTTCTTCGTGTTCGACCTGCTGTTCGCCGGGACGGAGGATCTGCGCCCCCTGCCGTTATCGGAGCGCAAGGCGCGGCTGGAAAAGGCGGTGGACGGGGTGTCGCCCAACCTCCGCTATGTCGACCACTTCATCACCGCCGGCGACGCGGTGCTGCGTTCGGCCTGCCGGATGGACCTGGAAGGCGTGGTCTCCAAGCGGCTGGACGCGCCCTACGTTTCGGGCCGCAGCGACACCTGGATCAAATCCAAGTGCCGCCAGGGCCATGAGGTGGTGATCGGCGCCTGGACCACCACGGGCGAGGCGTTTCGCTCGCTGATCGCCGGGGTCAACCGCGACGGCGAGCTGGTCCATGTCGGGCGCATCGGCACCGGCTTCGGGCGTGACAAGGTCGAAAAGCTGCTGCCGAAGCTCAAGGCGCTGGAGACCGACGTCAGTCCATTCAAGGGAAAGGGCGCGCCGCGCAAGACCGCCAGCATCCACTGGGTGAAGCCCGAGCTGGTGGCCGAGATCGAATACGCCGGCTTCACCGGCGAGGGCGCCATCCGCCAGGCAGCCTTCAAGGGCTTGCGCGAGGACAAGCCCGCCCGCGAGGTCGCGGCCGAAACGCCTGCGCCGGCCACCGCCGAACTGAGCGAGCCGACCCCCAAGGCGGTGCGCACCGTGGCGCCGCGCGGCTCGGTTCCGGTCATGGGCGTGACCATCTCCCACGCCGACAAGACGCTGTGGCCGCACGCGAATGACGGCCAGCCCGTGACCAAGCTGGACCTCGCCAACTATTACGAGGCGGTGGGCGAGTGGATGATCGCCCACGTCCGGGGACGGCCCTGCTCGCTGATCCGCATGCCGGACGGGGTGGACGGCGAGCGGTTCTTCCAGCGCCACGCCTCACGCGGCTCGTCCTCGCTGTTCACCGAGGTCACGGTGTTCGGCGACAAGACGCCCTACCTGCAGCTCGACCGGGTCGAGGCCCTGATCGCGGCGGCCCAGTTCGGCGCGGTGGAGCTGCATCCCTGGAACAGCGAGCCGTTCAAGCCGGAACAGCCCGGCAGGTTGGTGTTCGACCTCGACCCGGCGCCCGACGTCGTCTTCACTGATGTGATCGCCGCCGCGCGCGAGATCCGCGACCGTCTTGAAGAGTTGGGCCTGGTCGGCTTCTGCAAGACCACCGGCGGCAAGGGCCTGCACGTGGTCACGCCGCTGAAGGCCGAGGGCGTCGACTGGCCGACCGCCAAGGCCTTCGCCCGCGACGTTTGCAAGGCGATGGCGGCCGACGCGCCCGACCGCTTCCTGATCACCATGGCCAAGAAGGAGCGCACCGGGCGCATCTTCCTCGACTACCTGCGCAACGACCGGATGGCGACCGCCGTCGCTCCCTTGTCGCCGCGCGGGCGGGACGGCGCGCCGGTGTCCATGCCCGTGACCTGGAGCCAAGTGAAGACGGGGCTCGATCCCGCGAAGTTCACCATCCGCACCGTACCCGCGCTCGTGCGTAAGCTGGTCGCCTGGGAGGGTTACTGCGACGGCGAACGCCCGCTGGCGGCGGCGATCAAGCGGCTGGGCAAGGTGTAGGCGACGAACGCCCGCCGCCGTTTGGGTGTGGCCGCTGTCATGACCGACACTCGGCTGGGTCGCTCTGCGTGCTTCGAGACGCGGCTATCGCCGCCCTCAGCATGACGAAGGTTATTGAACACCAAGGCTCGTCATCCTGAGGAGCCCCGAAGGGGCGTCTCGAAGGACGCAGCACGCCCTACCGCCCTATTTCGTCCCCACCACCGGCAGCCACACCGCGCTCGCCCGGGCACCGGCGCGGAACACCCGCTCGGTCGCCGGCGCGTAGTCGGACGGCTTGGCCAGGAAGATGTTGTCCACATAGGTCTGGGGGTTGCGGTCGTAGAGCGGGAACCAGCTCGACTGAATCTGCACCATGATCCGGTGACCCGGCAGGAAGACGTGGTCGCTGTTGGGCAGGGCGAAGCGGTAGCGCTGTACTTGGTTGGCGGGGATCGGGGTCGGGTGCTCGAAGCTGTCGCGATAGCGGCCGCGGAAGATGTCCATGGCGATAGGCAGCTCGTAGCCGCCCATCTCCGGCTTGGACGGGACCTCGTCGGGATAGACGTCGATCAGCTTGACCACCCAGTCGCCGTCGGTCCCGCTGGTGGCGGCGTAGATGTCGGCGATGGTCGCGCCGCTGATGCGCACCGGGGCGGTCAGGGCGGGGGTCTGGTAGGTCAGCACGTCGGGGCGGTCGGCGACGGAGCGCTGGTCGCTGGTCAGCCAGGCCTTCCACCGGTCGCCATCGGCGAAGCGGACCGGGCGGGGCAGGTAGGGCACGGGCTTGGCGGGGTCGGAGACGTAAGAGTCAGAAGTCGTCGCCCCCGCTGCCGGGGCCTGGAACGCCAGGCCAAAATCCGCCTGCAGATAGAGCGGCGTCAGCGGGGTCGCGCAGCCGGTCTGGCAGGCCAGCGGCCAGTGGTCGAACCGGTCCCAGTGGTTCTCGCCGGTGTTGTATACCAGCACGCGCGGCGTGTCGGCCTTGGGCGCGCCGGTCTTCAGGTACTGGTCGAAGAAGGGCTTGAGCACGTCGCGCCGCCACTGCAGCGCGGTGTCGCCCTCGAACGCCAGCGGCCCGAGCGTGGAGCCGTCGTAGTTGGCCCCGCTATGCCGCCACGGCCCCATCACCAGGTAGTTGGTGTCGCCGTAGCCCTTGGCGGTGAGCGCTGCGAAGGTGTGGTTGGCGCCCCACATGTCCTCCTGGTCCCAGAGGCCCTGCTCCCACATGGTCGGCACCTTGGACGGATGTTCCGCCAACAGATGATCCAGGGCCTGCCCCTGCCAGAAGCCGTCGTAGGCGGGGTGCTGCTCCATGTGCTGCAGCCAGGGGTACTCGGCGACGCCGTGGGTGCGGGCGTAGCCGTCGACCGAGCCGGCGCGGCGGAACCCCTCATAGTCGTCATAGGTCTCGCGCGGCACCGGGTCGGCCTCGCCGCGCTTGGTGGTCTGGTCGGCGATGTAGTCGAGGTTGGTCTGGCGGAAGGCGCCGTAATGGAACCAGTCGTCGCCCATCCAGCCATCGACCATCGGGCTTTCCGGCGCGGCGACCTTCAGCGCCGGGTGCGGGTCGAGCAGGGCCATCACCACGGTGTAGCCTTCGTAGGACGAGCCCAGCATGCCGACCCGGCCGTTGCTCTCGGGCGTATGTTTGACCAACCAGTCCACCGTATCCCAGGCGTCGGTGGTCTCGTCGGTCTTGGTCGGATTCAGCGGGCCGCGCGGAGGGCGGGTCATCACGTAGGCGCCTTCGGAGCCGTACTTGCCGCGGATGTCCTGGAACACCCGGATGTAGCCGTCCTTGGCGAACACCTCGTCGCCCTGAGGCAGGGCCGCCAGCAGCGACGGGCCGGGGATGCGCTCGACGCGCTTGGCGGCGTTGTAGGGGGTGCGGGTCATGATCATCGGCGCGTCGTGGGCGCCCTTGGGGATCATGATCACGGTGTAGAGCTTCACCCCGTCGCGCATCGGGATCATCACCACGCGCTTTTCGTAGTCGTAGGCCGCCGTCGGCTTGGCGAGCTTGGCTGGAATGTCGTCCAGGTATGGACCGGCGTCCTTGGCGGCGGTTTGCGCCCAAGCAGTGGACGCGAGCATGCAAAGCGCGAGCGCAGCCACGCCGCTCTTCAAGCCTAGTTTCGACACAGGTGGACCCCCGACGCTCTTCGAACGTCGCTGACCTTATAGGTTGGATGGCCGACTCCAAGTCCCTTGGGATGTAATTCCATATCGTCGCCGACCGTCCGGCCGCCCCATCTTCCGCCCTGGCCCGGGGAAGCGGCGAAGGCGGAGGAATTCAAGCGCTTCGTCCAGGACCTGGCCCCGGTTTCCACGCCGCTCCGAAGGCCAGCCAGGTCAAAGTTCGGGTTCCCGCATGCGTGACGCTTTGCCGCGTTCAAACGATGATGTACCGAGTTCGCCGGCTCGGTGGGAGATTCGTATGGCGGCGGACGGCTCGGGGAGTTCGCACGACGTATTCCAGGGCGGCGGTGAACTGGGCGCGCTGATGCGCAGCCACGACTGGACGTCCACGCCTCTTGGGCCGACCCAGGACTGGCCCCGCAGCCTGCAGTCCATCGTGCGGATGATGCTGACCTCGCGCTACCAGATGTGGATGGCGTGGGGCCCCGAACTGACCTTCTTCTGCAACGACGCCTACAGTCCGACCCTGGGCGTCAAGCATCCCTGGGCGCTTGGCAAGCCCGCCAAGGCGGTCTGGGCCGAGATCTGGCCCGACATCGGCCCGCTGATCGACCATGTGCTGAAGGCGGGTGAAGCCACCTATTCCGAGGGGATGCTGCTGTTCCTGGAACGCAGCGGCTTTCCCGAAGAGACCTACCACACCTTCTCCTACAGCCCCCTGTTCGACGACGCGGGGGCCATCGCCGGCATGTTCTGCGTGGTGGTCGAGGAGACCGAGCGGGTCATCACCGAACGGCGCATGGGCACGCTGCGCGAACTGGCCTCCTCGGCGAGCCTGACCAAGACCGAGGACGAGCTGTTCCAAGCGGTGACCGAGCGACTATCCCAGAACCTCACCGACCTGCCGTTCACGCTCACCTATCTGTTCGACGAGGATGGAACGACCGCCCGCCTGGTGGCGCAGAGCGGCATAGAGCCCGGTCATCCGGCCGCACCGGTGCTGACCCCGCGTGATGGCGTCTGGCCCCTGAAGGGTGGTGGATCGCGCGCCGAGGCCGTCCTCGTCGGGGACCTGGCCGCACGCTTCGGCGCATTGCCGTCCGGGACGTGGGACCGACCTCCGGAGCAGGCCCTGCTCGCGCCCATCGCCCAGCAGGCCAAGGACCAGAACCCCGCCGGCTTCCTGGTGGTGGGGCTCAACCCGTTCCGTTCGCGCGACCAGGGCTACCAGGGGTTTGTGGAATTGCTGGCCGGCCAGATCGCCGCCGCCCTGGCCGCCGCGCGCGCCTACGAGGCCGAACGCAAGCGGGCCGAAGCCCTGGCCGAGATCGACCGCGCCAAGACCGCCTTCTTCTCCAACGTGAGCCACGAATTCCGCACCCCCCTGACCCTGATGCTGGGGCCGTTGGAGGATGTGCTCGCCGGAGATGACGTCGAGACGGGCGGGACCCGGGCCCAGCTCGAGGTGGCGCATCGAAACGCCCAGCGGTTGCTGCGCCTGGTCAACAGCCTGTTGGACTTCTCCCGCATCGAGGCGGGCCGGATGCAGGCGAGCTTCACGCCCACCGATCTTGCGGCGTTCAGCGCCGAGATCGCCTCCGGCTTCCGTTCAGCCATGGAGCGGGTCGGCCTCAGGTTCACGATCGAGGCCGAGCCTTTGGCCCAGCCGGTCCTGGTGGATCGGGTCATGTGGGAAAAGGTCCTGCTCAACCTGCTCTCCAACGCCTTCAAGTTCACCTTCGAGGGGGGCGTCTCCATCCGCATCGCCTCCACGCCGGATGGGCGATGCGCCCAGGTGCAGGTGCAAGACACCGGCGTCGGCGTGCCCCAGCACGAGCTGACGCGCCTATTCGAACGCTTCCACCGGGTCGAGGGGACGCGGGGGCGCACCTTCGAGGGCAGCGGTATCGGCCTGGCCCTGGTTCAGGAGTTGGTCAAGCTGCACGGGGGGACGATCTCGGCTCAGAGCGCCGAGGGCGAAGGCGCGACCTTCACCATCCTGATCCCCTTCGGTGAAAATCATCTGCCTAAGGATCAAATCCAGGCGCAAGCGCCTGCGACGCCTCTGGCGAACGCCCACGTATTCGTGGAGGAGGCGCTGCGCTGGGGCCCCGTCTCCGACGATGCCGCCGCCGGGGCCGTCCAGGGCCCCCTGCCGGGCGCGGGAAAGCGCATCCTGCTGGCTGACGACAACGCAGACATGCGCGAATATGTCCGTCGCCTGCTGAACGGCCAGGGCTACGAGGTCGACGTGGTGGGCGACGGGGAGGCGGCGCTAGCCGCAGCCCAGCGGCGGGCGCCCGATCTGATGCTGTCGGACGTGATGATGCCGAAGCTCGACGGTTTCGGCCTATTGCGCGCCATCCGCAGCGAGCCCGGGCTGACCGCCCTGCCGGTGATCCTGCTGTCGGCCCGCGCCGGCGAGGAGGCGAAGGTCCAGGGTCTGGGGGCCGGCGCGGACGACTACCTGACCAAGCCCTTCACCGCGCGCGAACTGCTGGCGCGCGTCGCCGCCAACATCAAGCTGTCGGAAATCCGCAGCGAGGCCGAGAAGGCGCTGCGCGAACAGACCCGTGCGCTGACGGTGCTGAACCGGGCCGGATCGGCCGTGGCGGCGGACCTGGACCTCGGCCGGGTGGTGCAGACCGTGACCGATGCGGGGGTCGAGCTGACCGGCGCGGAGTTTGGAGCCTTCTTCTACAACGTGCTGAACGAGGCGGGCGAGCATCTGATGCTCTACTGCCTTTCCGGCGCGCCAAAGGAGGCGTTCGCCAGCTTCCCCATGCCCCGCAACACGGCGATCTTCGCGCCGACCTTCGGCGGTGAGCGGGTCATCCGCTCCGACGACATCACCCGGGACCCGCTGTACGGGCTCAACACGCC
>Ga0302314_10018173_pt1 | contig 11739 bp, 10 predicted proteins | sample III_Palsa_N2_3_FD_200533 | JGI IMG/M metagenome (GOLD analysis project Ga0302314, IMG submission 200533) | Peat permafrost microbial communities from Stordalen Mire near Abisko, Sweden - III_Palsa_N2_3 | ecosystem: Environmental > Terrestrial > Soil > Palsa > Peat permafrost | place: Sweden...
AACTCGACGACCGTCGCGTCGGGCACGGCAAAACGCAGCGTGGGCTTGCGTCCCTCGGCCAACCGCGCCGCGCGGTCGGCAGCGGTCAATGCGCGGCAGGTCCCCGTATAGCGCGGCGGCCTGCCCGCCATGCGCTCGAGCTTGCGCGCGAGCTCGAGCTCGTCGGGGGTGCAGAAACAAGGGTAGGCGCGTCCTGCGGATTCCAGACGGGCGAACAGCTCCCGATACCAGGCGCCGCGCTCGGACTGCAGGTAAGGCCCGCTCGGACCTCCGACCTCGGGTCCCTCGTCCCACACAAGCCCGAGCCAGCGCAACTCCGCCATGAGCGCCGCGCGGTGACGCGCCTCGCTCCGCTCGACATCCGTGTCCTCGATGCGCAAAATGAATCGCCCGCCGCTCTTTCGCGCCCAGAGGTAGCTGAACAAAGCGGTGCGCACGTTCCCCAAGTGCAAGGAGCCGGTGGGCGAAGGTGCGAAACGCGTGACGACGGGCGTGGACATAGCTCAAGATTGTACCCATTCGAGTAGAATCCCGGCATGAAACAGCTAATAGTCGCATCCTTCGCCTGCGCCCTCGCCTTTTTTTCCCCGCTCCAAGCCGCCGAAAAGCCGGCGCCTGGCCCGGCCGAGAAAACGGCCCCGCCCGTCTACGTCCAGGTCGTGACCTCCGCGGGCAATTTCACCATCGAGCTCAATCCCGAGCGCGCGCCGCTCACGGTGGCGCAATTCTTGAAGTTCGTCGACCAGGGCTACTATTCCGGCACGATCTTTCACCGCGCCATTCCGGGCTTCATCATTCAAGGCGGCGGCTACGACGCCGATTACAAACTCAAGGGCACTCCGCCGAAGCTCGTCAACGAGTCGGGCAACGGCTTGACCAATCAGCGCGGCACGGTGGGCCTTGCGCGGCCCCCCGCGCCTCACGACGGCGACGTACAGTTCTACGTGAACCTCGCCGATAACGCCGCGCTCGATCCGAATCAGACCCGCTGGGGCTACACGGTTTTCGGCAAGGTCGTGCAAGGCATGGAAGTGGCCGATCAGATCAGTCTCGTCCCGACCGGCGCCAAGGGCCCCTTCAAGGAGAATGCGCCGCTCAAGCCCGTCGTCATCGAGAAGATCGAGCACGTATCGCCCCCCGCCGCCAATTGAGCGGCTGAGGCACGGCAAGCCTCGGTGGCAATTTTGTTCATCTCGGATTTGCACATCGACGCGCAGCGCCCGGAGATTACGCGGCAATTCATCGATTTCTTGACGAACGAGGCGCACGGCGCCGACGCGCTCTACATCCTCGGCGATCTGTTCGAGTCATGGGTCGGAGACGATGCACCGGACCCCGGCCAGCAAGAGGCCATCGAGGCGATCAGCTCCCTCACCGCCGGCGGCGTGCCTTGCTTCGTCATGCACGGCAACCGAGATTTCCTTTTAGGGAAGGAGTTCTGCTCGCGATCGGGCGCGCGGCTGTTATCCGACCCCCTGATCATCACGCTGTATGGCGAGCCGGTCCTGGTGATGCACGGAGATGCGTTGTGCACCGACGACCGGGCGTATCAGCGACTGCGGGCGACGGTGCGGGACAGCGATTGGCAGCGCCGCTTTCTCGCCCTTTCGGTCGCGCAGCGCCGGGCCCTCGCGGGCGCCGCGCGCGAGGGTAGCCGCGCGCACACCGCGGCGATCGAATACGCCATTGCCGATGTGAATGTCACCAGCGTCGCACAAGCGCTGCAGGCCGCCGGCGCAGCCACGCTCCTGCACGGGCACACGCATCGGCCGGGCTTTTATCCGTTCACAATCGACGGCCGCCCCTGCATGCGCATCGTGCTGGGCGACTGGTATACGCAGGGCAGCGTGCTGCGCTGGGATGCGAGCGGGCCGGAGCTGCGCTCACTGTCGCGCGCCTAAGTTGGCGCGCCCGAGTGAAACCGGAATGCCGCGTCGGGGCTGACGATGAGCTCGGCCTCGAGCGCGGCGAAGGCGGCGATGCGCACCGCGGTATCGATGCCGGCCGTCTGCGCACGCCGCCGCGCCAGCCCCAAGTACAGTTCGAAATGCCGAGCCTCCGCCTCGTGCAGACTCGCGAACATCTGTCCGGCCGGCCCCTCGAGCACGGGGCCGAGAGCCGCGAAACGCTCGCACGACCGCGCTTCGATAAAAGCCCCGCAGATCATGAGGTCGACCTCGCGCTCGGGCTCGCCGCGCGCGACCAGCTGGCGCAGACGCTGCGCATAGCGGCCCGGCGCCAGCCGCCGGGGCTCGATCGCAAGCCTGCGCAGCAGCTGCGCGACTTGTTCGTAATGACGCAGCTCCTCGCGCGCGAGCCGCGACATCTGCTCGGCAAGCTCGAGGTCTTCGGCATAGGCGAACATCAAGGCGAGCGCCGTCGAGGCCGCCTTCTTCTCGCAGTTCGCATGATCGACGAGCAGTACCTCGAGAGAGCCGCGTGCGCACTCGATCCAGCTCTCGGGGGTCGGCGCGAGCAACAGCGTATGCGCGAGGGGTGCGCTTAGCGGTTGTGCCGCTCCGGTCATGCGGGCACCTTGAGCTCGGCCACGGCGCCCAATAGCTCGCGTGCCGACTGGAAGCGGTCCGCGGGCTGCTTCGCGAGCAGGCGCCTCAGCATCGGCTCGTAAGGGGCATACTGCGGCTCGATGGGCGGAAGCTCGAGCCGCTTGTGCTTGTAAATGACCTCCATGGCGGTGGATCCCGTGTAGGGCTTGCGGCCTATCAGCATCTCGTAGAACACGACCCCCAGGCTGTAAAGGTCGCTGCGCGTATCGATGAGCTCGGCATGCCCCTGCTCCGGGCTCATGTAGTAGGGGGTGCCGAAGATCTCGCGCGAGCCTGTGAGCTCGACCTCCGCCTCGTTCGCCTTGGCGAGCCCGAAATCGATGAGGCAGAGCGTGCCGTCGGCGCGCAGCATGACGTTCGCGGGTTTCAGGTCCCGGTGCAGCACGCCCACGGAGTGAATGGCGTCGAGCGCGCTTGCGATCTGCGCGAGAAAATGCACCGCCGTTTGCGGCGCGAGCGCGGTCTTCATGCGCGTCCGCAGATCCCCCGCGGGAAAATGCTCCATGGCGATATAGGCATGATCGTCGGCAATGCCGAGATCGTAGATGCGCACGACGTTCGGATGATTCAGACCGGCGACGATCTCGTATTCCTGAATGAAGCGGTCGAAGCCCACGAGCCGCTCGGAAACGTCCGGGACCTGGCTGAACACCTTGAGGACCACCATGGCTCCCGCGCGCTCGCTCTCGGCCAGATAGATCTTGCACATGCCGCCGGATCCGACCTGGCGGACGCAGCGGTGGCCGCGAATTGTGAGCGAGCCGAACTTGTACAACTGGTCGAAGTCCGGGCGCGAGCGCAGCGCGGTGCGCGACCTGTTTTGCTCGCGCGAGGCGGCCGTGATGGCGCGCAGCAGCCGCTCGCGGTCGATCTTTTTACCGTACAGGCGCGTGAGCTTCGGCGTGTCGGCCGGCGTCTCCGGCGGCGCGGCGGCGACCGGCGTGGCAACGCCCGGCGTGGCGACGCCCGGCGTGGCGACGCCCGGCGTGGCGACGCCCGGCGCATCCTGCAACAGCACCAGCACCAGGGGCGCGAAGTCCGCGCGCGCGGCCAGGAGCGAGGCCAGGATTTCGGCGGACTCGGCGGGCGGCGCGCCGACCACGACTACGGCATCGTAGCCCGCCGCAACGAACTTCGCGTCGAGCGGCTGATCCTCACCCAGGCGATGCTCGAGGACGACGGCGTCGGACCATTCGATCTCGACGTGCTTTCTGACGAGCAGCCGATACTCGGCTCGATCGGCAATGACCAGCAAGCGCAGGCTCAAGACCGCGCGGCCCGCAGCCCATGGGACGCAGGATCAGAGAATATGGACGGACTTGGGTCCACGATTTGACGCATCGCGACGCTGCTGCTTGGCCTCGTCGGATCGCTCTCCCTGCAGGCGCTTCAAGTACTCAGGCGTTACGTCCCCGGTGACGTACTCACCCGAGAAGCACGATGTATCGAAATCCCTGATCTTCGCGTTGTCGTGACGGACCGCGTGCACCAGATCGGTGAGGTCCTGATAAATGAGCCAGTCGGCGCCGATGATGGCGCGCACCTCGTCGTCGGTGTGCCCCGCCGCCACCAGCTCCGAGGTGTTCGGCATGTCGATACCGTAGACGTTGGGATAGCGCACCGGCGGCGCCGCCGATGCAAAGTAGACTTTCTTCGCCCCGGCCTCGCGCGCCATGTCGATGATCTGCGCGGAGGTCGTGCCGCGTACGATGGAGTCATCGACGAGCAGCACGTTCTTGCCGCGGAACTCGAGATCGATGGCATTCAGCTTGCTGCGCACGGATTTCGAGCGTTGCTCCTGTCCGGGCATGATGAACGTGCGGCCGATATAGCGGTTCTTGATAAATCCCTCGCGGTATTTGACGCCGAGGAGCTGGGCGACCTGCACGGCGCTGGTACGGCTCGTGTCCGGAATGGGAATCACCACGTCGATGTCGTGCTCGGGGCGCTCGCGCTTGATCTTCTCCGCGAGATGCTCGCCCATGCGCAGGCGCGCCTTGTAGACCGAGATGTTGTCGATGATCGAGTCGGGACGCGCGAAATACACGTACTCGAAGATGCACGGCGTGTGGCGCGTCATGGCAATGCATTGCTGCGCGTAGAAGCGGCCTTGCTCGTCGATGAACACCGCCTCGCCGGGCGCGACGTCGCGCACCATGTCGAAGCCCAGCATGTCGAGCGCGACGCTCTCGGAGGCGAGCATCCACTCGGTGCCTTTGTTGTTGGTCTCGCGCTTGCCGATCACCAGCGGCCGGATGCCGTTCGGATCGCGAAAGCCCAGTATGCCGTGGCCGATCACCATGACGACTACCGCGTAGCCGCCGCGGCAACGCCGGTACACCGCATTGGCGGCGGCGAAAACGTCGGCCGGGGTGACGCGGGGCGTGCCGACGCGCTGCAGCTCGGAGGCGAGGACGTTCAACAGCACCTCGGAATCGGATCCCGTGTTGAGGTGCCGGCGGTCCTCGCGCACCAGAACCTCGGTGAGCTCGCGGGCGTTGGTGAGATTGCCGTTGTGGCCGAGACAGAGGCCGTAGGGAGAATTCACGTAGAAGGGCTGGGCGTCGTGCACGCTGTCGGCGCCCGCCGTCGGGTAGCGCACGTGACCGATGCCGATGTTGCCCTTGAGCTTGAGCATGTGCTTCTGCTGAAACACATCGCGCACCAGACCGGAGTCCTTGCGCATGAACAGCTCGCCCGCCTCGCTGGTCATGATGCCCGCCGCATCCTGCCCGCGATGCTGCAGGACCGTCAGCGCGTCATAGATGCGCTGATTGACTGCGCTGACTCCAACCATTCCGACGATGCCGCACATGAAGGACCTCCGTCTACTTGGGACCGACCTTGACACCTGTGAGGCGCTCGAGCTTCGACCAAGGCTCGCCGCGCTCGCCGACCATGCCTCGCAGCCAATCGCCGACGGTTTCACCGTAGGGCACGAGCTTCGAGCGGTCCCACCACGACTCCTGATTGAGATGCAGCAGCTCCGCACCGATGATCATCAGTCCGACGAGCACGGTGCCGCGCAAGAATCCAAAGACCAGTCCGACCCCTCGATCCAGCGGCCCGAGCCCGACGCTGCGGGTCATGTAGCTCAGCAGCATGCCGCACAGCCATCCGAACAGCAGCACCAGCAGCAAGATCACCACGCGTCCAATCCACGGCGCAATCCTCGGGTCCGCCAGATAACCGCCGAGGTGCGGGATGACCAGCGGACCGAACTTCCAGGCGGCCCAGACTGCAACGATCCAAAAAACCAACGACACCGCCTCGCGCACGAAACCGCGCAAGAGTCCGATGACCGTGGAGCCCAACAGAACCAACACTATGAGAACATCGGCCCCGGTCAAGCTTTCACCTTAACGCCCTGGCGCCCGAGCGCGCGACCCGGCGCATTCTACTAAACCCCGGCCGCACTGTCGTGAAACGGGCGACACAATCGCAAGACCTCTGCTCGTGGCCGGCCGCGCCTCGCCGGCCGCGCCTCGCCGGCCGCGCCTCGCCGGCCGCCTCAGGACACCGGTGTGACAATAGTCGCCGGGTGCCCCTGCGCCTTGAGCTTCGTCAACGCGCGCTCGGCGGCGCCGCGATCGGCGAGCGGCCCCATTCGCACCCGGTAACGCAGCGCGGATCCCGCACCGCCGGGCGCGACGTAGAACGAGCCGCCCGATGCCTGCAAGCGGTGCACGAGCCGCTCGGCATTCGCCTTGCTGGCAAAGCTTCCGAGCTGCACGGCCCACGTGTGGCGGGTCGCGGTGGAAGGTTCCGCGGATCCAACCGAAGTCGTCGCTGCGGATCTGGGGGGCGATGCGGGTGTTTCAAGCGGCGTTTGCGGGCCATTCTGGGCCTTGAGGGTCGCGACGCTCGGGGCACTCATGGGGCCCGGCTCGCGGGCATCGGCCGGCGGCACCGCGGCATTCGTCGCGCTGCCTGCGCGGCTCGCCGCCGTGCCGGATGCGCCGGCGTCCGCCGTCGGATTCGGCGCCTCCGTCGTCGGCGCCTGCGAGGCCGGAGCGGGCTCGGGCTCTACGGTGGCGCGGTTGGTTGCAAGGTCTACGGACACGCTGCGCGTGGACGTGCTGGGCAGGCCCGCGGCGAGCGGAGGCAGCGCAGGGTGCTTCGGACCCGACAACAGCTCCGGCACGACGAGCACGATCACGGCGACCAGGATCGTGGCCCCGACCAGGCGTTCTTTGAGGCGACGATCCATCATAGGGCTTGCTGTGTTCATGAGATCCGCGGCGGCACAGTATATTCGCGAACAGCGCCGCTCGGCAGACGCGCTCGTGCCTCGAGCCAGTCGAGCGCCGGTGCGACGGTGTGGAAGGACCCGAAGACGACGATCCGATCGCCGGCGTGCGCAGCCGCGAGCGCCGCCGCGCAGCCGCTCTCGATGTCCGCGGCGATGTGCACCGGCGTCCGCAGATGGGGAGCCATGCGCCCCGCGAGCGTCGCGCCGTCGGCGCCGCGCACTCCGCCGGTCGTTGCCATCCACCATTCATCGATCCGGGGATCAAGCTCGGCGGCAACACCCGCGGCATCCTTGTCGGCGAGGATGCCGCACACCGCGAGCGTGCGACCCGCTAGCGGGCGAGCCTCGAGATTCGCGGCGAGTACGCGCGCCGCGTCCGGATTGTGGGCGACGTCGAGGATCCATTCGATGCCGGCGGCGGAGATGGATTGGAAGCGGCCCTCGAGACGAACGGCGCCGAGCCCGCGACCGATGGCCTCGCTCGAGATCTCGAGCCTCGGGACAAGCTCCTCCAGCGCCGCGAGCGCGGTCGCCGCATTGGCGTACTGAATGTCGCCCACGAGCGCGGGCGCGGGTAGATCGCCCAAGTTCCAGCGCGAGCCGCGATAGCTCCAGCGCAGCCCGTGACGGCTGAACTCGAACTCCGTTCCCAAGCGCTTCAGCGGCGCGCCGAGGGCCCGCGCCCTCTCCTCGAGCACGCCGGGGAGCGCTGCGCTGCCGAGCACTGCGGGAATGCCTGCGCGAAAAATTCCGGCCTTCTCGCGCGCGATCGCCTCGGGCGTCGCGCCGAGGAACTCCTGGTGATCGAGGCCGATGCTCACCACCACGGCGACCGTCGGGTCGACCACGTTGACCGCATCCAGGCGCCCTCCCATGCCGACCTCCAGCACCCAGGCATCGAGCTCGGCGGATTCGAACACCAGCAAGGCCGCCAGCGCGTTGTACTCGAAAAAGGTGAGCGAGATGACGCTGTCGCCGCCCTGGCACGCCGCCTCGATACGCTCGAATGCGCGCAGGAGCTCCGCGACATCGACTTTCTCGTTATCGATGCGGATCCGCTCGCGGTAGTCGCGCAGATGCGGGGAGGTGAAAGTACCCACCCGGTGGCCCGCCGCCTGCAGAATCGCCGTTGCATAAGCCGCGACGGAGCCCTTGCCGTTGGTACCGGCGATGGTGATCACGGGAACGCGCGGCTGCCGCCAATCGAGGCGGCGGAGCACGCGCTCGAGCCGTTCGAGCCCCAGATCGATCGACTGCGGATGCACCCGCTCCTGGTGAGTCAGCCAGTCCTCAAGGCTGCGCAAGGCGCGAGGACCTCAGGCCGCTGCGGGTTCTTTGCCCATCAACAAGCGCAGCATGCCGCCGATACGATCGCGCATCTCGCGCCGGTCGACGATCATGTCGAGCGCGCCGTGCTCGAGCAGGAATTCGCTGCGTTGAAACCCGTCAGGGAGGGTCTCGCGCACCGTTTGCTGGATCACGCGCGGTCCGGCGAAGCCGATCAGCGCCTTCGGCTCGCCGATGTTGATGTCGCCGAGCATCGCGAGGCTCGCGGATACGCCGCCCGTCGTCGGGTCGGTCATCACCGAGATGAACGGCAGGCGCGCCTCCGACAAGCGCTTGAGCGCGGCGCTGGTCTTTGCCATCTGCAGCAGAGAATAGAGCGCCTCCTGCATGCGCGCCCCGCCGCTCGCGGAAAAGCAGACGAGCGGCATGCGGTGCTCGAGGCAATGCTCGATCGCGCGCACGAACTTCTCACCCACCACCGATCCCATCGACCCGCCGAGAAAGCGGAACTCGAACGCGACCGCGACGAGGTCGAGCCCGGCGAGCGTGCCCGACATCACGATGAGCGCGTCGCGCTCGCCGGTTTGCTTCTGCGCCTGGACGATACGATCCTTGTAGCGTTTCGAGTCTTTGAACTTGAGCGGATCCTCCGGCTCGACCTTGGCGGCGATCTCCTTGGTGGAGCCGGTGTCCAAGAACTTCAGCAGCCGTTCGCGCGCATTGATGCGCATGTGATGGCTGCATTTGGGACAAACGTGCAGGTTGCGCTCGATCTCGGCCCGATACAGCACGGCGTCGCATGCCGGGCATTTGATCCACAGACCCTCCGGCACGGAACGCGTGCGGCGCTCGGTCTTGATGCGCGAGGGAACGATTCGCTCGAACCAAGTCATGCGACAGTGTAGCAAAACCGCCCATTCGGCGCAGGGATGGCGTGCGCGACAGGATATTCCACCCGGCACAGGTAAAGCCCCGCGGCGGGCGCGGTCGCGCCGGCCAGGCGCCGATCGCGGCTCTCGAGAATGCGCCGCATCGCGCCCGGCGGATCGCGCTCGCTTTGCACTTCGAGCAGCGTGCCGACGATGTTGCGCACCATGTGATGCAGATAAGCGTTCGCCGAAATCTCGATGCACACAGAATCGCGGTCCTGCTCGACGCTGATGCGCTCGACGCGCCGCCTGCTGGACTTCGACTGGCACTCGATCGAGCGGAACGCCGAGAAGTCATGCTCGCCCAAAAGCGACTGCGCCGCCGTGCGCATGGCATCGACGTCGAGCGGTCGGTGAATCCAGGTGGCGCGCCCGGCGGCAAGCGCCGATCGGGCGCTGCGATTCAAGATGTGGTAGCGATAGATACGGCGCAGCGCCGTGTGCCGCGCGTGAAAATCCGCCGCGACTTCCCCGGCCCATTGCAACGAGATGTCGGCCGGCAGGCGGGTGTTGGCGCCGAGCACCCAGGCGCGCGGCGTACGGCGTGCCGCCGTGTCGAAATGAATGACCTGCCCGAGAGCGTGCACGCCCGCATCGGTTCGCCCCGCACAGACGGCGGCGACCGGGGCACCCGCCACGAAGGCGAGAGCCGCCTCAACCGTATCCTGCAGGGATTTCGCGTGCGCCTGCGACTGCCAGCCGGCGTAGGCGCTGCCGTCGTATTCGAGCAATGCCGCCACGCGCAACGCCGGCGCGGGCTCGATCGGCACCGGCCGCAGATCATCGGCCGGGGCGTCGCCGCGGCGGCCGGGATCGGTCATCGGCGGCGTGCTCCTAGCCGGGCAGCGATTCGATCAGACGGGAGGCTTCCTGCTTCTGGCTGGCAGAGCCTTCCTGCACGACCTCTTCCAGAATGCTGCGCGCACCTTCCGGATCGCCCATGTCCATGTAGGCACGCGCCAGGTCGAGCTTGGTGCCCACTTCGCTCATGGTGACCGGCTCGAGCTCGACGATGGGCAGCTCGACGGCCTTCATCTTGTTGGTCGAGGCCTGGAACTTGTTGGTCGGATGCTCGCTGCCGTTCATCGCCTCGCCGACGTCGAGATCGACGCGGCGGCTGCGCTGGCTCGCCTCGAACACCTCGTTCGAGAACAATTCCTCGGCCGCGCGCGGCTGCTCGACGGTGTCGCCGCTCCCGAGCGCGGTGGCCAGACGGTCGAGATCCAGATCGATGCTGTCGGCATTGATGCCGCGAAGCTTGGAGGTCGAGTCGATGTCGTCGACCTTGTCCGGATCGCGAATGTCGGAGAATTCGACGCTCGGCTTGACCCGCAGAGTCGCATTGGACTGGATTTGCTCGCGGGGCATCAACACAGTCGGCGCGGACTCGGGCGGCAGGACGGCGGTCTTGATCTCCTCCTGCGGCAGCTCCAGATCGGCGATGAACGATGCTTCGAGCTCGCGCTCGAGCTCCGTGAGATCGCGGTCGCGCGCATTCGTGGCCGCTTCCTCCATCATGCGCCGCGAGCGCTCGTCGAGGCCCGCGACCATGGTCGGCGCATCGGCCGGATGATCGGTCTCCTCGAGCGGCGAGATGGTATCGACGGAGTGCGCGCCGCTCTCGTCGAGATGATCGAGGTGCAGGCCGAGATCGTCGATCGGCACCTCGGCCGTCTGGTCGGCGCGCTGCAGCGGCATTTTCGGCGTGCGCATCTCGGTGGTCTTGAGCACGGGCGATTCGGTGGTCGGCGCGTCGGTAAAGCTGGCGATCTCCGCCTCGACGGTCGGCTCCTCGCGCGGCGGGGCCGCAGCTGAGCCCCGATCCGGGGTATCGAGTGAGAAGTCGAGGTCCTGGCTGGAATGCAGCTGCGGCGATTCGTTGGTGTCCTCGTTGACCCGGGTCCCGTCGTGGCTGCTGCGCTCGCCTTCCGGGTCGCCGAACAGATCGATGTCGACGCGATTCTCGCCGCCCTCGAGGTTGAGGTCGACGAGGGCGCCGGCGCCGCGCCCGCTGCCGGCGCTCGACGCGAACAGCGCCTCTCCCGGGCATATCTGCTTGCCCATGATGACGATCTTGTCCCACTCCCCGGCGGGTGCCTGATCGCGAGTTTGCGCAAGCTCTTTCGCGGTCTGCAGGAAGGCGTCCTTGTTGCCCCAGACAAAGTAGATCTCGAGCAGCTTCATGCGCAGGTCGCGCCGCTCGGGCTCGCGCTCGAGCGCGATGCGCACGAGATCGGCGGCCTGATCGTACAGGCCATAGGCCATGTGGAAATCGGCCTCGGCCAGCGGATCGCCCTGATCGAGGTTCACCGCGCTCTCGCTGGACATCGTGTCCTCAGGCGAGATGGTACGCAGCTCGCCCGTGTCGCCGAAGCGGCCGGTCTCGGCGGTGAAGTCGGGCGTCGGATGCTGGCCGGTCTCCTCGACCACGATCGAATCGTTGCCTCGGTTGTTGCGCAGGGCAGTGAGCCGGTCGGCCGACTCGTTCATATCCGAGACGTGCGTTTCATCCAGCACCGAGCCGAGATCGTTCATCGAGCCGCCGGAGCTGTTCTTGCGCTTGCGCCAGGCGACGAATACGAGCGCAAGGATGATGGCGAGCAGCACCCCGAGCGGCACTTGCCAGTTGTCCTCGATCCAGTCGAGCCAGGAGCCGGATGCGGCCGGCGCCGCGGCAACGGGCTTCTTCACCGCGGGCGGTGGG
>Ga0302314_10018175_pt1 | contig 11738 bp, 11 predicted proteins | sample III_Palsa_N2_3_FD_200533 | JGI IMG/M metagenome (GOLD analysis project Ga0302314, IMG submission 200533) | Peat permafrost microbial communities from Stordalen Mire near Abisko, Sweden - III_Palsa_N2_3 | ecosystem: Environmental > Terrestrial > Soil > Palsa > Peat permafrost | place: Sweden...
AATTCTCGGCCCCGCGGGGTTAAGGCATTCGCACGTCTCGACCGTTGCCAAGAATGCCCCCCTTGAGGAGAAGTGGTGCGGCGAGAGCCGAGGACTCCCGACACACCTTCCGCTATCCTGACGTTTCCACACGACTCAGGAGCGAAACTATGCCCACTTGGCTCGACTCCATAACCGGCCCGTTGAATGCTGCCAGCCAGACTATCCAGAAAGCGATAGAGATCAGGGACGCGGTCAAATTTCGGGAAGAAGCTGGGAAGCTCCAAGCCCAAATCCTTGCCGCCACGACTGGCGCAATAGCGGCAAAGACGAACGAGGCGGCGCTGCTGGATGAGATAAGCGACCTTAAAAAACAGGTGGGAGACCTTGAGGCATGGAATGCCGAAAGGACCGCTACAAACTCATATCGCTCGCTCCCAACGTCATGGCTTATGCGGTTAAAGAAGACATGCGCGACAGCGAACCGCCGCATCTCATTTGTGCAAATTGCTACAACCAAGGTCAAAAGCGCTTCCTGAACCAGACGATACACGGCTCGAAATATGACCGGTATAACTGCGGAACGTGCAAAGAGGAGTTGGAAGTCCACAGACGTAGCGGAGGCGCTGTTCAGTTTAGGGCCATTTCTGATTACGACCCCTACGACGGGCGGTAACAGGCCATGACGGACACGGCTGAATACGATGCTGCCAACCCGACAAATTTTAAAATTAATCCAAGCTTCGGCAGACGCCCCGCCGAAGCGCACCTGGTTGGTCTCATTTTGTCGGCGTTCGGAGAAATCGAATTTTCGGTTTGTCGGAATGCTGGCAATGCGTTCCGCGCGCAGAGGATCGTGCTTAAGGCGCTCTACCGCCTGAGAATGACATCGGCTCGGTTCGATGCCGCCGACGCTTTCGCGCGACCGATCTTCAAGCGGCACGGGCTGGAGGATGAATGCAGTGCAGCGGAAAGCGGGGCGCGCCACGCTCTCAAAATTCGGAGCCAATTCGCTCATTTCAATTGGGGGGATGACGTTACCGCGGGCTTGTTCTTTGCAGACTTGCAAGACGCTGCCGAACCGGACGAAGGATTTGACTATACTTTCAATCACGTGGACGCCCCGCTGCTTGAGCGCCAGTACGCCTTTTACGCGCACGTGATGGATTGGCTGACATACTTGGACCTTGAGATGGCAGTACGGCAGGAGCGAATGGCACCCCACAATTGGCCAAGGCCTCCGGCACTAGACCCACCCCCGCCGCATAATCCCGCAGACCAACATATACCCCCGTGGATAAGCGAAGATCAGAAAGCCCTGCACGTAGCGCCCGCTCTGGCAGCAAAAGGCGGACCCCCGACACCAACACCGGCACAACAGGCTCAGGATCGGCGGCGACAGGAAAAACAGGCCCAGAAGCAGGCTCAACGAGAAAAGGACGTTGCAGCACATTTAGCGAAGAAAGAGCGCGGGGAGTGAGGCGAGATGCGCTATATCAAGGCAAAATGCAGGTAGAGTCCGCCCCTCTACATCCCGCCCCTGCTTTGTTAAAGGGATAATTCCCCCTTGGCGGGAGGTCGGCAACGCACCGCGTTGACGGGTGGGGTACTGCCGCCATGAGGAAATTTTAGCCGCAGAGAGCGAAGGCGGGACCATCACCCCCACCCGCCGGCCAAAGCGCCGTCGACCTACCCCTTAGGGGGAGGCGAAGTCATGATTTTACGATCTATGAATCCGACAGCCGTTGGGCCGAGGGGATTCCCGCATCTGCTCGATGGCCTGCCGACGGATATCTGCCCAGTCTTCCGGCCTTAACTCCGTCTCAGGACTGTCCAGACCATCCAGCAATAGCTTTTGGAGCCGGTCTTCCGCTTTGCGTTTTTCGTCAGCAATGTTCGCTTCACAAGGCGGCATTTGACCCGGCTCCATAAGCACTAAGCCGCTAGCAACTCCGACGGCGCCGTGGCAGTCCGGCCGAAGGCGGCGGCCACTTCGTCGTTCGTCAGCTGGCCTTCGCAGACATTCAATCCGCGCATCAAATGCTCGTTCTCGGCCAGGGCCTTGCGCCAGCCCTTGTTGGCCAGCGCCATCACGAAAGGCTGGGTGGCGTTGTTCAGCGCGAAGGTCGAGGTGCGGGGCACCGCGCCTGGCATGTTGGTCACGCAATAATGGACGACGCCTTCCTCGACATAGGTCGGGTTGGCGTGGGTGGTCGGGCGTGAGGTTTCGAAGCAGCCGCCCTGGTCGATCGCGACATCGACCAAAGCCGAACCGCGGCGCATCGCCCGCAGCATCGGCCGGGTAACCAGCCGGGGCGCCGCCGCGCCGGGGATCAGCACCGCGCCGATGACCAGGTCGGCCTTGGCGACCGCGCGGGCCACCGTATCGGGCGTGGAATAGACCGTTTGGATGCGGCTGCCGAACATATCGTCCAACTCACGCAGGCGCTGGATCGAGCGATCGATCACCGTGACCTGCGCCTCCATGCCGACCGCCATGCGGATGGCGTTGGTGCCGACGGTGCCGCCGCCCAGCACGACGACCTGTGCCGCCGGAACGCCGGGGACGCCGCCCAGCAGGATGCCCGATCCGCCGGCTTCCTTCTCCAGGCAATGGGCGCCGACCTGAACCGACATACGGCCGGCAACCTCGCTCATCGGCTGCAGCAGCGGCAGATGGCCGTGATTGTCGGTGATGGTCTCATAGGCGATGCAGACCGCGCCGCTCTTCTCCAGTTCGCGCGTCAGGCGTTCGTCGGCCGCCAGGTGCAGATAGGTGAACAGGACCTGGCCGCGGCGCAGCATCTTCACTTCCGACGCCTGCGGCTCCTTCACCTTCACGATCATGTCGGCGGCGGCGAAGATCTCCTTCGGCGTCTGCATGATCTCAGCGCCGACGCGCTGATATTCGTCGTCGTCGACACTGATGCCGTCGCCGGCATGGGTTTCGACCAGCACCTGATGGCCGGCCTGGACCAGTTCGCTGACCGCGTCCGGCACCAGGCCGACACGAAATTCCAGCGTTTTGATCTCCCTCGGTACACCGATGATCATATGAATTCCCCAAGAAATGAAGCGATGAGGCCATTGATATGACCGGTCGCGGCGATTTCAGCCACGCCATCTTGGCGGGGCTGGATTGCTCCGCGCACATCCGAGAAAGTGTTAGGGCTGCTTGGCGCCCGCTAGCTGGCCAGCCGCGGCCGGGCAACTCACCACATCGATGGCCCCATGCTCGGACAGAGCGAAGCGGCGCGCGCCCTCGGAAAGCGGGGCTGGCAGGTGGCTGAAGGCGACGCCTTCGGGCACCGGCTGGGCCGAATCGACCAGCTCGGATATCCGGCTCTGATTGTGCGGCTCGGAGAGCGCGGTAACCAGACTGTCGGCCAGCTTGGCGTCGAGCATGGGCGCCGCCGCCCAGACCACGGGCTGCGCCAGGTTCGAAATCGGCGGCAGGCCGGGAAAGGCGCCGGGCGGAACGGCGCTGGCCTCGAAAACCGGCAGCGCCTCCAGCAATCGCGTGCGCTCGGGCGTGCCGGGAAGCGTCATCAGGGTGAAACCCTTGCCGATCAGCTCGGCGACCTGTGCATCGAATACATGCCCCAGGAACACGCCGACATTGGCGGCGCCCTTGCGCATGGCATCGACCTGTTCGCCGCGCGACAGGCGCAGCAGCTTCACCTTGCCACGCGGAATCCGATAGGCGTCGAGCAGTGCCAGGGTCAGAACCTCGGAATCGCTGCCGGCAGTGCCGACGGCGACGGTCTTCCTGGACCAGTCCGCCGGCTTGGCGATCGCCGGCGTGCCGCCGCGCACCACCAGATAGAGCGGCTGGCGGTACAGGACCTTCAATGTCGAGATCGCCGGCGCGGCTTGCAGCTTGCCGTCGCAGCGTAGCCGGAACAGCGACAGGGCGGGAATGACGGCGGTTGCGATCTTGCCCTGCGACAGCGCATCGACCAGCGCCTGTGTCGTATCGTAGGTCTGGGCGCCGGCGACGACGCCGGGAACGCCGCAAGGCGCGGTCGGATCGCAGTCGGGCAGCCCCGGGGGGCGCGACAAGGTCTCCGCCAGCGCGGAGCTCCAGCGATAGGCGGCGCTGTCGACCGCGCCGCCGCCGATCGACACCTGAATCGTTTGGGTTTGTGCCGCGGGCGCGGCAGCACTCAGCGCTACGGCGACCAGAGCCGCGCATCCGCCGAATGTCCGCCTGCCGCTCAGTCCGGTCAAACCACTCTCCTGATCGCGTGACAGCAACCTACATGCGCAGACCGTGCATGACCACCCGTTGAGGGAACGACAGGCCGGATGTTGTACGATTCCAGGGCAGTTTCGCGGCATGATCGTGGCATGGCGACAGGCCTATCAGCATTCTAGCCTCGGACTCGGCAAGCCGCTAAGGTGGCCGAAGGACCGGACAACGGACGAATCGAAGAGGGACCTATGCCGCTCAGCTATCTGCAAGTCATCGCCTTGGCGATCCTCCAAGGGGTGACGGAGCTTTTCCCCGTCTCCAGCCTGGGCCATGCGGTAGTGATCCCCGGCGTGCTGCTGTGGCCGATCGACCCCAAGGGTCCCGGCCTGCTGCCGTTCCTGGTCATCCTCCATCTCGGCACCGCCGCGGCGCTGCTGGTGTTCTATTGGCGCGAGTGGCTGAAGCTGCTGCTGGCGCTGATCGGCGGCGGCGACCCGGCCGAACGTCCGGCGCTGCGCCGCCTGATCCTTATGCTAATCGTCGGCACCGTGCCGGCGGCGATCGTCGGCGCCGCGTTCAACCATACGCTGCGCACGATGTTCGCGATCCCGACCCTGGCGGCGGCGATCCTGGTGATAAATGGCATCGTCCTGTTCTTCGGCGACCGCCGGCGTCACCTGAAGTCCGCCGGGCTGGATGCGCCCGAGGGCAAGCCGATCGAGGCGCTGACCGTCTGGGATGCGCTGATCATCGGCATCACCCAGGCCTTCGCCTTGTTGCCCGGCATCTCACGCTCCGGTGTCACCATCATCGCCGGGCTGAGCCGCAAGCTGTCATCCGACGCGGCGGCGCATTTCTCCTTCCTGCTGGCGACGCCGATCATATTGGGCGCCGGCCTGCTGGAGGTGCCGAAGGTGCTGGACAAGGTCCATAACGGCCACGACGTCGCCGATTACATGACCAAGTCGATCGCCGGAGGCGTCGTCGCCGGCATATTCGCCTATCTCTCCGTCGCCTTCCTGACCCGCTATTTCCGGATGCATGAGGTCAAGATGCTGCGCCCATTCGCGATCTATTGCGTTGTGATCGGCATCGGCGCCATCGCCATCATGCTGTCTCGCGCGCCAGCCGGGTAATGGCGCAGCCGACCGTCGCAATCATCGGCGGCGGTCCAGCGGGGCTGATGGCGGCCGAGGCCGCCGTCGCCCGGGGCGCTACGGTCGACCTGTTCGACGCGATGCCGTCGGTCGGGCGCAAATTCCTGATGGCGGGCAAAAGCGGCCTCAACCTGACGCATGCTGAGCCATTTCCCAAGTTCATGGCCAGGTTCGGCCGCCACCGCGGCACGCTCACGCCGATCGTCGCCGATTTCGACCCGGCCGCGATCCGTGCCTGGGCTACCGGCCTCGGCATCGAAACCTTCGTCGGCAGCTCCGGGCGCGTCTTCCCAGTTGATTTCAAGGCCGCGCCTCTGCTGCGCGCCTGGTTGCGGCGCCTGCGCGCCACGGGCGTACATTTCCAGGTGCGACACCGCTGGACCGGCTGGAACGACGCTGGGCAGCTGACCTTCGAAAACCCCGATGGACCGACAGTCTTTGCCGCCGACGCCACGATCCTGGCGCTGGGCGGGGCCAGTTGGCCCAACCTGGGATCGGATGGAAGCTGGATCGATCTGTTGCGGCAGCGTGACGTTACGGTCGCACCGTTGCTGCCGGCGAATTGCGGGTTCGATATCGCTTGGAGCGACCATTTCCGCGACCGCTTCGCCGGCCAGCCGGTCAAGCCGGCCATCCTGTCGGCCAGCGGGGAAAGCCATCGCGGCGAGTTCGTCGTTACCACCGACGGCGTCGAGGGCAGCGGCATCTATCCGCTGTCGGCACGGCTGCGCGACGAGATCGCGGCCCACGGCTCCGCCACGCTGACCATCGACTTGCTGCCCGATTACAGCCCGGATCGGCTGGCCGCTGCTCTGCGGCAGCCGCGTGGCAGCCGTTCATTGGCCGACCATCTGCGCCGCACCGTCGGCATCACCGGCGTCAAGGCCGGCCTGCTCAGGGAATTCTGCCCGCCGGACATCCTGGCCGACCCGGCGATGCTCGCCGGCGCGATGAAATCCCTGGCCGTGCCGCTTAAGTCCCCGCGCCCGATCGCGGAGGCGATATCGAGCGCCGGCGGCATCGCATGGGAAAGCCTGTCCGAGTCGCTGATGCTGACGGCGCTGCCCGGCACGTTCGCGGCCGGGGAGATGCTGGACTGGGAGGTGACGACAGGCGGCTATCTGCTGACCGCCTGCATGGCGCTTGGAAAGCGAGCCGGCGAAGGCGCAGTCGATTGGCTCGACCGCCGACCCAATCAGTTCCCGTAGGTCAGCCGGATTTCGATCCGCCGGTCGCCCGTCATGCCGGCGGTGTCGTCGGCGGGGCCCAGCGGGAGACTCAAAAACAGCTTGGGATCGACGCCGTCCGCAATCATCGCATCCTGGACCATCTTGACGCGCTGTTTGGCCAGACGTTCGTTATCCGCGGCCGGGCCGACATTGTCGGTGTAACCGGCGACCGCGACGGTGGATGGACCGCTTTCCTTCACCTTGGCGGAGGCCTGGTCGACGATCGCCTTCGCCTCGGGCGTCAGCGTCGGGCTCCATTGATGGAAAAACAATAGATAGGACTGCGGCGGCATCGCTGGGCCGGCCGCATGCTGGGGCTTCATCATCGTGCAGCCGGCCAGCATCAGCATGGCCGCCAAAAACCCTATCCGAACGGTTGTCATTCCAGCTCCACACTGACAATTTTTCTGCGTTGCACGGAAAGTAGCATTTCCAGGCGCGGCCTCAACCTTCAATTCCGGTCATTTCCGCGCTTACCCGCCAAAGCCGACTGCCTGCAACCGCGTCATAGGCCAGTTCGTTCGCCCGGATCGGCTTTTTCTTGTAAAAATATTGTCCGGAAATACCGTCGACGGCCGGCGAGCTAGCAAGATAGACCGGCGTTTCCGCGCCCTGCGCCGGACTGAGCACGAATGGCTTGATCAGCGCCCACAGCCAATCGACCGCCCAGCCCTTATTGCCGATTCGCGAGCCGACGAAGCCCGGATGCAGCGCATTGGCTGTGATCCCGGTGCCGTCCAGGCGGCGGGCGAGCTCGACGGTGAACAGGATGTTCATCAGTTTCGACCGCCCATAGACCTTCATCGGCCCCCAGCCGCGTTCAAGCTGCAGGTCGTCGAAATCGATAACCGAGCGTGTAGACGCATTGGAAGCGACAATCACGATCCGCGCTTTATCCTCGGCCTTGATCGCCGGCAGCAGCAGGTTGGTCAGAAGGAACGGCGCCAGATGGTTGATCTGGAAAATCGCCTCGAACCCATCCTCCGTGACCGTGCGTCGCCCCATCACCAGCCCGGCATTGTTGACCAGGACCGCAATGCGCGGATGACGCATCGCAATCCGCGCCGCCATCGCGCGAACCGAGTTCAATGACGCGAAGTCGACCTGTTCCGCCTCTACGGTCGCGCCGGGCACGCGCGCCCTCAGCCATGAAGCGGTCTCGGCCAGGCGTTCCGGGTTGCGCGCGGCAATCACCACCGTCGCGCCCATTTGCGCCAGCCCCAGCGCGGTATATTGGCCGATTCCGCTCGATCCGCCGGTAACGATGGCGACTTTACCATCGAGTCGGACGCTGTCTTCCCGGTCGGTCATGCGATTCCCTCAGACTCTCGTGAGCGCGTGCGCCATGAAGCGCAGGAGCCACCCATCCGGCAAGCGTAAAAGCCCGGTTAGCCCGCCGATGGTTGTCTGACTGTCCCGCGGCGGCTATCGTTTGCACATGTCATCCAATACCAGTGTTGTGAAACATATGATTTCGCCAGCGCCACAGGCGTATAAGCGTCACGCCTCAGACGCCGACTCGATCGTCGCGACCGCGCGCCGGGTCCTGAACCGGGAAGCTGAGGCGCTGCATGCGGTCGCCGCCCAGCTGGACGGCGCCTTCAGCGAGGCGGTCGAGGTGATCTACGGCATCAAGGGCCGGGTCGCTGTCACCGGCATGGGCAAGAGCGGCCATATCGCCCGCAAGATCGCCGCGACGCTCGCCTCCACCGGCACACCGGCATTCTTCGTTCATCCGGGAGAGGCGAGCCATGGCGACCTCGGCATGATAACCGTCAGGGACGCGGTGCTAGCGCTGTCCAATTCGGGCGAGGCGGCCGAACTGGATGCGATCCTGGCCTATTCCCGCCGCTTCGCCATCCCGCTGATCGCCATGACCGGCAGCGCCGACAATACGCTGGCCCGCGCCTCCGACCTGGCGCTAGTCTTGCCGCGCGAGCTCGAGGCCTGCCCGATGGGGCTGGCGCCGACGACATCGACGACGATGATGATCGGGCTGGGCGATGCGCTGGCCGTCGCTCTGATGGAGCGGCGCGGCTTCAGCGAGGACGACTACCGGACCTTTCATCCGGGCGGGCAGATCGGCCGCATCCTGCTCAAGGTTTCCGAAGTCATGCACGGGCCCGAGGGGCTGCCGCTGATCGCGCCCGAGCGGCCGATGTCGCAGGCGATCATCGTCATGACCGAACACGGCTTCGGCTGCGCCGGCGTCGTCGACGGCGACGGCCGGCTGGTCGGGATCATCACCGACGGCGATCTGCGTCGCCATATGGGTCCGGCGCTGATGGAAAGCCCGGTCGGGTCGGTGATGACGCTGGGTCCCAAGACCATCGGACCAGATGCCCTGGCCGCCGAAGCGCTGGGCGTGATGAATCTCAGCGAAAAGCCCTTCACCGCGATGTTCGTGGTCGAGGACGGCAGGCCGATCGGCATCGTCAGCGTCCACGACCTGCTGCGCGCCGGGGTTATGTAACTTCAACGATCAGAGTCGAACGGGAGTGAACCGATGAAAATCGGCGTCTGCATGCCTTACATGGTGCGCGATTACGACCGCGAACGGATCCTGACCTGGGCCCGTAAGATCGACCAGGGCCCGTTCGACAGCCTGTCCTGCGGCGAGCGGATGACCGGCCATACGTTCGAGATGAACACGATCCTCTCGGCCGCGGCCGCGGTAACCGAGCGTGTGCGCATCATCTCCTCGCTCTATGTCCTGCCGATGCGCTCCGCGGTCATGACCGCGAAAGAGGCGGCGTCGCTGGACGTGATCTCGAACGGCCGGGTGTCGGTCACGGTCGGCGTCGGCGGCCGGGAGAACGACTACCGCGCGGTCGGCGCACCTTTCACCCATCGCCACCAGAAACTGGACGACCAGGTCGCGGAGATGAAGCGCGTCTGGCGCGGCGAGCCGCTGTGGGACGGCGCCGACGAGGTCGGCCCGGTGTCGCCGCAGGGCGCCAATATCCCGCTCTATGCCGGCGCGATGGGTCCCAAGGCGATTGCCCGCGCGGTCAAATGGGCCGACGGCATCTATGGCTGCTCGATGCCCGGCGACCGGGAAGGGCACCAGCAGATATTCGATATGGCCAAGCAAGCCTGGACGGCGGAAGGCCGCCCCGGCAAGCCCTATCTGATGGGCAGCTTCTGGTACTCGCTCGCCCCGAACGCCGAGAGCGAGCTCAAGTCCTATGTCCACGGCTACATGAAATACATGGGCGAGGACATTGCCGGCTACATGTCAGGCGCCATGACCCGCCACACCCCCGACGCCATCCGCGAAGCCATCGAAAACGTCCGCGCCGCCGGGGCAGACGAACTGCTGCTCGTCCCGGCCACCGCGCATTACAACGAGGTGGATAAGCTGGCGGAGATCGTCGGCTAACTATCCCCCCATCGCCGTGTCGGTGACGATCGGCGTGACCGTCCAGCCGCCGTCGGGCAGGCGCTGCATGCCCCCGGCGGCCAGGCCGCCGCCGTCGACATGGATGGTGGTGCCGGTGACCCAGGTCGACAGGTCGGTCGCCAGATAGATCGCGGCGCCGGCATGGTCGCTGGGGTGGCCGAAGCGGCCCAAGGGGATCGAGCGCGCGGCGATTTCGGGCTGGTCCCGATATTGCGGCTTCATGAACGCCGCCATTGCCACCTGCTCCGTCTCGGTCGTCTCGGGAGCGATGGTGTTGACCCGGATCTGCGCGTCCGAAAGCTCGAGCGCCAGGCCGCGGGTGAAGCCGGTAACGCCGTGTTTGAAGGCGGTATAGGCGATATTGTACGTGCTGCCGCGGAAGCCCTCGATCGACGAGACATTGATGATGCTGCCACCGGCCTTGCCGCGCTTCATCAGCGGGATGGCGTACTTGGTGACGATGAACAGCTGACGCAGGTTGATGTTATAGAGCGCGTCCATGTCCGCCTCCTCCATCACGTCCAGCGGCTTGAAGCTGTAGAGGTGATGGCCGACATTGTTGACCAGCACGTCCAGCCGGCCGAATTTCGCATCGACCTCGGCGATCACGCGCTTCACATCCTCGGTCTTCTGGACATCGGCCTGGATTACCAGGGCATCGACGCCGGCGGCTTTCAGCGCCGCCCGGGTCGCCTCGACCTTGCCGGCATCGATCTCGGCCACCGCGACCTTGGCGCCCAATTCGCCGAATGCCTCGACGATCGCCTTGCCGATCCCGGCGCCGCCGCCGGTGACGAGCGCGACCTTACCCTTGAGTGTGATTTCCATGACCGTCCCCTGAATCTTCGTTCAATGTTGTCGCGACCTTATCCTCGGCACGCGCCGGGCGGAAGGGTGCAGTGATCCACGAGCGCAATAGCGGCATTCGCTACACCGTGACTTCCGCCGATCCCTGACGTTCCGTTGTGGGTTCGCCGGATTCCACCGCCGGGCCGGAAGGCCGATTGTTGAGGGCGGTCAGGGTATAGGAGACGATCATCAGCATCAGCCACGCCTCCAGTTTGGTCCATGGCACCATGGACCAGCGGTGCGTCTGTGCGGGATAGACCCACGCCCCCATGCCGGTGCCGATATTCTCGGCGACCCAGATAAAGAAGGCGACGAGGATGAAGCCCAGCAATAACGGCATGCGCCGGTGGGTCTGCCATATCCGGTAATAAATCGTGGTCCGCCCGAACAGGCACACGGTGATCAGCAGAAGCGGCAGCCGGATATCCGGCACGTAGTAGTGTGTGAAAAAGTTTGCATAGATAGCGGCGGAGAGCGCCGAAATCGTCCAAAGTCTCGGATGATGGGTGAAGCGGAAATCGAACAGGCGCCAGACCCTCGTGAGATAGCTGCCGATTGCGGCATACATGAAGCCGCTGAACAGCGGCACGCCCCCGATCCGCAGCAGATTGGGCTCCGGATAGATCCACGATCCGACCGACGTTTTGAACAACTCCATGACCGTTCCGGCGACATGGAAGATGAGGATTATCTTAACCTCTTCGAGCGTTTCGAGCTTGAACCCGATCAATGCGGCTTGAATGGCCAGCGCGCCAATCACCAGAACGTCGTACCGTGCGACCACCGCGTCATGCGGATACCAAAAGCGTGTGACGACGATGAGCGCAAGTAACAAGGCGCCGAACAGGCATGCCCAGGCTTGCTTTATGCCAAAGCGCACAAACTCGTAGATCCCCACGGCCAGCGGTCCGCTTTCGACCGCCCAC
>Ga0302314_10018178_pt1 | contig 11737 bp, 13 predicted proteins | sample III_Palsa_N2_3_FD_200533 | JGI IMG/M metagenome (GOLD analysis project Ga0302314, IMG submission 200533) | Peat permafrost microbial communities from Stordalen Mire near Abisko, Sweden - III_Palsa_N2_3 | ecosystem: Environmental > Terrestrial > Soil > Palsa > Peat permafrost | place: Sweden...
ACCTCGAGCAGCGGCTCGTCGACCTCGACCGTCTCCCCCTCCTTCTTCAGCCACCGGGTGACGGTGCCCTCGGTGACGGATTCACCGAGCGCGGGCATCGTGACGGATACCGGCATGAGAGTTTCTCCTGGTTCGTTCTCGTCGATCGCGGTCGCGGGGTGTGGGGGAGGGTCAGTCGTGGACGTGCAGCGGCTTGCCCGCGAGCGCGAGGTGCGCCTCGCCCAGCGCCTCGCCCTGGGTCGGGTGCGCGTGGATGAACTGGGCGACGTCCAGCGGGGTGGCGTCCCAGTTGTAGATCAGCTGGGCCTCGGCCACCAGTTCGCCGACCCGGTCGCCGACCATGTGCAGGCCGATCACCCGGTCGTCCTCCCCGGGCACGTCCTTGATCTGCACGAGCTTGATCTCGCCCTGGGTCTTGAGGATCTTGCTCTTGCCGTTGCCGGCCAGGTTGTAGCTCAGCGTCTTGACGTGGTCGGCGCCGAACTTCTCCACGGCCTTGGCCTCGGTCAGGCCGCAGGAGGCGACCTCCGGGTTCGAGTACGTCACCCGCGGCACGCCGTCGTAGTCGATCGGACGGGGGCTCAGGCCGGCGATGTGCTCGGCCACCAGGATGCCCTCGGCGAAGCCGACGTGCGCCAGCTGCAGGGTCGGGATCAGGTCGCCGACCGCGTAGACGTTCGGTACCGAGGTCTGGCAGAACTCGTTGACCTTCACGTAGCCGCGGTCCGTCTGCACGCCCGCCTGCTCGTAGCCCAGGCCCGCCGAGACCGGTCCGCGGCCGACCGCGACCAGCAGCAGTTCGGCGTCGAAGTCCTTGCCCTTGGCGGTGTGCACCCGCACACCGGTCTCGCCAGAAGGAAGTGTCACAGCCTCGACGCCGGTGAAGCCGTTGTCGATCTCGAACTTGATGCCGCGGCGGCGGAACGCGCGCTCGAGCAGCTTGGACGAGTTCTCATCCTCCAGCGGCACCAGGTGCGGCAGGAACTCGACGATGGTGACGTCGGCGCCGAAGCTCTTGTAGACGGAGGCGAACTCGCAGCCGATCACGCCGCCGCCGAGCACGACCACCGAGGCCGGCACCCGGTCGAGCTTGAGCGCGTGGTCGCTGCTGATGATCCGCTGGCCGTCGATCTCGAGGCCGGGCAGCGACTTCGGCGCGGACCCGGTGGCCAGCACGACGTTGCGGCCGGTATAGACCGCTTCGCCGTTCACGGTGACCTGGTTCGGCGCGCTCAGCACGCCCTCGCCCGCGACGAAGGTGATCTTGCGGGCCTTGACGATGCCCTGCAGGCCCTTGTACAGCTGGCCGACCACGCCGTCCTTGTACTTGTTCACGCCGGGCATGTCGATGCCGTTGAGGATCGTCTGGACGCCGAAGGACGCGCTCTCCCGGGCGAGGTCCGCGACCTCGGCCGCGTGCAGCAGCGCCTTGGTCGGGATGCAGCCGCGGTGCAGACAGGTGCCGCCCACCTCGGCCTTCTCGATCAGCGCGACGTTCAATCCCAGGTCGGCGGCGCGGAACGCGCAGGCATAGCCGCCGGAACCGCCCCCGAGGATCACTACGTCGAATACGTTCCCGGCCTCAGCCACTTGTCCGTCTCCTCGCGTGCTCACGCTTGTCTCCGTGGGCGCCGCAATCGGTATCCGCCCGACGGTGCGCGCCCTGACCTTGTCCAGACCCGCCACCTGAGGGCGCCGAATGCTGGCACACTGGCTTGCATCGGGCGTCCGGCGCGAGTTGTCAATGGGAAGCTTAAACCGCTTTCCCGCCCGGTCGCCCCGTCGGGCGGGCGCCGCCGCGCCGGGCCGCCGAGGCCCCGCGAAGGCGCGTGTCGGCGCAGCGAACAGGCCTGTCCGCAATCCGGTCGGGGGATCGGGGCGGGCGGCAGTCGAGTCGAAGGAGTGATGAGCGTGGCCGTCTTCCGCCGCCGCGGCGCCCGCGCAGGTGAGGGCCGCGTGGACGGTCGTGCGTATCGGGACGGGGAGGCGCACCTTACCCGTTTCGCCCAGACGCGTACCGGGGTCGAAGCCTTCGTCGAGCCGCGCACGGCTGTGACAGACACCACAATCGTGCTGGTCGCGGCGAGCGGGGAGTGGACCCGTCGGCGTGTCCCGGGGCCGCAGGCCGCCCACCAACTCGCGCACAGGCTGGGGATTCCCGCGTACGACGCGGCCGTGGTCGGCTATCCGCAGCGGATGCGGGACTGGAACTCGCGGCTCGCGGCCGAGGCCAAGGCCCGCCGCGAGCCCTGATTGGGCAGACGTCGGCGACCGGAATCCGGACAACACGGAATGCCGATGGGGTGTCGGGATCGCTCCCGACACCCCATCATCCTGTCATCAGACGTCTTACAGCAACCCGGTCGCCGCGTCGTCGGCGAGCTGCACGAGGGTGCGCAGCGCGAAGCCGACCGCGCCCTTGGGCACGTAGCCGTACGGACCCGACTCGTTGAACGACGGGCCCGCGATGTCCAGGTGCGCCCACGGGATCTGGCCGCCCTCGGCGCTCTCGCCCACGAACTCCTTCAGGAAAAGGCCGGCCACCAGCATGCCGCCCATCCGGTCGCCCATGTTCGCGAGGTCGGCCACCTGGGTGTCCATGGTCTTGCGCAGGTGGGCGGGCAGCGGCATCGGCCAGAAGTCCTCGCCGGCCCGCTCGGCCGCGGACTCGAGCTGCACCCGGAACTCCTCGTCGTTGGACATCACCGCGCCGGTGCGGTGGCCGAGCGCGAGGACCTGGGCGCCGGTCAGCGTCGCCACGTCCACGATCGCGTCCGGCTGCTCGGCGCTGGCCGCCACGATCGCGTCGGCCAGCACCAGCCGGCCCTCGGCGTCCGTGTTGAGCACCTCGACGGTCTTGCCGCCGAACATCGTCAGCACGTCCGAGGGGCGGATCGCGTTGCCGCCCGGCATGTTCTCGGCCAGCGCCGCCCACGCGGTGACGTTCACCGGCAGGCCCAGCTTGGCCACCGCGAGCGCCGCGTGCACGACCGCGGCCGCCCCGGACATGTCCGACTTCATGGTCTCCATCGAGGCCGGCGGCTTGAGCGAGATGCCGCCGGTGTCGAAGGTGATGCCCTTGCCGACGAAGGCCAGCTTGCGGCTCGCCTGCGGGTGCGTATACGTCACCTTGACCAGGCGCGGGCCGCGCACCGAGCCCTGGCCGACGCCGGTCAGGCCGCCGTAGCCGCCCTCGCGCAACTGCACGTCGTCGAGCACTTCGATGCTGAGGGCGGGGACGCCCGCGTTCTGCACCGCGTCCACGGCCGCCTCGGCGAAGGCCTGCGGGAACAGGTGCGAGGGCGGGGTGTTGATCAGGTCGCGGGTGGCCGTGACCGCGGCGCCGAGCACCTCGGCCCGCTCGGCCGCGGCCTGCGTCTCGGCGTCCGGGGCGCCCTTGGTGACCAGCACGATCTCGCCGACCGGGGCCTTGCGCGAGGCGTCGGCCTTGAGCCCGTCGTAGGTGTACGCGCCGAATGCCGCGCCCTCGGCCGTCGCGCCCAGCACCTCGGCGCCCGAGTCGCCGAGCACGATCGCCGCCTTGTCCTTGCCCGCCAGCGAGCGCACCGCCGCGCCGACCGCCTTGCGCAGGTCCTCGAGGCCGCTCGCGCCCACCACCTCGCCGTCGCCCGCGTCGCCAAGGCCGACCGCGACCAGCAGCGGCGCGGCCAGCCTGCCGCCCGTCGCGACCCGGGTGGTCTCCTCGGCCGCGCCGCTCGCGCCGAGGGTCGAGAGCGTCTCGGCCAGCGAGCCGCCGAGCGCCTCGTCCACCGCCGCGGCGCCGGGGGAAAGGACCAGCGTGTCGCCGTCCTTGTACACGCCGACGATGAGGGCGTCGGCCGCCACCTCGGCCACCGGGCCGGACTGGATCGAGATCGTGGTCACTTGGGAAACCCCTGTTGCTTCGAGAGACGAGAACTGTGGGCCGGACTCCGTCGCCGGACTCTCGGCATCGTAACCGGGCCCCGTCACAGGCGCGATATCGTCATGACTATGACGACGACGCCATTGCTGACCTCGCCTCTGCACGCCCGCCACCTCGCGCTCGGCGCCAAGCTGGCCGACTTCGGCGGCTGGGAGATGCCGATCGAGTACTCGGGGACGGTCGGCGAGCACGCCGCGGTGCGCGAACGGGTCGGCGTGTTCGACGTCAGCCACCTGGGCAAGGCGACCGTCGCGGGCCCCGGCGCGCTCGAGTTCGTCAACCAGGTGCTGGCCAACGACCTCAACCGGATCGGCCCCGGCAAGGCGCAGTACACGCTGTGCTGCGACGAGGCGACCGGCGGCGTGGTGGACGACCTGATCGCCTACGTGAAGTCCGAGGACGAGGTCTTCCTGATCCCCAATGCCGCCAACACCACCGAGGTCGTCCGGCGTCTCGAGGCCGCCGCGCCGGTGGGCGTGACGGTGACGAACCAGCACTCCGACTTCGCGGTGCTCGCCGTGCAGGGCCCCGACTCCGAGGCGCTGATCAAGACGCTCGGCCTGCCGACCGACTTCGACTACATGGCCTTCGCCACGGCGAACTGGGACGGCCGTCCGCTGACCGTCTGCCGCACCGGATACACCGGCGAGCACGGCTACGAACTCGTCTGCCGCTGGGACGACGCCGACGCGCTGTGGCAGGCGATCCTGCGCGCCGGCGAGCCCTTCGACATCAAGCCCTGCGGACTCGGCGCCCGGGACACGCTGCGTACCGAGATGGGCTATCCGCTGCACGGCAACGATCTCTCGCTGGAGATCACTCCCGTCCAGGCGCGCGCGGGTTGGGCCGTGGGCTGGAAGAAGCCCGAGTTCTGGGGCCGCGCGCCGCTGGTCAAGGAGAAGGCGGAAGGACCGCGCCGGATCCTGTGGGGCCTCAAGCAGGTCGATCGGGCGATTCCGCGCCCGCACATGGCCGTGCACGCGGGGAATGACGCCGCGGTGGCGGACGATGTGGTCGGCGAGGTGACCAGCGGCACCTTCTCGCCGACCCTCAAGGCGGGCATCGCCCTGGCGCTGCTGCCCCCGACCACCGCCGAGGGCGACGTCGTCTACCTAGACGTCCGTGGCCGCCGCGCCGCGTTCACGGTGGTCAAGCCGCCGTTCGTGAAGGTGTCCACGCGCTGACGGGGCCGGGTCGTCGCAGGCCGGTGCGACGTGGTTTACTTCCAAGCCGCTGACCATCGAACCGGGGGGACACCATGACCGATTCCGAGGAGCCGGCCGCTCCGGCCGAGGAGCCGGCCGCCTTCGCGCCGCCGCCTTTCGACGCCCAGGCCCCGCAACAGCCGGGCGGCGCACCCGGCGTACCCGGCCCGGCCGGACAGGCGTGGTCCGGCGCCGTGCCGCCACCGCAGTACGGCACGCCTCCTGGCTACCCGCCGCCGTATCAGTACGGATACGCCCCCGGATATCCGTACGGGCAGCAGCAGGGCGGCACCAACGGCATGGCGATCGCCGCGATGGTCTGCGGAATCTGCGGCTTCCTGTGCATGGTGCCCGGCGTGATCGGCATCATCCTCGGCATCGTGAGCCTGCCGCAGATCAATCGCACGCAGCAGAGCGGCCGCGGCATGGCCATCGCCGGCATCGTGATGGGCTCGCTCTGGATCCTCGCCTTCGTCCTGCTGTTCGCCTTCGGCCACGACAGCAGCGGCCAGAACGTGAACTAGGGCAGTGCGGACGCAGTAGGCGGACTTTTCTTCGATCTGGCTCAAGTTTTGGGCAGCAGTCCATGTTCGCGCGCCCACGTCAGAAAGTCGCCGCCTGTGCAAGGAAGCCGCGCGCCCACGGCGCGCAGGTCGTCGACCAGCCGCCTGGCAGCGTGCGCGGTGAGTTTGCCAGAGTTGTAGAACTCGCTGATCAGCCACAGCGATCCATGTACCGCGAGGCCCTGCGTCCGGCCGATGGCAGTGGCCTCACGATCGTCGATGATCGAGGTGGCGCCATTTATCTCGGCGAAGGCGAACATGCTGGCTTCGCCGAAGTCGTGGTTCTGAACGCCGATCAGTTCGCTCCACCGCATGAAGGCCAACAGGCCGTCGTCGTCATCAAGTTCACCGTCATTCAGCCAGGGTGCCGCGTCGACCGCGAGTAGGCCGGGGCGGGTTCGGAACCTACCCGGATCTCCTCGCGCACCACATCGGTGACGAAGCACTCGGTGCCGACGAGGTGGTGGCCGAGCAAGTCGAGACGTTCGGCCTCGGCGAAAGCGCTGAGCACGCTGGTGTCGAACACGAGTTGCTCGCCGCTGCGCAGCCCGGGCTCAGGCATCCGCCCACCTGTCGTCGCCGTCGCCGAGGAGATCGTTCTCGGAGAGCTGCCCGCGCGTCAGTTCGGCGGCGCGACGTGCCGTGATCCGATGCTGCTGCACGGCTGCCAACACGGCGTCGGCCACACTCGGCGGTACCCTGACCGACTCGAGGTCAGGTTGCGGGGCCCAGCCGACGGCCTTCATGAACTCCGCGCGAGTGGGAACGCGTCTGGCGAGGGACGATTGCGTCCCGTCATCGATCACGCCGGAGAGCGCGGTTTGGCGGATCACCAATGTCCACGAGACCCGATAGCGTGCCGCCAACCCGATCAGCTCGTGCCGTGTCTCGTCGATCGTTCCGTGCGGCTTGATGATGCTCCCCGGTACCCGCGAGGGCACAAGGAATTCGAACGCGAAAGCGTCGATGACCCGTTCGCGTTCGTCTCGTGGCGAGTGGACCCCGAGATCGGACGAGTACTCGTCTCCCAGGAGCATGTGACCGAGCTCGTGTGCGGCTGTAGCTCGGCGTCGCGCCGGATCGGGATGCGTGCTGATGACGGCCACCGCGACGTCGTCGTCGACGGCGCTCGCCCCCTCTCCGGGGATGTCGGTGGCGAGAAGCAGTTGACCAGCCTGCTCGGCTACTTCGACCAGGGTGCCCAGCGGCTCGTAAGCCAGGTCGAGCCGATCCCGGAGCCACAGGGCGGCCGTCCGCGCCGCGGCGGCGTCCCGCACGGTTTCGGGGTAGCGAAGCGGTGCGACCGGGCGCAGTGCCCCGAAGCCCATGAGCTGCCGTACATCACGAAGCCAGACGCCGAGCTCGGCATCAAGGCGGAAATTGTCCCGCGCCGCGTTCGTGTCCTGCTCGTCCACCAGTTCCGCGCGCCGCGAAAGCACGGCGGGCGGTCGGGTCAGGAAATAGCTCATGGGCAGGCCGAGTGCCGTGGCGACTCGAGTCAATTCGACCGCGTTGAGATGCCGCACGCCCGTCTCGCACTTGGCGATGTTCGTCCGTCCGAGGCCGATTCGCTGCCCGAGCTCCTCCTGCGAGTAGCCCGCGGCAAGCCGGGCTTGTCGGAGGCGTTCTCCGATCTCGTGCCATTCGAGCTGGTCCGTCATGTTGCGATATTCGCACACGCGGGTCTGGCAGGAAAGACGGAATGCCATATGGCGTATTACTCGATCGTGGACCGAGTCCGTCTCACCGCGCCGCAAGCACCAGCAAAGCGCCCGCCGCGCCGGTCTCGACAAGCGACCCCAGCACATCCCCGGTGATCCCGCCGAAGCGGGTGACGCAGCGTCCCAGCAGGGCGAGGGCGCAGGCGGTTCCGGCGACGCATGCGGCTCCGGCCAGCAGTGCGACGCCGAGGCCGCGGACGTAGCCGAGGCCTGCGCAGCCGATGAGGCAGACCGCTGCGACGAGAGATGCCGTCCGGGTCGATACCGTGCCGGCGACCCAGGCGCCGAGGCCGTTCGGGCGTGCGCTGGGGACGTGCGGGGTGCAGGCGAGCGTAATCGCCAGCCGTCCGGTTACCGCCGCGACGATGATCGCCAGGGCGCCGCGATGGTGTGCGTAGGCCGAGGTGATGCACGTGATTTGCAGCGCCAGCACCAGGACCAGCGTCACGACGCCGAACGGGCCGATGTCGGACTGCTTCATGATCTCCAGGGCCTGCTCCCGCGGCTTGGCCGAGCCCAGGCCGTCCGCCACGTCAGCCAGACCGTCCAGATGCAGCGCCCTGGTGACGACCGCGCACGTGGCCACGGCCGCGACCGCCGCTATGAAAGGCGAGCCCGTATACGCTCGCGCGGCCCAGCCGACGGCCGCCGCGACGACGCCGATTCCCGCGCCGATCAAGGGGGCGCAGGCCATAGCGCGTCCCGCGATCGCCCGGTCCGCGGCCTCGACCCGCACTCTCAGAATGCTGAGCGTGCCTACGGCCAGCCGCAGACCAAGGAGCTTCACCACGAACTACAGCGCGCTGCGGACCGTGGGCTCGGGCAGCCCGGCCTCGGCGTACGAGGGCGTCTCCGCGAGCACGCTCACCGCCGAGCGCACCAGCGGCAGCGCCAGCAGCGCCCCGCTGGCCGCGCCGGCCCGCACCTTGAAGTCCAGCAGCGGCTCCAGGCTCAGCCGGTCCAGCGCCTTGCGGTGCGCGGGCTCCGGCGAGAGCTGCGCGGCCAGGCACCACTCCGGCGTGCGGAACGCGATCCGCTGGGCCAGCAGCGCGCAAGCCGTCGCCCCGATCCCGTCCAGCAGCAGCGGGGTACGCCGCGAGGCCGCCTGCAGGATGAAGCCGACACACGCCGCGAAGTCCGGGCCCGCGCTGACCGCCAGCAGTTCGAGCTGGTCCGCGAGCACCGGCCGGGCCAGCCGCAGCGCGTCCCGGATCGCCGCGCACTTGATCGTCCACCCGGCGTCGTCCACGCCGCTGCCGCGGCCGGTCACCGCCGCGGCGTCGGAACCGGTCAGCGCCGCGACCAGCACGGCCGCCGGGGTCGAGTGCCCGGCGCCGAGCAGCGCGGGGATCAGCAGGTCGGCGCCCGCGTCGATCTCCGCGTCGGCCAGCGCGCGGCCGAGCTCGAACGCCGCCTCGGCCTCCTCGCGGGAGCAGGCCCGGTCCACGTCGATCCGCCCGGTGCCGCGCCGCACCCGCCCCGCGGTGACCTCCTCGGGCACCCCGGCCTCGGTCAGCTCCGCGACCTCGCAGTCCACGGAGACGTCCACCAGACGGATCCCGACATCGTTCGAGCGCGCCAGCACCCCCGCCGTGCCGCCGCCCTGCGCGTACAGCCGCACCAGGGCCGCCGTCGTGCCCGGCGGCTGCGCGGTGACCCGATGCCCGTGCGCCTCGACCTCCGCGATCCCGTGGTCGCCCGCGAACAGCACAAGGCGCGGCCGGGCGATCGGGCGCGGCGGGCACTGGCCCTGCACCGCGGCCAGCCAGGACGCCACCTTCTCCAGCGAGCCGAAGGACGCCGGCTGCAGCGCCAGATCCTTCGACCAGCGCTCTGCGGCCTCGGCCTTCTTTACATCGGCCGGCCGGACCACGTTCTCGGAGAGCTTCTCCAGGTCTGTCTTTTCCATAAGTTCTCCTTCGCAGGATACCCCGGTCTTCAGACTGGGGTGGAAGCGGTCCTGCCTGATTGTTCGAGAGCCACGCGCGGCTTGCTGTCGGCTTCGCGCCCTTGCGGCACGGGTTTCCGATGGGCGTTCGAATTGTGTCGGTGGTGGTCGGTAGCGTAGTTCGGGTCCGGTCGTCCAATGGGTTCAGCGCGAAGGGGGTGGCTCGAGATGATGCGCACGTTCAAGTTCCAACTGCGTCCCACAGTGGGTCAGGCCCAGGCGTTGGGTGAGATGCTGCGGGATCATTGCTCGCTGTACAACGGGGCCCTGGAGGACCGGAAGGGTTCGTACAAGGATCGAGGCGTATCGGTCACCTACGGGCGGCAGTCGGCGCAGCTCAAGGAGATCCGGGCGTTTGATCCGGAGCGACAGGGCCGGTGGTCGTTCTCCTCGCAGCAGGCGACGCTGCGTCGGCTGGATGCGGCGATGGGAGCGTTCTTCCGCCGGATGAAGAACGGCGAGAAGCCTGGCTACCCGCGGTTCAAGCCGGTGGGCCGCTTCGACACGGTGACCTTCCCGAAGGACGGGGACGGGTGTCGATGGGATTCTCAGCCGGGACACGCTGATACCCGGGTCCGCTTCCAGGGCGTCGGGCACGTGCGCGTCAACCAGCACCGGCCGATTGAGGGTGTCGTCAGGACGATCTCGATCACGCGGGAAGGCAAACGCTGGTACGTGGTCCTGTCGTGCGACCGGGTGCCCGCCAAACCGCTGCCCGCGACCGGCAGCACGGTCGGAATCGATGTCGGGATCGCGAACTTCCTGGCCGACTCGAACGGCGGATTCGTCGAGAACCCGCGTTACGCGAAGGTCTCCGCCGGCCGACTGGCTGCGGCGCAGCGGCGTCTGATGTCCTTTCCGAGGAAGAAGGCGCATGCCCGTACCCGGCGGCACCGGGCGGCGGTCGAGAAGGTCCGCGCGTTGCACGAGAAAGTGCGTCACCAGCGATTGGACTTCCACCACAAGGTCGCCCTGGAACTGGTACGTGCGCATGACCTGATCGCGCACGAGGACCTGAGTATCGCGAACATGGTCCGCGCCCCGAAACCGAAGCCCAACCCGGACAGCCTGGGCGGGTTTCTGCCGAACGGGGCCACCGCGAAAGCCGGGCTCAACCGTTCGATCAACGACGCCGGATGGGGAGGATTCATCTCGATCGTGACCGCCAAGGCACGGTGTCCATTCAAAGCGTGCGCCGGACGGACCATGATCCCCGTGGACCCCCGCAACACCTCCCGCACCTGCCCCGCATGCGGGCATGTCAGTGCGGAGAACCGACCCGACCAACCCACCTTCGCCTGTGTCGCGTGCGGCTACGCCAACCACGCCGACACCGTCGGAGCGATCAACGTATACCGACGGGCCGGGCAGGCCCATCGCCAAGCCATACCGGCCTAGCGAAAAGCCCCGTTGATCACAGCGGGGAGTAGTCACGGTGACCTTCACTTTAGCCGCAGCGGCAGTCCCGCGACGACGAGCCAGACCTCGTCGGCCGCCGCGGCGAAGGCCTGGTTGAGTCGGCCGAGTTCGTCGCGGAACCGGCGCCCGCCCGGATCCGGCGGCACCAGGCCGAAGCCGAGCTCGTTCGAGACGGCCACGACCGGCCCGGGAGCCGCCGCGAATCCGGCGAGCAGATCCGCGGTCAGCCCGCCGAGCAGCCGCGGCGCCGAGCCTGAGGCCCAGGTGACCTCGTCCCACGCGTGCACCTCGTCCATCGCGGAGGTCAGCCACAGGGTCAGGCAGTCGGCGAGCACCGGGCCCTCGGACGTGCGGAAGAGATCCGCGAGCGCGGCCGGTTCGTCGCCGGTCTCGACGGTGCGCCAGCTCCCCGGCCGCTGGGCCCGATGCTTGGCGATCCGCTCGGCCCACTCGGCGTCGCCCGGATAGCGCGGGGCCGTCGCGGCGTAGGTCACGGGCCGCGGGTCGATCCCGCCGGCCAGCATCCGCTCGGCGAAGCCCGATTTGCCCGAGCGCGCCCCGCCGAGGATCAGCGTTCGACGCGCCGCCTGCGGGGTGTCCACAAGTAACTCCTGGGTAGTCTTGCCGCATGGCATTCACGTGGCGGTACGAGAACACAGCGGGCGAGCAGGTCGAGCCGATCGTCGCGGTCGAGGGCGAGCGGGCCGCCTTCCCGAACCAGGGTGACGCCGAGTCCTGGATCGGCGAGAACTGGCCCGCGCTGCTCGCCGCCGAGGTGGACCAGGTCAGCCTGCTCGAGGACGGCGAGGTCGTCTACGGTCCGATGTCGCTGCACGAGGACCTGCCCGCGCCCGACTCGAACTGACTTCCCGTCGGGGGGGCGCCCCCCGGGGGGGGCCCCCCCACCCCCCAACCGGGGGGACCGCCCCGCGGCGGGGGGGACGGGGCTAGCCCCG
>Ga0302314_10018179_pt1 | contig 11736 bp, 9 predicted proteins | sample III_Palsa_N2_3_FD_200533 | JGI IMG/M metagenome (GOLD analysis project Ga0302314, IMG submission 200533) | Peat permafrost microbial communities from Stordalen Mire near Abisko, Sweden - III_Palsa_N2_3 | ecosystem: Environmental > Terrestrial > Soil > Palsa > Peat permafrost | place: Sweden...
ACGCCCGGGCGGCGGCGGCTCCGCGGCTAAACCCCGTGATGGCGATGTCGTCGCCGGCGGCGACGCTCCGGGATAGGTAGGTGTATGCGCGGACAATTTGTTCCGCGATCCCTGCGCCGAACCCTTTGCCGAGCGCCTCAAGGATCAGATTTCCCTGTGTACCTACGCCGGGAATGTACTTTGCGGTTTGGAGCACGCCGCCGCCTGAGGTGAGCGTGGATTCCCAGGAACCGTTTCCCCCGTCGGCGATGGTCCCTCCAAGCGAGTCGAAGATGAGCGATATGTTGGTGGGATGCGCCTGGGGTCTCTGCTGGCCGGTTCCGTCCAGGCAAATCACGTGCAGGGTCATTGAGCGTTCACCTCATGGCGCCGGCTCAACTGAGACCCATCAATCATCCGAGGTGAAATCACGCATGCGTGTAGCGGAAACGCGTGCGCCGTCGTCGCGCCGGGCGAGCGATCGCCAATGCGGTTCTTGATCGTTAAGTCCAGCGCCCACCCACATCGGTCCCTCAGGACGTCCACGTCTCGGCTTGGTCAGGACACGGGCGGATCATTCTGAGATCGGTGTGCAGAAAGACTGTGACGGTGCTTTTCACGCTGACTGGACCGGCTACAGAGAGAGGAGAATTTGCTCTTCTGTCGATAGATGCCGAGACCGATGCGGGCTGGCATTGTTCCGCGGTTTGCATAAGTCCATTGGATCATTGTCTTGGCGCGCTTGCTGGCGAGTCGACATAATGCGGGGGAGGGCCTGGGTCGCACGGGCGGGGGAGGGGCATGCTCGCATTGATTGGACTGGCCGCGGTGCTCGCACTCGTCGGCCTCATCGTCTTCAACCTGTGCTCGCCCGTGGTCGCGCTGATCGCCGTGCCGGTGATCGCGTCGGTGCTTGCGGGCTTCGGGCTCGCGACCGGTGGGTTCATGCTGACCGGGATCGCCCTGATCGCCCCTGTCGTGGCGATGTTCGTATTCGCCATCCTCTATTTTGGGGTGATGACCGACGCCGGTCTGCTTGACCCGCTGATCCGCCTGGTGCTGCGGTGTGTGGGTCGGCATCCTGTGCGGATCGTGGTCGGCACGGCCCTGCTAGCGCTCCTCGTACACCTCGATGGGTCAGGAGCGGTCTGCTTCCTTGTGGTCATTCCGGCCATGCTTCCGCTCTATGAGGCGCTCGGACTCGATCGCCGCATCCTGGCCTGCGCTGCATCGCTTGCCGCAGGCGTGAACTTCCTGCCTTGGACCGGCCCGACCTTGCGGGCGGCGGGGGCATTGCACCTGACGCCGGTAGAGATCTTCAGGCCGATGATCCCGATTCAGCTGGTCGGTCTGGTTTTCGTCTTCGCGGCCTGCGCCTGGATGGGCCTGCGCGCCGGGCGTCGGATCGAGGCCGGTCCGGCGGCGGCCCCGGAGCCTGTTCTGGACGATGCGACGCTGTCGCTGCGACGGCCTGGGCGGTTCTGGCTGAACTTGGTCCTGACCCTGGTGGTGCTTGCGGCGGTGATCGCGGGCGCGGTCCCCGCGGCCGTGTTCATGGTCGGGACGGCGGTGGCGCTGGCGATCAACTATCCGGGCCCCAAAGCTCAGCGCGAACGCCTAGACGCCCACGCTCGCGCGGCGCTGACCATGGCCGGCATACTGCTGGCGGCCGGGGTATTCGCTGGCGTGATGACCGGCAGCGGGATGGTGAAGGCGATGGCCGAGACGGCGGCGCTGCACGTGCCTGTCGCCGGCGCCAGGCACCTGCCGTTCGGTTTGGCGCTGGTTTCCATGCCGCTTAGCCTGTTCTTCGACCCAGACTCCTTCTATTTCGGCGTCCTGCCGGTGCTGGCCGACGTCAACAGCAGGTTCGGCGGCCATCCCATCCAGATGGCGCAGGCCGCGCTGCTCGGCCAGATGACCACCGGCTTCCCGATCAGCCCCCTGACGCCAGCCACTTTTCTCGTGTCGGGCCTGTCGAGGGTCGAACTCGGCGCGCACCAGAAATTCGCCGCCCCCTATCTCTTATGCGCGTCGCTGGTCATGGCGTTGGCGGCGGTGGTTTTCGGGGTGCTGCCCCTATGAAGACGATCCGCATCGGCGCCGGGGCCGGGTTCTCGGGTGACAGGATCGAGCCGGCGGTCGAGCTGGTCGAGCATGGCCATCTCGACTACCTCGTCTTCGAATGCCTGGCCGAACGCACCATCGCCCTGGCTCAACAGGCCAAGCGTAGGGACCCTGCCGCGGGTTACGACCTTCTACTTGAGGCGCGGATGCGGGCGGTGTTGCCGGGCTGTCAGCGCCAGGGCGTGCGGATCATCAGCAATATGGGCGCGGCCAACCCGATCGCCGCCGCCCGCCGTGTGATAGAGATCGCCCGGGACCTGGGACTGCAAGGCCTGAAGGTCGCCGCCCTGACCGGAGACGACGTGCTCGATCTCACGCTCGGTGAAAATCCGCTTCTGCTGACCGGCGCCGGCCGGGTCGGCGACATAGGACGGGACCGTATCCTGTCGGCGAACGCCTATCTGGGAGCGGACGGCATCGTCGAGGCGCTCGGCCGCGGGGCAGACGTGGTGATCGCCGGGCGCGTGGCCGATCCCTCCCTGTTTCTCGGTCCACTCATCCACGCCTTCGGCTGGCGGAACGACGACTGGGACCTGCTCGGCCGGGGCGTCCTGGTCGGCCACCTGTTGGAATGCGCCGGCCAGTTGAGCGGCGGCTATTTCGCGGATCCGGGCGTGAAGCCTGTGCCCGGCCTCGCCCGATTGGGTTTCCCCTATGCCGAGGTGTCGGCGGATGGCTCCGCGGTGGTGAGCAAGGTGGCGGGATCCGGTGGATGCATCGACCTGCGAACCGTCAAGGAACAGCTGCTGTACGAGCTCACGGACCCCTCAGCCTACCTGACGCCCGATGTCACGGCGGACTTTTCGGCCGTCCGGCTCGAACAGGTCGGACCCGATGCGGTCGGACTGAGCGGGGCCGGTGGGCGCGCCGCGCCGGACCAGCTTAAGGTCTCGGTGGGCTATCTCGACGGCTATGTGGGCGAGGGGCAGATCGCCTACGCTGGGGTCCAGGCGACCGAACGGGGACGACTGGCGCTCGAGATCGTGCGCGAACGTCTTGCGCTGACCGGCATGGCGATCGAGGAGTTGCGCAGCGAACTGATCGGGATCGACGCCATCTTCCGGGGCGTGGACGCTGACGCCCCGCCAGCTTCGCGCGAAGTGCGGGCGCGGGTGGCGGGACGGTGCGCCACCTTGAAGGCGGCCCAGGCGATCGGCGCCGAGGTCGAGGCGCTCTACACCAATGGGCCGGCTGGCGGGGGCGGCGTGACCCGGTCCGCGAGCGCTATCGTCGCCATCGCATCGACCCTATTGCCGCGCGATCTCATACGGTCGCGGGTCGACATGGAGGTCGCATGACAATGCATCTCCATGACCTCGCCCACGCGCGGGCCGGCGACAAGGGCGACGTGTCGATGATCTCGGTCATCGCCTATCGAGCCGAGGACTATCCATTTCTGGTCGACGCCCTGACGGCGGCGGTCGTCGCCCAGTTCTTCGAGGGGCTGGGCCTCACCCTGGTCGAACGGTTCGAGCTGCCGAAGCTTGGCGCTCTCAACTTCGTCCTGCACGGCGCGCTGCGGGGCGGCGTTACCCGTTCACTCGCCCTGGACGCTCACGGCAAGACCCTGAGTTCATCCCTGCTCTCGATCGAAATCGATCTGCCGGGAACGAGCACCGCACGCCAAGGCGTGGAGTCTGTCTAATGCTGAAGCCCCTGCTCGCGACTCTCGCCCTGTTCGGCGCCGCCATGTTCACCACCCCGGCGCTGGCGGCGGAATGTGCGGCGCTCGCAACGCATGCTCTGGACGGCGCACAGGTCACCAGCGCGGAACTCATCCCGGCCGGATCGATGACGACACCCGTGCCGGGGTCGGTTCCGGTGACGCTCAATCTGCCGCGGTTTTGCCGGGTCAAGGGGATCGCCGCCACCACGATCGGCTTCGAGTTGTGGCTGCCGGTCCAGGGGTGGAACGGCCGCATCCTGTCGGTGGGCAATGCCGGGTTCGGCGGCGCCCAGCCGCTCAACGCCCTGGCTGAAGGTTTGCGCAAGGGCTACGCCGTCAGCGGCAACGACACGGGCCACCAGGGCGCCGACCCGTCGTGGATGAAGGATCCGGTCAAGGTCCGGCTGTGGGGGCATGCCGCCACGCATCTGGTCACCGTCCCGACCAAGGCGCTTGTCGCCGCCTATTACGGTTCGCCCGCCCGACGCGCCTATTTCGAGGGCTGCTCCACCGGCGGGGCGCAGGCCATGGAGGAGGCGGAGTTCTACCCCGAAGATTACGACGGCATCGTCGCCGGGGCGCCGGGCATGTCCTACGCCCACCTGATGATGAGCTTCCTTTGGGGGCTCAAGGCCACCGAGCCCCCCGGCGCGCTCATTCCGCCGGACAAGCTCCAGATCATGCACGCGGCCGTACTCGCCGCCTGCGACAGCGACGACGGACTGAAGGACGGTTTGATCTCCAATCCGCAAGTCTGCCGCTTCGATCTCGGGTCGATAACCTGCAATTCCGCCGACGCCTCCACAGCGCAATGCCTGACGCCGGCACAGGCTCGGACCGCTCGACTGATCTACGATGGGCCGAGGAACAGCAGGACAGGCGTCTCGATCTATCCGGGCTTCGCCTACGGCTCCGAAGCCGATCCGGCCGCGGCCAAGCCTCTGGCCTTTGGATGGAGCGCCATCCAGGGACCGCTGGCGCAGACATTCGCCATCCCTCTTTTGCGCACGATGGTCTACCGCGATCCGACCTGGGATTGGCGCACCTTCGACTGGGACAAGGACGTGGCGGAAGTCGATCACAGGGTCGGTTCCGACATCACCGCGCTCAGCCCCGATCTTCGGCGTTTCAGGGCGCATGGTGGCAAGCTGCTGATCTACCAGGGCTGGGGCGATCAGCTGAATGGTCAGACGCTGCCGATCGAATATCGGCGGCGGGTGATCGACTTCCTGGCCTTGAAAGGCCGCACCGCCCGCGCGGAGCATGACGTGGACGGGTTCCTGCGCGTCTTCATGGCGCCGGGCATGGCCCATTGCATGGGCGGTCCCGGTTTCACGGAATTCGACGCGCTGTCCGCGGTTCAGGCCTGGGTCGAGAGCGGCGACGCTCCTGACCAGATCCTGGCCTTCCGATCACCAACCGGCGCGCTGACGCCGGCGTCGGGCGGACAAGAGACGCGGCCGATCTGCGCCTACCCGAAGTCGGCCCGCTATACAGGCTCCGGTGCGGCCGCGGCCGCCACAAGCTTCAAGTGTGTCCTGAGCAAAAGCGCCGCTGGAGAAAGACGGTCATGAAATCCATTATGGCCTCCTTGGTCGTGCTTCTGACGGCGAATGCGGCGCTCGGCGCCGTGCCAGACGCGCCGCCGACGGTCAGCATCGAACAAGGCGTCCTCCATGGCGCGACGACGGCCGAGGGCGGCCGCGCCTTCAAGGGCATTTCCTATGCGCAGCCTCCGGTTGGTCCAAACCGGTGGCGCGCCCCTGTGCCGGCTAGCGAGTGGAACGGCGTTCGCGATGCGACGCAGTTCGGTCCTGCCTGCGTGCAACCGAAGCTGCCGGCGAGCAGCATCTATGCCGATCCGCCGCCGAAGATGAGCGAGGACTGCCTGTCGCTGAATGTGTGGACGCCCAAAGTTCCACGGAAGGCGCCCGTCATGGTCTGGTTCCATGGCGGATCGCAGACCTTCGGCTACACCGGAAGTTCCCTGTACGACGCCTCGGCCCTGGCCGCGCGCGGCGTGGTCGTCGTCACCGTCAACTACCGGCTGGGCGTGCTGGGCTATCTTGCGCATCCGGAGCTGAGCGCCGAATCTCCTCACGGCAGTTCGGGCAACTATGGGCTGCTCGATCAGATCGAGGCGCTCCGCTGGGTCCGGCGCAACATCGCCGCGTTCGGCGGCGACCCCGCCAACGTCACCATTTTCGGCGAGTCCGCCGGCGCCATGAGCGTCGTCCAGATAATGGCGAGCCCGCTGGCTCGCGGGTTGTTCCAGAAGGCGATCGCCGAAAGCGGCGGCATGCCGACCCTGCCCGAGTTGAAGACGGCGGCGCACGGACTGCCGTCGGCCGAGAGCCTGGGGGAGGCCGTCGCCACGGCCGTGAAAGCCGGCAATCTCGCCGCGCTGCGCGCGATGGACGCCGGGACTCTGACCAATGCGGCCTATGCGGCCAAGTACCCGGTCTGGTCGACGGTTGATGGCTGGGTGTTGACGCGCCAGACGGTCGAGACCTTCGATCGGGGGGAGCAAGCCCGCGTGCCCACGATCGCCGGCTTCAACGACGATGAGATCCGCGCGCTTTTCAAGGTCCCCGCCCCGTCTGATGCGAAGACCTACGTCGCGGCTATCAGAGAGCGTTACCACGACCTCGCCGACGAGTTCCTCCGGCTCTATCCGGCGAGCGACCTTGATGGCAGCACCCAGAACGCCATGCGGGACGGGACCTTTGGATGGGGAATGGAGCGCCTGGCCGCCAAGCAGGCCGCCGTCGGCGCGCCTTCATACCTCTACTTCTTTGAACACAGCTATCCGGCGGCCAAGGCGCGTGGGTTGGGAGCTTTCCACGCGATCGAGGTCCCCTACGTGTTCGGACTCATTGGAAAGCCGGTCCCCGACGCCTGGCTGGCCGCCCCCGACACTGAAGCCGAGAAGCGTCTGCAGGACGTCATGATCGGCTATTGGACAAACTTCGCCCGCACAGGGTCGCCTGGGACAGCGGGCGGCGTCGAATGGCCACGCTACGGCGATGCAGCCCGTTACGTCGCTTTTGGCGACCAGCCTGTTGCGGGCGTTGACCCGACGCATGGCGCCTATGCGCTTCACGAAGAAGTGGTGTGTCGCCGTCGATCGGCAGGTGATCAGTCCTGGATCACGAATATCGGCGTAGGGTCTTCGCCCTTGCCGCCGCCGACCGATGGCTGCAAGGCGCCCAAAGCGCCGTCATGAACGGAGCGACCATGATTGACCATGCCGCCAAGTCGCCTCGGGCGGAGGCGACATTGATGCATGCGGAGGCCGGCGAAGCCGCCGACGCCGTCGCCCGCTTCCTGACCGCTAACGCCGTGGTGATCGCGCGCGTCGCGAGCCGGCTGCGCCAGCGTCCGCCGAACTCCGTCACGACCTGCGCGCGAGGATCGTCCGACCATGCCGCGACCTATGCGAAATATCTTGTCGAAACGCTGATCGGGATACCGACCTCGTCGGCGGCTCTGTCGGTGGCGTCGGTGTTCGCGGCGCCGGTACGGGCGGCCGACAGCCTCTGTCTCGCCATCTCGCAATCGGGCCATAGCCCCGACCTGTTGCGAACCGTGGAAGCGCACAAGCGCGCCGGCGCCTATGTGGTCGCGCTGGTCAACGACGCGGCGTCTCCGCTGGCGGCGCTGGCGGACGAGTTGCTGCCGCTCCATGCAGGCCCCGAACGTTCGGTCGCCGCCACCAAGTCCTATATCGCGTCGCTGGCGGGCCTGGCGGCGCTGGTCGCGGCCTGGGCCGATGACGCCGATCTCCAGCAGGGCCTGCGCGCGCTGCCAGACCGGCTTCGCGAGGCCTTCGCGTGCGAATGGCCTGGAGCGCTGGACATGCTCCTGGGCGCGACCAATCTGTTTGTCCTGGGGCGCGGGTACGGATTCGCCGTCGCGCAGGAGGCGGCGCTCAAGTTGAAGGAAACCTGCGGTCTCCACGCCGAAGCGTTTTCCACCGCGGAGGTCAGGCACGGCCCAATGGCGATCGTCGGGCCGGGTTTTCCCGTGCTGGCCTTTGCGACGTCGGATGCGGCGGGTGACGATGTCCGCGCCGTGGTCCGCGAATTCCGCGCGCGGGGCGCCCGCGTCGAGATCGCCGACGCCGCTGGGGAAATCTCGACTTTGCCGACAGCCCGCGCCCAACCGGCGCTGGAACCGATCATCCAGATCCAGAGCTTCTATCGGTTCGTCAACGCCCTGTCGGTCGCGCGCGGCTTCAATCCCGATACGCCGCCGCACCTCAAGAAGGTCACGAGGACATTGTGACGGAGCTCCGTTTCGTCAACGGAACCATCGTGGGCGGCGATGATCAGACAAGCCTTGTTGTTGTGGCCGGCCGGATCGGACAGCCGGACGCCGCTCCGGCCGTGACAGAGGTGGATCTCGACGGCGGCTTTCTGCTGCCGGGCTTCATAGACACCCAGGTGAACGGTGGCGGCGGCGTGCTGTTCAACGCCACGCCCACGATGGAGGCGATCGCAGCGATCGGCGCGGCCCATCGCGCGTTCGGCTCAACCGCCTTTCTGCCCACCTTGATCTCCGACGATCTCGACAGGGTGGACGACGCGATGCGCGCCGTCGAACAGGCGATCGATGCTGGCGTGCCCGGCGTGATCGGTATCCATCTGGAAGGCCCCTTCCTCAGTGAAGCCCGCAAGGGCGTTCATGACGCCGCCAAATTCCGGCGCCTCGACGCGCGTGCGATCGCCCTCCTATCCAGCCTGAGGGTCGGCAAGACGCTGGTCACGCTGGCGCCCGAGGAATGCGAAACTGGCGATATCGCCGCGCTCGCGGCCGCCGGCGTGATCGTGGCCGCCGGCCACACCAACGCCACCTATCGGCAGATGACTGACGCCTTCGCCGCCGGGGTCACCGGCGTGACCCACCTGTACAACGCCATGTCGCCCTTCAATCATCGCGCTCCAGGCGCGGTGGGCGCAGCGCTGGAGAACCGATCGGTCTATTGCGGCATCGTCGCTGACGGTCGCCATGTCGATCCGGCGGCCTTGCGGATCGCGGTGAACGCGCGCCCGCGCGACCGCTTCATGCTGGTGACCGACGCCATGCCCAGCGTGGGTTCGATCGACAAGAGCTTCACCCTGCAGGGCAAGCCGATCAGCGTCGTCGATGGCGTCTGCGTGGATGAGAACGGGGTCCTGGCCGGATCGGATCTGGATATGGCGACGGCGCTGCGCAACATGGTGACGATGATCGGCGTCACCCTGGAGGAGGCGTCGGTGATGGCGTCGGCTGCTCCGGCCGCCTTTCTGGGCGCCCGCGATCGCGGCTCCTTGACCCCCGGAGCGCGCGCGGACCTTGTCTGGCTCGGCGTGGATATGAGGGTTCGTGGTGTTTGGATCGAGGGGCGGCGAACGGTGTAGGTCTGGCGGCCGACCTTGCTCTAAGCGACGCCTTCCTTGCCGTCATGTTTGACGAAAAGCATGCCAATGAAGCCCAGGATCAGCAGCATGGCGACGGGCACAAAGCCCGCCTGTTGGCTCTTGAACACGCCCGTGAAGATGCGGACCAGCGCCGACCCCAGCCACGCCGTCACCGTGCCTGAAAGCGCATAGAGGCCGAAGAAGGACGCGGACTGGCCGGGTGGGGCAAGACGGGTCAGGAAGGTGCGGCTCGACGCGATTTGCGCCGTTATGAAGACGGCGTTGAAGCAGCCGATCGCCAGGAAGACCACCTCCGGCAAGGTGCGATAGATCGGCCCACGCCACAGCTGTGCGTGAGCGGCGGTGTCATATGGAATGAACAGGATCTTGTTCACGCCCATGCCCAGAAGGCAGAACAGCCCGCACGCCGCGGCTAGGATTGCGATCTGCACGGCGCGACGTGGACCGACATAGGCGTCGAGCCTCGCACCCACTTGCCCGCCGATGACGGCGAAGATCGAAAGAAGCACCCCGTAAGCCAGGAGCTCCAGGATATGCCAGTGCATGACCCCTGCCGCGTACACTCCCATGAACACGAGGAGGGCGGTCATGCCGTCGGTGTAAAGCATGCGGGACCCGAGGAAGACGGCGGCGGCGGTATGGCCCCTTAGAGTGCGGAAGGTGGCTTTGAGCCCGACATAGCCTTGGCCCAGCGCCTTGAAGAGGCCGATTCCGCTCGCCGGCGCATCCGGGGTGAAGAGGAAGAGGGGGATCGCCAAAACAGCGAGGCAGACCGCAACCACTGGGCCGACGATCCGATCGGTCTCATGCCTGAGCGGGTCGAGGCCGAACAGTGGGTGCTTGGGAATGAACGACCAGTCCACCTTCCCGGGCAGGGCGAAGGCCCAGAGCACGAACACCAGCATGAAGACGGAGAAGAAGTTGCCGAGGGAGAGGGCCAGCCCGGAGGCGTAAGGCGCCTGCTTTGGGGTCGCGGCTCGGGTCAGCATCGAGTTATGCAGAAGCTCGGAATAGGCGAACACCAGACCTAGCAAGCCGAGGGCTACTGAGGATAGGCCAAGCCCGAGCCCGCTCAGTCCCGGCTTGATCCACCATAAGCTGACCAGCAGGGGCAGCATCAGCGCCGTCATCAGAAGCAGCAGCGGTTTGCGCCGTCCGATCTTGTCGATCGAGGCGCCGAGCAGGGGGGCGGTCAACGCCACGCACAATCCGCAGATCGTGGCGATGTCCGCCACCAGGGTCTGCCCCTTCACCGGGTCGCCTACCACCGCAGTCGCGAAATAGGGAAAAAAGACGTAGATGACGATCAGGTTCACATAAGGGTCGCGGGCGCCCTCATAGAGGGCCCACGCGGCTGCGCCGAGATCGAGCCGGGCGCTGTCCTTTCGTGTGGCGACCGCCGTCGCGTCGTCCATCACCTGGATACCCGGCGCCAGTCCTGATCCGAGAGATCGGTTTAATGCGTTCCCGGTGGCCGGCCCCGCGTTGCGCCCCGTCTTAACGTGGTCGGTCATGCTGCATCCTTGGTTTGGCCTCGAACGTGGCCTCTGTGCTGGTCAGGCGTCCCGCAGCGCCTCGGTACTCGCGAGGCGTCACGCCGAAGCGCTGTCGGAAACTGGCGGAAAAGTGGGACGGACTGGCGAACCCGAGCGCGTACGATATCTGCGACAGAGTCTCGCGATCGTTGGCGAGCCGTTGGGCGGCGAGCTGGAGCCGGTGGACGCGGATATAGTCGCGAAATGGCATGCCGTGGCAGCGCCGGAACAGCCGAGAGAAATAGGCTGGCGAGAGGCCGCAGAGCGAGGCGGCGGTTTCGACAGGCAGCATCTGGCCGGGCTGCTCGTGCAGGCGTTGAAGGGCGCGTTGAAGCCGATGCCCCGGAGGCGGCGGTTCCTTGCGGCCCGCGCCGGAATCCGCCGTCGCCCCGTCCAGGAGGCTGAGCATCAGACTGGCGACCGACGCCTTGTCGGCGATGCTGGCGCCCTGTCGAACCATGTCGAGCAGCCAGTCGGCGAGCATTCTGAGACGCGCCGCAGCTTCGCTGGGGTGGGACACCGACACGGCGTGTGTGGGCCACCTCGCGCTCAGGCCCATGCCGGCGGCCTTGAGCGCGGTCACATCAAACTGGACCAGTGTCCAGGCTTTGGCGCCCGGGTTGAGGACGAAGTCGTGAGGGACCATAGGCGGCGCATAGACGATTGAGTGGTTGTCGATGGGCGCGTGCAGGGCGCCGCAGCGGAACTCGCCTTCCACCTGATCGAACACCACGATCTCGGCGACGTCGTGGAAATGCAGGAAGCGATCCGCACCGCGACTGTGGGGTGGCCACGAAATGCACCGTACACGGACGAACTCGCCAGGCGCCAGCGTAACGGGCTCGCAGATCGGCGCGCAGGTGCTTTCAGGACCCGAAGGCATCGCACGACAATGACATGGGTTTTGCCTGCGTGACTCGCCCGCACGCACCGAGGTCATGCGGACTACAGTTTTTCACAGGCTGGCGACACTGGTGGAGCCTATCGCCCGTTCGTCGCGCCGTTA
>Ga0302314_10018180_pt1 | contig 11736 bp, 9 predicted proteins | sample III_Palsa_N2_3_FD_200533 | JGI IMG/M metagenome (GOLD analysis project Ga0302314, IMG submission 200533) | Peat permafrost microbial communities from Stordalen Mire near Abisko, Sweden - III_Palsa_N2_3 | ecosystem: Environmental > Terrestrial > Soil > Palsa > Peat permafrost | place: Sweden...
TGGTTGCCTTGGTAGGAGAACCCAAATCCGATGGCGCCGGCGTCCATCGCCTCATGCAGAAGCGACTTCATCCGCAGCCTTTCATCAGCCGTGGCTGGGCGCGATTTTGCCGCTTCGATGCCCATCACATAGATCAGCAGCGGATTGACAGGCAGGTAACAGGCGACATTCACTCCCTTCGGGAGCCGTTTCAGGTGCTCCATCCATTCGGGAAAAGTCTCCCATTGCCATCCGAGGGCGGCACGCATGGCGCCCACGGGGACTTGCTCGGTCGTCTCCATCATCTTCATGTAGCGATCCCGCATTTCGGGCGCGCAGGGGGCAAAACCGAAACCGCAGTTCCCGACGCCGACGGTCGTCGTCCCGTGCCAGCCCGAGTTGGTGGCATACGGGTCCCAATGGAGTTGCGCGTCGTAGTGAGTGTGCATGTCGATCACGCCAGGCGCAACGATCCTGCCCTTTGCGTCAATGACACTCGCGCCACCGGTGGGCAGATTGGCGCCGATCTTTCGGATGGCGCCATCCTTGATGCCGAGATCGGCGACGAAGCGCGGCATCATCGTGCCATCCACGATTGTGCCACCTTGAATCACGGTATCATACATCGAACTCTATTCTCCGATTGTGCTCGCGCATCGCCTACATGATTGTACGCATAATTCATCACTTAGCGACGAACGTCAACATTATAGCCACGATGTGGACCGATTTATGTCCGCATAAGAAGGGTGCGTGTCATCGCGACACGGCCCGCGTAAGGTCTACGCTACCGCCGCGCGATGCCCGCGACGTCGAGCGGCGGAGGAGGTTCGTTCTTGGGAGGCGGTAAGTGGCAAGCCGGTCCCGGCCGCCGTTCCAATATCGGCGCGGGTCAGTTAAGCGTCGCTGCGTGAACAATCAGCCTTCCGGACCCAGCGCATGACCGAAATCGTCGACATCCTCGCACGCGAAATCCTCGACAGCCGGGGCAACCCCACCGTCGAGGTGGATGTCACTCTGGAGGACGGCGCGTTCGGCCGGGCGGCCATTCCCTCGGGCGCCTCGACCGGAGCCCACGAAGCGGTCGAGAAGCGGGACGGCGACGCCGATCGCTATGGCGGCAAAGGCGTGCTGGGCGCCGTGGCCGCGGTCAACGGCGATATCTTCGACGCATTGAGCGGGGCCGAGGCGGAGGATCAGCGCCGGCTCGACAATCTGATGATCGAGCTCGACGGGACGGCCAACAAGAGCCGCCTGGGCGCCAACGCCATCCTCGGCGTCAGCCTGGCCACGGCCAAGGCGGCGGCGCAGTCGGCCGGCCTGCCGCTCTACAAATATGTCGGCGGCGTCCAGGCGCGCGTGCTGCCGGTGCCGATGATGAACATCATCAACGGCGGCGCCCACGCCGACAATCCCATCGACATCCAGGAGTTCATGATCCTGCCGACCGGCGCGGAGAGCTTCTCCGAGGCCCTGCGCATGGGCGCGGAGATCTTCCACGCGCTGAAGAAGGCGCTCAAGGACGCCGGGCACAACACCAACGTCGGCGACGAGGGCGGCTTCGCCCCCAACCTCGCCAGCGCCGACGCCGCCCTGGCCTTCATCGTCAAGGCGGGGGAGGGGGCCGGCTATCGCCCCGGCGAGGACTTCCACCTGGGCCTCGACGCCGCCTCCACCGAATTCTTCAAGAACGGCCGCTACGAGCTGGCGGGCGAGGGCAGGTCGCTCGACCAGGCCGGCCTCGTCGACTACCTGGCCGACCTCGTCGCCCGCTACCCGATCGCCACCATCGAAGACGGCTGCGCCGAGGACGACCTAGCCGGCTGGGCGCACATGACCGAGGTGCTGGGCGGGAAGGTGCAGCTGGTCGGCGACGACCTCTTCGTCACCAACCCCGAGCGCCTGGCCATGGGCATCGGCAAGGGCCTGGCCAATTCCATCCTCATAAAGGTCAACCAGATCGGGACTCTGTCGGAAACGCTGGACGCCATCGACATGGCCCACCGCGCTTCCTACACCACCGTGATGAGCCACCGCTCCGGCGAGACCGAGGACAGCACCATCGCCGACCTCGCCGTCGCCGCCAACTGCGGCCAGATCAAGACCGGCTCCCTCGCCCGCTCGGACCGTCTCGCCAAGTACAACCAGCTCCTGCGGATAGAGGAACAACTCGGCGACCAGGCCGTGTACGCCGGGCGCAGCGCGATCAAGCGGCTGTAGGGAAGCTCAGCTTTCACCGCTGGAGCGACGATTTTCTACTTGGAGCGCGGGCGTCCGAGGCTGGGAATAAATTGGGATGCGCCAAAATGCACAGCAAGAACATGCCATTCTTGGGTGCATGTGATCCCATTCTTGCCGCGAAGGCGCTAAGGGAGCTGGAATCGTGGAAGACTATTCTAGTCGCGGACCTTGCAATTTGATTTATTCACAGCCTCTCCCGCCCGCATCTTTATGTGTCTTTTTGTGAAGATGTACGCCCCGAAGACATTCAAGGGCGGGCGGGACGCGCTCCAAGAACACGACACCTTTCGCCGCTCAACATTGTGGTCGTAGACGGGAAGTCCGGCGGTTAGGCCGGCTATCATACTGCTGATCGACCTGACGAGGCTCTTCTTCTACTCTTTCTCATTGTGCTCTTCGTGCCTTTGTGGTGCACTTCTTTCTTCTGACCCGCACCGCCCGCTACCCCGCCCGCGCCTTGCGGACCATCCTCGGCGTGACCTCGCCCGTCTTCCCACCAAAGTGCCCGATCACATAGTTCGATACGGCCGCGATCTCCTGATCGGAATAGGCGGCTCCGAACGCCGGCATGAATACCGCGCCGCCCGACGTGCGCAGCCGCGCGCCCGTCAGAATGACCTGCGTCAAATTCATTCCCTTGGGGTCGTTCACCGCCTGGTCGCCGGCCAGGGAGGCATAGGGCGTCTGCTGGCCCTGGCCGTTCCATTGGTGACAGCTGGCGCAGGCGCTCTCGAAGACGCGCTTCCCCAACCCGCCGGGCGCTTCGCCGGCGCCGGGCGCCCAGGCCGTGGAAGAGGTCATGGCGGGGGGCGAAGCGTCGACCTCGCTCCCGGCGGCGCCCGGACGGGGCGGGACCTTGCGCAAGTAAGCGACCAGGGCGGCGGTGTCCTGGGGGTTCAGATATTGCAGGCTATGCTCCACCGCCTCGCCCATCGGTCCGGACGCCGAACCGTGATCATTGGCGTGGCCGGTGTTGAGATAAGCGGCGAGATCCTGGTCGGACCAGGCGCCGGTCCCGAACCGCTTGTCGGAGGTGATGTTGTAGGCGCTCCAGCCTTGCAGCACCGCCCCGGCGAACTGCTGGCCCGACTTCAGACCAAAGGCGGCGTTGCGCGGCGTATGGCACTCGGCGCAGTGGCCAAGCGCGCTGGCCAGATAGGCCCCGCGGTTTTCCTGGGCGGTTAGCGACGGATCGGCCTCGAACCGGTGGTCCTTGAGGAACACGGTGTTCCAGAACGCCATGCCCCAGCGCTGGTTGAACGGGAAGGGGAAGTTGTCCGGCTTTTGCGGCGCGTTCACCGTCGGCAGGCTGAACAGATAGGCCTTGATGGCCACGGCGTCGCCCCGGCTCATCAGCGTGTACGACGTATAGGGGAAGGCCGGATAGAGGTGCTGGCCGTTTTTGGCGACGCCATGATGCAGGGCGCGGACAAAGTCGTCGTCGCTCCAGCCGCCGATGCCGGTCGCGCGGTCGGCGGTGATGTTGCTGGAATACATCGTCCCGAACGGCAGCCTGAAGGGATAGCCGCCGGCGAAGGCCTTGCCACCGGGCAGGGAGTGACACGCGGCGCAGTCGGCGGCCTGGGTCAGGTATTGCCCCCGCGCGATCAACGCGGGCGTGACCGGAACGTCCGGGGTGTGCTTCTCGCTCGAGCACGCGGCGAGGGCGAGCGTCGCGGCGATAGCGAACGCCGGCCAACCCAGGCGCCGGCGCCTTGTCATCGGTCATCCCCGGAGGGCGCCGGGCGCGCGGCTGTCGCCACGCCAACCGCGCCGACCGCAAGGGCGGCGCCCGCGATCACGGCCAGCGGCGCGACGCTGGCCAGGGCGGTGTTGTCCACCGACTTGTCGGCGATGAGCAGGGCACGATCTATGGGCAGCTTGCGGATGCGCACGCCGGTGGCGGCGAAGACGGCATTGCCGAGGGCGGGCGCGGCGATCGCCGTGCCGACCTCGCCGATCCCGCCGGGGTGTTCGGCGCTCGGGACGACGTGGACCTCGATGGCCGGTGTCTCGTTGATCCGCATCATCCGGTAGTCGTTGAAATTGCTCTGCTGGATCGCGCCGTTCTCGTAAGTGAGCTGGCTGTAGAGGGCGCCGGTCCAGCCGAACACCAGGCCGCCTTGCACCTGCGCTTCGACGGTGTTGGGATTGACGACGATGCCGCAGTCCACCGCCGCGACGGCCCGGCGCATCCTGATTTCTCCGGCCGCCGTGACCTCGGTCTCCAGCATGACGCAGATGAAACTGCCGAACGGCGCGGCCAACGCGACGCCGTGACCGATCCGGTTGGGGCAGGGTCGCCCCCAGCCGAACTTCTCGGCCGCCAGGTTCAGTACGCCCAGCGCCCTGGGGTTCTTCTTCAACAGCGCCCGCCGGTAGGCGACCGGATTCTTGCCGGCCGCGTGCGCCAGTTCATCGATGAAGCTCTCGACCTTGAACAGGTTGTGCGTCGGTCCCACGCCGCGCCACCAGCCCACGGGACGGCCGCCGGGCATGTCGTGCCGCACCCACTCGACCTTCAGGTTCGGCAGATCGTAGGGCGGCTCCTCCGCCCCCTCCACGGTATCGGGGTCCAGTCCGTCTTTGCGCAGGGTGACCGGCGCCCAGCGTCGGCCGACAGAATCGCTGGTCACCCGGTCGCGCCAGACCAGGGGATAGCCGTCCCCGTCCACAACCGCCGAAATCCGGTCGTAGTAGGGCGGACGAGGGATGTCGTGCCGGATGTCCTGCTCGCGGCTCCAGATCATCTTGAGCGGGTAGGGGACCTGCTTTGCCAGGGCGATGGCCTGTTCGGCGGAGTCGGCCTCGAGCCGGCGGCCAAATCCTCCGCCCAGATACTGGTTGTGCACGATTATCTTGTCGGCCGGCAGGCCGGTGACCTTCACCGCCGCATCGACCACACGCGTGGGGACCTGGGTGCCCAGCCAGATCTCGCACGCGTCGGGACGGACATGGACAAGGGCGTTCAAGGGTTCCATCGGCGCATGCGCCAGGGCGGGCATCTGATAGATGGCTTCGATCGTCTTGCCGCCGTGGCTGAGGTCGCCGACTTCGCGCGCGACGATCGCCGATCCGTTCTTCGAGGCCTCGCCCATGGCCTTGGCCAGGCCGTCGCTGGAAAGATCGGTGTTTGCGCCCAGATCCCACGCGATATCCAGGGCCTCGAGACCGCTCTTGGCGGCCCAGTAATGCGTGCCGGTGACGGCGACGGTGTCCGCCAGCCGGATCACGTCCTTGACCCCTGGTATGGCGCGCGCGGCGCTCTCGTCCACCGACTTCAGCCTGCCGCCGTAGACGGGGCATGTCGCGACGGCGGCGATCATCATGCCCGGCGCCCGCGCATCGATGCCGAAGGCCATGGACCCGTCGACCTTCGCCGCCGTGTCGAGCCGCCGCCAGGACTTGCCGATCAGCTTGAAATCCTTCGGGTCCTTCAGCGTGACATGGTGCGGCACGGGTTGGCGGCCGGCGGCCTGCGCCAGGGCGCCGTAGGTGGAGGATCGTCCGCTCGCGGCGTGGTGAACCACCCCGCGATCGGTCGTGCACGTTGCCGGATCCACATTCCACGCTTGGCCCGCCGCCGCGACCAGCATGCTACGCGCGACGGCGCCGGCCTCGCGAAACACCTCCCAGCCGCCACGGATGGTCGTGGACCCGCCGGTGGCCTGCATCTTCAGCGCGGGCATGGCGTAGAGCTGCTCATTGGGCGGAGAATGCTCGACGATCAGCTGGTCGAGGCCGATGTCCAGCTCCTCGGCCATGATCGTCGCCTGGCCGGTGTAGGCGCCCTGACCCATCTCGATATTGGGCATCACCAGGCGCACCGGTCCGCTCCTGTCGATGCGGATGAAGGCGTTGGGCGCGAAAGCGGGATGGCCGTCCGCGGCGGCGGCGGCGGCGTCGCCGGACTGGGGCCACGGCGAGCCGATGGCCCAGGCTTTGCCGCCGCGGGCAATGACGGTGAAGGCCAAGGCGAAACCGCCGCCCCCCAGCACCGCGCGGCGCGATGCGGTGACGGTGGTCACGCCGCCACCTGCGGCGCCGCGACGGGGAGGGGTTTCTCGGCGGTGGTCTGGCCGGTGGCGGCCAGCTTGATCGCCTCGCGGATGCGCACATAGGTGCCGCACCGACAGATGTTGCCGGACATGGCGGCGTCGATCTGCGCGTCGGTGGGTGATGGCGTGTGCGCCAGGAGCGCCGCGGCGGCCATGACCTGGCCGGACTGGCAATAGCCGCACTGGACGACCTCGATGTCCAGCCAGGCTTGCTGGACCTTCTTACCCGTCGCTGTCTGGCCCACCGCTTCGATGGTGGTCACCGGCCGCCCGCCGATCGCGGAGACCGGCAGAACGCACGAGCGGACCGCCTGACCCGCCAGATGCACGGTGCAGGCGCCGCACTGCGCGATGCCGCACCCGAACTTCGTTCCCGTAAGCGCTAGGACATCGCGCAGGACCCAGAGCAGGGGCATGTCCGGAGGGACATCCAAGGTGCTGCTCTCGCCGTTGATATTGAGCTGAAACATGGCCCTCTCGTCAAACACCCCGCCCATCGGAATGAGCTGCCCGGCGCCCCGCTGGGGCGCTGGCCACCGCGTGTCAAGTTTCGCGGGAATGAGATCACCGCGACGGCTGGTTGTATAGAACTTTTATTGCTGGCCACGGACATTCGCGCATCCGTGGCGCGCCGTTGTTGTTTTCCCCCATCCGTTAGCCTCCGGTTAAGCCACAAAGTGGCGTAGTCTGGCGGCAATCAGCCGCGCGAGTCGTCCGACCATGTATCGCCTGCAGACCTATCTCCCCACCGCGCTCCTCGCCTGCCTGATCTTCTATTTCGGCTTCCACGCCTTGACGGGGGATCGCGGCCTGCTGGGCGCGCGGCAGCGGGCGGCGCTGCTGGCGGCCAGGCAGGCCGAGCTCGTGCAGCTGCGGAACGAGCGTGGCGAGCTCGAGGTGAGAGCGCGCCTGCTGCGTGACCAGAGCCTGTCGGCCGATTTGCTCGAAGAGCGTGCGCACGTCCTCCTAGGCTTTGTCGATCCCAGGGATTATGTGATCCGGACGAAAGCGGATCTGCGCTGACGGTTGCGTGAGCGCCCGCGGTCCGTATTGGGGCGTTCGGAGTTAGACATGGCGCGCAAGACGGCGGTCAAGGCCGCTCCCCCTTCCACAAAGGCGGATTCCACCAAGGCCGACACGGACGAGCTGCTGGCCTTCTACCGCGCCATGCTGCTGATCCGGCGGTTCGAGGAACGCGCCGGACAGCTCTACGGAATGGGCCTGATCGGCGGGTTCTGCCATCTCTACATCGGCCAGGAGGCGATCGCGGTCGGCATGCAGGCGGTCAAAAAGCCGGGCGACCAGGTGATCACCGGCTACCGCGACCATGGCCATATGCTCGCCGCCGGCATGGATCCCAAGGCGGTAATGGCCGAGCTCACCGGCCGCGCCGCCGGCGCTTCGCACGGCAAGGGCGGGTCCATGCACATGTTCAATACCGAGGCCGGCTTCTACGGCGGTCACGGGATCGTCGGGGCCCAGGTCAGCCTGGGAACCGGGCTGGGGCTCGCCAATTCCTATCGCCAGAACGGCGCGGTGGCCTTCGTCTATTTCGGCGACGGCGCCGCCAACCAGGGCCAGGTCTACGAGAGCTTCAACATGGCCGAGCTGTGGCGGCTGCCGGTGGTCTATGTGATCGAGAACAACCAGTACGCCATGGGCACCAGCATCGAACGTTCGTCGTCGGAAACCCACCTCTACAAACGCGGCGTCAGCTTCAACATCCCCGGCGTGGAGGTCGACGGCATGGACGTGGTCGCGGTCCGCGACGCCGGCCTGCGGGCCGCCGAGCACGCCCGTTCCGGCAAGGGTCCGTTCATCCTGGAAATGAAGACCTACCGCTATCGGGGTCACTCGATGAGCGATCCGGGCAAGTACCGCACGCGCGAGGAGATCGACGCGGTCCGCAAGACGCGCGATCCGATCGACCATCTGCAGGAGAAGCTGCTGTCGGCCAAACTGGCCGACGACGACGCTCTCAAGGCGGTCGACGCGAAGGTCAAGGCGATCATCGCCGACGCCGCCGAATTCGCCCGCACCACGCCCGAGCCCGATCCGGCCGAGCTCTATACCGACGTCTATGTAGAGGCCGCCGCGTGACCGACGTCCTGATGCCAGCCCTGTCGCCGACCATGGAAGAGGGCACGCTCGCCAAATGGCTCGTGAAGGTCGGCGACTCGGTGAGGTCCGGTGACGTGATCGCCGAGATCGAGACCGACAAGGCGACCATGGAGGTCGAGGCCGTCGACGAAGGCGTCGTCGAGGAACTGCTGGTCCCCGAAGGAACCGAGGCGGTGAAGGTCAACGCGCCGATCGCGCGGCTCAGCGGCGACGCGAGCCCGGCGCCGGCGGCCGAACCGGCTCCCCCCGTCGACACCCCCAAAACACCCGAACCCACCCAAGAAACACCCACGCCCACCCCACCAACACCCCGGGGCGGTACCACCCTCCCACCCAACACCACCTACGCCAAGATCACCGTGCGCGACGCCCTGCGCGACGCCATGGCCGAGGAGATGCGGCGCGATCCGGACGTTTTCCTGATGGGCGAGGAGGTCGCGCAGTACCATGGCGCCTACAAGGTCAGCCGCGACCTGCTCGAGGAGTTCGGAGCGCGCCGGATCATCGACACGCCGATCACCGAACATGGCTTCGCAGGACTCGGTGTCGGCGCGGCCATGGCTGGCCTCAAGCCGATCGTCGAGTTCATGACGTTCAACTTTGCCATGCAAGCGATTGATCAAATTATCAATTCGGCCGCCAAAACCCTCTACATGTCCGGCGGGCAGATCCGCTGCTCGGTCGTTTTCCGCGGTCCCAACGGCGCCGCAGCGCGGGTCGCCGCCCAGCACAGCCAGGACTATTCGAGCTGGTATGGCCACGTCCCAGGCCTCAAGGTCGTCGCCCCCTACGACGCCGCCGACGCCAAGGGACTGCTGAAGTCGGCGATCCGCGATCCCAATCCGGTGGTCTTCCTCGAGCACGAAATGCTTTACGGCCACGAGTTCGACGTCCCGGAGGTCGATGACTGGCTTGTCCCGATCGGCAAGGCCAGGGTCCGCCGGCAGGGCAAGGACGTCACCCTGGTCGCACATGCGAGGATGGTCGGCTACGCCCTTGAAGCAGCAGAGAAACTTAGCCAGGATGGCATCGAGGCCGAGGTGATAGACCTGCGCACCCTGCGTCCGCTCGATCACCAGACCGTCGTCGAAAGTGTCAAGAAAACCAACCGCCTGGTTACCGTGGAAGAAGGCTGGGGACCGTTCGGCGTCGGCGCCGAAGTCGCCGCTCGCGTGGTTGAAAACGCCTTCGACTACCTCGACGCACCGCCGGCGCGGGTCTGTCAGGAAGACGTGCCGCTGCCATACGCCGCCAACCTGGAAACCCTGTCGCTGCCGTCGGTCGACAAGATCGCCGCCGCCGCCAAGGCGGTCTGCTATCGATGAGCAAGGCGCCAATCACTTGGCGTGGCGGGGGCTGCCACTGCGGCGCCGTGCGCTTCGAGGCGGCTCTGCCCGACGCCATCGAGGCGCAAACCTGCAACTGCTCGATCTGCGCGATGACCGGGTTCCTGCATGCCATTGTTCCAGAAAGCCGTTTTCGCCTGACGCGGGGCTCGGAGCACCTGACCAGCTACACCTTCAACACCCACGCCGCCCGTCACCTGTTCTGTGATGTGTGCGGCGTGAAGAGCTTCTATCGCCCCCGCTCCAACCCCGACGGCTGGTCGATCAACGCCCACTGCCTGGACGCGGCGACCGCGCCGACCCTGACCGTCACCGCGTTCGATGGCCAGAACTGGGAGCGCCACGGCGCCGAACTGGCGCATCTTTCCAAGGAGGTCCCGTGACCGACATCCTGATGCCGGCCCTCTCTCCCACCATGGAAGAGGGCACGCTGGCCAAATGGCACGTGAAGGTCGGCGACACGGTGAAGTCAGGCGACGTCATCGCCGAGATCGAGACCGACAAGGCGACCATGGAGGTCGAGGCCGTCGATGAAGGCGTCATCGACGCCCTTCTGGTCCCGGAGGGAACCGAAGCGGTGAAGGTCAACGCCCCGATCGCCCGGTTGGCGGGTGAGGGTGAAGCGCATCCGGCGCCTCCGCCCGCGGCTGAAACTACGACGCCGCAAAAGGCGGAAGTGAAGACGGAAGAGAAGCCCGCGGAGGCGCCTAGGGAGGCTCCAACTCCAGTGCCTTCCCCGAAAGAAAAGTCCGACACCCGTATCCTCGCCTCGCCGCTCGCCCGCCGCCTCGCCGAACAGCGCGGCATCGACCTGGCGAGAATCAAGGGATCGGGCCCTCATGGCCGCATCATCCGGCGCGACCTGGATGACGCGCCGGATCAAGCTGCGCCGGCGAAGTCGACCCCTGCGCCACAAGCCGCCGCCGAGTCAGCCACGGAGCCCACGCCGGTGCGTTCGCTCGAGCAAATGGGCATCCCCCCCGGTTCATACGATCTCGTCCCGCTAGACGGCATGCGCAAGACCGTCGCCCGCCGGATGACCGACAGCTTCCGCGACGTCCCGCATTTCCCACTGACCATCGACCTGGAGATCGACGCGCTGCTGGCGGCCCGCGCGAAGATCAACGCCATGCTCGAAGCGTCCGGCGTCAAGGTCAGCGTCAACGACATGGTCATCAAGGCGGCCGCCGCCGCGCTCAAGCGCGTGCCCGAAGCCAATGCCAGCTATTCGCCCGAGGGCATAGCCATGCATCACCACGCTGACATCGCCATGGCGGTCGCCATCGAGGGTGGCCTGATAACCCCGATCATCCGCGCCGCGGAGACCAAGGGCCTGGCCCAGATCGCCACCGAAGCCAAGGACCTGGCCGCCCGGGCGCGCACGCGGAAGCTGAAACCCGAGGAATATCTGGGCGGTACATTCTCGATCTCAAATCTGGGAATGTTCGGGATCAAGTCCTTCGCCTCGATCATCAACCAGCCGCAGGGGGCCATCCTCTCCGTCGGCGTCGGCGAGAAGCGGCCGGTGGCGCGCGGCGATCAGCTGGCCGTGGCCACCGTGATGAGCGTCACCCTGACCTGCGATCACCGCGTCGTCGACGGCGCGACGGGCGCCCGCTGGCTGCAGGCGTTCAAGCCGATGATCGAAGACCCGATCACCATGATCGTCTGACGGACGAAGGAAAACCATCGCGATGAACGCCTATGATTTCACGGTCCAGACCCTGGACGGCCATCCCGCGCCGCTGGAGAACTGGCGCGGCAAGGTGCTGCTGATCGTAAACACCGCCAGCAAGTGCGGCTTCACTCCGCAATATGCCGGCCTCGAGGGGCTGCACCGGAAATACGCCGACCGCGGCTTCGAAGTGCTCGGCTTCCCCTGCAATCAGTTCGGGGCGCAGGAGCCGGGCAACGCAGAGGAAATCGCCAATTTCTGTTCGCTGACCTATGACGTCGATTTTCCGATGATGGCCAAAATCGATGTCAACGGC
>Ga0302314_10018181_pt1 | contig 11735 bp, 6 predicted proteins | sample III_Palsa_N2_3_FD_200533 | JGI IMG/M metagenome (GOLD analysis project Ga0302314, IMG submission 200533) | Peat permafrost microbial communities from Stordalen Mire near Abisko, Sweden - III_Palsa_N2_3 | ecosystem: Environmental > Terrestrial > Soil > Palsa > Peat permafrost | place: Sweden...
GCGTCGGCCGGGAACAGCACCCCGTCGTTCTGGTACGCCTTGTAGATGACGCCGGTGGTGTCGTTCTTCACGAAGTGGCAGTTCACCCCGAGGTGGTGGGTGATCAGGTTGGTGACCCGGTGCGCGGCCATCTCGTAGCCGACCGAGAACACGTCGATCAGGTCCTCGACGGCCAGGTCACGGCGGTCCTTGGCGGCGCGCAGGAACGGGACCGCGGCGGATTCCGGCATCAGCATCGCGGCGGCGAAGTAGTTCGCCTCGACCCGCTGGCGGAGGAAGTCGGCGAAGTCCCTCGGCGTGTCGTGCCCGAGCAGGAAATGCCCCAGGGCCTGCAGGATCACCGCTCGCGGCGAGTGGTCGCCGACCGGTTCCTGCTTGACGTAGATCCGGCTGGTGCGCAGGTCGGTCAGCGACCTGACCGACCGCGGCAGGTCGGCCACGAACCGGACCGAGAACCCATGGTGGGCGACCACCGACAGCAGCATGCCCTGGGAGAGCGCGCCGCCGACGTAGCCGACCCGCTCGAGGGCGGCGGTGGCCGCCGCCTCGATGTCGGGGAAGTAGTTGCCGCGCTCGCGCATCGCGCCGCGCAGGGCCGCGTTGGCCGCCCGCGCCTCCTCCGGGGTGGCGGTGGGCTTGGCCCGCTGCGCGCGGAGCTCGGTCGAGAGCGCGACCAGGTGCTCGAGGATCTCGCTCGGCACCCGGGTGCCGACCCGCAGCTCGGGCAGGCCAAGCGCCCGGTAAGACGGGTCGCGCTGGGCGTGATCGAGCGCGACCTCGAGCTGGGCCCGGCGGCTCGGCGGCTGCTTCTTGAGCAGCTCGGTCATCGGCACGTCGAGCGCGGTCGCGATCTGCTCGACCAGCGAAAGCCTCGGCTCCCGGCGGCCATTCTCGATCAGCGAGAGCACCGACGGGGTGCGGCCCACGCGGGCCCCGAGATCGGCCAGCGTCAGACCCCTCGCCCGCCGCGCGTGCCGGAGTCGCTGACCGAACATTGCAAGGTCTAGACCTTCGGTCTCTACCAATTTCTGCGGTTCTTTCATATGTGAAAAAGTGTAACACGGGTCCGTTCGGACAAATAATTCGTTTTTTTACAAGCTTTGGCCCTGGGTTCCCCGGCCGAGCTGCCGCAGTCTCGGAGTACGCCAGAAACTCCGGCAGAAACGAAAGCGCGAGGCATAAGCATGGAAACGATCAGCCAGCAGGCGGCCAATCTGCAAGCTCAGTGGGAGACCGACCAGCGCTGGGCGACGATCGAGCGGACATACACGGCGCAGGACGTCATCAGGCTCCGCGGTTCCGTCGTCGAAGAGCACACGCTCGCGCGACGCGGGGCCAACCGGCTCTGGGAGCTGCTGCGCAGCGAGGACGCGGTCCGCGCGCTCGGCGCCATCACCGGCAACCAGGCGGTGCAGATGGTGAAGGCGGGCCTGCAGGCCATCTACCTGTCCGGCTGGCAGGTCGCGGCCGATGGCAACCTGGCCGGGCAGACCTACCCGGACCAGTCGCTCTACCCCGCCAACTCGGTCCCGGCGATGGTTCGGCGGATCAACAACGCGCTGCTGCGCGCCGACCAGATCGCCTGGTCCGAGCGGACCCCGGATTCCACCGCCCCCCGTCAGCAGTGGCTCGCCCCGATCGTGGCGGACGCGGAGGCCGGGTTCGGCGGTCCGCTCAACGCCTTCGAGCTGATGAAGGCGATGATCGACGCGGGCGCGGCGGGCGTGCACTTCGAAGACCAGCTCTCGTCGGAGAAGAAGTGCGGCCACCTCGGCGGGAAGGTGCTCATCCCGACCGGCCAGCACATCAAGACGCTGAACGCGGCCCGGCTCGCGGCCGACGTGTACGACGTGCCGTCGCTGGTGATCGCGCGGACCGACGCGCACTCGGCCGCGCTGCTGACGTCGGACGTGGACGAGCGGGACCGGCAGTTCACGACCGGCGAGCGGACCGCGGAGGGGTTCTACCGGGTGCGGGCGGGCCTGGAGTCGTGCGTGGCGCGCGGGCTTGCCTTCGCGCCGTACTCGGACCTGCTGTGGATGGAGACCTCGACGCCGGACCTGGGCGAGGCGCGGGAGTTCGCCGAGGCGATTCGCGCGGTCTACCCCGACCAGCTGCTGGCCTACAACTGCTCGCCGTCGTTCAACTGGCGCGCGCACCTGGACGACGCCACGATCGCGAAGTTCCAGAAGGAGCTGGCCGCGATGGGGTACCGGTTCCAGTTCATCACCCTGGCCGGGTTCCACGCGCTGAACGAGTCGATCTTCGAGCTCGCGCACGGGTACGCGCACGAGGACATGTCGGCCTACGTCCGGCTGCAGGAGGCCGAGTTCGGCCTCGAGCCGCTCGGCTACACCGCCACCAGGCACCAGCGCGAGGCCGGCACCGGGTACTTCGACCTGGTGACCCAGGCGATCGCGCCGGACGCGGAGACCACCGCGCTGGCCGGATCGACTGAGGCGGCTCAGTTCGCCGCCGCCTGAGGCCGGTTTCTCCTCTCCTTGCTCGATGGCGGCCCCGCCTCCGCTGCTCGGTGGCGGGGCCGCCATTATGAGGTGGACCAATTAGCGGCCGCTACGCGGACCAATCGAGATATAACGCGTTGGTCACGACTCGCGTCTCTGGGCCTTCTCTCAGCTAAGTCTCAGGTGACCGCCCGCTATTCTGGGCGGGTGCATGCCGACGACATCTTCAGGGCAATTGGCCGGTTTTCTGTTAAGTTCCGCTGGGTAGTGGTGGTGCTCTGGATAGCGGCTGCCGTCGTTATCCCGAAGGAGCTGCCATCGCTTTCCAGCGTGACTCAGGGGAACAACAGCAACTTCCTGCCCGCCAGCGCGCCGAGCGAGCAGGCGGCGGCCCTCGCCGCCCCGTTCGGCGGCAGCAACGAGATCCCGGTGCCGGTGGTCGCCGCGGTCAGCAGCGGGACCTTCACCGCGGCCGACCAGGCCTGGCTGACCACCCTGTCAACGGACCTGGGCAAGGTGCCGACCGTCGTCAAGGTGAACGACCTCGGGGTGTCGGCCGCGCGCGCGGGAGTGGACGGCCAGGCGGCGCAGCTGCAGGTGCTGTCCAACGTCAGCCAGAACAACCAGGACGCGCAGACCGACCTGGTCAATAACCTGCGGGCCGAGATCAAGGACTCGTCGCCGCCGCCGGGCGTGCAGGCGCACCTGGCCGGCTCGCTCCCGATCCAGGTCGACCAGCAGAAGCAGTCGGGCAACACCGGCAACCAGGTCGAGCTCTTCGCGGCGCTCTTCATCCTCGTGCTGCTGTTCCTGATCTTCCGGGCGGTGCTCGCCCCGTTCATCGCCCTTATTCCCGCGTTCGTTTCGGTCGCGATCTCGGGCCCGATTGTCGCCGAACTGGCGAACCACGGGCTCAAGGTCTCAAGCCTCGCCCAGTTGCTGCTGACCGTGCTCGTGCTCGGGGCGGGCACCGACTACGGGCTGTTCCTGATCTTCCGGGTCAGAGAGAACCGACGGGCGGGCCAGGCCAGCCACGACGCCGTGGTCAACGCGCTGACCAAGGTCGGCGAGTCGATCACGTTCTCCGCCCTGACGGTGATCGCGGCGCTGCTGTCGCTGCTCGCCGCCAGTTTCCAGATCTACTCCAACCTGGGCATCCCGCTCGCGATCGGCATCGCCATCGTGCTGCTGGCCGGGCTCACCCTGCTGCCGGCGTTGCTCGCGATCTTCGGCAAGGCTGCCTTCTGGCCGTCGAAGCCCAAGCCGGGGACCTCCTCGGCCGGCCTCTGGGGCAACGTCGCCACCCGGGTGGTCAAGCGCCCGGCGGCTGCGCTGCTGATCGGCGTGATCGCGTTCGGCGCGCTGTCGGTCGCGGTCACCGCGTACAAGAGCGCCGGGTTCGGCGGCACCATCTCGGCCCCGGCCGGCAGCGACTCCGCGGCCGGGCAGAACCTGCTGGCCAAGTACTTCCCGTCCTCGTCGGCCAACCCGACCAACCTCGTCTACAAGCTGTCGACGCCAGTCTGGGAGGACCCGGCGGCCATCGCCGCCGCCACTACCCAACTGGAGCACAGTCCGCTCTTCACCGGCGTGACCGGGCCGCTCAACCCGGTCGGCGGAGCCGGGTTCACGCCGGCCGAGTACACCGCGCTGCACGCGGCGCTCGGCTCCGGCCCGCTGCCCGCGACGGCGCCGGCCATCCCGGCCGCGTTCGCCGGCAAGGTCACGCCGACCCAGTGGACGCAGGCGTACCAGGAGTACCGCGCGACCGCGCAGTACGTGGACCCGGCGGGCACCACGATCCAGTTCGAGACCGGGCTGACGGCCGGCGACCCGAGCAGCACGGCCGCGCTCAACGCGGTGCCGGCCCTGCGGGCCGAGGCGGCCACGGTCGGCACCACGCTGCACGCCACCGCGAACGGGGTCGGCGGTGAGGCGCCTGCGTTCTATGACGTCAGCCAGATCTCCAACAGCGACCTGGCGCACGTGATCCCGATCGCGATCATCGTCATCGGCGTGCTGCTCGCGCTGGTCATGCGGTCGCTGGTCGCGCCGATCTACCTGATCGCGTCGGTGGCGATTTCCTACTTCGCCGCGCTCGGGTTCGCGGTGATCGTCTTCATCTGGCTCGGCCACTCCGGCGGCATTACCTTCATCCTGCCATTCTTGTTGTTTATCTTCCTGCTCGCACTCGGGGAGGACTACAACATCCTGGTCATGACCAGGATCAGGGAGGAAGCGCACCATATACCGCTGCGGGAGGCCGTCAGCCGCGCCATCAGCGTCACCGGCACCACGGTGACCTCGGCCGGCCTGGTCCTGGCGGGGACGTTCGCGGTGTTCGCGGTCGTCGGCGGCAGCGGCTCCGGCGGTTCGCAGATCCGCGACGTCGGCATCGGGCTGGCGGTCGGCGTCATCATGGACACGTTCGTGGTCCGCACCGTGCTGGTTCCCTGCACGGTGGTGCTCCTCGGCCGGTGGAATTGGTGGCCGTCGAAGCTGGTGGTCGACTCCCCGGAGGCCGACTCGGTGAGCGCGGACGCGGACGCGCTCGGGCTGGCGACGCCGGGTAAGGATATTCGCGCGGCCGACTCTGGCACCGACACGTCCGGCGCCACCGACTCGCCGACCGACAGCGGGTCACCCCGTCACAGCTGAGAGTTGCGGTCAAAGCGCCCCGCTCGGCGGTCCGGACATGATAATTGACACCATGATCCTCGGACATGCCGAGCGGGGTGCTTTTCTTCTGCCACGCTGACCGGGAGACTCTTGACCTAAGTGTGTACCCGTGGGCGGGCAAGACAGACGTACGGCGGTGCAGCCGCGGGGCAAGGGAAGGAACGCCAGTGCAGGAGCTGCGCTTCGTCGCGGTCAGCGAGGACGGTAGTTACGCTGTCCTCGCCGTCCCCGGGCGCAGCGGGCGTTTTATCCTGTCGATCGACGAGCGGCTCCGCGCCGTCGCGCAGGGCCAAACCTCCCGGCTCGCCCAGTACGAGATTGAAGTGGAGAGTCCGTTGCGACCCAAGGAGATCCAGGCACGAATCCGCGCCGGCGAGACGGCGGAGGAGATCGCCGACGCCGCCGGCATCCCGGTCGAGCGCGTGCGCTGGTTCGAAGGGCCGGTCCTGGCCGAGCGCGCCTACATCGCCGACCAGGCCCAGGCTGCCTCGGTGCGCCGGGTCGGCGATGCCGGCGGAACCGGTTCCCGGCTCGGCGACATCGTGCCCGAGCGCCTGACCGCGTCCGGCGGGACGGCCGAGGACGGGCAGTGGGACTCCCGCAAGCGCGGCGACGGCCACTGGCAGGTCACGCTCACGTTCCCGTCCGGCGGCCGGCTGCACGTCGCCGAGTGGGTCTTCGATCCGCGCCGTCGGCACGTCATGCCCGACGACGACAACGCCGCCCGCCTGTCGCTGCCCGAGTCCGAGCTGCCGCCGGAGCCGGTCGCGCTACCGGGCGAAGCCACCGTCACCCCGCTCGCGCCGCGCCTCGGCGCGGCCGCGGGGATGGGCGGCGGCGGTTTCGCCGGCGGCGGTTCCGGTGTCGGCGTGCGTTCCTTCCGCCCGGAGCGGTCCGTCATCCCCGACCGGTCCCTCGGCGGCGACCGCTCGCTGGCCGACCGGCCGATGTCGTCGCCGACCGCGCACGCACCGGCTGCGTCGTCTTCCGCTGCTCCTTCGGCGGGCTCGGCGCCCGGTCTGGGTTCAGGCTCGGAGCGGCCGGGCATGCCCGAGCGCACGGGGCTGGCGCACTCTCCGGCGGCTACCCCGGTGCTGCCGCGGCCTTCGTACCACGACCACACGGATTTCCGGGACGCCGGCCCCCAGGGGCCCGCGCATCGCGAGACGGCCGGTGAGCCGGATCGCGGTTCGTACCGCGGGTCGCCGCCAGCCTCGGCATCGGCTGCGCCCGGGGCCGGCCCCGACGGCCGTCGCGGGTTCGATGCGCCGCCGCACGAGGAGATCGTGCCGGTGACCGCGCCGGCGTACGTCTTCGACGAGCCCGCTGCTACCGCCGCCAACGATGACCGCGAGCGGGCGGAGGGTGCCCGCCCGCGTCAGGTTGTGTTCGAGGAGCCGGAGCCCGCGTTCCTCGGCGAGCAGCTTGAGTTCGCGCCGGCCGCGCCGGTCTCGTCGGCGCCGGCCGTGGCCGAGCAGGCGTTGCCGACCGCGCCGCCGGCATCGGCTGCGGCTGCGGCTGCGGAGCACGCGCGCACCGTCGGACCGGAGCGCGCAGCGCCCGCGGCCGCGACGCCGGCCGCCGTGACCCACTCGGAGCACGCCGCCGCGCCCGCGGCGGACGTCCCGGCTGCTCAGCCGCCCGGCACTCCGCAGCCCGGCGCTCCGGAGGCGGTCGGCGGTGCGGCGGCGGAGACGTCTGGCGCACAGGCACCCGCCCTGGCGCAGCCGGCACAGGCGGCGGCCTCGTCTCCCGCGGCGGCCGCGCACGCGGCCTCCGCCGCAGCGCCAGCACCGGTGGCGACTCCGGTGGTCGCTCCGGCACCAGCCGCGACTCCGGCACCGGCTGTGGCTCCGGCACCAGCCGCATCTTCCGGGTCGGCCGAGCCCGGCTCGGGAGCCGGATCGGCGGCAGCGTCAGCGGTAACCGCCGCGGCGGCCGAGCCGCCGACGCCGCTCGAGCAGCCGACCCGCGTCGGGTCGGTCGCCGCGCCCGAGTTGACCGCGTCCGCTCCGACGGCGGCCGCCGCGACTCCTGCCCCCGCGCAGCCGTCGGCCGCCACCGCGGCGGAGCCTGCCACCGCCGTGGAGCAGGCCACCGTCGCCTCCACTGAACCGGTCGGCGCGCAAGCCGAGCCAGTCAGCGCGCCGACCGAGCCGGTCAGCGCGCCGGTGGCAGCCAAGGCCCCAGGGGTTCCGGCCGCGGCTGCGGCGCAGTCCGAGCCCGCTGCCGCGAAGCCGTCGCCTGAGCCGGAAGCCAAGCCCGCCGCCGCGGCGGCGGCGGAGAAGGCCGAGTCGGCCGAGTCGGCCGAGGACCAGGCGACCCGCCAGCGTCCGGCGGGCAAGAAGAACGCCAAGGGCCGGCGGTCCTCCGTCCCGTCCTGGGACGAGATCATGCTCGGCAGCTCGCGTCAGCGCGAATAGCCCCGCGCGGCGGGCTGTCCCCGCAGTTGATCTGCTGCGGTCGACCCCTGGCCCGGTGGAGCGCACCGGACCGGCGTCAGTCACCCGGTCCGGCGGAAGGCGCCGCACGATGGCGAGCAGGGCTTGAGCGTCCCCCGGTACTTGCGCTTGACCAGCGCGGCGTGGACCTGGGCTGCCACCGTGCACGGCCTGCGGGTGACGTCATCCCAGCCATAGCGGAGCGTCGATCCGCCGGTCGCGGTGGCAGCGTTGTCGCGGGCTTGGTCGAGGTGGCGGCGCTCATTGGGGTGGTACTGCCTGCCGTCGAGCTCGATGATCAGGCCCCCGTACTGCTCGTACGAGCGGTCGCGGCGGCCGCGGTGCCCGTCAGACTTGGTGAACGCGGCCTGCTTGCGGGCCGGCGGGAGCCCGTGAGCCTGCTCAACGTCGCGGTCGTAGCGGTACTCCAGGATCGAGTGCGCGCCGCCCGCCGCCTTGGTGATGATTTCGTCGAGGTCCGCCCGCCAGCGGAGCCGCTTGCGCGCGGCCGCCTCCCGCCGCAAACGCTCTTCGCTGGTGAGATCCCTAGCAAAGGCAGTGGTGATGTAGCCGATCACGTCATCGAGAGTTGACGCCGCATTCGCGAGGTCAAGGAGCGTCTCCTCCGCGAACGTATGCGGCGGGACACCACGCGCGAACCTCCAGCCCGCGCCGCCGCGGGAAGAAATGTGGATCGCCACGCCTCGAGCGGGCCTTACGCGCCTGCTAGCCGGAATGGCAACGTGGACAAGCGACGACTCGCGGTCGGCAAGGCGAATGATCTCGGCTGCGGTTTCATGGCTCAGCCGGGCGCCCCGCCCCGCGTACAACACGGCGGCCCAGAGCTGTGCATCCCGGGTGAGCGGTCCGGTGAACGTCGCGTAGACGCCGCGGTGAACCTGGGCCCATCGGGCATGAACGACCTTCGACGTAATCGCGTTGCTGGTGAGCCCGGCTCGGAGCGCCTGCGCGCGAGTGACCAGCCCGGCCTGCCCCCGGGCCAGCTCCCGCAGACTGGCCGGCGTCGTATCCCTCATGCAGCCATTGTGAATTCGAGGACCGACAATTGATCAGGCTGGCCACGGCTCCCGATGAGCGCGAAAACAATTGTTATGGCGAAGACTTTTCGTGCGTAGAGCACGAATTCTCTACGTCACGGGAAAAGTATTCGTGATCATGGGGCTGGCGGCGGGAAATCGGGCGACTCTGGTGGCTGGCGTGGCTGGTGCGATGGGCGGGAGGGCTCCGCTGGGGCGGGTTCGCCGGCCGGGCGGGTTAGCCGGACTGCTTGAGGGTGAAGCCCCAGTTGAGGATCTTGGTTGTGTCCTGGAAGCCGGTGAACGGGCTGCTGGCGGGCGAGCCGAGGACGACGCCGATGAGGGTGCGGCCGTTGCGGACGGCTTCGAAGAGCAGCGTGTGGGCGGCTGCGTTGGTGTAGCCGGTCTTGATGCCGACCAGGCCGGGGTAGCTCCCGAGCAGCACGTCGTCGCTGGTCGCGGACACGGCGTTGTGGCCGTCGCCCTTCGGCAGGTTGTAGTACTTGAGGTCGACGATCGAACGGAACACCGGGTTCTGCATGGCCGCTTCGCCCAGCGTCACCAGGTCGGCCGGGGTGGAGTAGGTGGAGAACTCGGTCGGGTACGGCAGTCCGTCCGGCGAGGTGAAGTGGGTGTCGGCCAGGCCGAGGTTGGACGCCTCGACGTTCATCTTGGCGATGAACGCCGGCAGGCCAGGACCGTAGGCGTTCGCCAGCGTGTAGGCGGCGTCGGCGGCCGACATGACCAGCATGATGTGCAGCAGCTCGTCGGTGGTGTACTGCTGCCCGGGGACCAGGCCGGCCGCCTCGGCGCCGTACTTGGCCACGTAGCCGATCACCCCCTTGGGCACCGTGATCTCCCGGTTAAGGCCGCCGGCCTGCAGGATCACGAGCGCGGTCATCACCTTGGTGATCGAGGCGATCGGCCGCGGGACGTCCGCGTCCTTGGACCACAGGACCTGGCCGGTGGTGGGGTCGACGAGGATGCCCTCCTTGGCCTTGACCCCGACCGGCACGCCGACGACGTCGAGCACCGGCCCGGCCGCGGTCTTGGTCGCCGACGCGGCGGGCACGGTCGCCGTGACCGCGTGGCCACGCGGCGTCGTCAAGATCGCCGCCGCCGGGTTGGTCGCTCCCTGCGCGTCGGCCAGCCCGGCCGCTCCCGAACATCCTGCCAACGTCCCCCCGGAGGCCAGCGCCAACCCTGCGATCAGCAACCGAACGACCAGACGCATACGACTCCAGGGGCTAGAAGGACGGGTAACGGCTCAGTGCGGGCAACGGGGGGCGTTGCGCCGTGCCCCCCGATCGTACGGTGCGATATCTGGTGATACTCGCCTATTTGCCTAACCCTTTGCCTACCAGTCGGCCCTCGCCGCCGACGGCGATCGGTTATCTAGACGTTACTATCCGCACCTTGGGCGTGCCCTGCCAGCAGCTCCGCTAAGCGCGTAACCCCGGCCGGCCGACGGTTCTGGGGGTATCGGCGCGAGCGCTCGCGGGGGGCCGATGGAGGCGCCGGGGCCGCGGGGCCGCACAGAGCAATCGATCAGCTCTGCGTCAGGTCCGTCAAGGTTTCTCACGATTGTCTGACTAGCGCACATGCGGGCTTCGGTCGCCCCGCCAGGCGGGTCACCGTCAGCATCACGCGCCCGGACATAACCGTGAGAAATCGGGAGGTTACCGTCCGACACGAATGCTGACGTTGTCATGATCGCCCAGAGTAACCAAGCGCGCTGATATAGCTATCCCTGATTACTCGGCGGCACGTTCGTACAGGTCAGGCGCGCTACCAACGCGCGGCACACGAAATGGAGCGGTGAGCGATGAGGATGCGGGCGCTCTTGGCTGGTTCGGCCGTGCTGATGATCGGCGTCGTCGCCTGCAGTTCGGCCCATGCGGCAACGGCGGCGCCGGCCGCCCCGGCCGCCGGAAAGCAGGCCAAGCCCGCAGCGTCCGCGGCGGCCACGGCGAAGGCGTCGGCCGCCGCGGCCACCGTCACCGAGGGCCTCTGCACCGGGCCGGCCGCGCGCCGCGCGCTCGCGGCCCAGCTGTCGGCCGACATCTACCAGGGCCTGAGCGGCCGGGACGGCGTGCACGCGGTCTCCGTGTACGACCGCGTGACCGGGGTGTCCTGCCTCTACAACGGCTCGAAGCACTTCGACTCGGCCAGCATCGTCAAGGCGATCATCATGGCCGCGGTGCTGCGCTGGCATCAGGAGACCGGGACGCCGCTCTCATCGTGGGAGAAGAGCGAGGCCACGCTGATGATCACGCAGTCTGACAACGACGCGGCGACCGACCTGTGGAACGAGGTCGGGATGAACAACCTCCAGCATTTCCTCGACCTCGCGGGCATGGGCGAGACGCAGCTCGGACAGGACGGCCAGTGGGGGCTTACCCAGGTCACCGCGCACGACGAGATGCTGCTGCTGAAGCTGCTGACCGCGCCCAACTCGGTCCTCGATGCCTACTCGCAGTCCTACCAGCTCGGCCTGATGGCCCAGGTGACCAGCTGGGAGTCGTGGGGCGTCACGGCCGGCACCCCATCCGGCGTCACCTGGCACGTGAAGAACGGCTGGCTCCCGGACGCCACCGGCTGGCACATCAACAGCATCGGCACGTTCTCCGGGCACGGCGAGAACTACATGATCGCGGTGCTGTCCGACAACACCGACATGAACGACGACGAGCAGTACGGGATCAACACCATCGAGGATGTGGCCCGGCTGGTGCAGCGCGACCTGAACAACGCCAAGCTGACCGGATCCGCGACCGCCCCGGCGCGGCTGGCGGCCGCGCCTAACGCGGCCGAGCCCCAGGCGTCGTCGTGGGCCGTGGTGCCTGCGCTGCCGACGCCGGCGAAGCGGTAGCGACGTGTCCGGTGCCAGCGTCCGCGTGAGCGCCGCCAGTGCCGGCGTCGGCCGCGTCAGCGCCGGCGGTGTCGCGGAAGACGATCCAGCGCAGCATGCAGTAGAGGTAGACGGCCTCACAGCAGGCGGCGAGGATCCGGGACAGCTCGTAGTAGACGCCGACGGCGGACAGCAGGTCGGTCAGGCCGAGGACGAAGATCAGGTAGTTGGACGCGCTGACCGCCACGAAGATCGGGAGCTG
>Ga0302314_10018182_pt1 | contig 11735 bp, 12 predicted proteins | sample III_Palsa_N2_3_FD_200533 | JGI IMG/M metagenome (GOLD analysis project Ga0302314, IMG submission 200533) | Peat permafrost microbial communities from Stordalen Mire near Abisko, Sweden - III_Palsa_N2_3 | ecosystem: Environmental > Terrestrial > Soil > Palsa > Peat permafrost | place: Sweden...
ATCATCCAGATGTTCCTCGCCGCCGCGGACGGTGTCGACCTGACCGGCTGGCGCCTCGTCATCGGCGGCAGCGCCCTGCCCCGCACGCTGGCCAAAACCCTGCTGGACCGCGGTGTCGATGTCGTCGCCGGCTACGGCATGTCCGAAACCGGCCCCATGGCCACGGTCGCCGCCATCACGCCGGACATCGCCGATGGCGGCCCGCTCGAACTCACCTACCGCTGCCGCGCCGGCCGCCCCGTCCCCCTGGTGGACGTGCAAATCATCGACGCCAACGGCCGCCCCTTGCCACATGACGGCATCGCCACCGGCGAGGTCGTCATGCGCTCCCCCTGGCTCACCGCAGGCTATCTGGACAACCCAGCCGGCACTGCCGCCCTCTGGGAAGGCGGCTGGCTGCACACCGGTGACATCGGCTCGATCGACACCCTGGGCTTCCTGAACATCACCGACCGCATCAAGGACGTCGTCAAAACCGGCGGCGAGTGGGTCAGCAGTCTGGAGCTCGAGGATATCATTGCCGAACACCCATCCGTCGCCGAAGTCGCCGTCATTGGCGTCAAGGATGCCCGCTGGGGCGAACGCCCGGTCGCCATCGTTGTCCTCAAAAACGGTGCGCCCCCCGATCAGGCTGGCATCACCGCCCTGGTCATGCACCGCGTCCAAGACGGCCTTATTTCGAAATACGCCGTGCCGGAACGCATCGAGTTCGTCGAAACCATCGCCAAAACCAGCGTCGGCAAGCTCGACAAGAAGCAGCTCCGCCTCCAATTCGATCCGGCCACCGCCAGGCCCTGACCGGTCCCTCCGCCAGATACCGCCACCGTAATACTTCGTAACGCCAACGCGCGCTCACTCAGGCGGCCACCGCCGTATGGCCCTATGCCGGTGCTATTCGCCGGAACAAGGTTCACACGGGAGAATTCGATGAACTTCAAACATCTGGTGCTGGCCCTCACCACAGCCGGCATGCTGACCGCCGGCGCCGCACGGGCCCAACCCGCACAAGAAGGCTGGCACCGTGGCGGCATGGAAATGCTCCGCGGCGTCGATCTGACTGATGCCCAGAAGACCCAGATCCATCAAATCGCCCAGGCCACCTGGGCGCAGATGAAGCCGGTCACCCAGCAGATGCGCACGGTGCACGAACAGATCATTGGCGACCTGCTCGGTTCGGCCAATGTCACACAGGAACAGCTGGCGCCACTGGTGCAGCAGGAAGAACAACTGCGTGCCCAGGTTGACGCCGCGCGACTGTCGACCGCGCTGCAAATCCGCGGCGTCCTCACCCCGGCGCAGCTGGCCAAAGCCGCCACCGTGCATCAGCAGCTTTCAGCGCTGCATGAACAAGAACAGTCGGTTATCAATAGCGGTGATACGCCTTAATTCCGCGACTTAAGGAAGCAGTTCTTTTTCGAAAAAAAGAACCAAAAAACTTTTGCTCGTTTAGGTACACGTTGAACTCATCGCGTACCCAATGTGCAAAAGTTTTTGCTTCTTTTTTCAAAAAGAAGCGCTTCCCTTATCCCGCCGCGATCGCCTCATGGTGGTGGATCACCTCGCGAATAACGAACGCCAGGAATTTCTCGGCGAATTCCGGGTCCAGCCGCGCCCCTTCCGCCAGGCTGCGAAGCCTGGCGATTTGCTGCGCTTCGCGCGCGGGATCGGCCGGCGGCAACGCCAGGCGCGCCTTTAACCGTCCAACTTGCTGGGTGCATTTGAAGCGCTCGGCCAGCAGATAGATCAGCGCCGCATCGATGTTATCGATGCTGCCCCGCAAGGCCGCCAATTCGTCCGGTATCGCCTCCATGCCGCCTCCCCGCGTTTCGCCTGGCAGTCAAGCAGGCACGGAAGTAATTGGCCAGGGCAGCAGGTGGCCAGGGCAGCAGGTAGGCATGCGGCACGCTTGGCGCGCCACCATCGTCGAGCCGGCGGTTCCGCCGCCGGCTCATCTCCAGGCGCCTAATGCACCCGCGAAGGCACCATTTCGTGCTGCGCGATTGCCGCCAAGGCAACCGCCTCATTACCCGCCATCGCCATCGGCGTTCCGTCCGCGCCGTGGATGGCGAAAGCCCTGGCGCCGTTCAGCATCACAGGCTTCACGTAGGCAAGCTGCGACACCCCAAGATTGGAGAATTGCTCCGCTGAGAGGTGGCGGATGTCGAGCAGTTGGGTCTGTGCGTCGTGGTCACTGGATTGGTTCATATTAGCTCTCCATCACGGACCGCTCGCGTTCCATAAGGCAACGCTGGCGTCCTGGTTGGGTTCGACTCCGCATGTGGCCGCCGAACCTATGCAAAAACTATGCTGCAAAAACCATGCAACCGAAAAACCAAATTTATAGAGTTTTTGGGCAACTTGGTATCTTTTTCTAGCCCGCATCCACAACCCGCGGTGTGCGCGGCCTATCCGCCCTGGCGATTTCCCGCTCCGGCCGGGCGATCTCAATATGGCGCACCTTGGTTTCGGGCAACGGCCGGGCCAGGTCGATATGCAGCAGGCCGTTATCCAGCCAGGCGCCCGTCACCTCGATGCCCTCAGCCATGACAAACGCGCGCTGAAACTGCCGGGCGGCGATGCCGCGATGCAGGAACACACGCCCTTGCGTGTCGTCGGATTGCCGTCCGCGGATAACCAGCTGGTTGTCTTCCTGCGTTATCTGCAGGTCGTCCATCGTGAACCCGGCCACCGCCAGCGTAATGCGCAAGCCGGCCGGGCCAGTTTGCTCTATATTGTAGGGCGGATACCCGTCGGACGAGTTTTTCGATGCGCGTTCAAGCATCTGCTCCAAATGGTCGAAGCCAAGGAACAGCGGGGATGTGAAGACACGGGTATTCATCTGCGTAGCGAGCCTTCCTCGATCGAGCGAAGTATCTGCCCCAAGCCCTGACGGCGCCGGGGGCAGACCACGATTTCGGCATGATCTCACGCGATTGCAAGACCGCCTGCAAGTGCGCCGCCACCCCTGGCATTCACGGTCCGCCTTGGATAAATCCCGCCAATGAGCGAAATCGAGGCAGACGACGAACTAAGCGCGGCGGAGGCGGCTTCATTGCTGCCCATCCTGATCGCCCCCCACCGCAGCCTGAAGACCAAGGCACGGCCGGTCACGCCCAACGACATGGATGCCGTGCGGGCACTCACGCCCCGCATGTTCACCACGATGTACCGCGCCCCAGGCATCGGCCTGGCCGCGCCCCAAGTGGACGTCCTGCTGCGCCTCGTGGTCATCGACCTGATGGCCAAGGACAAATCCAAACCCATCACCCTCATAAATCCCGAAATCCTGGCCGTGAGCGAAGAATGGGCATCACGCGAGGAAGGCTGCCTCTCCTTGCCCGACCAGTACGCCGAAGTCAGCCGCCCCGCGAAGGTCCGCGTCGCCTATCACGACCTGAACGGCAAACGGCACGAGTTCGACGCTGAGGGCCTGCTCGCCGCCTGCGTACAGCACGAAATCGATCATTTGAATGGCGTGCTGTTTGTCGATCACCTGTCCACGCTAAAGCGGAACATGATCCTGCGTAGGCTGGCCAAGGAGCAGAAGCTCAAGGCGCAAGGGTAAGCAAGAAAGCGCTTCTTTTTGTAAAAAGAAGCAAAAACTTTTGCTTATTGGGGCGCGCGTTGGATCCAACGCGCGCCTAAAGGACCAAAAGTTTTTTGGTTCTTTTTTTCAAAAAAGAACTGCTTGCCTTCGCCTTCCGTGTGTCACCCTCAACGTGATTGGTATTACGTCCGTGAGATTAGCCTTCATGGGCAGCCCCGCCTTCGCGGTCCCCGCCCTGCAAGCCCTGCACGCCGCCGGCCACGAAATCGCCTGCGTCTACACCCAGCCCCCGCGCCCCGCCGGCCGCGGCCACACGCTCACGCCCTGTCCCGTTCACGCCGCCGCTTCCGCGCTCGGCCTGCCAGTGCGCGGCCCCGCTCGCCTCAAGCGCGACACCGCCGAACACGCCGCCTTCGCCGCCCTGAACCTCGATGCCGCCGTTGTCGCCGCCTACGGCCTGATCCTGCCGGCGGCCATGCTGGACGCCCCGCGTCTCGGCTGCCTCAACATCCACGCCAGCCTGCTCCCCCGCTGGCGCGGCGCCGCCCCCATCCAGGCCGCGATCATGGCCGGAGACGCCGAAACCGGCATCACCATCATGCGCATGGACGAAGGGCTCGACACCGGTCCGATGCTCCTCCGCGGCACCGTACCCATCACAAACGAAACCACCACCCCCATGCTGCACGACCAGCTCGCCGAAATGGGCGCGCGCCTGATCGTCCAAACGCTGCACCACATACCGCCCCCCGTCCCGCAACCCGCCGAGGGCGCCACCTACGCCGCCAAACTCACCCGCGACGACGCCCGCATCGACTGGTCACGCGACGCCGTGTCTCTCCACCGGCAAATCCGCGCCCTCAATCCCTGGCCCGGCACCTTCTGCCAATTCGCCGGCGAAACGCTCAAAATCCTCGCCGCCACGCCTGTCACCGCCGCCGGCGAACCGGGCCAAGTGCTCGATGCCAGCTTCACCGTAGCCAGCGGTTCCGGCGCGCTGCGTCTCGACCGCGTTCAGCGCGCCGGCCGGCCAGCCACGTCCGGCGACGCATTCCTGCGCGGCGTCCCTAAGCCTTGGCCAAACCTGACGTGATGCCAATCCGCATCCGGACTGACCTATTTAAAGGTGAAGGCAAGCAGTTCTTTTTTGAAAAAAAGAACCAAAAAACTTTTGTCTGTTATGGCTTACGCTTTGCGTTCAACGCCTATGCCAATGGACAAAAGTTTTTGCTTCTTTTTTCAAAAAGAAGCGCTTTCTTGCTTACCGCGCATCATCCTCAACGGGGCCTCGCATGACGCGCTGGGCACTCCAACTCGAATATGATGGTGCCGGCTTTGTCGGCTGGCAGCGCCAGGCCGTCGGCCTCTCGATCCAGGCCGTCCTGGAAGAAGCCGCCGCCCATTTGGCGGAAGCCCCCGTCACCGCCATTACCGCCGGCCGCACCGATGCCGGCGTGCACGCCATGGGCCAGGTCGTGCATATCGACCTGGACCGCGACATCACCGGCGGAAAACTCGCCGCGGCATTGAATTTCCACATGAAGCCACACCGCATCGCGGTGGTGCGCGCCGCCGCCGTGGCCGCCGACTGGAGTGCCAGGTTTTCCGCCATCCGCCGCGAATACCGTTACGTCATCTCCAACCGCCGATCCCGCCCTGCCCTGGACGACGGACGGGTCTGGCACCTGCCGCATCCGCTCGATGTCTCCCTGATGTCGCAAGGCGCCCGCCACCTGCTCGGCCGCCACGATTTCACATCGTTCCGCGCGGCCTCCTGCCAGGCCAACTCCCCCTGGCGCACCCTCGACCGGCTGGATATCATCCGCACCGGCGACACCGTCGAAATCCTGGCCGAAGCGCGCAGCTTCCTGCACCACCAGGTCCGCAACATGGTCGGCACGCTCAAACTCATTGGCGAAGCCCATCGCCCCCCGGACAGCATGGCGGACATCCTCCGCGCCGCCCACCGCAGCGCCGCCGGCCCCACCGCCCCACCGCAAGGGCTGTTCCTCATGGCAGTGAGATATCCAGAGGACGTGTTCGGCAAATAGACAAAAGTTTTTTGTTTCTTTTTTTTCAAAAAAGAAAGCGCTTTCTTTTTTGAAAAAAAGAAACAAAAAACTTTTGTCTATTGGGCTTCTGTTTTAAGCGGAGAGCAACGCGGTTTCTCGCCACATGCGGTACGTGTTTGCACAGATGCTGAGCCATGCGGGCGCGTTTATTTCGTTGGCGTCGAACTGCGTCATAAATCGATCAATGTGCCCATGGAACATATCCGCCGCCACCTGATCCACGCTGCCCATCTCGCCCGTGCCGGCCGTGACGAACAACAGAGCCGTCGGCCCCCAGCTCCGCAACACATTCAGAAATGGCCGCACTTGCGCCGCGGAGCCACAGGCCGCGTGATGCAGTACAAATATGGTCTCGCCGCCCCGCAGCTTCTCCTCAAACATCCGGCGCAGGAAACTTAAATGCACCGCCATTTTGTGCAGCATCTCGGCGTGCGGCGTATCGGCGACGCTCACGAAGCTATGGAACCGCATGGCATAGCGATCCGCACGCACGACGTACTCGTCGCGTCCCTCATTCACTTCGGTGTCGAACGCGATTTGTGCCGGATCATCAATGCCGTCGAAGCCGCAATCCAAACCCCGCAGCAAGTCCGCGGGCGGGATGCCGCCGAAACGTAACAGCCCAAGCGGCTCCGCCTTCAAGATCCGCTGCACCAGGCCGAACTCGCAATTATGGCCAATGCTTTCGAACTGAAACATCAGCGCCGCCGGATCCAGCCCGGTGCACCCGCGCACGTTCTCGAAAAGCATATCAGGGTGTGGCACAGGCAACGCGGACCGGAATCGGGGCGTGAAATCCGGTTCGGCCGGATGCCAGTGCAGCAGGATTTCATGCACGGCCACGCCCAACCGGCGCTGGTCATCGCTCTCTGTGCAATCCGCCGGCACGGCGGCACCAGGGTGCATCAGGCAAAGCTCGATCTCGCCACTCGAACCGCCGGCAATCCCCCGCAGCGGAAAAGCCAGCGTGCACGCCATGCCAACGGTTTCGGTACCGCACTGCGTGCCATCCACCACCACCGTCAAAACCTGATGCGGCACCGCCGGCACTGCCCGCATGGGCGTCACGGTCAGCTCCAGCCACAGCGTGCCCTGCCCCGCCCGATACGGAATGCGTATGCGGCTACCCTCGCCCAACGACCAGGTGAAGCCATCCTCGGGCACCGACCACCCATCGATTTGCAATGCAGCGGCGTCGCCGGCCACACCAAAGCGCACATAAGCAGCCTGCCCCCCGGCCGGCGTTTCACTCATCGTCCAACGCGCGCCCGCCACCGCCCTCGCGCCACATCCGGTACGTGTTGGCGCAAATGCTCAGCCAGGCCGCATCGTTGATCTGATCCGGATGATCCTGCGGCATTAGCTGGTCGATATGACCCTGGAACAGATCCGCCGCCAGCTGGTCCACGCTGCCCACCGGCTGATCGTCCGCGGTCACGAACAGCAGTGCCGTCGGCCCCCAGCTTCGCAACACGTTCAGAAATGGGCGCACCTGTGCGACGGATGCGCAACTCGGGTGATGCAGCACAAAGATGCTTTGCCCACCCTGCAATGTTTCCTCGAATTTCCGCCGCAACAGCCCCAGATGCGCCACCATTTTCCGCCGCATCTCGTCGGGCGGCGTGGCCGTGCTGGTAAAGCTGTGAAACTGCGCCCGGTAGCGTTCGGACCGGATGACGTATTCCTCCCGGCCGGCATTGGATTCCGTCAGCAAGGTAATTTGCGCGGGATCATCAATACGGTCGAATCCGGTATCCAGCCCGCGCAACAAATCCGCCGGCGCAATGCCGCCAAACCGCAGCAACCCAAGCCGCTCCGCCTGGTGCATCCGCTGCACCAATCCAAACTCGCAATTGTTACCGATACTCTCGAAATACGCCAGCAAGTCGGCCGCCGCCAGTCCGGTGCAGCCGCGCACCATTTCCGCCAGCAACGCCGGAGGCCGCAAAGCCAGGCTGCCGCGCCGCCGCGGTGTAAAAGGCCGCTCGTCCGGAAGCCATTGCAGCACGATCTCCTGCACCGCCACACCCAGGCGCCGCGTGTCGGTGCCGCCCACGTAATCGGCCGGTGCCGCGGCGCCCGGGTGGTGCAAGCCAAGCTCGATGTCGCCGCCTGGGCCGGGCGGCACGTTGTGTAACAAAAAGCCGAGCGTGCATTCCAAATCCACGGTTTCGGTCCCGCACGCCACACCGTTCACCAAAACGGTCAAAACCTGCGGCGCCACCCCTGGGGCGCGCATCGGAATCACGCTGATCTCCAGCGTCAGCCGGCCGCGCCCCGGCCGATACGGAATGCGTATGCGGCTGCCATCCCCCGTCGACCACGTAAAGCCGCTCTCGGGAACGGACCACCCGTCCACCTGCAGAGCCTGGGCATTGCCCTCGGCGCCGAACGTGACATACGCGGCAAGTACGTTCTGGGTGATATCCTGTGCCATAACACGGCAATAGCCCAAGAAAACGTCCCAGAAAACGCCCCAACAAACGCCCCTACAAACGCCCCAACAAACGTCCCGGCAAACGTCCTAGAAAACCGCCATCGGAACGCCTGAACGAACCCCGGCGCGTCAGCCGCCTTTCTGAAGGTCCTTCAGTTCCAGCGCCCGTGAGTAAACCTGCTTCCTGGGCAACCCGGTCACCGCCGCCACCCCCGCCGCCGCCTCCCGCAGCGACTCGCTCCGCATGGCCTCCACCAGCAGAGCATCCAGATCAGCGGCTTGCGTGGCCGGCTCCTCGGGTGCCGGCCCCACCACCAGCGTCACCTCCCCGCGCGGCGCCACATTGGCAAATTGTGCGGCCAGTTCCGTCAACGGCGCGCGCACAACTTCCTCGAACCTTTTCGTCAGTTCGCGCGCCAAGGCCGCCGGCCTCTCGCCGAAAATGGCCGCGAGATCGGCCAGCGTCTCCCCGGTTCGATGTGGTGACTCATAAAAGATAAGTGTCGCCGAAAGCCCCGCCTGCTCGATGGCGCGCAACCGGCTGAACAACGCCTGGCGCGCGGCCGCCCGCGGCGGCGGAAACCCCATGAACAGAAACGGATGCGGCGGCAGGCCAGACAAGGTCAGCGCGGTCGTCGCGGCATTGGCACCTGGCGTTGCCGTCACCGTCACCCCGGCAGCCAGCGCCGCCCGCACCAGGCGGTAACCAGGATCGGACACCAAAGGTGTGCCGGCATCCGAAACCAGCGCGATCCGCGCCCCTGCCGTCAGCCGGGCGAGCAGAAACGGAATCTGCTGATCCTCGTTATGGTCGTGCAATGCGGCAGTGCGGGTGGCGATTCCGTAGTGACGCAGCAATGTCGCCGTCGTCCTGGTATCCTCGCACAAGATCAGCTCGGCCGCCTGAAGGGCGGCCACGGCGCGATATGTCATATCGCCCAGGTTGCCGATGGGCGTGGAAACCAGCACAAGGCCAGGCATTCCAGTGTGATGCGCCGCATGCGGGGGCACATCTTGAACGGGCCCCTCTTGCGGGAAATTAGGAGAGTCGGGGCATGTTGGTTCGGTCATGGTTGAGCGTGGCGGCCCTGCTGCTGGTGTCGGCATGCACCTATGGAGGCGGGGGGGCAACGCCAGCCCTGATCACCGGCGCGCCACCGCCCGTTCTGCCCGCCGGCCCGCCGCGCGTCGCCCTCCTGCTGCCGCTCACCGGCCCCAAAGCGGATATCGGCGCCTCCATGCTGAAAGCCGCCCAGCTCGCCCTTTCCACCCCCGGCTCCCCGATTCTCGATATACAGGACACCGGCGGCGACCCCGCCCGCGCCGGCCAGGCCGCCCAAGCCGCCGTCGCCGCGGGTGACCGCATCATCTTGGGTCCGCTCACTGCCGAGGAAACCCTCGCCGTCGGCGCCGTCGCCGCCCCCGCCTCCGTCGCCGTGCTCGCCTTCACCAGCGACCCGGCCGCCGCATCCCCCGGCGTCTGGACGCTCGGCCTCACCCCGGGCCAGCAAATGCGCCGCCTGGTCGCCGCCGCCCGCGACGACGGCCGCCAGCACATCGCCGCCATCCTGCCGCCCGGCGCCCTCGGCGACGCCCTGCAATCCGCCCTCTCAACAGCCGTTAGCGACGCCGGCATGGACCCGCCCGAGGTGCAACGCACCGATGGCAGCTTCGCCAGCTTCACCGACGCATTGAAAAACGTCTCCAACTACGAAGCCCGGCGTGGCGATCTCGCCGCCCACATTAAAGCCTTGCGCGAGGATACCGATCCGTCGGCACACCAAAAAGCCGCCGAGCTGGCCGCCCAGCCCGTGCAGCCACCGCCCTTCGATGCGCTGGTCATCGCCGAATCCGGCGATACCCTGGTGCAGGCCGCCGACATCCTGCCCTTCTACGATGTCACCACCCCGCAGGTGCGCGTGCTCGGCCCGGCTCTATGGGCGCAACAATCCGGCCGGTTGGGCAAGCTCTCCGGCGCCTGGTACGCAGGGCTGGACCCTTCATCGCGCCAAGAACTCGTGCTCGCCTATCAGACCAAGTACGGTGTCCCGCCGACCCCCTTCGCCGATTACGCATTCGACGCCGCGGCCATCGCCCGCCTGCTCGCCAGCGAGAATGATTTCTCCACCTCGGCCCTGACGCGGTCGGAAGGCTTCACCGGCGTGGACGGTGCGCTCGCGTTGCTGCCCGACGGCCACGTCCGCCGCGCGCTCGCCGTATGGCAAATCGATTCTGCGGGCGGGGCACATATCGTGGGCCCGGCGCCGCAGGACGTATCGCAGCCCGGCTCCTAGGCAATGCAAATGGCGCTACTGCGTGTCACAGCCGCGGTGGCCGGCATACCGCTGGCCGCATTGCTGTTGCTGGTAGTGCTTAATGCGGCCGCCCCGCTGCCGGCGCTCGCCGCCGCCGCCGCGACCGTGGTCGCGGCCGTAGGTCTGGCGTTGATCTGGACCCACGACATGCGCGTGCTCGGCGCGATGCTGCACCGCGTCGGCGTCGGCGACCCGTCAACCATGCCGGCATTGTACGGCAGCCTCGCCCTCTCGCCGCAACTCCTCGGCGAAGTCGCCTTCGTCTCGCAAACCCTGGGTGCGCGCGAAGCCGAATTGGACCGCTTGCGCCGCGCCGAGGAAAGCATCCTGGAACGCCTGCCGGACCCGCTGATCGTTCTGGGCCCGGACCGCGCCGTCCGCCGCACCAATGCCGCGGCGCGCGCGGCCTTCGGCGGCGAAATATCCGCCGTGCTCCGCCATCCCGATCTGCGCGCCGCCATCGACCGCGCCTTGGCGGGCGGCGAGGACCGCCCCCCGCAAATCGCCGAAGTCAGCGTCCCGGTCCCCGTGCCCCGCGAAATTCACGCAACGGTCGCCGGCCTGCTCAGCCCGCTGGCCGGTGGCGCCGGCGCCTTGCTCGTGCTGTCGGACCGCACCCGCGAACGCGCCGTCGAACGCACCCGTGCCGATTTCGTCGCCAACGCCAGCCACGAACTGCGCACCCCGCTCGCCAGCCTGATGGGTTTCATCGACACGCTCCGCGGCCCCGCCGCCGACGATCCCCCAGCCCAGGCCCGCTTCCTGGAAATCATGGCCGAACAAGCGGGCCGCATGAACCGGCTCATCGACGACCTGCTCAGCCTGTCGCGCATCGAACTGACCGAACACCAGATCCCGGCCGAAAGCGTGGAACTGCCCGATCTGATGGAGCGCATGCTCGCCGCCTTCGAAATCCGTATCAAGGAACGCCGCGTCACGCTCGATTTCTTCGTCGATGACGATCTCCCCCCCGTTGCCGGCGACCCCGACCAACTCGAGCAAGTCTTCCAGAACCTGCTCGACAACGCCCTGAAATACGGCCGTGAAAACGGCCTGGTGCGCGTCTGGCTGCAACGCGTCCCGCCCGGCGGCAAATGGCCCGCCCGTACCGGCCTGGTGGTTTCGGTCGCCGATGACGGCCAAGGCATTCCCCGCGCCCATCTGCCGCGCTTGACCGAGCGCTTCTATCGTGTCGACACCGGCCGTTCCCGTGCCATCGGCGGCACCGGCCTTGGGCTCGCCATCGTCAAGCACGTGGTCAACCGCCATCGCGGCCACCTGTTGATCGAAAGTGAAGAAGGAAAAGGCACCGTGTTTAGCGTCTGGCTCCCCGTTTGATGCAACCTATGATCCGCACCGAAACA
>Ga0302314_10018183_pt1 | contig 11735 bp, 9 predicted proteins | sample III_Palsa_N2_3_FD_200533 | JGI IMG/M metagenome (GOLD analysis project Ga0302314, IMG submission 200533) | Peat permafrost microbial communities from Stordalen Mire near Abisko, Sweden - III_Palsa_N2_3 | ecosystem: Environmental > Terrestrial > Soil > Palsa > Peat permafrost | place: Sweden...
GGTTTTCTTAGCGATGAGGAGTTCGACCGTTGGGTGCGTCCGGAGAGCATGCTGGGTCCTCGTTGACCCGCGAAACGACGAGCTCCGAAACGGCGGAGACGAGTGGCGCGCAGGCGATGCGCAAGCGATCCGTGGTGATCGCCGGCCATCGCACCAGCGTGTCGCTGGAAACCGCCTTTTGGTCAGGGTTGAAGGAGATTGCCGAACATCGCGGCATCTCCGTCAACCGGCTGGTCGAAACCATCGACGCGGCGCGCGGGACCAATCTGTCGAGCGCGATCCGCGTCTTCGTCCTGCAGTGCTACAAGGACGAAGCCGTCAAGGATTAGAGCGCTTTCCGTTTGGAAATCGCTCTAAATCATAAGGTCTGAGCGATGGGCCGACGATGGCTAGAGCCATCGCGGCTCGATCACAAGTGATCGAGAATCGCTCTAAGGCTGCTTTGACAGCAGCCCCTTGAACAGGTCGCGCAGCTGCTGCGCCGGCTTCTGCTGTTGCGACGGCGAGGCCGGCGCCGTTCCGAATGCCTTCTGCTCGACATAGCCGGTGAGGCTTTTGACGTCGATCTGCTTTTCCGGCCGATCGAGCGGGCCGCTGAACCGCATCGCCAGCGGCGGCAGGTCGGGGCGCGCGGCCAGCGCCAGCTGTGCCTGGCCATCGATGGTCCAGGCCGGCAGATCGACCACGACAGTCCCGGTGAGATCGCCGCCCTCGGCCGCCAGATGCAGGTCGGTCGAGCGGGCCACGCCCTTGGCGATGGTCCCGTCCGCGGTCAGCGCCGAGAACTTGGTCGTGCCGCCGCCCTGGACAGCCTGCAGCACGCCGACCAGATCCTGCGGTCCCTTGAGCGTCTTCAGCCGGTCGTTGATGGCCGAGAGATCGAGCCCGGCGACCGCACCGTTCTGGGCGGCCAGCGCCGCGGTCCCGCCTAACGCGGCGACCAGGTCGGCCTCGCTGGCCCCGGTCGCCGTCAGATCGGCGTCGAGCCGGCCGCTGCCGGCCGACAGTGCCGTCGAGCCCAGGCGCTGGGCCAGGTCCTTGAGATCGATATCGCGGCCGGCGATGGTCAGCGCCGCGGCCGCCCCCGCCGGAGCCGAGCCCAGGCTGCCGTGCAGATCGATCGTGCCGCCGCACAGGCCGGCGGCCAGCCGGTCGACGCCGAGCGTGCCGCCCTTCAGGCCGAAGCCCAGCGACGGCTTGTCCATCTGCCAGCGACCGATCGTGGCCGAGGCAGCCGTGAGCTTGACCGTCGCGTCGATCAGGCCGAGCGCGCTCAAATCGAGCTTGGCATGGGACCAGTGTCCCGGCAGCGGCCCCGGATCGCCCAGCGCGGCATAGCGGACCGGCTGGTCCAGCGACGCCACCTCATGGGCCGGCAGGAACGGATCCAGCACCAGATCGCTCGCCGTCAGATCCGCGTCCAGCCTCGGCGGCTGGGTGGTCCCGTCCCAGGTCGCCATGCCGTCCAGCTCCTGGCCGCCGACGCCCAGCGACAGATGACCGATCTTCGCGCGGGTTGCCGTGGCATCGAGCGAGACCGACAGGGCGAGCGCACCGAGCGTGCCGCCGGCCGGGCGATAGAGCGGCGCCCAGAAGGCCAGCACCCGCGCCGTCTCCGGATGATCGGCGGTAACATCGCCGGTGAAATGCGGCGCGCCGGCCTCGAGGCCGAGGCGCCCCTTCGCGGTCAGATGACCATCCTGTGCGGCCAGCGCGGCATCGAGATCGAGCGCCGTCGGGCTGCCGCCGACCTGCAGGTCCAGCCGATAGGCGCCGAGCCGGCTGGCGGTCTCGCGCCCACCGAGCCCCGCCAGGGTCAGCAACGGCACGGCACTGGGTCCGCTGGCGGTCAACTGGCCGGTGAGGCTGGCCGTCGCCGCGAGCCCGCCGGTCCAACGGCCGGACAGGCTGACGCTGCCGCCGCCGCCCAGATCGCCGATGCGGGCGTCGCGCACGGTGGCGGCACCATCCTCGATCGTGCCGGCAACATGGACGCCCTTCAGCAGCTGGCCATGCAGGGTCAGGCTGTCGAGCGTCAGGTCCAGATTGGCGGCGACCAGGGGCAGCAGCGCCGCCACGGCCACGACGGGTACCGATGTGCCGCCCGCACCCGCGACCGGTCCGGCCGGCGCCGAAGCCACGGGTGCCGGAACCGGCGCCGCATCGGCCAGATAGGCATCCAGATTGAGCTGGTCGCCGACGAGCCGCAGGCCGATCGCCGGGCGCGCGCCGAACATCAGATTGGCGGCACCCTTGAAGCGGCTGCCGTCCAGCTCCAGGTCGATGCCGGTCGCGGCCGCGCGGTCGGCGGCCAGATCGAGTGTGGTCGACAGGCTGCCCTGGCGCAGCCGGTCGGCCGGGATGCCGCCGAAGCGCAGGCCGGCCCAGCCGACGACCGCGCGCAGATCGTCGGTCTCGGCATCGACCGTGCCGATGAAATTCGGCGTGCCGAACGCGTTGGCGACCTGGCCGCTGACGCTGACGTCGGTGCCGCCCGGCAGCTCCGCCGTCGCCTGGTTGATGGTGACGGCGCCCTGATCGATGCCGCCGTTGAAGCGGGCCTGGCGGATCAGCCCGCCGCGCCAGGACATCAGCTCGGCCGATAGATCCAGGCCGACGTGCAGATCCAGCGGTGCCGCGGCCGGAGCCGGTCCCGACGCTGCCGGGGGTGTCACCTGGACCGCGACCGCCGCCGGTGCCGCGGCGGGACGCGGCGGGGTCCCGGGTTTCGCCAGCCATTTGTCGAGATCGAGCCGGTTGAAATCGAGCGTCAGGTCGATCGACGGGCGATCGGCCAAGCGTGCGGCGAGCGTGCCGACGCCGTGGGTCTGATCCAGATCGAACGCGAGCTCGGTCAGCTCCGCCTTGGCCCGGTCGGTGCCGAGCGTGGCGTCGAGGGCGAGGCGTTTGTCGAGCGCCGGCGGCAGGGTGCCATGGACAAAGGGCGCCAAGGCCTGGCCGACGCTGTCGGCGGCGAGCTTGACCTTGCCGTCGGCGCGGATCGGGCGGCCATCAGCGCAGCGCGCCGTGCCGTCGAAATCCAGCACCGCCGCCCCGGCCGTGGCCGTCGCATGCAGCGACAGCGGGATCGGCTGGGCGCAATCGAGCGCGCCGATGCGGCCCTGCAGATGCAGGCTGTCGCCATCGAGCCCGGTATCGGCACTGCCGGAGACGGCACCGTCGGCCCCGGTCGTGAGATCGAAATCCAGATGATCGAGCTGATAGGTCTTGCCCTCGTCACGATAGGCGAAGCTGCCGTTGGTGACGCGGACCTGCCGCACGGCGACGGAGAATTTGCTGCCGGCCGGCGTCGGCGGCGAAGGGGCGGAGGCGGCTTCGGGGCCTGGCGGCTCCTGGGAGACCGGCTTTACCTCTTTGAACGGCCCGTCGATGCTGACGACCGGATCGCGCACCGTGACCGCCGTCACCTCGACCCGGCCGCCGATCAGGGGCAGCAGCGCCACATGGACCTCGATGCTGCCGGCCCGGGCGAGCTCGGCGCCACCGGGCTTCGACGGGGTCACATGAATGTCGCCGACCGACAATGTCGGGCTGGGCAGCACCGACAAGGCAACCGGTCCGCGGATCGAAACGTTATATCCCGTGCCGGCCCGCAGCCGCTCGCTCAAGAACGTGGTCAGCTGATCCGTGCTGACCAGGTGCGGCACAACGACCACTGCGCCGACGAGCAGGACAAGGACAATCCCGATGCCGATCAGCAGGTTGCGCACCAATTCTCTCCCGCGACATGAGGGGGACCGTCAGCCGGACCCGGTGAATTCCATGCGGCGCTTTGACGGATGCCCCGCTTGGACTAAGCTCAAGGCCGGACTTCCCCACAAGGAGGCACCTTCCATGGGCGACGTCGTCAACCTGAACAAGTTCCGCAAAGCCCGCGACCGCAAGACGGCCGAGGACCAGGCCGCAGAAAACCGTACCCGTTTCGGCCAGCCCAAGGACGTGAAGGCCAAGCTGCGCACCGAAGCCGATCAGACCCAGAAGGATCTCGACGGCAAACGGCTGGACTGAACTATATGCCAACCGACCGGGTTTCTGAAAGGGTGGGCGGCACGGGCGAGCCGGCGCCCCCGCATCATCACACCAAGATCGGCTTCAAGAACCCCGCCGGATCGCCCGAGCGCCTGCGCCGGCGCAACAAACTGCTGAAATTCCTGTGGCGCCAGCGCATCCACACCAAAACCCATCCGGTGCCCGAGGATCATGTGCTGCCGATCGGGGCGGCCCTCGATGGGCTCGACGCTGCCGCCGGTCAGGATAGCGTGACCTGGCTGGGCCATGCCGCCTTTCTGATCCGCCTTGCCGGCCAGACCGTGCTGATCGACCCATTCCTGTCGGACTATGCCTCGCCGGTTCAGGGCGTGGGTCCGCGCCGCTTCACGCCGCCGGGCCTGCCGGTCGATGCCCTGCCGCAGATCGACCTGCTGCTGGTCTCGCACAATCACTACGATCATCTGGATGCCAAGACGATCGCGGCGCTGCCGCATAAGGCGCGCATCCGCGTCGTGGTGCCGCTGGGCGTCGGGCGCTTCTTCCGCCGGCGCGGCTATCGCTCGGTCGCCGAGCTGGATTGGCACCAGCGGGCGGAGGCCGGCGCGCTGACCATCACTGCGGTGCCGGCCATCCACCGCTCGGCCCGCACGCTGATCGACCGCAACCGCACGCTCTGGGCGGGATTCATCCTCGAAAGCGCCGAACGCCGGATCTATTTCGGCGGCGATACCGGCTATGGCGCGGTCTTTGCCGAGACCGGGCGGCGCTACGGCCCGTTCGATCTGGCCATGCTCGGCATCGGCTGCTATGCGCCGCGCGCCGCCATGCACATGAACCACGCCAACCCGGAAGAGGCGATCCAGATTGCGCTCGACCTGGGCGCCCGCCACGTCGTCGGCATGCATTGGGGCACGATCGTCATGACGGTCGAGCCGCCGTTCGAGCCGCCTGTCCGCTTCCGCGCGGCGGCAACGCGCGGCGGCTACACCCCGGACGCCGCCTGGCTGATGAAGATCGGCGAGACGCGGCTCCTGCCCCGCGGCGTCATTCCCGTCGCCTGAATTCGACGGCAACAAGCGGAACGTGCGGCGCGCCGCCACCGCCTAGCCTCTCCCGATCGAACATCTCGAGCGGGAGCTGCCATGTCCGTCACATCCTTGCCCGCCGCCTTCAAGCGGCTCGCCTGGTCCAATCTCGCCGCCCAGACCGCCGAGCAGATCGGCCTGGCCGCCGCCCCGCTGATCGCCGTGCTGAGCCTGGGCGCCGGGGCCGGCGAGACCGGATTGCTGCAAACCGCGCAGACCCTGCCGTTTCTGCTGCTGTCGTTTCCGGCCGGCGTGCTGGCCGACCGCAGCTCGCGCCGCCGGCTGATGGCCGGGGCCGAAGCGCTGCGGGCGCTCGCGCTCGTCGGCATTATGGCGCTCGCCACGGCGGGGCTTCTGACCCTGCCGCTGCTGGCCCTGCTGGGCTTCCTCGGTGCCGCGGGCACCGTCGCCTATAGCATCACCGCCCCGTCGCTGGTGCCGGCGCTGGTGCCCCGGGCCGATCTGGCCGCGGCCAACGGCCGGATCGAGCTGGCGCGGGCCGTGGCCTTCGTCGCGGGTCCGGCGCTCGCCGGCGCGCTGATCGCCCGGATCGGGGCCGCTCCCTCCTACGCCGTCGCCGGGGCACTCTCGGTCTTGGCCGTCGTGCTGCTGGCCGGCATCGCCGAGCCGGCGCGGACGACGGCCCCCGCCCGCCGGTTCCTGCAGGATCTGCGCGAGGGCGCCGGCTTCGCCTTCCGCCATCCGCTGCTGCGCCCGGTGCTGCTGACCGCGGTCTTTTTCAATACTGCTTGGTTCGTGCTGCAGGCGGTCTATGTGCCCTATGCGATCCATCATCTGGGCCTGACCGCCATCGGGGTCGGCACGACGCTCGCGGCCTATGGCGTCGGCATGGTCGCGGGCGCGCTGCTGGCGCCGCGGATCGCCCGCCGCGTGACGTTCGGCGCCATGGTCTCGATCGGGCCGCTGGCGGGCCTGGCCTCGGCCCTAGTCATGGCGGCGACGATCCGGTTTCCCTCGATCGAGCTCGCGTCGGTCAGCTTCTTCCTGATCGGCGCCGGGCCGATTCTGTGGGTGATCAGTTCGACCACGCTGCGCCAGGCGGTGACGCCGGCCGACCGGCTCGGCCGCGTGGGCGCGATCGTCACCATGGCGACCGCCGGTGCCCGCCCGCTGGGCGCCGCGATCGGTGCGGTCGTGGGGGCGGCCTATGGGGCCGAGACCTGCCTGCTGGTCTCGCTCGCCGGCTTCGCGATCCAGGCGGCCGTCATCCTGGCGTCGCCGGTGGCGCGCCTGATCGCCCTGCCCGAGGTCGTGGAGGGCTAAACGCCCAGCAACTGGCCGCCGTCGGCGATGATGGTCTGGCCGGTGACCCAGCGGGCGAGCGGGCTCGCCAGGAACAGCACCACGTCGGCGATCTCTTCCGGATGCCCCAGGCGACCGAACGGGATGGCCTTCAAGGTCCGGCCATAGAGTTCCGGATTGTCGGTCCGGCGCTGTTCCCAGACGCCCTCGGCGAATTCGACCGAGCCCGGCGCCACGCAATTGACCCGCACGCCTTGGCGCGCGAGGCCGGCCGCCTGGCTCTGGGTATAGTGGATGACCGCCGCCTTGATCGCCGCATAGGGCACCGACCGGGTCGTCGGGCGATAGCCCGCGATCGACGAGATGTTGACGATCGAGCTGCCCGGATTCTGCAGCAGGAACGGGATCGCCCCATGAGAGGCGCGCACCGTCGCCATCAGATCGACGTTCAAGCTGGCGGCCCAGCCGGCCTCGTCGTCGCTCAGGCCGAAACCGGAGGCGTTGTTGATCAGCACGTCGATGCCGCCCAGCGCCGCCGCCGCGGCGGCGACATAGCCCTTCACGTCCGCCTCGACGCCGAGGTCGCAGCTCGCGGCATGGGCGTCGGTGCCGAAGGCCGACAGCTCGTCCTGCGCCTTCCTCAGTGCCGCCTCGCCCCGGGCACAGATCGAGACTTTCGCGCCTGCCTGGGCGAAGCCCAGCGCGATCGAGCGGCCGATACCCTTGCTGCCGCCGGCAACGACGACGCGCTTTCCCTTGAAATCGAACGACATGCGGGCTCCTGGAGAAAGAAAGCGTCATTCCCGCGTAGGCGGGAATCCAGCACTTACGCGCGGTAGCGCGGAAAACAGACTCTGGTCGCCGCAGACGCGGCTCAAGCTGGATTCCCGCCTACGCGGGAATGACGGATGGTTAGTGGTTGGCCCCGATGCGGATCACCTTGCCCGGGTTCATCAGGTTATGCGGATCGAGCGCGCGCTTGATCTCGCGCATGACGCTGATCGTCGCCGGCCCGTGTTCTTCCTCGACCAGGCCGATCTTGCCATAGCCCACGCCATGTTCGCCGGTGCAGGTGCCGTCGAGCGCCAGCGCGCGCTTGACCATGCGCTCGTTGATCTCGGCCGCCTCGGTGAATTCCTCCGGCTTGTTCGGGTCCAGGATGAAGCACAGGTGGAAATTGCCGTCGCCGACATGGCCGACCAGGCACACCGGCATGCTGGCGGTCTCCAGATCCTTCTTGGTCTCGTTGATCGCCTCGGCCAGATTCGAGATCGGCACGCACACGTCGGTCGCCCAGCCGACCGAGCCGGCGCGGAGCGACAATCCTGCGTAATAGGCGTCATGGCGCGCCTGCCACAGCTTGGAGCGCTCTTCGGCCGAATGGGTCCATTTGAAGCCCTCGCCGCCCTGGTCCTCGGCGAAGGCCTGGACCATCTCGGCCTGTTCCTTCACGCCGGCCGCGGTGCCATGGAACTCGAAGAACAGCGTCGGCGCCACTTTCAGGTCGAGCTTCGAATATTGGTTGCAGGCGTTGATCTGCACCTCGTCCAGCAGCTCGATGCGCGCGACCGGCACGCCCGCCTGGATGGTCATGATCGTGGTATCGACCGCCGCCGCGATCGACGGGAAGGTACAGACCGCCGACGAGATCGCCTCAGGAATGCCGTAGAGCTTGAGCGTGATTTCCGTGATCACGCCCAGCGTGCCCTCGGAGCCCACGAACAGGCGGGTCAGGTCATAGCCGGCCGACGACTTGCGCGCGCGGCTTGCGGTCTTGACCACGCGGCCGTCGGCCAGCACCGCCGTCAGCGACAGGACATTGTCGCGCATGGTGCCGTAGCGCACCGCATTGGTGCCGGATGCGCGGGTCGCGGTCATGCCGCCGATCGACGCATTGGCGCCGGGATCGATCGGGAAGAACAGGCCGGTATCGCGCAGGAATTCGTTCAGCTGCTTGCGGGTGACGCCCGGCTGGACCGTACAATCCAGATCCTCGGGCGAGACGCGCAGCACCGCGTTCATCTGGTTGACGTCGATGCAGATGCCGCCTTCGCGGGCGGCGACATGGCCCTCGAGCGAGGTGCCGGTGCCGAACGGGATGACGGGTACCTTGTACTCGGCGCAGAGCTTGACGACCTCGACCACATCCTCGGTCGAGCGGGCGAAGAACACCGCGTCTGGCGCCTCGATCGGATGGTAGGATTCATCCTTGCCATGCTGGTCGCGCACCGCGGTCGCGGTCGAGACCTGCTCGCCGAACCGCGCCTTCAGACGCTCGATCACGGTTTCCGTCGGCACCTCGCGGCGCCGCAATGCCTCAACAGCCATCAAATCCTCCCAGTCTCGCGCCGGTTGCCCGGCCGCGATATCCTCAGACGAGAGAATGGACCCCCGGCTTGCGTCGGGCAAGCGGGTCGGCTGGGACGATTTATGCCCGGCCACTCAGATCCTGGTTCTTGATCGGCAGCGAGCGGATGCGTTTGCCGGTCGCGGCGAAGATCGCGTTGCACAGTGCCGGCGCGATCGGCGGCGTGCCGGGTTCGCCGATGCCGCCCCATTTGCTGCCGCCCGACAAGGCCAGGTGGGTCTCGATCACCGGCGCGTCGGCGAAACGGACCATCTCGTAGGCGTCGAAGTTCGATTCCGCGACCCGCCCGTCCTTGATGGTAATCTCGCCATAGAGTGCCGCGGTCAGGCCGTAGATCACGGCACTTTCGATCTGCATCTCGACCGTGCGCGGGTTGACGACATGGCCGCAATCGACCACGGCCACGACCCGCTCGACCTTGACCTCGCCCTTGGGACTGACCGCAACCTCGACGATCTCACCGACGATGGTGCCGAAGCTTTCATGGATCGCGATGCCGCGGCCTTTGCCGGGCGGCTGCTTTTTCGACCAGTCGCCCTTTTCGGCAAGCGTATCCAGCACCTTGAGGAAATCCGGCTTGCCCGCCAACAGGTCACGCCGGAAATGATAGGGGTCCTTGCCGGCGGCGACCGCCATCTCGTCGACGAAGCTTTCGAGCGCGAAGGCGTTTTGCGAACTGCCGACCGAGCGCCAGAACATCACCGGCACATGGGTATTCTTCAGGATGCAGTCGACATTCAGGTTGGCGACCGCATAGGGCACGTTGGCCAGGCCCTCGACCGCCGAGGGTTCGACCCCGCTCACGACCGGATCGCGGCCGAGCGAGCGGCTGATCGACCCCACCGCCGTGCGCATGTCCCAGGCGATCGGCATGCCGTCGGATCCCAGGCCGGCCTTGAACCGGATCGCCGCCTGCGGCCGGTAGCGGTCGTGCTGCATATCCTCTTCGCGGGTCCAGAGCAGCTTGACCGGCAATCCCACCGCCTTGGCCACGATGACCGCCTGTTCCAGCTCGTCATTGACCGCGCGCCGGCCGAAGCCGCCGCCCAGGAAGCAATTATGGATGAAGACCTGTTCCGGCTTCATGCCGGCGGCTTTCGCCGCGCGCTGCAACGCCCCGTCCGGGTCCTGCGTGCCCATCCAGGCGTCGAGCCGGTCGCCCTGGACATGGACGGTCGCGTTCAGCGGCTCCATCGCCGCATGGGCGACATGGGGCGCCTCGTAGAGCGCGTCGATCTTCTTCGCCGCCCGGGCCATGGCCGCGTTCACGTCGCCGACGCGCTTGGCATTGGCCGCCGGGCCGTCGAGCGCGTCGCGATACTCCTTGCGGAACTGGTCGCTGTTGGTGCCGGCGCCGGCCCCCTCGTCCCAGGTGATGACCAGGTCGGCGACCGCCTGCTTCGCGCGCCAGAAACTGTCGGCGACGACGGCGACGCCGCCCGGCACCGGCACGATCTGCTTGATGCCACGTCGGTCTTTCACCTTGCTGTCGTCGACATGCTTGACCGTGCCGCCGAACACCGGGCAGGTCGTGACCGCGGCATAGATCATGCCATCCAAGCGCATATCGATGCCGAACTTGGCCTGGCCATTGACCTTGAGCGCCGTGTCGAGCCGGGCTTGGGGCTGGCCGATCAGGCGGAACTGGTCCGGCGTCTTGATCGCCGGTTCCTGGGCGAGCGTGATCTTGGCCGCGGCCGCCGCCAGCCCGCCATAGCCCAGCACGCGCTTGGTTGCCAGATGGATGACCTTGCCGCCCTGCGCCACGCAATCCGCCGGCGCCACGCCCCATCGCTGGGCGGCGGCAGCGATCAGCCGGGCCCGCGCGCTGGCGCCGGCCTGCTGCAGGAATTCGCGCGAGCGCCGCACGGCGCCGCTGCCGCCGGTGCCCATGCGGCCATAGGGATGGCCGCCGACCAGGTTGCGATGCGCGTCCGCATATTCGGCGCGCACCTTGGTCCAGTCGCATTCGAGCTCTTCGGCGACGATCATCGGCAGGGCGGTAAAGATGCCCTCGCCCATTTCAGACTGGGCGACGCGGATGGTGACGCTGTCGTCGGGCTCGATCAGGATCCAGGCATTGATCTCGGCCGCCTTGTCGTCGCCGGCGGGCGTCCAGGGCGCCGCATTGATCGGCAGTGCCGAGGCGCGGCCGGGAATGGCGAAGCCGATGGCGAGGCCGCCGGCGGCCGACAGGCCGGCGCTGATGAAGAAGCGGCGCGAGGGCGGGGCCAGATGGGTCATTTCATCCTCCCCTAGCGCACGATCAGCGCGGCGGCGCGATGGATCGCCTTGCGCATGCGCGGATAGGTGCCACAGCGACAGATATTGCTGAGATTGGCGTCGATATCGGCATCGGTCGGCTTAGGGTTGGCGGCCAGGAACGCTGCGGCCGCCATGATCTGGCCCGACTGGCAATAGCCGCATTGCGGCACGTCCTCGGCGACCCAGGCCTTCTGCACGGCGTGGCTGCTGTCGGGCGACAGGCCTTCGATCGTGGTGATCTTGGTGCCGGCGGCGGCGCTGACCGGCAGCGAACAGGAACGCTGGGCCTCGCCATCGACATGGACGGTGCAGGCGCCGCATTGGCCGATGCCACAACCGTATTTGGTGCCGGTCATGCCAAGCTCGTCGCGCAGCACCCAGAGCAGCGGCATGTCGTCCTCGACATCGAGCCGATGGGTCTTGCCGTTCACGGAAATCTCGATCATCGCCCGAAAGCCCCTCATTATCGGAGGACGCGAAGCCGATTATTTGATTGTTCCGGTGAAAGCGGCCCTGCGCCCGAAAAGGCCTTCCCCCGCTTTGAAATAAACTTAGATCACAAAGTGTCTAACCGCGAGCATGGCTTGCAACCTGCGACCGTTTGCCCGCGTAAAAGGCGGGCCTCTATTGCGCTGCAACCAGGTTTCTTGACGAGAGGCGATCCGGACCGCTATGCCGTTAGCTTGGGTAAAGGAGTCGATCCGACCGTGACCATCTGGGCCCGCATCGTCGAAGGGGTGCAG
>Ga0302314_10018185_pt1 | contig 11735 bp, 4 predicted proteins | sample III_Palsa_N2_3_FD_200533 | JGI IMG/M metagenome (GOLD analysis project Ga0302314, IMG submission 200533) | Peat permafrost microbial communities from Stordalen Mire near Abisko, Sweden - III_Palsa_N2_3 | ecosystem: Environmental > Terrestrial > Soil > Palsa > Peat permafrost | place: Sweden...
AATGGTGGTGGCGCCGTCAAATTCCACCCAGGTCCGCACATCGGGACCTGAGGCCAGCGCCATGTTGTAGAAGGCGTTGCCCGACCCATCGGCGTTTGTGCGTTTGAGCAGGCCGGTGACAGTCTGCTGATTGGCTTGCGCGAAGGCGAAGGCCTGGGCGCTGAACAGGCTGGCGTCGGCAGGGGCGACGATGACCGGTGTTGGCGTGGGCGTGGGCGTGGGCGTGGGCGCCGGTGTTGGGGTTGGGGTTGGGGTCGGCGTCGGTGTCGGTGTCGGGGTGGGCGCCGGCGTTGGCGTTGGCGTTGGCGCGGGTGTGGGTATGGGTGTGGGTGTCGGTGTGGGGACGGGCGTCGGCGTCGGTGTCGGCGCTGGGGTTGGAACCGGTGTCGGCACAGGCGTCGGAACTGGCGTTGGGACCGGGGTCGGAACGGGTGTTGGGACCGGCGTGGGTACAGGCGTCGGAACGGGGGTCGGCGTCGGTGTTCCGGCCAGAACGAGGTTGGCGTCATTGGTGGTGTAGGTGACGGAACTCGTCAAACCCGCCGGCGGCGAACCGGACTCGGATGCAAAGGTCCCAGTGATCCCGCCTGCCGCCTCCAGGAAGCTGTAGGTGTGGGCCGTGTAGGTCCCGGGCGCATAGACGAACGAGACCGTCCCCGCCAGGGTCGCCGTCCCGCCGACCGCCAGGACGGACGACGCCGATGGGGTCACCGCGATCAGCAGATTGCCGGCGCCGCCCTGGGTATAGTTCCCCTGTATGGTGAGGGTGCCGACCGCATCGCCGGGCTCCACGACGCCGTTATTGGTGACGTTGCCGACGATCGTGCCATAGCCCTCCAGGATACCCGCCGCGTCGACCTGCACACTGCCGGCCAGACGCGCGGAGGGCGTCGACGCGTCGCCGATTTCGAGCGTGCCGGCGTTGACATCGGTCAGGCCTCTGTAGGTTTCAGAGCCATTGAAGATCACCGTGCCAGGTCCATCCTGCGTCACCGTGCCGACGCCGCCGATGGTGTTGGTCAAGGTCACGTTGGCGGTCTCGGCCAGGATCAGGCTGCTGTTGACCGTGATCAGCCCGTTGCCGCCGATGCCGTTGGAGCCGGCGAGGGTCACCGCGCCGCCATTGATGTTGATGGCGCCGGTGATGGTCCCGTTGTTCGTCAGGGTCGTCGCCCCGGTGTTGTTCAGGGTGATGGCCGCCGCGCCGCCACTGATCGTTCCGCTATTGGTCAAGGCGCCGCCGCCCGTACCTTCAAAATCGATCGCCGTGCCCGACGGGCTCGAGATGGTCCCACCGTTGGGAACCGAGACGGTGATGGCGCCGCCGGCGGTGGTGGCGAGGATACCGACGGTCCCGCCGGTGACGCTGTTGCCCGAGATGTTGATGGTCCCGGCGCCGGTGGCCGTCAGATCGACCCCCTGCGTAGCGCCAGTGATAACGCCGATCGGACCGCCGTCGGCGGTCAGGGCGATGTTGGCGTCAACCGTATTGACCAGCACCCCTTGCGCGGCCGTGCCAGTGATCGTGCCGCTGTTGGCCACGGTGATCAGGCCGGCCGGCGCCGTTCCGGTGGACGTCAGTTCCACGCCGATCGTATCGCCGGTAAGGGCGCCGGCGTTGTTGACGGTCAGGGCGCCGGTTCCGGTCGTTTGTTCGGTCCCGATGGTGGGGTCGATGGAGCCACCGACGCCGATGGTGACGGTGATGGCGCCGCTGTTGGAGGTGGCGTAGATTCCCTCCGAGCCGGGCGCGGCAACTGTGTTCGAGCCGATGTTGATCATCGTGGCGCCGGCGTCGGCGCTGGTGGTGACGCCATACCCGCCCGCCGCGGTGACGTTGCCGTTGAGCGTGACGCCAATGGTCCCGGCGCCGTTGGTGGTCGCGCTGATCCCGACGTCGCCCGTGGCGCCGCCGGTGGTGACGCTGATCGATCCACCGTTCAGAGCATTGGTGGTGATGCCCGCGCCCGTGCCGCCGGCGCTGACCCCCACGCCATCGACGGTCACGTTGCCGACGCCGTTGGCCTGGGCCGACACGCCGTTGTACCCGCCCGAAGCGCCGCCCGAGCCCACGGTGACATGGTCCAGGCCATCGACCGTAGAGGCGTCGATCGCGTCCCCGTTGGTGGAGGTCACCGCGCCCTGGCCAGTGACGATGGTAATGCCGCCGCCGCCGGATGGGACGTTGATATCGGCGGAAATGCCGGTTTGCGCGGCGCTGACCGGCGCCGAGGTGGTGATGTTGATCGCGGACGCGGTTGAGGCGGAGTCGCTCTGAGCGTCGATGCCGTAATAGCTTGAGGTGACCGCGCCGAACGGGGTGGTCTGGCCGATGTTGATCGCGCCGGTTCCCGCGGCGTTGCCCAGGGTCGCGCTGATTCCGGTTTCAACGAAGAAGGGAGCCCCGCTCGTATCGGTGACCGAGATCGAGGCTGGTCCGTCAAGATTGATCGAACCGCTCGCGCTCTGGGTTCCGACGCTGATGCCCGTGTTGTTGATCGCGCTGATCACGCCGCCGCGGGCGATCGATATGCTGTTGATGTCGGCGGGATTTTGAATGCTCGCCGAGAGAGCCGCATAGACCGTACCCGCGATGTCCCCGAAGCCGTTGATGACGATCCCGCCCGTCGCGCCGCCGTTCTCCTCGGCGATCAAACCGGCAGCGCCGGAAAACGAATTGCCGGTGATGAAGATGTTGCCGGCGCCGGTGACCTGAGCGTCGAGGCCGTACCGTCCACCCATGAAACTCCCGCCGCTCGTGGCGCCGTTGGTGGTGACGACGATGTTGGCGTCGAGAGTCGTCAGGTCGGCGCCGTCATAGCTGACGCCGCCGGTGATGGACCCACTATTGGCGATGGTGACCGTGCCCGGAAACACGCTGCCGGGTCCTGTAGTCGCGGCGCCGCTCGACGTCAGCGTCACGCCGGTATTGGTGGCTGTGATGGTCCCGCCGTTGGCGAGATCGAGCGCGCCGCTGACGTTGGTCTGCTGGACGCCGGTCGCGGTGTTGGTGATCGAGCCGGTGGTCACGGTGGTGTCGATGTCGCCGCTCGCTGAAGCCCCATAGACGCCGACCGAGCCGGGCGCCTGGACCGAGCCGGTGTTGATGTTGACCATGGCCGTGCCGGAGGTGGTGTTGGTGGTGATCCCGTAGCTGCCGTAGGCGATCACGGACGCGGCCGGCCTGGTCTGCACGGTCTGAGACGTCACGGCCGGATCGAGCGTGATATTGATCGCGCCGCCGACGTTGACCGCCCCGATGCCGACGTAACCCGTGGCGCCGTCGGAGTTGATCGTGATCGATCCGCCGCTGGCCTGGGCGAAGACACCCGCGCCGATCAGGGTCAGGCTCTGGACTGTGTCCCCGGTATTGCCGGCAGCCGTCCCGCTTCCGTCAATCAGGATCGAGCCCATGCCGGTCGCGATGGCTTCAACGCCGTTCCAACCATAGGTTCCGGCGGTGGTGACGCTGTTATCGATGGTGATGTGCGCCGCCCCGTCAACGGTCGAGGTGTAGATGCCGTTGCCGCCGTAAACGATGTCCGTGGACGTAACGGCGCCCTCGGCGTCCACCATGACCGTCCCGGAGCCCGTGTTGGTGGCGGTGATCACGCCATTGGGGTCCGCTTCTCCCGACACGCCGCCGTATTCCGTGATCGAGATGGCGCCGCCCGAGGCGGAGGTGTTGATGGCCGAGCCACCGGCGGTGATCGCGCCCGTCACGCCGACTGTGATCGCGCCGGTCCCTTCGGCGACGGCCACCACGCCTTGCTCCGAAACGGAGTGGCCTGGAAGTTGGCTTATCCCGCCGGAGCCGATGTTGACCGTGATCGAGCCGTTGCCGGCCGAGAGGGCGTTGACGCCGCCTTCGATGGCGGTAATTGCGCCTGCGCCAGTCTGGATATTGATGCTGCCGCCAGCGGTCTTCGCGTCAACGCCGAGGACAGCCTGTTCCGATGCGGCCAGGGTGACGTTGATGTCGGCTGTGGACGCCGTACCCATGTTGGTAAGATAGAGGCCGCCGTCGCCATATTGGTTGATCGTCATCGCGCCAAAGGGCGTGGTCTGGCCAATGTTGATCGATCCGGTCGCGGAATTGCTGGACAGGGTGGCGACGACAGCCGCGCCGGTGCCGGCCAGGTTTCCGGTGTCGTCAGCGCCCACGCTGAAGGTGGCGGCGCCATTGATATTGATGCTGCCGCTGTTGCTCGCCGACAGGGCCTGAATGCCGTTGCCGTCGTAGACCGTGATCGGACCGGAATAGTTGATGACGATATTGCTGGGGTTGTTCGGATTGCTGATCCCGGCGTCGATCGCCGCGGCGTCGTTGTAGGTAATGGTGTTGATGCCGCGATAGGTGTTGGTCTGATTCAACGCGCCGACGCCGGTGATCGTCACCGCCCCCATCCCGTTTGCCGTCTGCTCCGAGCTGACGGCGAATCCCGAAAGGGTTGTGGTGACATCGGCTCCGACGGACAGGGTGATCGCGCCGCCGCTAGAGGCGACAATGCCGCCGCTGGTGGCGTTGACCACGCCCCCTGCAAGGGTGGTGATCGTCACGCCGCCGGGCGCGGAGGCATAGATGCCTTCGCCGGATGTTGCGGTCACCGGTCCGGCGATGCCGGACAAGCCGCTGTTGTTGGTCCCGCTTTCGTTGGTGTCGATGAAGCCTGTGGTGGAGATCAGGCTGATGGCGGCGCCGTTGCCGGTGTTGTCGACCAGCGAGCCGCTGTTCATCGTGAAGGAGAAATTCCCGGTCACGTTGGCGGAGATCTGAGCATACTGCGCGCCGACCAGCGCCAGTGACGTGTCGGGCGAGACGAGCACGATGCCGGCGTTCGGCGTGACGCAGGTCGACTTCAGGTCGGTGGAACTGGGGTTGTCCTGCGTGAGGCAGGCCGCATCCGCGGAGCTCGCGATCACCAGGCCGCCGATTGTCGCCGAGCCGCCGAGCAGAGCCGCCACCAGGGCGCGGCCCATTGCGCTACTGCCAACCATCCGGGCTTTCGAGAGACGAAGCTTTGGCGCTGAACTTACGCGCGGCGAGGTTCGGTGTAGCGCCATGGCATGCCCTCACGCGTCACCCTTGCGACCTGCGCCGCCCCTGCGCGGCCACGCGTTAGGCTGGGCGCGATCAAACGATGACTGTTGCAGGCGCTGGCGTCGTCAAAGCCATGGTCAAAAATGGTCAAATCTTGTCAAGATAGCGGCGAAAAGCGAGCGCGCAGGCATGGCGTCAGCGCGATATCTCCCTCGGCTCTTGAAGACACTTGCCGACCAGTCTTCGCTTGCTCGCGCCTCGCGAAAAATCTACTGATAACCCCATGGGCATTTAGGGATTTAACCGAACGATGGACGTGTCGGTTACCGATGGGCGCCATTACGCCTTCGAATCCTTCGTCCTGGACCCGCTACATCGCACGTTGACCTATCGTCGTTCGCCGGTGGCCATATCGCCCACGCTGTTCGACGCTCTGCTTTATCTGGTTGAGCATCCTCGGCGGGTGGTGTCGAAAGACGAATTGATGGAGGCCGTCTGGCAGGGCCGGGCCGTCGAAGAATCCAACATCAAACAGACCATCTTCACCCTTCGCGCGGCGTTGACGGCGGCCTGTGGCGAACAGAACTTCATCCAGACGGCGCCAGGGCGCGGCTATCGTTTCGTCGTCCCCGTGGAGATCCAATCCTGGAAGTCCGGCCAGATCGAGCATGCGCACTGGGCCTATGAGACCTCGCCGCCGCGGATGGATCGGACCCTCTCCCCCAAACCGGGCGTTCCCCTGCGCTATCTCGCCATTCTCGGCGCGGTCGCCGGGATCGCCACGGTGGGCGCGGCGGCATGGTACTGGCGCGGCCCCCACGACGCGCCGCCGCAAAACCTGGTGGTCCTGGCCGATTTCCAGAACCTCACCAAGGACCCCTTGTTCGATAAGTCGTTGGCTCAGGCGGTCGAAATCGAACTGGTTCAATCTCCCGCCATAACCTTGCTGCCGGACAAGAAGGTTCGCGATACGCTCGGCTTGATGACCCTGCCCGAGGACGCGCCGCGGACGCTGGACCTGGCGCAGGAAGTCTGCGCCAGGAACAATGGTCAGACGGCGCTGGCCGGCGGCATCGCCTCGGTTGGCGATCACTACCTCCTGACGCTGACGGCCACGGACTGTGTCGAGGGCCAAATTCTGGCGGCGGAAAAGGCGGAGGTCGCCACCAAGGACGCCCTTTTGCCGGCGCTCGACGCCATGGTCGCTCGCGTTCGTCGGCGTCTGGGCGAATCCCGCGCCTCGATCGCCAGGCTGGGCGCCCCCATGCTTGCCCGCCGGACAGTGTCGCTGGAAGCGCTGCAGGCCTATTCGCAGGGCCACGACCTTTTTGACCATGGCAAGCGCATAGAGGCCATTCCGTTTTTCAAGCGCGCTATCGAACTCGACCCCAATTTTGCCGATGCCTATTCCGAACTGGCAAGAATTTACTCAAACATCCACGAGCGCGGCCTGTCGGTGCAATACGCGACTCAGTCCTACAATCTGAAAGATCACGCCTCAAAACTGGAACAACTGCAGATATCGTTTACCTACGCCTCATACGTGTCAAAAGACGCTTTGGAAAAAATCCGAATACTTCAGGAGCTGACGGAGCTTTATCCAAACGACGAAACTGCTTGGTCTAACCTCTCCGACAGTGAAAATTGGGTCAGCCAATACGCAGCGGCCGTGGAGGCCGGCAAGCGAGCGGTGGCGCTCCCGCCGGCTGCGGAGGCCTCCTACGCCGTACTGAGCAGGGCCTATATGCACTTGGGGCGGTTCAAAGAAGCGATCGCCACCTGCACCGCGGCGGTCGCCAAACACCTGGACGGCGACGACATCCACAATCAGCTGCTGGCCATGGCCTATTTCCGACAGGACCAGGCAGGGGCTGCTCGTGAGATCGCCTGGGCCAAGGGCAAGCCCGGCGAATCCACCTTGATAATCACCGAGGGCCTCGAGGCTTTTCGGACTGGACAGGTCCGTCAGGCGCTGGCGACATTCGCGCAGATGGAGGTCTTGGGCGCCGCCAACGGCCTGCCGGATTTCACCGCCGCGCCCAACGCCCGACTCTTGAATGACCTGGGTCTGCCTGATCGCGCCCGCCAGCTTCTCGCCAAGGTTCCGGCTGGATTTGACTCCGCCGACTATCGGTTCGCCCTTGCCGAACTGGGCGATCCGAAACAGGCGCAAGCCCTTCTGAAAGCCGACTTGGCCCAGTCGCCCTCGGACACCTTGCTGAACGACGTCTCGGCGCCCGAGGTCAACGCGGCGCTGGCGCTTCGGCGAAATGACCCCCGCGCCGCCATCAGGGCGCTTGAACCGGCCGCCCCGTACGAGCTGAGAACCTATGACATCCCCTATCTGCGAGGCTTGGCCGATCTGGCGGCGTCTGACGGCGCTCAGGCCGCCATCGACTTCCACAAGATACTGGACAATCCGGGTATTGAGCCGGCCTCACCCCTCTATTCCCTCGCCCACCTGGGCCTGGCTCGCGCGCTAAGGCTACAACATGATCGGCCGGGCAGCCGCGCCGCCTACGACGCCTTCTTTGCGGATTGGAAAAGCGCCGATCCAGACCTGCCGCTCGTGCATGCGGCAAGGGCCGAATACGCCAGCCTTTGAACGTCGCGGCACGGGAGCGCCGGCTCGGCCTTACGGGGCGCCCACGGTGATCGATGCCGTCAGGCCGATCCATTCGCCAAGGTCGGTCTGCAGCTGACCCGCCGCGCGGGTGGCGTAGTGGATGGCGTCCTGACCCAGCAGGAGGTGCATGGGGGGATGCTCTATTTCGGCGATCTTCAGTATGGCCGCGGCGGCCTTGGCCGGGTCGCCGGATTCCTGGCCGGCGCCGCCCTGCAACACCCGGCGTGCGACGCCAGACGAGCCGTCGTACTCGGCCATGGTGCGTTCGGTGAGGATCAGGGACCGGCCGGCATAGTCGGTCCTCAGACCGCCGGGGGCGATGTTGGTGACCTTGACCCCCAGCGGGGCGACTTCCTGAGCCAGGGCCTGGGTCAGCCCCTCCAGGGCGAACTTGCTGGCGCAGTAGACGCCGGTGCCGCCCCAGGCCGCCAGGCCGCTGACGGAGGTGACCGTCAGGATGCGGCCGGCGCGGCGAGCACGCATGGACGGCAGCACGGCCTGGATCACCGCCATGGTTCCGAACAGATTGACGTCGAACTGGGCCTTGGCCTCCGCCAGGCTCGCCTCTTCCACCGCGCCGATCAGGCCATAGCCGGCGTTGTTGACCAGGATGTCGATCCGGCCCAGCCGGCGTTCCGCCTCGGCCACGGCCGCGTGGATGGCGGCCTCATCGGCAAGGTCCATGATCAGGCCGATGGCGCGGCCAGGCGACAGGGCGTCAAAGGCCTCGCGGTCGGCGTCCTTGCGAACGGTTCCGGCGACGGTATCGCCCGCGGCCAGGGCGGCCTTGGCGACCTCCAGGCCCAGGCCGGAGCTGACGCCGGTAATCAGCCAGGCGCGGGATGTCATTCAGTAAGGCCGGTCGCCCTTGGCCCAGAGCCGGTGCATCTCGCGGACGTATTTCTTGTCGTCGTAGAGGGTGCCGGTGTGCAGGGTGCAGCGGTTGTCCCACACCAGCACGTCGCCGACCCGCCACTTGTGCTGATAGACGAAACGGGGCTGGGTCATGAACTCGACCAGCTCATCGATGAGGTCGAGACCCGCCGGGTTCTCCACCCCGACGATCTCCTTGACCGTGCCGGTGGACACCCACAGCGCCTTGCGGCCATCGGTGGGATGACGGCGGATCAGCGGGTGCAGCACGTCGGGGTTTTCGGCGAGCAGGACGGGATCCGGCTCTTCCTGGCGGTTGAATTCCCGGGTCTTCATGAAGTGGGCCCAGCTGTGATGCAGCTGTTTGCCGTCAAGCTCGGCCTGCCGCTCAGGCGATAGCGCGTTCCAGGCCGCGCAGCCGTCGGCCAGCAGGGTGTCGGAGCCCTCCGGGGGAACCTCCACCGCATAGAGCATGGTGCACATCACCGGCTCGGCCTTGTAGCTGTAGTCGGTATGCCAGCCGATGCCGTCATTGTGGGCGCCGATGGGCTTGCCGTCGACGATCCGGTTGGACAGCACATAGACCTTCGGATGCCCAGGCAGGGTGTTTTCCACCAGGGTGTGGTCCTCGGGCTCGCCGAACCGGGAGACGAACCGCTCCAGGGCGTCCGGCGTCATGGTCTGGCCGCGCACCAGGACCGCGCCATGGCGGTTGAAGGCGGCGACCACGGCGTCGAGGGTCGCGTCGTCGGCGCTGGCCAGGTCGACGTCGAGGATCTCGGCGCCGAAACCGGGGCGCAACTCGCGGGTCTTGGGCAGGACGGCAGTGTTCATAAGTTGGACTCGGATTTTGGAACCGTCATAACTGTAGCCGTCGCTCGACCGGACGTCTTGCCCCAGCGCGCACGCGATTATTGATCGGCTGGCCCGCACTGTTCACGACTTAATCGCCCGGTCCGGTCCGGCGCCCAATTCCCGCGCCTCGGCGGTCCAATTCCCGATCCCATCCAACTCCTCGTGCGCGCTGGTGCAAGACCGAGCACGGTGACGGGCATTAGCGTTAGGTGCAGTTCCGGCGCCGAACGAGGTCCGCCATGTCACCACCCCTACTCAACGACGCCTTCTTCAACAGCCTGTCGTCGTCGGTGGTCGGCCTGGATCGGGCCGAGACCCTGCCGCCCGCCTGCTATACCGACGCCGACTTCTACGCCTTCGAGACCGAGGCGCTGTTCAATCACGAATGGCTGTGCGTCGGGCGCGAGGACTGGGCCAAGGAACCCGGCGACTATTTCACCACCCAGATCGTCGGCGAGCCGATCGTGGTCACCCGCACCCGCGCCGGCGAGCTTATGGCCATGTCGTCGGTCTGCCAGCACCGGGCCATGCTGGTGGCGGAAGGCCGCGGCAATACCCGGGGCTTCGTCTGCCCCTATCACCATTGGGTCTATGGCCTTGATGGCGCCCTGATCAATGCGCCGGCGATGGAGCGGACCTGCGACTTCGACAAGAACAAGATCCGCCTGCCGAGCTTCAAGGTCGAGGTCTGGCTGGGCTTCATCTTCATCAATTTCGACGAACAGGCGCCGCCGCTGGCCCCGCGCCTGACCAAGGTCGCCGAGGCCCTCGCGCCCTACGACCTGGCCAAGGCCGAAGGCCTGCCGCCCATGACCGGGTCCTTCGCCTGGAACTGGAAGGTGATGTTCGAGAACAACAACGACGGCTATCACGCCAGCAAGCTGCACCGGGGACCGCTGCACGACTTCGTGCCCAGCGAGTTGGCCACCTTCCCGGACGCCGAGCCCACCGACGCCGGCTTCCTGCGCTTCAACGGCACCACCCATGCCGACGCCAGTTTCAACTTTACCCAGAAGGCGGTGCTGCCGCTCTTTCCGGGTCTGGGCGAGATCGACCGCAACCGCATGACCTTCGCCAATGTGCCGCCGACCCTGTCTTTGGTGCTGACCAATGATCTGGTCATCTACCTGATCCTGCGCGCCACCGGGCCGGAGTCGCTGGAGCAGGACACCGGGGTGCTGGTGGCGCCGGGGGCGATGGAGCAGCCGGGCTTCGAAGGTCGGCTGGACATGATCATGGGCGCGTCCGGCCAGATCATCGCCCAGGACATGCATGTGGACGGCCTGGTGCAGCAGGGCCTGCGCTCCCGCTTCGCCACCCGCGGCCGCTACTCCTGGCAGGAAGGCGCCCAGGGGCAATTCAATCACTGGCTGACGCCGCGCTACCAGCAGACCTGGAAACGCTGGCGCGAGACAGCCGCTAAAACAGGAGCAGACCATGCCGTTCATCTGTGAGAGCGGCCAGGCCCGGCCGGACATCGTCCCCGGCGCGCTGCACAATCTGGTCGCGACGCCCGAGACCATCCATTGGGGCTATTTCGATGCGGCCCTGGCGCCGGTGCTGACGGTCAAGAGCGGCGACCTGATCCAGTCCGAAGCCATCACCCATCACGCCGGCGACGCGCCGGAGCTGATGATGGATGCCGGCGTCACCGCCATCTTCGAAAAGGTGCCGGCCACCGACCGTAATCCCGGCGTCCACATCATGACCGGACCGATCCATGTGGAGGGCGCCAAGCCGGGCGACATCCTGGAGGTCCGCTATCTGAACATGACGCCGCGCTGCGCCTACGGCTCCAATCTCGCGGCCAATTGGGGCTATCTCTACAAGGAGTTCGGCGAGAAGGAGCGGGTGACCATCTACCGGCTCGACGCCAACGCCAACCATGCCGAGGCGCTCTATGCCTACGACTTCCCCGGCAAGTATCTGACGCCCGGGACGGTGACCCACTGCCCGGTCTGCGACCGCCAGCCGGCGCTGAAAGGCGTGCGGGTGCCGGCCAGGCCGCACCTGGGCACCGCCGGCGTGGCCCCGGATGTGTCCGGCCGCGTCTCGACCATTCCTCCCGGCCTGCACGGCGGCAATATCGACAATTGGCGGATCGGCGCCGGCGCGACCATGTACTACCCGGTGCAGGTGGACGGCGGCCTCTTCTCCATCGGCGATCCGCACGTCAGCCAGGGCGACGGCGAGCTTAGCGGCACCGCCATCGAGGCATCGTTGAATGTGCTGTTCCAGATCGTGCTGCGGAAGGATTTCACCATCCCCAGCCCGCTGCTGGAGACGCCGAAATACTGGATCGTCCACGGCTTCAACGAAGACCTCAACGTCGCCATGCGC
>Ga0302314_10018186_pt1 | contig 11735 bp, 11 predicted proteins | sample III_Palsa_N2_3_FD_200533 | JGI IMG/M metagenome (GOLD analysis project Ga0302314, IMG submission 200533) | Peat permafrost microbial communities from Stordalen Mire near Abisko, Sweden - III_Palsa_N2_3 | ecosystem: Environmental > Terrestrial > Soil > Palsa > Peat permafrost | place: Sweden...
TCATCGCGGGCGTGCGCTTCCGTCCGGCGGCGGGCGGCCAGGTGCTCGGACTGCCGCTATCCGAACTCCGTGACCAGCGCGTTCCCCTGGCCGACGTGCTTCCCGCCGCGGCCCGCCCGCTCGCCGCGGCGCTCACCTCGGCGCTCACCCCGGCCGAGGCCGCCGAGCGGCTGCTCGACGTGACGGGCCGCCTGCTGGCCGGCGCCGTGCCGGACCCGGCCGTGACCGACGCCGCGACCCGGCTCCGCGACCCGTCCGTGCACGCCGAGGACATCGCCGCGCGGGCGGGTCTCAGCGAGCGCCAGTTCCGCCGCCGCTGCCACGCCGCCGCCGGCTACGGCCCGAAGACGCTGCAGCGGATCCTGCGCTTCCAGCGGTTCGTCCGGCTGATCGACGCCGCGGCGGAAACCCCCGACCTGGCCGCCGCCGCCGCGCGGGCGGGCTACGCCGATCAGCCGCACCTCACCCGCGAATGCCAGGCTCTTTCCGGCTGTTCGCCGGCGACGCTGCACCGGCTCCGCCGCGCCCCGGCCGCGTAGCGCGGAACCCCGGCGGCGCCGCTCATTGCCGGCCGTGCGGCTTAGCGCCGACAGCGTGGCTTAGCGCCGACAGCGTGGCTTAGCGCCGACAGCGCGGCTCAGCGCCGACAGCGCGGCTCAGCGCCGACAGCGCGGCTTAGCGCGGGCGGTGTGGCTCGGCACCCCGGCAGTACGGCGCTGGCGTTCGCCGGCTTCACTCGGGCGGTTCGGCGATCATGGCCGTGCCGATCTCGCGGAAGCCGAGCCGGGCGTAGATGCGCGCCACGGCCGCGTCGGACGCCGACAGGAAGACAGCCGACGCGCCGCGGGCCTGGGCATCCGCGGCGAGCACGTAGGTGACCGCCGCCCCCAGGCCGCGCCGGCGGCTGGCGGGCAGCACCCCGACCCCGGTGATCTCCGCGACGCCGTCGGCCAGCTGGTAGCTGCCCGCGCCAAGCGGCCCGTTCGGGCCCCGGGCCGCGGCGAGCACCGACTGCCCGCCCCGCAGGCGCTCGCGCAGCATCTCGACCGTCGCCGCGTCGGAGTTCGCGGCGAACTTGTCCCGCTCGGTGACGGTGGCCTCGCCGATCTCCGTCCCCGGGTGCCCGAACGCGACGGCCGGCACCGCCCACGCCTGGACCAGCTCGGGGTCGTCGGCGGCGAGTACGCCGGCCCGGACGCGCGGCGGCAGGGCCGGGGGCGCGGCCAGCTGGCCGAGGACGAGCAGCGGGTGCGCGTGGACCCGCAGCCCCGCCTCCGCCGCCGGGACGGCCATGTCCGGCGCGGCCTGCTGGATCCACTCGAACGACTCGGGGATCAGCAGTTCCCGCTGCCTGGCCCGTACCGCCCGGACGTCACCGACCGACACCGGGGTCCGCGGACCAGTGCGCGGCCGCGCGTAGTACGGGAAGCCAGCCCCGACCGGCACGAAAAGAAGGAGCGATCCGACCGCCTCGGCCCGGGCGCGCTGTCTCGGCACGGCGTCGCAGAATGCGTCGATCCGCCCGATGATTTCCTTATCGTTCACAACGCCTCATACCCTAAGTCGGCGAACGCGGCCCGGCCAAGCGGTTTGCCGCCCCGCCGTATGGCCGGCCGCAGTGCCCGAAGTCACGGGGCCCTCAGCCACGAGGCCCGAAGTCACGAGGCCCTCAGCCACGGAGTCACCAGTCACCAGTCACGGGCCCGGCCAGCCTGGCCGTCTGCTAGTCGGCCAGCTGCAGCGGGCCCGAGCTCACCGCTGGCGGCGCCGCGGCACCGCCAGCGGCCTGCTCGTACAGCTGAGCCTCGGCCGCCGTCAGGCCGAGCATGGCCGCGGCGTCGTGGAAGGCATAGCCCTCGCGGGCCAGCGCGCCGAGCGCGTCCCTGGTCGCCAGCTGCGCGATCTCGACCGCCACCCGCGCGGCGTGCCGCTTCTGCAGCGCGTCCGCAACGGGGGCGGGCGCGTCGGGAATGACGTCAATCCTGATCGTCTCCGGCGCGACGGCGAGGGTCCGGGCGATGAGCTGCCGGGTCACGATCTCGGCCTGGTCCAGTTCGCGGACCTGCGCGGTCAGTCCCTCGAGCTGGGGTACGCGGATCGTCCACCAGCGGCCGGCCCGTTCGCACAGGGCGGTGAAGGTCGTCGTCTCCATGGATGCCGTACCCCTAGTCGCCGAGTAGAACCGCCACCGGGTTTGGTCCCGTGCGCAGTCTGTCCCCAAATGTACCGGCGAGTAGCCTACGTCGTCGGCGGACCCGGAAGGAAGTGCGTAAAAACGCACATTCCCCATCCGTTCCCGACAGCCAGCAGTGACGCCAGTGACTGAAAAGCGGCGATGCCGACAGCGGCGGTGTCAGTGATTCAAGGCGCCGCTGGGGCCAACGGGGCCAACGGGGGCGGCGAGGCCGACGCGAGCTGTGAGCCGTCCGGTAGCGGCTACCAGCGCCCAGCAGCATCATGATCACGGATATTTTTTCGTTGACGGAGACTTTTGCCCCCTGGAGGGGGAATAATCATCCGTGATCATGACATAACCAGCGATAATGCCAGAAAACCGCGATGAAATGAGCAGGCCCCCCGCTAGCGGGGGGCTGCTCATTCGCTGGCCTCGTGGCTAGGGACTGGTGACTAGCGGACAAGATGCCGGTTCGGCGCGATGGCCTCCGCGGCGAATTCCGGCAGCTCGGTCACGGTGAGCCCGGCCCGGGAGAGCAGTTCGTACCCCTGGGCGTCAGCGACGAAAAGCGCGGGCTCCCGCCAGGCGATCACGACCCGCCGCAGGCCGGCCGCGATGATCAGCTCCGTGCAGGTCCGCGGCCGGGACTTGCGCTGCGAGCAGGGCTCGAGCGTGCTGTAGATGGTGCCGCCCGCCAGCCGGGGGTCGCCGGGAGACAGCTTGCCCAGCGCAGACTCCTCGGCATGCACCAAGGGGTCGCCCCCCTCCCGGGAGAACCCGCGGGACAGCTCCGCGCCCGCCGCGTCCACCACGACCGCGCCGACGGAGAACGCGGTGTCCGACGGCGGGCAGCGCTCCGCCTGGGAGACCGCCAGCCGCATCCACCGCGCATCGTCCGCATCACTCACCCCATCAGGATAACAGCAAGAAACACCTAGACTGCTACGCTCGCGCACGCAGAACAGGACCGGAACCCAAGGTGCTTGCCCTAGGTTCCGGCCCTGCTCAGCGGTGATAAGACCGGTCAGACGTCGAAGTACAGCTCGAACTCGTGCGGGGTCGGGCGCAGCCGCACCGCGTCGATCTCCTTCTCGCGCTTGTAGGCGATCCAGGTCTCGATGAGGTCCTCGGTGAAGACGCCGCCCTCGCTGAGGAAGGCGTGGTCGTCCTCGAGGTGGTTGAGCACGGCCTCGAGCGAGCCCGGCACCGTCGGGATGGCGGCGGCCTCGTCCGGCGGCAGCTCGTACAGGTCCTTGTCGACCGGCTCCGGCGGCTCGGTCTTGTTCTTGATGCCGTCGATGCCCGCCATCAGCATCGCCGAGAAGGCGAGGTACGGGTTGGCGGACGGGTCGGGCACGCGGAACTCGATCCGCTTGGCCTTCGGGTTGGTGCCGGTGATCGGGATGCGGCAGCAGGCCGACCGGTTCCGGTTCGAGTAGACCAGGTTGACCGGCGCCTCGAAGCCCGGCACCAGGCGGTGGTAGGAGTTGACCGTCGGGTTGGTGAACGCGAGCAGCGACGGCGCGTGCTTGAGCAGGCCGCCGACGTACCAGCGGCCGATGTCGGACAGGCCGCCGTAGCCCATCTCGTCGTAGAAGAGCGGCGAGCCTTCCTTCCACAGCGACTGGTGGACGTGCATGCCCGAGCCGTTGTCGCCGAACAGCGGCTTCGGCATGAACGTCACGGTCTTGCCGGCCGCGCGGGCCACGGACTTGACCACGTACTTGTAGAGCAGCAGCTTGTCGGCCTGCTCGAGCAGCTTGCCGAAGCGGATGTCGATCTCGGCCTGGCCGGCGGTGCCCACCTCGTGGTGCTGCATCTCGGTCACGATGCCGACCTCGATGAGCTTCTTGACCATCTCCGACCGCAGGTCGGTGTAGTGGTCCATCGGCGGGACCGGGAAGTAACCGCCCTTGTACGGGGGCTTGGCGCCGAGGTTGCCGCCGACCTCCTCGCGGCCGGTGTTCCACGCGCCCTCGATCGAGTCGATGTGGTAGTAGCCCTCGTTGGTGCCGGTGGAGAACCGCACGGAGTCGAAGATGTAGAACTCCGCCTCCGGGCCCATGAACGCCGTGTCGGCGATGCCGGTGCCCTTGAGGTACGCCTCGGCCTTGGCGGCCACGTTGCGCGGGTCGCGGGAGTAGGCCGCGCCGGTCAGCGGGTCGAAGACCGAGAAGGTCAGGTTGAGCGTCTTGTGCTGCCGGAACGGGTCGAGCACGGCGGTCGTCGGGTCCGGGATGAGCAGCATGTCGGACTCGTGGATGGCCTGGAAGCCGCGGATCGACGAGCCGTCGAACATCCGGCCTTCGGTAAATACGTCCGCGTCGAACGTCTCTACCGGGACGGTGAAGTGCTGCACGGTGCCAGGCAGGTCCGTAAACCTGACATCAACGAACTCCACCTTTTCCTCAGCAATAAAGCTAAGGACTTCTTCAGCAGTGCTGAACGTCATCAACCCTCCCTGAACAGGGCGCGCATAGGTAACTAAATCTCGATTTTGTCGTCGGGACGCGATTGGGACGGTAGTAGTCCGCAATTTCTTCGCGGTATCCCCGGTGTTTCGCCAGTGTTACGCGTACTCTGCGGCACCTGCCGTGCACCCGCCCGAACAGCCGTGATCCGCGCGCCGCCGAGGAGCGGCCGTACGGGGGTGATACGCAAGCGGATACCTTAGTTGTGTGCCTCAAGGACAACGGAACCCGCGTACCAGGACTGCGACCAAAGTAGCCGCGCGTTCTGGTGCCGCTGGTTCCCCCAACAACACAGTGGCTGATGATACGCCTGATTACCCGGGCAAGCGCTTCGGCTTGCCCATGGACGGCCCCGGATCGTCGGCGCCGATGGGCAGGCGGCTGGTCGCGCTGCTCGTCGACTGGGTGCTCTGTTACGTCATCGCCGCGAGCATCGTCGGGCACGACATCTTCACGGTCACCGACTCGCGCTACGAGGCGGCCCAGACAGCCGCCCTGCTGCTGTTCGTCTTCGAGGTCTACCTGCTCACCGCGATCAGCGGACTCACCGTCGGCAAGCGGCTGCTCGGCCTGCGCACGGTCCGCACCGACGGCAGCCGCCCCGGCTTCAAGTGGGCCGCGCTGCGCACCCTGCTGCTGCTCTGCGTCATTCCCGCGTGCCTGTCCGACCGCGACCTGCGCGGCCTGCACGACCGCGCCGCCGACACGATCGTCGTCCGCCTCTAGGAGCACTCGCCGGGCGCGGCCGGGCGTCCCTAGCGCGGCCGGGGCATCCGCGGCGCGCGGGCGCCCTTGGGCAGCGGCCCCTTCGGCATCTGCATGGTCGGCTGCAGCGCCCGCAGCCGGTAGTTGAGGTCGGAGACCGCAGGGGGCTTCAGCGCCCGCGGCAGCGTGCTGATCTTCCGCTGCAGCTTGTTCACCGGGACCTGGCCCTCGCCGGTGCCGACCAGGAACTCGTGCACCGGCACGCCGTGCGCCACCCGCTCGGTCTTCCTGTGCTCCGCGGTGAGCAGCTGCTGCACCCGCGACGGCACGCCCTCGCCCACCAGCACCACCCCGGCCCGGCCGACGGCCCGGTGCACCACGTCCATGGTCCTGTTGCCGGCCACGGCCGGCGTGACCGACCAGTCGCCCGGCATCGACTGCATGACCGCGGCGGCCGCCCCGAACTGCCCGTCGATCGCGGCGTACTGCGCCTGCTGGGCGAACCGCCCGAACAGGACCATCGCCGCAACCGCGCCGAGCAGCACGCCGAGCGGGATCAGGATCGCGAGGAGCCCGGTCAGCAGCCCGACCACCACGCAGATGACGATGATGCCGACCGCCGACCCGATGACGATCGGCAGGGCCCGCTTGTTCTGCTGGTTGACCAGCTTCGCGACCATCCGGATCTGCTTCAGCCGTCCGGCGTTCTGGAGCTCATCAGCGCTGTATTGGTCAACCACCGGCTCAGCCTTTCCACTTAACGCACAACGCGTGCCAACATCAGGCAGCATACGGTTTCCAGCCCCCGGGGCTGTAACCGGCGGACGATCAACGACCAAACCGTTGCCCCAGAACGGATGCGGCGGTCCGGGCCGGCATCATGGCCCTCTCGGGCCGGGCCGGCGGCGCCGTCAGCCGGCCGGCAGCGCGGCCGCGCGCCGCTCGATCGCCTGGGCGTACAGCTGGCCCGCCCGGTACGAGGACCGGACCAGCGGCCCGGACATCACGCCGGCGAACCCCATGGCCAGCGCCTCCTCGCGCAGCCCGACGAACTCGTCCGGGTGCACCCAGCGGTCCACCGGGTGATGCCGCGTCGACGGCCGCAGGTACTGGGTGATCGTCAGCAGGTCGACGCCGGCCGCCCGCAGGTCGGCCATGGCCGGCGCGATCTCCTCGCGCGTCTCGCCCATGCCGAGGATCAGGTTGGACTTGGTGACCAGGCCGGCGTCGCGGGCCTGGCGGAGGACGTCGAGCGAGCGCTCGTAGCGGAAGCCCGGGCGGATGCGGCGGAAGATCCGCGGCACCGTCTCCAGGTTGTGCGCGAACACCTCCGGCCGCGCGGCGAAGACCAGCGCGAGCTGCCCGGGGTCGGCGTTGAAGTCCGGCACCAGCAGCTCCACTCCGCAGCCGGGCACAGCCTGGTGGATCTCGACGGCGGTCTGCGCGTACAGCCACGACCCGCCGTCGGCGAGGTCGTCCCGGGCCACCCCGGTGACGGTCGCGTAGCGCAGCCCCATGGCCGCGACCGACTCGGCCACGCGGCGCGGCTCGTCGCGGTCAAGCGGCAGCGGCTTGCCGGTGTCGATCTGGCAGAAGTCGCAGCGCCTGGTGCACTGGTCGCCGCCGATCAGGAAGGTCGCCTCGCGGTCTTCCCAGCATTCGAAGATGTTCGGGCAGCCGGCCTCCTGGCAGACCGTGTGCAGGCCCTCGGATTTAACGAGTTGCTGCAGCGCGGTGTACTGCGGCCCAGTACGCACCCGGGTCTTGATCCACGGCGGCTTCCGCTCGATCGGCGTCTCGGCGTTGCGCGCCTCGAGCCGCAGCATGCGCCGTCCTTCTGGGCCCAGCTCCGGAGTACTCACCACATCTCCAGCGTACGTCCACCCGTCCGCATTCCCGCACCTCCCAATGCTGATAACAGCAAGAAGAGGGCCGACGCCTCAGGCGGCCGACGCGAGCAGCGGCGTCACCGTGTGAATGCGCCGCCAGGTCCGGTACCCGAGAGCCGCCGCCAGGTGCCGTTCCAGCAGCGGTGTCACGTCCGAGACGGAGACGTCGATGCCGGTCTCGGCCGTGAGCGATGTCACGCCCGCGTCCTTGATGCCGCACGGCACGATCCGGTCGAACCAGGAGAGGTCGCAGTCGCAGTTGAGCGCGAGCCCGTGCATGGTCACCCCGCGGGCGACCCGGGCGCCGATCGCCCCCACCTTCCGCTCCGGCAGCCCGCGGGACGCCGGGAGCCACGCACCCGACCGCCCCTCGACCCGGACGGCGAACAGCCCGAACTCGGCGCAGACCCGGATCATCGACTCCTCCAGGGCCCGCACGTAGGCGACGACGTCCAGCGGTTCGCGCAGCTTGATGATCGGGTAGGCGGTCAGCTGCCCGGGGCCGTGCCAGGTGATCTTGCCGCCCCGGTCCACGTCGATCACCGGCGCGCCCGGGTCCCCGAAGGGCCGGTCGGACACCGCCGTCCGCTTGCCCGCGGTATAGACGGCCCGGTGCTCCAGCAGGAGGCAGCTGTCCGGAACTTCGCCGTTGACCCGCCGCTCGTGCACCGTTCGCTGCATGTCCCAGCCCTGGACGTAGTCCACGGCGTCGGTTCCGAAGCCTGCATGCGCGTACACGAGTTCAGCATCCACATCATCGAGAGTACGACGCGTGTGAGACCACGGCGTCTGCTGGGAACAACCAAATCGTGATCAATGAGGCAGACCTGCGGGACATGAGCCCGGCCGACCGGCGTGAGCTGGCCCGCACGCTGGCGGCGATCGACTACCCGCACCCGCTGCTGGGGATATACCTGGCGCGCGGCCGCCGGCTGGGCGCCCTCGTCTCGATCGTCTGCTGTACCGTGCTGGTCGGCTGGATCATCGTGCTCACCCTCACCCTGCACCGCAGCTTCCACGCGCAGCACTGGAAGGGCGCCTGGGTCGGTTTCGACCTCATCGAGCTGCTCGCGTTCGCCGCGACCGGCTGGGCGTTCTGGCGCGGCCGCCAGATCGTCATCGCTTGCCTGCTCGTCACCGGCACGCTGATGTGCTGCGATGCCTGGTTCGACGTGATCCTCGACCTCGGCACGCGCGACGTGTGGGGCAGCGTCGCCTCGGCCGCGTTCGTCGAGCTGCCGCTGGCGTTCCTCATGTTCAACGCGGCCCGCCGCCTGATCAGGCTGTCCGCCCTCGTCGCGGTGGGCGAGACGGCCGAGGCGGGCAATCCGAACGACCTCGCCCAGCTGCCGGAGGAAGACTGTCCGCCGCTGTGGAAGATCCCGCTGTTCGGCCTGCGCCCGGCCGCCCTGGAGCAGGCTCACGCTGTTCCCCGGGAGGCTCACACTGGCCCCCGGGAGGCTCAGGCCGGCCCCCGGGAGGCCCACGCTGGCGCTCAGGAGGCTCCCGCGGCCGTCCCGGACCAGGCTCGCGCTGCGCCGCAGGACCAGGCTTGCGCGTAGCCGGGACCCCGGCTGGCCGAACCGCCGGGTGAAGATCACACTCGCCCACTCCTGGACCGGCGGCCAGCCGCGGACATAACCTCTTCGCCATGGCTACCGATTTCACCGAGGAGACCGCGGCCGACGCCGTCATCGAGTCCTTCGGTCCGCAGACCGATCCGCGGCTGCGCGAGATCCTGGTCTCGCTGGTACGGCACCTGCATGCGTTTGCCCGCGACGTCGAGCTGACGATCCCCGAGTGGGAGAAGGCGATCGACTTCCTGACCCGCACCGGGCACAAGTCCGACGACGAGCGGCAGGAGTTCATCCTGCTGTCGGACGTCCTCGGGCTTTCGATGCTGACCGAGACGATCTCCAACCGGAAGTTCGGCGTGGCGACGGAGTCGACCGTGCTGGGCCCGTTCCACGTGGTGGAGTCGCCCGTCCGCGCGCTCGGCGACAACATCGACCTGGTGGGCACCGGTACGCCGTGCGTCGTCACCGGCCGGGTCGTCGCGACCGGCGGCACGCCGCTGCCCGGCGCCACCCTCGACGTGTGGCAGGCCAACGAGCAGGGCTTCTACGACGTGCAGCAGCCCGACGTGCAGCCGCGCACCAACGGCCGCGGCCTGTTCACCGCGGACGAGAACGGCGCGTTCTGGTTCCGCACGATCGTGCCGAGCTACTACCCGATCCCGACCGACGGCCCGGTCGGCGAACTGCTGATCGCGACCGGCCGGCACGCGTTCCGCCCGGCCCACATCCACTTCATCGTCCAGGCCCCGGGATACCGCCCGCTGACCACGCACATCTTCGTGGACGGCAGCGAGTACATCGAGTCCGACACGGTCTTCGCGGTGAAGAAGTCCCTGGTCGTCGACTTCGAGGAGGTCGACGACCCCGCGCTGGCGGAGAAGTGGCAGGTCGACAAGGTCCCGTTCCGGCACGCCGACTTCGACATCGTCATGCAGCCCGGCTCGTAGGTTCGGTCACGGGTAACGAGACACGGGGTAACGAGACACGGGGTAACGAGACACGGGGCAACGAGGCCCCCGGTCGTCAAGAGGGCTTGGTCAGCGGGGGAGTTCGGCCTCCAGGGCGGCCGTGATGTCGGGGTACTCGAAGGCGAAGCCGGCTTCCTGCAGCCGGGCGGGCAGCACGCGGGCGCTGTTCAGCAGTTCGGTCGACATCTCGCCCAGGGCCAGCTTGAGCAGCGCGGCGGGGACGCGCAGCCACGGGAAGTTGGGGCGCTTGTAGGCGGCCAGCAGAGCGGCGGTGAGCTCGCTGTCGGTCACCGGGTTCGGGGCCGTGAGGTTGTAGGGGCCGGACTGCTTGTCCGCGCTCGCGCCGTCGAGCAGGAAGCGGATGGCGCGGACCTCGTCGGTGAGGGAGATCCAGCTCATCACCTGCCGACCGTTGCCGAAGCGGGGGAGCACGCCCAGGCGGGCGAACGGCGCCAGCCGGGCCAGGACGCCGCCGCCTTGCCCGAGGACGAGGCCGGTGCGCAGCTGCGCGACGCGGATGCCGGCCGCGCGGGCCGGGTCGGCGGCGGCCTCCCAGTCGTGCACGACGCGGGACAGGAAGGCCTTGCCCGCCGGGGCGTCCTCGGTGACCTCGCCTCCGCCGGTGTCGCCGTACCAGCCGATGGCCGAGGCGACGATGAAGGCCTTCGGCTTCGGTTCGGTCGCGGCCAGCGCGGACGCCAGGGCCTGGGTGGCGACCACCCGGCTGGCCCGGATCTCCGCCTTGTAGCCGGCCGTCCAGCGGTGGTCGGCGACCCCGGCCCCGGCCAGGTGCACGACGACGTCGACGCCGGACAACGGCGGATTCCCAGCGTCGGCGGCGCGCGGATCCCAGCGCACCTCGCTGGCCGTGTTGATTCCGGCCGCCGTGTTTCCCTGCGCCGTGTTTCCGGGCGCCGTGTTTCCGGGAGCAGGCTCGCCGCCGGCCGGCGGCCGCCTGACGAGGCGGACGACCTGATGGCCGTCCGCCCGCAGGCTCGCCGTCAGCGCGGCTCCGATCAGTCCGGACGAGCCGGTGACCGCTATCTTCATGCCCATGTGTTCGCTGGCACTGTGTTCGCTGGCACTGTGTTCGCTGGCACTGTGTTCGCTGGCACCGCGGTTAGAGGCCGAGGTCGGCCTCGAACGCCCCTTCCTCGAGCCGGTTCTTCACCGTGACGAGGAACCGGGCGGCGTCGGCCCCGTCCACGAGCCGGTGGTCGTAGGTCAGCGCCAGGTAAACCATGGAGCGGACCGCGATGACCTCGCCCAGCGCCGGGTCCTCGACGACGACGGCGCGCTTGACCACGCTGCCGACGCCCAGGATGCCGACCTGCGGCTGGTTGATGATCGGCGTGTCGAACAGCGCGCCGCGGCTGCCCGTGTTGGTCAGCGTGAACGTGCCGCCGGCCAGCTCGTCCGGGCTGACCTGACCGGACCTGGTCCGGGCGGCGAGGTCGGCGATCTTGCGGGCGAGGCCGCCGATGTTCAGGTCCCCGGCGTTGTGGATGTTCGGGACCATCAGGCCGCGCTCGGTGTCCACCGCGATGCCGAGGTGCTCGACCGCGTGGTAGGTGACCTCCTGCGTCTCGCTGTTGATGACCGCGTTGAGCGCCGGGTGGATCTTGAGCGCCTCGACGGCCGCCTGCGCGAAGAACGGCAGGAAGGTCAGCTTGACGCCCTCGCGGGCCTCGAACGCGGCCTTGGCCCGCTCGCGCAGCCGCGCGATGTTCGTCACGTCCGTCTCGACCACGGTGGTGAGCTGCGCCGAGGTCTGCAGCGACTCGACCATCCGCTTGGCGATGACCTGCCGCGGCCGGGACAGCCGCTGCGTGGTGCCGCGCAGCGCCGACTCCGGCGACTTCGGGCGGGCGGGTGCCTGGGCGGGGTCGCCCTGGGCCGCCGCTGCCGCCGCCGGAGCGGCGACCGGAGCCGCGGCCGGGGCCGGGGCC
>Ga0302314_10018187_pt1 | contig 11735 bp, 11 predicted proteins | sample III_Palsa_N2_3_FD_200533 | JGI IMG/M metagenome (GOLD analysis project Ga0302314, IMG submission 200533) | Peat permafrost microbial communities from Stordalen Mire near Abisko, Sweden - III_Palsa_N2_3 | ecosystem: Environmental > Terrestrial > Soil > Palsa > Peat permafrost | place: Sweden...
GGCACCCTTATCGCCATGCTTGTTGCTTCCTCGGTGCGCCGAAGGGCGGCGGCGTGACGGACTACGGAGCGGACGTCGGGGGAAGCGGGTCGCCCTTCGTGCGGAAGGGAATCGTCCCGAATCTCTTCATGTGGGCATTTCTCATATACTTCGCGCTCCCGCTCTTCTGGCTGATAGTGGCGTCGACCAAGACGAACTCAAGCTTGTTCAGCTCGGCGGGCTTCTGGTTCGCCCACCCCTTCAACCTTGCCGAGAACATTCGGGGTGTATTCAGTTACGAGAACGGCGTGTTCGCGCACTGGCTGATTAACTCAGCCATCTATGCCATCGTGAGCGCGGGCGGTGCCGCGGTTCTCGCCACGCTCGCCGGCTACGGGTTCGCACGTTACGAGTTCAGTGCCAAGCGAGTGCTGTTCGGCACCGTGCTCTGCTCGATCATGGTGCCCGCAACCGCCCTCGCCGTTCCGACGTACCTTCTGTTCAGCAGAATCGGGTTCGTCGACAATCCGCTCTCGGTCATCATCCCGTCCCTGGTCAGTCCGTTCGGGATCTACCTGATGCGCATCTACGCCGAGCAGGCAGTGCCGCAGAGCCTTATCGACAGCGCGCGGATCGACGGAGCCGGCGAGCTGGTGATCTTCGTGCGGATCGCATCGCGGCTGCTGGCCCCGGCCTTTGTCACCGTGGTCCTGTTCACCTTGGTGGCGACGTGGAACAACTATTTCCTGCCGCTGGTGATGCTGAGCAACCCCAGGTATTACCCGCTGACAGTGGGCCTCGCGCAGGAGTATTCTCTGGCAAACGCGGGCGGTGGCGTCGCGCTGCTCTATACCGTGGTCATCGCCGGCGCGCTGATCTCGATCATCCCGCTGGTGGCCGCATTCCTGCTGCTCCAGCGCTTCTGGCAGTCGGGTCTCACAGCGGGAGCCGAGCGTTAGTGAACCAGCCCTGATCCTGCGTACCCGCGTCGAGCGCCCGGCCGTCTAGCCCCAGTGGCTGATCCGCTGGCCGCTCACCGGTCATGTGATCAGCCATGTCGGCGAGATGCTCGCCACGAGGGGCCGGCTGGGGCTGAACCCGTTCTGACCGGACAGGCAGAACTCGGCGGCACTGGGCGGGGGAGCGCCGCGCCGGCACCCTCATCGGCGCGCATTCGACGATCCCGCCGGGGTGCTCGACCCGGGTCCCCCCGCTGACGCCAGACTACCTGGCGGGTCCTGACCGGCGTCCAGGCTGGCGGAAAGACGCCCGGAAACGCCGACAGGGGGTTGTCGCCGCGGCCCGCCAGTGTGCTGGTGGCGGGAATAGTCCCGCGACAAGCACGGAGGAGGCTGACATGGCAGGATTCAGCGGCCTACGACATTCCACGCTGGCCGGATCGCCCGTCACCCTCCGCGGCGAGGCCGCATGGCGGCGGATCTGCGGCCGCCTGGCCCGCGTCGTCTTGGCCGGCGCCAGTATCCCGGCCGAGAAAACGATCGGAAATGCCGGGAATAGGGCGACTGTCCTGGGCGTCCTAGGAGCAGGTCGAGTCGATCGGAGCTGTGATCACGGTGCGGTCTGAATGGGAGCGAAGCGCCGGCCTGTCCTGCTGGCGCCAGAGGACCAAGTTCCTTCGGGTGATGGTGACGGCCTCGTCCTGATCTGGAGACGTGCGTGGGGTCCATCGACGGTGCCGAGCTGACGATTCACGTCGAGAGTGTCGACTGGGACGATGCGGGGGCGGTCGCGTTGCGGGAGGCGATGACGGCCGAAATGAGCCTGCGCTACGCCGACCGGTTCGCCGCCCGGGTGGAAGTCCCTGCGGATATGGCGGTCAAGGAGGACACCGTCGCCTACACCGCAGTGGCCTATACCGTCGGCCAGCTACCGGTGGGGCACGCCGCGTTGCGCTGGCTGGGCGCTGACCTGGAGCTCAAGCGCATGTACGTCGCCCCGTCGCACCGGGGCAAGGGCGTGTCGGTCGCGCTGCTCACCGCGGTCGAGCAGGCGGCGGCCCGGCTCGGCGCGGCCCGGATCGTGCTGCAGACCGGTGACCGGCAGCCGGACGCGGTCCGCTTGTACGAGAAGTCCGGCTACACCCGCATCCCGATCTTCGCCCCCTACCAGGCGCTGACCTACTCGAACTGCTACCAGAAACTCATTCCGGCGCGAGGCGGCGAGCGCTGATGTGGTGCCCGGCTGGAGTAGCTGCCTCTTTTCGCGGATGTCCCCAGCCAGGCAGGCCGTGGGCCAGCCATCGGGCTAGGCGTCGCGTGGGATGTGGACCGGGATTCCGGCGTCGGCGGCGGCCTTGGCAAGGCGGTCGTCGTAGGTGAGCAGCGCTGTGAGTTCCTGGCCGAGCAGCCGGGCGGTGGCCAGGTGGATGGCGTCGAGGGAGCGCAGGAGCGGGTCGGGTTCGACCATGGCAGTGCGCACGACGTCCTCGTCGATCTGGACGTACTCGAAGGCATCGAGTAGGCGTTGGGCGTCAGGGATGAGGGCGCGCCAGTGGCGGGTCACGGCTCGGGTGACCTCGATGCTTAGCAGGTCGGAACTGATCCACTCGTCGTTGCGGTGCTCGCGGTAGAAGGCGAGGAAGGCGTCCGCGTGCTCCTCGGCGGCCAGGAGTTTGAACGCGGCACTGGTGTCGATGTAGTAAACGGCCATCGGCTACTAGCGCTCGTTTTCGCGCTCTTCGAGCAGGGCGCGGGTGAGTGGACTCGGATCCTGGCCGGTGACCGGGTGCAGGCGCGCGGGCAGGTAGCCGGGGTTCTTGGCGCGGCGCAGGCGTCCTTCGGCCTCCAGGCGGGCGAGGATCGCCGGGCGCTCGGGCCGGTCGATCGGGACCAGGCGGGCGACCGGGGTGCCGTGCTCGGTGACTTCGATCGTCTCGCCCCGGCGCACGCGGGCGATCACGTCGCTGGTGTGGTGGCGCAGTTCGCGCAGGCCCACTGAGGGTTCGTCGGGAATCGCCATGACGGAAATGTATCACATTTATGTGTCACATTTGGCGTGGCCGGATCGGTCCGGAAACCTCGAGTTCACGGCACCGCGAGCGCGGCGCGGTCGCCCAGCGGATAGTCGCGCAGGATCTGCTCGACCACCAGCTGGGCGGTTTCCGCGCAGGCGGTCGTACCGCCGTTGGCGTATTCCTTGACGCCGTCGCCGACGTTCCACAGGTTGGCGATCGGCGTGGTGTTGGCCAGGTCGTAGCCGGCGACGGCCCGTTGCGGCGGCCAGTCGTCGCGCATGACCGCGGTGGACAGGATCCGAGCGCGGGTGTCGAAGCCGGGGATGACATCGCGGATGTCCGCGAACAGCAGGTCGGTCTCGGTGGCGGCGTCGAAGTCGCCGACCGACGGGTTCGGGACGGCGGTCGCGACGTAGAGGTGCCATCCGTCCGGTGCCATCTCCGGGCAGGTGTCGGTGAAGTTGGCCATGTAGGCGAGGCGCCGGGTCCGGGCGAAGCTGAGCATGCCGGGTGCCTCGATCAGCCGCTCCCGGCTGGCGAAGTTGACGCTGATCATCGCGCACGGCCGGTCGGCCCGCTTGACGTCCTCGAGGTAGCCGTCGGGGAAGTGCTCGGCGCCGGCCAGCCGGACGGTGGCGGCTGGCCCGATGTCGCTGACGACGACGCGGGCGGCGACCTCGACCACCTCCCCGGCCCGGCTGACGCGGACGAGCGCGGCGCGGCCGTCGCGGACCTCGATGGATTCCGCCTGGCTGCTGAGCCAGACCTGCCCGCCGTGGGCGGTGATCGCGTCGGACAGCGCGCGCCAGAGGCCGATGGTGCCCTCGGGGTGGAAGCCGAAGCGCTTGAAGGCGCTCTTGCGGGTGAAGTAGGTGAGGAACACCCGGGCGGGCAGCTCCTCGGAGCTGACCGCGAAGACCGAGGCGCACATGTTGCGGAAGATGCCCGCGACGTTCGGGTTCTTCGTGTACCGGGCGACCCAGGCGGCGGTGGAGATCTGGTCGTCGGGCAGCCCGCTGTCCTGGCGGGCGGCCCCGATGCCGCTCATTAGCTTGGCGCCCTGCCTGGTCAGCTTGCCGAGCAGGAAACCCCAGCCGCCGCCGGTGACGTCCACGTCCTTGCCGCCGATCCGGTAGAGCAGCGGCGGGTTCGGCTCGCGGATGTCGAACCTGGCCCCGACCTCCCGGCAGGTCTGCTCGGTCATGCCCCCGGCCTCGATGACGATCGCGCCCGTGTTGACCTTGAACCCGTCGATGTCGTCGGTGGACGCGCGCCCGCCGACCTTGTCCAGGCGCTCCACCACCAGCGTCCGGTAGCCGCGGGCGGCCAGCCGGGCGGCGGTGAACAGCCCGCCGGCGCCGGCCCCGACGACGAGGGCGTCGAACTGCTCCGTCATGTGCGTGATCCTTCCTCGGTCCCGACGATGGAGACGAAGGAGACGCAGCTGCCCGGTCGTCCGCCGAGGTTGTGCGTGAGCGCCGTCCGCGGACTGGCCAGCTGGCGTTTCCCGGCCTGCCCGCGCAGCTGCAGCCAGGCCTCGTAGAGCATCCGCAGCCCGCTGGCGCCCACCGGGTGGCCGAACGACTTCAGGCCGCCGTCGGGATTGACCGGCAGGCGGCCGCCCAGTTCGAAGTCGCCGTTGAGGATGTCGCGCCAGGCCTCGCCGCGCTCGCTGAAGCCCATGTCCTCCATGAGCACGAGTTCGGTGGGGGTGAAGCAGTCGTGCACCTCGGCCAGCGAGATCTGCCTGCGCGGGTCGGTGATCCCGGCCTGGGCGCAGGCGTCGCGGACGGAGCGCACCACTTCCGGGAAGGTCGTGTAGTCGTAGGCGGGGTCGACCGAGCCCATCGCGGGGCCGGCGACGAGGGAGAGCCCCTTCACGTACACCGGCGTGTCGGTGTACCTGCGGGCGTCTTCGGCCCGGACGATGATCGCGCAGGCGGCGCCGTCGGAGACGCCGGAGCAGTCGAAGACCCGGAGCCGCCCCGCGACCAGCGGCGCGGACTCGATCTTCTCCTTCGGCACGACCGACCGGAACTGCGCCTTCGGGTTGAGGGCGCCATTGGCGTGGTTCTTCCAGGCGACGTGGGTCATGGCGTCCCGCATCTTGCCCGGGTCGACGCCGTACCTGGCGCAGTAGGCCGGGTCGATCATCGAGAACGCCGCGGGGGCGGTCATCGACAGCTCGGAGGCGGTGCCGTCGCTGGGCGGGTCGCCCCGCAGCAGCCCGGAGAAGCCGCTGTCCTTCAGTTTCTCCACCCCGACGGCCATCACCGTGTCGTAGGCGCCGGAGGCGACCGCGTAGCACGCGTTGCGGAACGACTCGGAGCCCGAGGCGCAGTAGTTCTCGACGCGGGTGACCGGCTTGTAGTCGAGTGCGAGCGGCTTGCTGAGGGTGAGCCCGGACTGTCCCGTGCCGAGGGTGCCGAGCCAGTAGGCGTCGATGTCCTGCCGGTCGACCGCCGGGGTGGCCTCCAGGCATTCCTGCACCGCGTCGATGAGCAGGTCATCGGCTGACTTGCCCCAGAGCTCGCCGAACGGCGTGCAGCCCATGCCGACGATGGCGACCCGGTCGGCGATTCCCCTACTGCTCATTGCTGCCTCCACGCGGGTGCTGTCCCGGCTGGACGGGCCGGGCCTTCCAGAAGTAGTTGTGCACCCCGCCGGAGGTGTACAGGCGGCGGAACACCAGCCCGACCCGGGTGCCGACGGCGAGCTCATCGGCGTCGGCGTCGGCGATCTCGAGGGCGTACCGGCCGCCGCCGTCGAAGTCGACGACGGCGTCCAGCAGCGGCGGCGAGGGCGAGAACGCGAGCCGGTCGACGGTGTAGGTGGCGATCGTGCCCGGCGAATCGGCGAGCCGGGCCGGTGCCATCTGGTCGACGGCGGCGCAGCGGCGGCAGACCCGGGCCGGCGGCAGGTGCGTGAACCCGCATTTGGTGCACCGAGTGCCGGTGAACGCGAACTTCCACTGCTCGCCGCGGGCGCTCGGCGGGGCGGCCGGCCGGTCAGGTTCCGGCCGGCGGGGCGCCTCGCGGGCCAGCAGCCCGCGCCAGGACAGGTACGTGGCGTAGGGGACCCGGGTGCCGCCGGCCAGCTGGCCGGCGAGCGGCGCCGGCTGGCGCCGCCGGGCCAGTTCGCCGGTGGTGCGCAGCAGCAGCGCGTCGCAGCCGTCGGCCGCCGAGAGCAGCAGGATGGTCTGGTCCGCGCCGGCCGTGTCGAGGACGGCGGCGAGCGCGAGCCCCGCGTCGGCGGCGCCGCTGTGTCCGATGGGGGTGCCGCCGGTCGACAGGGTCCCCTTGACCAGGGACGCGGCGCGCTTGCTGACCGCGGTGTTCGGAGAGGTGAGGACGACGTGGTCGGCCGCGTCCAGTCCGGCGGCGGCGAGCACCTCGGCGGCCACCTGCCTGATCAGCGGCAGGTAGCTGTCGGCGCCGAACCGCTCCTCCCACGCGTCGGCGTGGTCGCGGCCGGGCGGGCGCCAGCGGTCGAGCACCTCGGCGGTGCGCGAGGCCGCGCCGACGACACGGGCGATCGGGTCGCCCTCGCCGAACAGGAAGGCGGCCGCGCCGTCGCCGCCGCCGCGTTCGTCGGCGGAGCCGGGCAGCCCGGTCCTGACGTCGGCCAGCACGGCGAGCCCGCCGCTGGCGGCGGCGGCGCGCCAGGCGGCCAGGCCGGAGCGGGCCGAGCCGGCCAGGTCGGCGGCGAAGCCGGTGCCGTCGAGGCCGAGCGCGACATGGATCGCCGCGGCGTTGGTCTTGTCGAGATACGCGGGGGAGGTGGTCGCGAAGTACACGTCGGGGGAGGGGAGAGGACCGGCGACGGTCGCGAGCACGGACCGGGCGGCCTCGACGGCCATGGTGGTGCTGTCCTCGTCGAAGGACGCGGCCACCCGGTTGCCGCGTCCGGCCGCGGTGCCGAGGGCGGCGCCGAGCTCCTCGCGCGAGAGCCGGTGCCGCGGCAGGTAGCTCGCGTAGGCGAGCAGGCCGGCGCTCATCAGGCGGCCTCGAAGACGGCGGCCACGCCCTGCCCGCCGCCGACGCACATGGTCTCCAGGGCGTACTGTCCGCCGCGGCGGCGCAGCTCGTGCAGGGCGGTGGTCATGATCCGGGCGCCCGTGGCGCCGATCGGGTGGCCGAGGGAGATACCGGAGCCGTGCACGTTCAGCCGCGTGTCGACCTCGTCGAGCTTGAGCCCCCAGCCCTGCAGCACCGCGAGGACCTGCACGGCGAACGCCTCGTTGACCTCGATCAGGTCCATGTCGTCGAAGCCGAGCCCCAGCCTGGCGAAGAGCTTCTTCACGGCCGGCACCGGGCCGATGCCCATCGCCCGAGGCTCGCAGCCGACCGCGGTCCACCCGGCCAGGAAGGCCACCGGGGTGAGCCCGAGTTCGTCGAGGCGGTCCTCGGCGACGACCAGGCAGGCGGCGGCGGCGTCGTTCTGCTGGGCGGAGTTCCCCGCGGTCACCACCCCGCCGGGGGTGAGCGGGCGCAGCCCGGCCAGGACGCTCACCGAGGAGTCGGCGCGGACGCCCTCGTCGCGGTCGAAGCGAAGCGGGGCGCCCCGCCGCTGCGGCACGTCGACCGGGACCACCTCGTCGGCGAACGTGCCGCCGGCCCACGCCGCCGCGGCCCGCTGGTGACTGCGCACGGAGAACTCGTCGGCTGCCTCCCGGCCGATGCCGTACTGGGCGGCGAGGTTCTCGGCGGTCTCGATCATGCCGCTGATCGGCCCGAACCGCCATTCCGGCTGGGAGCGCTCGCGGCCGCGGTCGAGCCGGTCGTAGAGGGCGACGTTGCCGGACCGGGCGCCCCAGCGGCTGCTGGTCGTGTAGTACTCGATGTTGCTCATGCTCTCGACCCCGCCGGCCAGCACCACGTCGGCGGCGCCGGTCTGCACCATCATGGCGGCGGTGACGATCGCCTGCAGCCCGCCGCCGCAGCGCCGGTCGATCTGGAACCCCGGCACCTCGACCGGGAGGCCGGCGTGCAGCGCGGCCCACCGGCCGATGCAGGGCGCCTCGGAGTTCGCGTACGACTGCGCCAGGGCGACGTCCTCGACGCGCGCCGGATCGATGCCCGAGCGCTCCACTACGGCCTTGACGATCGTCGCGGCGAGATCCTCGGCCGGAACCGGGCGCAGCGCCCCGCCGAACCGGCCGACCGGGGTGCGCAGCGGCGCGACGATCGCGGCCCTCGTGCTCATGCTGGTACTCCACTCATCAGGTTCTCCTCCAGATCGGCTGCGAGCGCTCCCGCGGGCTGGTCAGCCGTCATCGCGCCAGCGGTCCGCGGACGGGTCGAGCAGGGCGGCCAGGTGCTCGTCGCGCAGCCAGATGATCGTCTCCAGCTCCAGGGCGTCGAGGAACCGGGTCCGGCCGGTGCGCAGGTCGGTCAGCCGCAGCCGGGGCCCGTTGCCGCGGTCGTCGAAGCCGACGGCGACCTCGGCGAACTCGTTGCCGACGACGCCGGCCGCACCGGGCGGCAGGGCCGTCGCTCGTGGTGCCTGTTCGGTCATCAGAGCAGGAAGCCGAGGGTGGGGACCGGCTGGTCGAGATCGACGAGGACGACCTTCTTGTAGGACAGCCGCAGGCCGCCGCCGGCCGCGCGCAGCCGGTAGGTGGTGCGCCCGCCCCACAGCTGGGTGCCGCGGGCGCGGGCTTCGAGCAGCAGGAAGTTCGCGCCGACCTCGGTGTCCCCGGTCTCGGTGACGCCGAGGATCTCGATGTTGGAGATCATCCGCCGCATCCGGGAGGGCGGGGCCTGGGCGTAGCGCTTGCCCGTGCGCAGCTGCTTGAGCCGGGTGCCGATCCGGCGGCGGTTGTCGTAGATGATCGAGACCGAGGTGAGCGGGTCGCTGCCGGCCGAGTCCGCGGGCACCCAGTACAGGGCGTCGTCGGTCCACAGCGCTTCCCACCCGTCGTAGTCGTTCTCGTCGGCCAGCCGCGCCTCGAGGTAGAGGAACTGCTCGACCGCCTGGCGGTCGAGTGCCGCTTGTGTCCGGGACCCGGTGTCGAGCGTGGTCATTCGGTCTCCATCAGCTGCTGGTAGTGCGACCAGAATCCGCGCATGCCGACCTCGTCGGTGGCGGCGCCGACGGTGAACCCGTTCTCGTCGGTGCGCTCGCGGGCCATGCCGCGGCTGATGTTGAGCCATTCGGGGTCGCGGGCCTCGATGCCGCGCTGGTTGCGCTCGTACATCTCGGTGTCGTCGGCCAGCAGCATCCCGGCCGGGCCGATCGAGCCGATCGCCTGCGAGATCAGGCGCTGGTTCAGCTTTCCCGCGCCGGCCAGCTGGACGGCGGTCGAGTACTGGACGCACTCGCCGACCGCGACCGGCTGGATGTTGAACACCTGGATCTCGGCGACGAACAGGTTCGGGAAGATCATGACGTGCGGGCCGCCCTCGATCATGATCTGGTCGGCGGCGTCGCCGTACGCGGCGCGCATGGCGGCCGCGTAGTCGGGCACCCGGTCGGCGGTGGTGCCGAACCAGCGCATCGGCTCGGCGAAGCGGCGGAACTCGGGGCGCAGGTCGTTCTCGCTGTGCCCGCCGTCGAGGTCGCGGACCACCGCGGTGGACTTCTCGCTGTACAGCGGGCCGATCGGGCTGTCGGTGACGCTGAAGATGGAGCCGTGCACGAACTGCGGGTGGTACCCGTCGGTCTCGTTCTCGGCCAGCAGCTTCCAGTTGGCCCGGGTGCGGTGCTTGAGCCAGCCGGCGGTGAGCTCCACCCGCCCTTCGGGGGAGAGCCGGGCCAGCCGGTCGAGTTCGCCCGCCGCCGCGCCGAGGTGCTCGGCCAGGCTCGGCCCGTCGGCCGCGAAGCTGCCGAACACGAACCCCTGGTAGGACTCGACGCGCGGCACCGCGCCCAGCCCCAGGTCGAGCCGGTTCCGGCCGCCGTAGCCCTGGTGGTAGGGGTAGCCGAGCAGCTCGCCGGTGTTGCGGTAGGTCCAGCCGTGGTAGGGGCAGCGGAACGAGTTCGCGTTGCCGCGCGCGTCGTCGCAGACCTGGTTGCCGCGGTGCGCGCACCGGTTGAGCAGCAGGTGCACCCCGCCGTCCTTGGCGCGGGTCATGATGATGTCCTGCAGCGCCAGCTTCTTGCGGACGTAGTCGCCCGGCTGGGCGATCTCGCTCTCATGGCCGACGTAGACCCAGGTGCGGTACCAGATCTTAGCCAGCTCCTCGGCGAAGATCTCGGGCGAGGTGTAGAGCGACCCGTGTACCTTGTCCGGCTGGATGAGCCGGTCGTACCGGCTCCCCGTCGCCAGCGGGTCCATGAGGTCTGTCATGAGCCGTCCTCCTGCAGCACGCTGGCCGCGTAGCGCACCAGCCGGAATTTCTGGATCTTCCCTGTCGGCGTGGTCGGCAGCTCCTGGCGGTCGAGGAACAGCACCCGTTTCGGCACCTTGAACCGGGCGAGCTTGTCCTTGCACAGGGCGATGACCTCCTCGGCGGTGACGTCGGAGCCGGGGCTGCGCACGACGACAGCGACGCCTATCTCGCCCCAGCGCTCGTCCGTGACGCCGACCGCGAACACCTCGCTGATCCCGTGATGCTGGCTCAGCAGTTCCTCGATCTCCTTGGGCATGACCAACTCGCCGCCGCTCTTGTACAGCTCCTTGCTGCGTCCGGTCAGCCGCAGGTACCCGTCGGCGCCGACCAGGCCGAGGTCGCCGGTGAGGACCCAGCCGTCGCGCAGCGTCGCCGCGGTCTGCTCGGGGTTGTTCCAGTACCCGAGCATGCTGGTCGGTCCGCGGGAGACCAGTTCGCCTTCGCTGCCCGCGGGGAGGTGGGCGCCTCGGAGCACGTCGATCGTCTGGTACTCGGTGATGGCACCGTCCGGCGTGCCCGCCGCGCCGGCCAGTTTCGGGCGGCCCACCGTGCTCGACGAGAGCTCGAGCGGGTCCTCCGGCAGCGTCAGGGTCATCGCGCCGCCGGCTTCGGTCATGCCGTAGCCGGTGACGATCTCCTCGATGCCGAGCTCGTCGCGGAACTTCTCCCAGATCCACACCGGGGCCGGGGCGGAGCCGCACAAGATCGCGGTGAGCGTGGACAGGTCATAGCGGTGCCGCTCGGGGTGCTCGATGATCGCGACGGCCATCGTCGGCACGCAGAGGATGTCGGTGGCGCGGTGGCGCTGCACGCCGGCCAGGTAGCCGAGCGGAGAGAACGAGGTCTGCGGGATGATCGCGCCGCCCACGTACAGGACGGAAAGCAGCCCCTCCACGTACCCGAACATGTGATAGCAGGGCAGGGAGAACAGGATCCGCCGCCCGTCCTCGTAGCCGCGGGTCAGCGCCGAGGCGTAGCCGGTGCGCAGCACCGCGTCGTGGGTGACCATGACGCCCTTGGGCGACCCGGTGGTGCCCGAGGTATAGAGGATGTCACCGAGGTCGTCGGGGTCGCCGCCCTGTCCGGCGGCGGCCCCGGGATGCGACCGGCCGAGCGCGTCGAGCCCGGCCACGTCGAGGACCCGGTCGCGCTGCCTGCCGTCGGTGGACAGCAGCACGACGCGGCGCAGGCTGGGCAGCGTCGCCAGGCTCAGCTCCCCGTCGCTGTCCCAGCCCGGGGCGATGTCGTCGAGCATGCCCAGGTAGTCGAGCCCGGCGAAGCCGGTCATGGTGATCAGCACGTTGCACTCGGACTGGGCCAGGACGAAGGCGAGCTCGTCTCGCCGGTACAGGAAGTTGAACGGAACCGCCACCGCCCCGGCCCGGGAAATGGCGAACTTCAGCGGGGCGAACTCCAGGTAGTTGGCGAGCACGAGGCCAACCCGGTCG
>Ga0302314_10018188_pt1 | contig 11734 bp, 13 predicted proteins | sample III_Palsa_N2_3_FD_200533 | JGI IMG/M metagenome (GOLD analysis project Ga0302314, IMG submission 200533) | Peat permafrost microbial communities from Stordalen Mire near Abisko, Sweden - III_Palsa_N2_3 | ecosystem: Environmental > Terrestrial > Soil > Palsa > Peat permafrost | place: Sweden...
GATGTCGTTCGCATCGTCAACGCCCACTTCGGCGCTGAGGCCGGGATGGTCGGTGCTGCGGCGCTGGCACTTGACGGCCTTGCCGCCAGAATCGAGGAGACCGCATGAGTGGCCGACTGATCGTTTGCCCGACGCCGATCGGAAACCTCGAGGACATCACCCTGCGGGTGCTGGCCGCGCTGCGGGAGGCTGACGTGGTGGCGTGTGAGGACACGCGCCGCACGAAGATCCTGCTCGACCGCTACGGGGTGAACGCAAAGCTCGTCTCCTACCACGAGCACAACGAGCCGGGGCGAAGTGCCGAACTGGTCAAGCGGATGCACAACGGCGACGTCGTCGCGCTGGTCTCCGATGCGGGGATGCCGCTGGTCTCAGACCCTGGCTATGTGCTCGTCCGCGGGTGTGTCGCCGCCGGGCTGGCCGTCGAGGTTCTGCCCGGTCCGTCAGCGGCGCTCGCGGCGTTGGTCGCGAGCGCTTTGCCGAACGATCGCTGGCGATTCGTCGGCTTCCTGCCGCGCAAGAAGGGCGAGCTCGTCGAGCTGTTCCGGATGCCCGACACGCTGGTCGCGTTTGAGTCGCCGCGGCGGGTCGGCGCGTCGCTTGAGGCGCTGGCGGAAATTGACCCGTTGCGGCCGGTGGCGGTCTGCCGCGAGCTGACGAAGATCCATGAGGAGGTCGTGCGCGGGACCGCCGGTGAGCTTGCCGCGCGCTACGCCGCGGACGGCCCGCGGGGAGAGGTGGTGCTGGTGATCGGCGCCGCTCCTGCCGCAACCGACCTCGACCTCGGTCCCGCCCTCGCCGCGGTCAAGAAGCTGGTCGATGCCGGCGCCAAGCCACGGGTCGCGGCCGGCGTCGTTGCCGAGCTGACCGGGGCGGCGGCGAACCAGCTGTACAAGGCGCTGACCGACGGCAAGCCGGTCGGCACGCCGGATGGCACGCCGGATGGCACGCCGGATGGCAAGCCGGCTCCGGAGGCCTGATGGCGTTCTACATCACCACGGCGATCGCCTACGTCAACGGGCAGCCGCACCTCGGGCACGCCTACGAGTTCATCGCGACAGACGTCCTGGCGCGACATATGCGCCAGCGCGGCGAGGACGTGTTCTTCTTGACCGGCACCGACGAGCACGGTGAGCCGATCGCCGACACCGCCAAGGCTGAGGGGATCGAGCCGCAGGAGCTTGCCGACCGCAACGCCGCGCGGTTCCTCGCGCTGATGCCGAAGCTCGAGGTCTCAAACGACTTCTTCATCCGCACCACCGACGAGCAGCACGAGCTCGCGGTTCAGCAGTTCCTGCAAAAGGTCTATGACAACGGTTACGTCTACCAGGATCTTTACGAGGGCTGGTACTGCCCGCGCTGCGCCGACTTCAAGGTCGAGAACGAGATCCTTGAGGGCAACCGCTGCCCGATCCATGAGATCCCGCTGACCCGTGAGAGCGAGGAGAACTACTTCTTCAAGCTCTCTGCTTTCCAGGAGCAACTAGAGCAACTGTTTGACGGGCAGAGCGACTTTGTGATGCCGGCGCGCGCGTTCAACGAGGCACGCGCGTTCATCGGCGAGGGGCTGCGTGACGTCTCGCTCAGCCGCGGCAAGCTGACCTGGGGGGTGAAGGTCCCGTGGGACCCCAGCCACGTCTTCTACGTCTGGTTTGACGCGCTGCTCAACTACTACACGGCGCTGGCCTACGCCCGTCCTGGCGAGGATCTGACCGACCGCTACTGGCCGGCGAACTTCCACGTGATCGGCAAGGACATCCTCAAGTTCCACACGATCTTCTGGCCGGCGATGCTGATGGCCGCCGGTGTCGAGCCGCCGCAGCACGTGTTCGTGCACGGCTTCCTGCTGGCCTCCGACGGGCGCAAGATGAGCAAGTCTCTCGGCAACGTGCTTGATCCGATCGAGGCGATCGACCAGTTCGGGGTAGAGGCGTTGCGCTTCTACCTGATGCGCGAGGTCGCGTTCGGCGCCGATGGCGGCGTCGGCATCGACGGGTTGAAGGCGCGCTATGAAACCGAACTCGCCAACGATTACGGCAATCTCGCGAGCCGGGTCAGCGCGATGATCAACCGCTACCTCGGCGGCAAGCTCGCAGCCGGCCGTGGCGACCCGGAGCTGCGGGCTGAGTTCGATGGGCTCGATGATGAGGTCGCGTGGCTGATGGACCGCTTTGAGTTGACGACCGCGCTTGAGCTGATCTGGCAGCGCGTGCGACGGCTGAACCGCTACGTCGAGGAGAAGGCGCCGTGGCAGCTGGCAAAGGATCCGGCCGCCGCTGGCGAGCTTGAAATCGTGCTGCGGTCTCTGTACGAGGGGCTGCGGATCGTGACGATCCTGCTGCACCCATACCTGCCGACGACGACCGACAAACTGCTTGCGGCGATGGCGCCGGGCGACGCCTCCTACGCACTCGCCCGCTGGCAGGACGGGGCGGGTGTCATGGAGCAGATCACGCCGCTGTTCCCCAAGCCGTGATCGATAGCCACACCCATCTGCACATCTGCGAGCAGCCCGACCCTGAACTGGTCGAGGCAGCAGCGCAGGCCGGCGTCAGGAAGATGCTGACAGTCGGCACCGACGGTGGCAGCTGCCGCCTGGCGCTTGCCGCCGCCGAGGCGTTTCCGCAGGTCTACGCCGCGGTCGGCCGCCACCCCAACGCCGCGACCGGCTTCGACGACAATGACCTCGCGGAGCTTGAGGCGCTGGCCGCGCACCCGCGCTGTTTGGCGATCGGCGAGACCGGGCTTGACTACTACCGTGACGACGCCCCGCGCGCCGACCAGGAGCGCGCTTTCGTCGCCCAGATCGAGCTGGCTCGACGCGTCGAGAAGCCGGTTGTGATCCACACCCGCGAGGCCGACGAGGACACCCTGGCGATCCTGCGCGAGCACGCAGCCGGTGTAAAAGTGATCCTCCACTGCTTCTCGATGGGCCCACGGATCGTCGAGTGCCTGGAGCAGCCTGATTGGTGGATCTCGTTCGCCGGCAACGTCACCTACCCGAAGAACGAGGACCTCCGCGCGGCCGCGCTGCGCGTCCCCGCCGACCGTCTACTGGTCGAGACCGACGCGCCGTACCTCTCGCCGGTCCCGTTCCGCGGCAAGCCCAACCAACCGGCCAACACCGTCAAGACCGCCGAGCTTTTGGCGCTTGAGCGACGGGTCTCCTACATCGAGTTTGAGCAGGGCGTCGAGGCGGCCGCCGCCGCCGTGTTCGGATGGTGAGGCTCGGCCAGAACTTCCTGGTCGATCGCAACATCCTGGACGTGATCGAGCGGCTCGCCGAGTTGTCACGCGATGACGTCGTGCTCGAGGTCGGCGGTGGGCTCGGGATCCTGTCGGAGCGACTCGCCGCACGAGCTCGCTACCTGCAGCTGATTGAGATCGACCGCGGGCTTGAAGACGGCCTGCGCGACGTTCTCAAGCCCTTTGACAACTGGCAGCTGCACCTCGGTGACGCGCTCGACTACGACCTCCAGTCGCTCGACCCAGTCCCGACAAAGATGGTCGCGAACCTCCCTTACGGGGTCGCGGCAACGCTGATCATCCGCACGATCGACGAGCTTCCGGGCATCCAATCGTGGGTCGTGATGGTGCAGAAGGAGGTCGGCCAGCGGTTCGCCGCGGCGCCCGGCAACGGGGTCTACGGCGTGCCCTCGGTGCTTACCCAGATGGCCTGCGACGTGCGCGTGCTGCGCCCGATTTCACGGACCGTCTTCAAGCCGGTGCCGCGCGTCGACTCTGTGCTGCTGGGTCTCACCCGTCGTGCTGGCCCGCTGGCCAGCACTACGGCCAGGGCGCTCGTGCATGACGCTTTTGCCCACCGTCGCAAGCCACTCGCCGGGTCGCTGGCACTGATCCGTGGCGGCCGCGGAGAGGGGCGGGTTGCGGTCCGTGAGCAGGCGCAGCAGGCGCTGGTTGAGATGGGCTTTCCGGCTGACGTGCGCGCCGAACGGCTGGCGCCGAGCGACTTCATCGAACTTGATCGGCGGCTTCAGTCGTGAGATTGCGGGTGCTTGCTCCGGCGAAGGTGAACCTTGGTTTGTTCCTCGGGGGCGTGCGGGAATCCGACGGTCGGCACGAGTTGGTCACCGTCTTTCAGTCGCTGTCGCTAGCCGATCAGTTGGTCGGTTCTGAAGCGGAGATCGATGAGGTGCTCTGCCCGGGTGTTGCCGGCGACAACTTGGCGGCGCGGGCGATTGCGGCGTTGCGTGCTCGCGGCTGGGACGGGCCGCCGCTGCGGATCGAGATTGAGAAGCGGATCCCGGTCGCCGGGGGGATGGCCGGCGGTTCGGCGGACGCAGCCGCCGCGCTGCGGCTTGCGCTGGGGTTTTTGCCGGGGCGGGCGGAGGAGGTTGAGGCGATCGCCACCGGACTCGGCGCTGACGTGCCTGCGCAGCTGCTGCCAGGTGTCTCGCTGGGAACCGGCGCGGGGGAGCTTGTCGAGCAGTTTCCGGCGCTGCCCGAGCACGCTTACGTGGTCGTGCCGATGCCGTTTGGGCTCGCGACTGCGGACGTCTTCGCGGAGGCTGACCGTCTTGGCTCGGCGCGCTCCGCCAGTGCGCTGGCAAAGCTTCGGGAGTTCCTTCAAGCAGCGCTGGGGGCAGCTGGGCGGCTACCGGCCGAGTTGATCGTCAACGACCTCGAGCCGGCAGCTCTATCACTGCGTCCTGAGATCGGCGGGGCACTTGAAGCGGTGTGGGGCGCCGGCGCTGAGCACGTGTTCGTTTCCGGCTCGGGGCCGACTGTTTGCGGGCTCTGGTGGGGTATCGGCGCAGCTGCGCGCGCTGCCGCAGCCGCGGATTCACTGCGCGCCGAATGGCCTGGCGCCTTGGCGGCAACGCCCGTGAATGCGGAATTTGCGCTGCCGGTAATGCTTGATTGAGAGCCTTCGCAGTCCGATTCGCGCTGCAGTCCGGCACAATGGCGTCGGGTAACCATGTCCAGCGACGATGTCACTTATCTGGTCGGAGGCCTTAGCGGGCTGATTGGCCTCGCTGCGTTCATCGCGCTTGTTGTCGCCCCGGCGTTCACCGCCTACCGGCGTCCATGGGAACGGGTTGCTGCCGTGTTCCTTTCGGGCTACATCCTCGCCGCCTTCATCGCGATCGGCGTCGTCCTTGGAGTCGTGATCGTGGCCGAGTGGCCGCGGATCTCGTAGGCGGAGATGACTGGCGTGTCTGAGAGCTCACCGGCAAGCCGGACTACAGCCGAGGGTTGGGCGGGGTTGACCGAGATCACCGACGCGGTGCGGGCTGGTGCCGGGCTGCCGGAAATCCTGCGCGCAGCGGCGCGGACACTCGGTGCTTCGTTGGTGCTGATCGATCGCAGTGCCTCGATCCTTGCGGTCGCCGCGCGTTCACCGGCCGATGAGCGCTCGCTGATGCGTGACGCAGATGACGTCTCGACGGTCGAGTTGAAGGTCGCCGATAACTCGGTCGGCCAGTTGCGCATGCGCTTCCGTGAACCGGTGCCGGACGATTCGCTGCTTGAGGTCGTGACGACGCTGATCGCTTCCGAGGTCGAGCGCGTCCGCGCACCCGAGCGTGCGTCTGAGGAAGCCGCGACAGCGTTCCTGCGCTCGGCCCTGCGTGGGGAGATCCTCGACGCAGAGGATCTGTTGGCCCGCGGCAAAGAGCTCGGGTCGGACTTGTCGGGCGGCTCCTCGGTCGTTGTTGTGCGGGTCCGTCCGCGTAGCCCGACCGAGGACGACTGGCGCCGCCGGCTACTAGCTGTCGCTGCGCGCGGAGCGCGATCGGTTTCTCCCGGCGCGATCGCGGCGCCGATCGAAGCTGACGCCGCAACCGTGTTGGTGCTGCTGCCGGATAACGACGGCGATGCATCACGCCGGGTTGCCGCCGCGATCCTGCGTGAGCTTGAGGCCGGATTGGCGGGCTTTATCTTCGCGCTAGGCCGCAGCCGCCGCGCCGAGGACCCACGAGAGCTGCCGCGTGCCGGCAACGAGGCGATGCTCGCCGCCAACGTCGTTGAGGGTGAGGCCGGAGTTACCGACATGGCGTTTGAGGCGACCGGCACCTACCAGCTGCTGCTGCCTTACATGAGCGATCCGGCTGAGCTGACCCGCTTCTACTCAGACACGGTGAAACCGTTGGTGCTCTACGACGAGCAGTACGAAACCGACCTGCTCGGCACGCTCTCGACCTTCCTTGAATGCGACGCCAACGTCAACGCGACAGCCGCCCGCTTGATCACCCATCGCCACACGATCCGCTACCGCTTTGAGCGCGTCCGCGAACTGACCGGCCTTGACGTTCAGTCGACTGACGGACGGGAGAAGCTCTCACTCGGGCTGAAGGCAATGCGTGTGCTCGGGATCGCCGCCCCGCGCGGCCCGGCGACTGAGCCGGGCGCCGAGGGCGGTCGCGTGCCGCGCTGAGCGCGGCGACTAGCTCGCTTCGAGCGCCCGCTCGACGGCCTGCGCGACGAACTCGCCGGCGATCTCAAGCGGCTCGATCGTGCGCTGCGCGCGCGCGAGTACGAACGCACCTTCAAGCGCGGCGATCATCGCGATTGTCAGCCGCCGCGCCTGCGCCGGGTCAAGGCCGGCATCCTGGTGGCGGCCGAGCCCGGCGGCGATCCAGCTGTCGAACACGTCAGCGCACGCCTCGCGCATCGGTTCGCTGACGCTTGAGACCTCGAGCGCGATCGTCGCGATCGGGCAGGCGTCCTCGTAGTCGGTCTCAAGCAGGTGCTGGCCAGCGCCGGCGAAGAACCAGCGAACCCCGGTGGGGAAGTCCGGCGCCGAATCGAACACCAGCGGGATCAGCTGCTCATACAGCGCGCCGGAGAGCCGGATCGACTCTGCGCCGAGCTCCTCCTTGCCGCCAGGGAAGTGGTGGTAGACGGATCCGAACGGTGCCCTCGCCTCGGTCACGATCTGCTTGACGCCGGTCGCGTTATAGCCCTGCCGGCGAAACAGCTCTGCGCTCGTCTCGAGGATCCGCGTGCGGGTGTCCGGCTGTGGTGATGTGGAAGGGCTGGACATGGCGGACAACTCTGTTCTAGGATATCGCTAGAGCGATCAATCTAGTGGAGGTGTGGCGATGCAGACGTTCCTGGTCAAGCGTTTTCTCAACTGGGCGATGGCGCGGCTGCGCGCCGGTGATCTGCGGCCGGTGGCCTGGCTTGACGCCGAGGACATCGTGTTCACGTTTCCGGGCGAGAACTCATGGGGCGGGGTGTTTCACGGCAAGGCCGCGCACCGCGAGTGGCTGGAGCGCTTTGTCCGCTGTGGCTTTCAGATCTGGCCGGATCAGGTGGCCGTGTCGGGCCCGCCGTGGCGCACCAGGCTGGCCATCCAGGGTCACGATCAGCTCAGCTCGCCTGAAGGCGAGGTCATCTACGAGAACCGCTACGTGCTGTGGGCGACGCTGCGGTGGTTTCGGACGATCGAGCTAGAGGGTTACGAGGACACCGAGAAGTCCGCCGCGCTGGATGTTTGGTTGAGCGAGAACGAGCATCGGTTGGTGCCGGCGGCCTAGTCATCGCGCGCTAAGGACCCGGGCTGGTCCGGTCAGACCAGCCCCGGGATCGGCAACAGATGAGGTAGCGATTGTTCACCGGACCGGGTGGGATTAGGATTCGGCGCCCTTGCGGATCGGGATCATCACTGGGTCAGGGACGTACTCACTGCCGGGCTTCGACGCCCGTGAGCTGGTCACGGCCGACACGCCATACGGGTTGGTCGAGCTGACCGTCGGCAGTTATGCGGGCGCCGAGGCGGTGCACGTCTCCCGCCACGGTGCCGGGCACGCGCGACTTTCAAGTTCGGTCACCCATCGGGCGAACATCTGGGCGCTGAAGCAGCACGGCGTGCGCGCGGTGATCGGATGCACTGCTTGCGGGGCCGTCGATCCCTCGGTGACGCTCGGCTCGCTGGTCGTGTTCGACGACCTGCACTTCAGTTCAAACCGCCTGACGGATGGCAGTCTGTGCACGTTCTTCGATCAGCCGGGAGATCCGGCGCGCGGCCATTGGATTCTTCATGGCGGTCCGTTTTCTGAGGGCCTACGGGCCGCTCTGGTCGCTGCCGCAATTGGGGAAGGGCTGGAGGTCCGGGACGGCGGCACCTACGGGCACGTCGATGGGCCGCGGTTCAACACGCCGAGCGAGATCGCGCAGCTCGCTGCCTGCGGGGTGACGGCGGTGTCTCAGACCGGGGGGCCGGAGACCGTGCTGTGCGGTGAGCTCGAGCTGCCGTTTGCACTGGTTGGCTTCGCAACTGATTACGCCAATGAGGTCGTGCCCGGTGAGCCGACGCCGGTCTCGACGCTGATCCAATTGATGGGCCAAAGCTCCGATGTGTTCGCCCGCTTGTTACAAGCGGCGATGCCACTGATCGCGCAATCACCGCCTGTCGCCGCGGGTACGGTCTACCGCTTCGAGGCATCATGAACGGCGGGGCAAACCACGCGGGAGCGCAGGTGCAGGCCCCGGTCACAGTGTTGATCATGGCCCGCGCCGCGCGCCGCGGGGAGGTGCGTCGCGCGCTTGAGCCGCTGCTCGGCGTTGATGGGGCGGTGGCGCTGCACGCGGCGCTGCTGGTGCAGACCCTGGTGTGGGCGACCCAGGTTGCCGGCGAGCATGTCTACATCGCACATGAGCCGGCCGATGCCGGTCCCGAGTTCCGTGCCTTGCTCGGCTCCGGTGTGCATCTGTTCCCGCAGAACGGCGAAGGGATCGCCCGGCGTGTCGCGGACGCGGTTGCCCGCGTCTACTCGCACGTGACGGCGCCGATCTTGGTCGTCTGGCCTGATCTCCCGCAGCTGCGGCCCGAGCACGCGCAGGCCGCGCTCAGCGACCTGGCCGACGGCGCTGACCTCGTGCTCGGCCCGACGTTTGAGGGCGGGTTCTACCTTGTTGGCCTGTCGCGCCCGCTGTCTTGGCTGTTTGAGCTGCCGGAGCAGTTCTGGCGCTCGGCTGACGGGTTCGGTGCCGCGTTCACGGCTGCCAACGCCGCGCGGCACGAGGTCGGTCTGCTGCGCCCTGAACGCGCGCTGCACCGTCCTGCTGACGTTCGCGCGTTGCTTGCCGACCCGACGATTCCCGCTCCGCTGGCGAAGGCGCTCGGCCAGCGCTGAGCTATCGTCCGCAGCGGCGCGAGCCCCGCTTTGGGGAGTGGTGTAACGGCAGCACAGAGGGCTTTGAATCCTCTAGTTCAGGTTCGAATCCTGGCTCCCCAGCTGCAAACGAAAGGCCGCCGATCGCCTAGCATCGGCGGCGTGAGCGGTCCAGTCGTCGTAATCCTCGCGGCGGGGCAGGGAACGCGGATGCGCTCCCGGACCCCGAAGTTGCTGCATCTGCTCTGTGGGCGGGCGATGATCGGCTGGCCGGTGGCTGCCGCGCGCGGCGCCGGTGCGTCAAAGATCGTTGTTGTCGACGCGCCGGAGCGTCCTTTGCGGGAGGAGCTGGCGGATGATGTTGTGGTCGCGATTCAGGAGCAATCGCTCGGCACCGGCGATGCCGTGCGGGCTTCGGTTGAGCACTTCGGGGCCGGCACGGTTGTGGTGCTCAACGGCGACGTGCCGTTGTTGACGTCGCAGACGATTGCGGCGTTGGCGGCTGCGCACGAGGCGGACGGTGCGGGCGCGACGGTGGCGACCGTCGAGCTTGAAAACCCGGCGGGTTATGGGCGCGTTGTGCGGGGGGCTGACGGTGGTGTGCTGAAGGTCGTCGAGACCAAGAAGCCGGGCGACGCGACTGTCGAGGAACTACGGATCCGCGAGGTCAACGCCGGGCTCTACGCGTTTGACGGCGTGTTGCTGGGGGCGGCGCTTGAGCGGATCGGCACCGACAACTCCCAGGGCGAGTACTACCTGCCGGACGTGCTGGCGGTGCTAGCCGCTGATGGCGCCCGGGTCCGTGCGTACGCCCTCGATGACCCGCTTGAGACGTTCAACGTCAACGATCGCCGGGAGCTCGCCCATGCTCGCGCTCTTGCCCAGCGGCGGATCTGCGAGGCGCACATGCTGGCTGGGGTGACGATCGTCAACCCTGAGGCGACGGTGATCGACCTCGATGTGACGCTGGGCGAGGACGTGGTGGTCGCGCCGTTCAGCAGCCTGCACGGCTCGACGTCGGTTGGGGGTGGGTCGACGGTGGGTCCGCACTCGACGCTTGTCGACGCGCGCGTGGGGGAGGGGTCGGCGGTTGTGCACTCGTATGTCGTCGGCGCGACGATCGGCAACAAGGTCAGCGTCGGCCCGTTCGCGTATTTGCGTCCCGGCACGGTGCTGCGGGACGGAGCCAAGGCCGGCACGTTCGTCGAGATCAAGAACTCCGACGTCGGTGGCGACAGCAAGGTGCCGCACCTCAGCTACATCGGTGACGCCGATATCGGTCCCGGTACGAACCTTGGTGCGGCAACGATCACCGCCAACTACGACGGCTACAACAAGCACCGCACGACGATCGGCGCAGGCGTCCAGACCGGGGTCGACACGACGCTTGTGGCGCCGGTGACACTCGGCGATGACTCCTACACGGCCGCCGGCTCGGTTGTGACTACGAATGTGCCTGATGGGGCGCTCGGCGTCGCCCGCGCGCGCCAACAGAACGTCGACGGCTACGCCGAGAAGCGTCGTCAGCAGGTCAAAGATGCTGAAGCTCACGGCAAACAGCACGACTGACGTGAACCATTCACAAGTCGTCATCGCGGCCACGTACGATTGCAGCGCGGATGAGCCTGCTCGACTCTGTGACTGAGCCATACGGGATCCACGAGATGCGCCACGGCTACGACAAGCGGCTGATGCTTGTGACTGGCCGCGCGAACCCGCCGCTGGCGGCGAAGATCGCCGACAAGCTCGGCGTTGCGCTCTCGCCGGTGATCACCAAGACGTTTCCCAACGGCGAGGTCTACTGCCGCTTTGAGGATTCCGTCCGCGGTGCCGACGTGTTCATCATCCAGCCGACGATCGGCAACCCGGACGAGGACCTGTCAACCAACGACGCACTGATGGAGCTGTTGTTGATGGTCGACGCGGCGGTCGGCGGTTCGGCCCACCGCGTGATCGCGGTGACTCCGTGGTACGGCTACTCCCGCCAGGACAAGAAGTCGGCGCCGCGCGAGCCGATCAGCTCGCGTCTGATTGCGCGGATGCTCGAGTCCGCCGGCATCGACCGCCTGCTGACGATGGACCTCCACTCAGGCCAGATCCAAGGGTTTTTTCAGAAGCCATGCGACCACATGACCGCGCTGTTCATCCTCACCCAGTACTTCAACGACCTCGGTCTTGAGGACCTGGTGGTGGTGGCGCCGGACGCTGGTCGCGTGAAGTTGAACAAGCGGTTCGCCGCAGGGATGGGCGCCGATCTGGCGATCCTCAACAAGGAGCGCCCTGCTCAATCCGTCGCCGAGATCAACTACGTGATCGGTGACGTCAAAGGCAAGACCGCGCTGCTGGTCGACGACATCATCGACACCGCCGGCACATTGAAGGCAGCGGCCGACGCCGTCCGTGACGCCGGCGCTAAGGCCGTCTACGCCGCCGCGACGCACGGCATCTTCTCTGGCAACGCCTGGGCCAACCTCGCGGCGGCGGGCTTCGAACAGATCGTCGTCACCGACACGGTGCCGATCGCTGCCGGTGCTCCGGACAACGTCAAGGTGCTGTCCTGCGCTGACCTGCTGACCTCCTCGATCCGCCAGATCTTCACTGACGGGTCGGTCAGCGACGTGTTCGGCGGCGAGAACCAGCTGTTCTAGGCGTTG
>Ga0302314_10018189_pt1 | contig 11734 bp, 6 predicted proteins | sample III_Palsa_N2_3_FD_200533 | JGI IMG/M metagenome (GOLD analysis project Ga0302314, IMG submission 200533) | Peat permafrost microbial communities from Stordalen Mire near Abisko, Sweden - III_Palsa_N2_3 | ecosystem: Environmental > Terrestrial > Soil > Palsa > Peat permafrost | place: Sweden...
TGCTCGCTGGACAGATCTTCATGTCTGCGATCACCATAGCGGGCTTGTTGGTATACGTCGTCACAAACGTTCCGAACGAGATGCCTTTTGCTGTAAGCGGCTGTGACACCGGTTTGCCCGGAGTTTTAATAGCTGCCATACGGGCGGCTTCTCGTTCCGTGAATAGCTCGTAGGTCATCTCGTCGCCAACTGCCTGCTGATAGCCGCTGCCAAATACTGCTGGCGGATTGCGGATAAACAGTGTCTGCAAGGTCGGGTACAAGGGGTTAATGAACGCGTTGCTGTTGCTGCCCGCAGATCCAGCGACACCGTAAGGGCTGCGAATGAGCGCGCCGCGCGAATCGATCACGTGGCTACCCGTCGAGTTATGGCACTCAAAGCAGCTTTGCGAATCGATTCCATTCAAACGCAGGTAAGGATAGTTCTTGTTCAGCTTGTTCGGATTGAAGGCCTTGCGCTGCGCAGCACGCGGGCCATCCGGGCCTTCGCCATAGCCGTCGCCCGTCTTCGTTGTGGCGTCATACGGCTGGAATGGCGTTGTCCAAAAATCGCCTCCGGAGTTCAGCACGTCCTTCAAGGAGTAGTGACATCCTGTGTCGGTGGCGATCAGGCAGCCCTGCAAGAGCTTCGTCTGATCGATGTCGACCGACGAATGAAAGACCGGGTCCTGTGCATGAGTGGCAAGAAAGGGGAACGTCGCGACGGTCCCCAGGAGAACGATGCGGCTGATTACGCTCAGAAGCTTCATGTCGTGTACCTCCATGACGGATTGAAAAGCGGATGCGTATTGCATGCAAGCTTGGAAACTGACCCTAACCCTCTGTTGAAGCAGACCTTCAAGCCTGCTTTAGCGGATGGCCGGGATGGACGCCGCCGGATGCGGTCAGCGTGGCTCCCGATGCAACCTGGCCCGTCAATACAGGAACGTACTCAAACGTTGGTGCAGCGTTCAGGCCCGAGTCCTCTTTGGCAGGGAAAGGATTTTTGAACAACGCCTGCGCTGCGTTGCGAAGCAGGTACATGTGCGGCACGCTCTGCAACAGCAGACTCGGTTCGCCCGTGAAGGCACGCTCCAGCAACTGGAGGAGCTGTCCATAGGCCATGTTGAACGCTTCCGCGTGGGTGCGTACCTCGCTGCCGGCGGGATACTCCGCTATTTTTGCGTTCACCGCAGCAGAGTATGCCAGATCGTAAGGCACGCTGAGGACCGCTCCCGTTGGGCCGCTTTGATAGGTGTCGCCGCTCTGGTACTGACGCCCCACAGCAAGCTCGTTGAAGCGGAAGTAATGCGCGACCTCGTTGTCTGAATCCTCTCCACCCACCCAGATGGTTCGCTCCATGCCCTCGCCCTGGTCGGTGATGATCTGTAACGCTTTGACGGCAGTCTCCAAATTAATCACGGGTACGGGCTGTCCTGCGCCATCGTAATAGAACATGTCCGGCTGCACCTGCCGTTTGAGATCGCCCGTAAATACGGCCGCTTCGCCATACTGAGCCACCACGCTCCGCAGCTTGGATTCAATCAATACGTAAAACTCACCAATGGTCATGCGCTCCGGATCGCCCAGCACAATCCGCACCGGATCAACATACTTGGGACGTTCGATGGCCAGCCCCTGCTGCACAAACTGTGGCGAGAAAGGCTCCAGGTTCACGATGAGATCGTCGATGTGATGCGGCAGATACGAGGGGTAATCGGGAATGAAATCGGGAGCCGTCAGGTTCGGTTGTCCACCGATAGCGTTGAGCACGTTGGCCGCAAGCAGCAAGTGCAGCATCTCCTCCACCACGATCGTGCGAATGATGCCGATGATGTTCCACGGCATCTCTGCCTTCATGGAGTACAGGCCGGTCAAGTACGGCGGTATGGTCGCATGCTCCAGTTGCATCGCCGATTGCAAAAGATCGCGCAGCTCCTTCAACTCCTCCTGCAGCGGCCCGCTCTGCAGTTGCACAAAACCCTTCTCGCGATAATGTTGATGCAGTGCCGCGACATCGCCTTCTGTCAGCGCGGCTACTTTTTGGGATCTCTCTTCGTTCATCGGGCTTCCATTTCTCAGCGATGTGTCGCCTGCGGTTCTATTTGTCGAGCGAGGCCAGAATGTTTTCGGCAGCCATGAACGTCAGGGCTCCGGCGGTGAGTGTCGGGTTGGAGGTAGCTACCGTGACCATGTTGCCGCAGCCAACCAGGTAAAGGTTCTCGTGGTCCCACGTGCGCTGCTGCGGGTTTACGACTGAGGTCTTCGGATCGCTGCCCATGCGGTGAGTCCCACATAGGTGCCCTGCCCCGTATGCGGTGTAACCGGTGTCTTTGTATTGGAAGTACCCCGCATCGGTTTTGCTGTTCACCACGGTGCAATCGACGGCCCCGATGTCTTTAAACATCTGCTTGTAGACCTTGGTTCCGAGCTCAAAACCAGCGCCGGTGTAGCCGTCGATTCCATAAGCGATGATGGGAATATAGTTACCCAGCGCGTCCTTGTGGTCCGGCGAAATCGTTACGCGGTTATCAGCGTTGGGGAGCTGTTCTACCAGAAAGGCCATGCGGAACTGGCGTCGCACCTGCTCCTTCAGCCGCTCACGAAGCGCTTTGCCCCATAGCTTCGGGAGCTGGATGGGTTCGCTACCGTTGGTTGCCGGATCAGGGGTGCCGTCTACCAACTCGATCACATCGGTGATGGGTCCACTGGTTGGCCAGCCCCAGCCATCATTACCAATCTCAATACGGAAAGATGCTGTGTCCTTGCGATACTTGCCAGTTCGCATTCCCTCGACGCCCGCAGTAGCCACTGGACCGCGGTAGGGCCAAAGCGGTTCCGGCGCGAGTCCCCAAGCCAGTAGCGTCGTGTGATCCATGAGATTGCGGCCAACCTGATCGCTGGAGTTCGCAGCACCCGACGCGAGCAGCAGCTTGGCGTTTTCTACCGCATGAGTTGCCAAGGCATACTGCTTGCCCTTGGCGACAAACTCTGTGTAGTTCGGGTTCGTGGCACTCTCGTAGTATTTGAAGCGAATGCCGGTCACGAGCTTAGTTGTGGGATCGATCTCTACCTTGCTCACTACCGCCTGTGTTACCAGCGTGACGTACTCGCTATCGGCGGAGTACAGCGTCTTGAGTGCGTTGTACTTCGCCTGGATGGGACAGATTGGTACACATGCCGTATTGCCCATGCAACGCTGGCCGAGTGATGGATTACCCACCGCCCCCACAGGCGTATAGCCTTTCCCGTTGGCATAGGCCTGGTTAGGTATGCTGTTGCGGCTTGCCGGAGTGTTGATGACGTCCAGGTTGAAGCTCTCCTGGTCCACTTCGTACGTCGTGCCATCGAGCGACTTTGAGATGGTCTTATCCGACCAACTCGCAGGCAGCTCGTGCATAGGATACACATAGCCCGGCGGGAAATGAATGCCAAGGTAGTTCTGCTTCGATACGTCGGCGGAGACACCCATCTCAAACTCAGCCATCGCGTAGTACGGCATCATATCGTCGTAGCTCACTGGCCAATCCTCGGCTTGCCCAAAGAGTGTCTTCATCCTGAAATCGTCGGGCAGCATCCGCAGGGATGTTCCCAGCCAGTGCAGCGTGGTGCCACCTAGATACCGCGTGTAGGTGCTTAGAAAAGGAATTGGACCAACCTGGATGAAGTAGCCATTCGTGTCTGGAATCGGCGGCGTGATTTGCTCGCAATCCAACTCCGAAGGCTGCGGCGCATTCGCGTTGTCCGGATATGGCGACTGCGGAATCTTGGCCTGTGACGTATAAAAGTTATCCAACAATTGTGAATAACTGCCGAAGTTAGAGGCGTCCGCTGTCCCGGCTTCCAACACGAGAACGCGCTTCTTCTTCGCAGCCAGGCTCTTGGCAAGAATCGCTCCAGTGATGCCGGCGCCAACAATCACTACGTCGAACACGGTGCCTTGCGTTACTTCAGGAGAAGAAGGATTCATGCGTTCCTCCCTTTGGACGATGCGTCCCCTGTTAGCGAAACAAGCGGTGTGAAGGGCTCTGACCACGCGCCGAAGCCCTGCTGCTTAGCCCCTGGCGGGTGTGCCTCAATCGCGTTCCATACAAGCCCCTGCTCATAGGATGAGGGGGAAAGAATCGGGTTGTCGGTAGCTGTTGCCGACGGGAACCACTGGCCTGTGTACCAAAGCTTGATGATCTGCCGCGCGAGTAGTCCCATTTCGGGATCGGCAAGAATTTCGCTCACTGCCGACTCACTCCCGGCCGCAGCCGTAACGCCCTGCAGCAACTTCAGCAGAGTAGGAGAGTCCGCGTGGGTGGACACATAGTCGAAGTATTGTTGGAGCAGGCCTGTGCCTAACAGATCGAAGCGCTCGAACCCCGTCAGTACAACGGAGGTGGCGAGGAAAAAGGCTAAGGAATCCGCAGGTAAAACAGGATTGCCTGTAGGTGCAATCTCAAACGTCATGGAACCCACTTTCGACAAACGATATAGAACTCGGCCTGTGGTGCTCGTTGTCTAAAAGACCCGGTGGTTTCCTTACGCTCAGCTTTTTCTGCAAGGAGAGCTAATGCGCAGGCGATGTGACGGTGAGACTTGGGAAAGAATGGTGTGCGTAAACGTAGCATCGCGGAAAAGTGATGTCAACGATTTGTTTGCTGATTATTTGCGTCGCGGGTTTCTCTTCACGTTCCTTTCACGCACATCCTCTCGTTCCTAAAATTCTTTTGCTATTGCCGATTGCCAGTGTTAGTCTTCGGTCAATCTTGAAGCTGAGCAGGACGAAAAGATGCCAACCGAAATAACATCACACCTATACCTCTCCATACAAAGCAGTATTTACGGGCCTCTTTTCAGTTTTTTTTAAAAAGCTGCGCGCGTAGTACACCTCCCTCTTCATGCCCTTTCAGTAGGGTACGGGTCCCGCCACACCGACGCTCACGGAGCTAACTCCGGAGTGATCTGCAATCTGCATCACACCTTCTCTCCCAACCTAAAACAAGGAACGCAGCGCCGGTTTGTACCACCCCGGCCCAGGAAGAGATGTGATGTCGACGACCCCTTTTACCGTGGCAGATTACCTGCTCACCCGGCTGAAGCAACTGAACGTTACCGATGTTTTTCAAATTCCCGGCGACTATGTAAAACACTTTACGCAAGCGCTCGAGCACTTCGACGGCATCAATACCGTCGCTGGAGTCAATGAGCTGGATGCAGCGTACGCTGCAGATGCCTACGCACGCACACGCGGACTGGCTGCTGTCTCCCTGCAGTTCGGGGTCAGCACGTTTAGCGCGCTCAATGCCATCGCCGGTGCGTATGTGGAGCGTAGCCCTGTCGTTGTGATCACGGCTACACCCGGCTCCGATGCGCGCCAGATCGGAAGCATGTACGGCGTGCTGTATCACCACTCCACTGGCGATCTCAACGCAGACCAGGCAGTCTTTGAACACGTTACTGTCGCTGCGATCACGCTTAGTACGTCGGCGGGCGCGGCTGAAAAGATCGACGACCTGCTCATCGCTGCCATCACGCACAAGCGTCCGGTGTATATCGCTTGCTACAAAGAGGTTTGGGGCGAGCCCTGCGAACAGCCTTCGGCAAAAGCACTTCAGCCTCGCATCACACACAGCGAGCCGCTTGCACTTACCAATGCGGTGGAGCAGGCATGGTCGCAGATTACTGCTGCAAAAAATCCGCTTCTCTTTGCCGGGGTTGAGCTTCTTCGCTTCGGCCTCGCTGACCTGTTGCAACAGATACTCGATGCCAGCGGGTTTCTTTACACCACCACCTCGCTCGGCAAAACCGTGCTCGATGAGAGAGGCGACCAGTTCATCGGCACCTACTCCGATGCCGCATCCATCGAAAGTGTCGTAAAGACTGTCACCGAATCAGACTGCGTTCTCACGCTCGGCACCATCCTTACAGACGACTATTTGATCTTCGTCGAAAGCAAATTCGCGCAGATGGTGTTGGCCACTGCCGACCAGATCCGTGCGGGCTACTTCATCTATGAAGGCGTCACGATGAAGGATTTCATGGAAGCACTCTTGCAGAAGTTCAAGAGCGACCCTGCTTACCCGCTCAAGAAGCACGCACCGCCGCAGCCCATCTATCCCGAGCCGTGGCTCTCCAACTCCGATCCCAAGTTTAATGCTGACCCCACCGTCCTCACTTACAACCGCTTCTTTCAGCACTCCATGAAGTTTCTCAAGGACAACGATCTCTTCGGGAAGATCGTAATGACCTACGGCATCAGTTCATCGTTGTATGTCGCGACCAACGCGTATGGGCTCGCGCAAGGAAGTTACATAGGCTCTGCGGCCTGGCAGTGTATCGGCTTTGAAACAGGTGCGGCTAGCGGCGCGCAACTCGGCAGTGGCAAACGTGCCTGGACGGTTGCGGGCGATGGCGGCTTCATGATGGTTTGCCAGTCTCTTTCCACACTCGCGCGAAACAAACTGAACGCTGTGCTCTTTGTGATGAGCAACGGTGTCTATGCCATCGAGCAGGTGTACGTCGATATCACCTCCTTCGAGCCCGGCCCTCAACATACATTCGATGCCTTCGACATTCTGCCCAAGTGGGACTACATGGCGCTTGCCAAAGCCTATGGGGCGCACGGCATACGCGTCACTACGGTTTCGGAACTCGAGGCCGCTCTCGTGGAACTCAACAACATCACAGACCGCCCAACTTTGGTCGAAGTTGTTATCCCTGAAAAAGATCTGCCCCGACAGATGTACCGTCTCGGCATTGAATAAACGCTTTCATTACCTTGCGAGGAAGAAGCTATGCAGAGCAAAACATATTCGATCTTTGGTGCCGGTGCAGCCGGTTTGTATACGGCGTGGCGTTTACTCGATGGCAAGCCCAAGACTCCAGCCGATGAAGCAAAGCTACTCACCAAAGGCGACATTCTCGAGCTTTACGACTGGGGCCAGTACGACTTCTCAAAAGCCAACCCCGGCACGCGCGAACCCGGCGCTCGTGTGTGCACCTGGCACTATCAGAATGACAGGTCGAAGTCCTACCTTGAACTCGGCGGCATGCGCTACTCGGATTGGGACGGCAAGCCAATGAGTGGCGGCCATCGCGTCGTCACCACTGTCATTCAGCAGCTCGGGCTCGATGCTATCTCCGTGCCGTTCAATGAATCGGTCAACCCGCTTTATAGCCTGCGTGCCCGCAACTTCTATCTCAATGACATTGACTCAATGAACCCCGCGCCCTACAACGTAAACAACTACGGTGCTGATGTCTCTCCGGATACAGGCTTCACCATCGTCGAAAGTCTCGCTTATACCGAAGCCACGGCCCCAAAGACTCGCCGCGATTGGTGCACCTTTTACGAGAAGGGACGCATCACCATCGATCTCCCTGAGAGCTCCGTCTTCAATAAAGGCGACTATCTCAAGGACATCGGCTACTGGAACCTTATGTTCGATCAGCTTGGCTCTGAAGGCTTCCAGTACGCGGCCGATGGGAACGGCTACACCTCCAACGTGATCAACTGGCACACGGCCGTTGCCATGAATGCGAACAATGAGTTCACTCCCGGCACCGAGTACAAGACGCTCACCCATGGCTACTCCAGCATGTTCACTGCCTTGTTTGAGGCCATCGTAAAGCTCGCCGAGCAAAAGGGCGTTATCTTCAAGTACTACCCCAACACCCGGCTACACTCCATCCTCAAGGTCGATGGAACGATTCACTACAGCTACGCCACCCGTGAGCAACCCGCAAAGAAGGCAGGCTCAAGAACAACCGATGCCGCCTGGCTCGCCATGCCTCCTGCTGCGCTCGACATGGTCGCACAAGCTACGCGTTACGAAGACCACACCGGTCTCGATGTGCTCAATCACGAGAAGGTTCAGCTTTACCTGGAGTCTGCCATCCTGCAGCCGTCTTACAAAATTGGCATGTTCTTCGACACCGCCTGGTGGTCAGAGACAGCCACGAACCCCTGCAACTATCCCCCCAAGCTCACCAGCTACGAGGTCACTCTGGATGTGCTCAGCTCGCTGGGAGAGCAAGGCTTCCCTGCCAGTTATCTGGATGCGATGAAGAACGACACCAACATCCTGGAGAACCCCTTCAACGCAGCAGCAACCTTGATCGCGGCCGTCGAGCAACTTGTACAGCAACGCCTCACCATCCCGCAGGAGAACCAGCTGCTCAGCACGTCCCTTCGCTACACCATCGGGCCGAGCGTTACGGACATGCCGATCCGCCAGGTGGTCTACTTCGGCGATAACGCTCTTGATACCGCAGCACCCAAGGTCTACGGCATCCTCGCCAGCTACGACGATGAAAGCTACACCGCCTTCTGGCAGGAGCTGGAGCTCGGCCCCGATGCCGTGCGCGAGCTACCGATCTCGCAGGATACGCAACCGCTGGCTGGCCCACGTTCCGCGCCTCCCATCATGGTCAAGATGCTGCGCCAACAACTCGCCGTCCTGCACTTCGGGCCACAGGCGGACTACAGCGTTATTCCGGAGCCGCTTGAAACCTGCTACATGGACTGGTCGCTTCCACCTTTCAGTGCCGGCTATCACGCCTATGAAGCCCATTACAACGTCTGCGACGTGCAACAGAAGATCCGCAAACCCTCACTTCTCATCCCCGGGGAGGATGCCAACATCTTCATCGTCGGCGAAGCCTTCTCTAACGATCAGGCATGGGTCGAGGGAGCGTACTGTACGGCTGAATCCGTACTCAATGACTTTTTCGGCATCACCGCCATCATCGATGAGACAAACTATCCGTTCATCTGCCCCCAGTGCTGACTGGTCCATCCCCTTTCGGGCCCTTGGTGACGGCATTGGAGGAGCCTCGCCGCGAAACTACCGCGGAACGAAACAGACTCTAAGGCTTGCTCGCATGCAGGTCGTTTGGCTGGGGAAGACCAACCTGGTGTAGCAGAGCGCGGAAGCGTGGATCGCCATGAAGATTATCGAACATACTATCGACGGCCAACTCGACGGACTCGCCGTCATGGTTGTCCACCATTTGTTTTAACAACGGCAATGCTTTATCAGGCTGGCCCACGAAGGCGTACCACTCCGCAGGGACAAAATCATTGGGATGCCGGGTGGTGTCGATGGTGTGGTGCTCCATCGCGTCAAGACGCACGTTGGCGTAGGCTACGATACCGCCCTGCTCGAAGGCCCGTTGACCGCGCTGCTCAAGCGCCACGCGCGCCGAGTCTTTTTCCATCTCCGCCATACTCTGCCACTGCGCGAGTGCTTCGCTGTAGCGGTTTGCGGCGAAGTAGGCCCAGGCTAGTTGGTTGTGGGTGAAGGGAGAGTCCGGAACCAGAGACAGATATTTGCGGACGTCGTTGAGCATACGTGTGTTGTCGCGTGCCGCACCTGCCACGAACGCGGCCATGCTGTACACCGGGGGCCAGAGCGGGTCGTCCGCAATCGCGCGATCCATTTCCACGAGCGCTTCATCGTTGCGTTCTTCGTCCGCGAGCAGCCCGGCAAGCCACGCATGGTAGATCTCTTTGTGTGGCTCCAGCTCCACGGCGCGACGGAGCTCGCTCTCTCCAAGCTTGAAGTTCCATGCGGAGCGGAAGGCGAGGTCTCCCAAAACGCCGTGGGCTTCCGCCAATTCCGGATCGAGCTTGAGCGCGGTCTCGGCGAGTTTTTGAGCCTTCTCCTGATGGTCGGCAGGGTCGAAGTAGCGCAAAGACAAATGAGCGGTTGCCATACCGGAGTAGGCCTGGGCGAATTTGGGATCAAGGTCGATGGACCTTTGGTAGTGCACGAGAGCCTGATTGAGAGAGGCTGGATCACGCATCTGCGTGAGTTCGCGTGCCTGGAGGTACTCGCTATAGGCCTGCGGGTTTTCTGTGCTGCCGCGGATCGCCTGTGCGGACTGGGCTTCGCCTTGCAAACGGAGGAACAGATCGCGCTGCAGCTTGTCACGGATCATCGAGAGCTCGTCCCGACCGCCTTCGTACTGGAAGGAGGCGAGGTGGAGAAAGTCGCGGCTGCGAATCAGTTCAAACTGCATGATGCAGCGGTCGCCCTGAATACGTAGCCGGCCAAGCAGCAGAACGTCCAGATGGAGTTCTTCCGAAACCGCCTTCAGACTATTGTCGTCACGACCTGCATTGCTGAGCGAGTTGGTTGCGCGAATCTGTACATCGGGAAGCTGCGAAAGGGCGTCGGCGAGATCGAGGCGAAAGCTTTCGCCGGTCTGCTCGGCTCCAGGGCCTTCGGACTGAAAAGGAGCGAGACCGAGCGCGAGAGCATTGCTGCTCTTGGCAGGTACACGATGGCGATGGACGATCACAACGGTTACGGCGAAAGCCGCCAGAACGAGGCACGCGCAAAGGGCAATCAGAATTCCCCTGGAACGCACCGGGTGCGAAGCGCGGATCGTGGGTGTCGCATCCAGAACAGAGAGCTGGAGGATATCGGTGAAGTCTGCTCCGGGGGTTTGCGGAACGGAGAGTTCCGTTGTGGGAGAGGATGCGGCGGGCTCCGAGGGGACGCTTTGCGGTGGCGAAACGGCGAGCGGGTGATCCTGGACTCCTCGACGAGCGATGCTGCTGCCTGGCGGAGTCGGCCGTGTTGTGACTGAAACCGCAGGCAGGAAGCGATAGCCGCGCTTGTGAACCGTCTCGATGTACTTCGGCTTTCGGGGGTCGTCTCTCAGCACGGAACGGAGGTGCGTGATGATCCGATTGATGGCTCGTTCGTGGTCGAGAAACTCTCCATTGGGCCAGAGGAGCTGCTGAAGCTCGTCCCGGGTGACGACTGATCCTGCACGCTCCACCAGAATCGCGAGCAGACGCGAGGTCTGCTCGGGCATGCGCAACTTCATCCCTCCGCGCACAAGATCTCGAGAAGTGAGGTCAAATGTGAAATCCAAAAACGACCGGATCTCGGTTTCAGGCATAAGGGAAAATATACATGCAAGCCCCCAACAATTCTTTGCAAATTTCTTGGCCCCTTCTAAGCATTTGAATCTAAAGGCTTTATTTGCGCATAAAACGGAAGCCTTACTAGTTCATCTTGCCCATTGCCGGTTTGCAGGTCTCTCTTTAGGCTCCAGCTATCACTTAGTTCAAGTTGTTCTGCCGCCTGCGGTACCGCCGCATGTTATCGGCTGAGATATCTGTATCGCCCATAAGGAGAGCCATGCTTCTGTCACGAATGGACCAACTTCGCTCTAACTTCAGTGCAACGCCATTTCGGCAAAACCACCCTGAGCACGATATCTCGATGGAGACCCTGCCTCCCCTGGCGGCCTGGATATTCACCTCGGTTTTGGCGGTCCTGGTATTTCTGGGACTGCTTTCTTCTTCCCTGGCGGCACAGATGCTGCCGACACCTCCGGCTTCCGCCAAGGCAGCCACCTCGTCGCAATCGCACCCCTCGAAGCCTTTGCCGAGCGTGCGAAATCCGAAGGTGATTACCCCCTTTGAACGCGTGATCGCACCGCGCATGTACGACACCATACGGAAGGTGGCTGCGACGAAAGGGATGAAGGCGACCCCCTCCGCAGCGAAGTCTAAGCCGAACTACAACGGTACCGGTGGGACAAACGTGAACTTCCCCGGGTTTGTAGCCGCGCCGTATTCGACCCTCAACAGCAGTCTTATCGGAACTTCTTCGTACGAGTCGTACGCCTCGGTGGCGGGCGACTTCAATAATGATGGCTATCCGGATGTCGCGAGTGTGACGACCGGCGGAATCGTCAGCGTTGTGCTGAATCCCGGAGCGAAAGGCAACATTACCCAAGGAGTACAG
>Ga0302314_10018192_pt1 | contig 11733 bp, 10 predicted proteins | sample III_Palsa_N2_3_FD_200533 | JGI IMG/M metagenome (GOLD analysis project Ga0302314, IMG submission 200533) | Peat permafrost microbial communities from Stordalen Mire near Abisko, Sweden - III_Palsa_N2_3 | ecosystem: Environmental > Terrestrial > Soil > Palsa > Peat permafrost | place: Sweden...
CCGACCGCCTTGATATTGGCGCCACTGCCAAGGCCCAGCGAATTGGTCCCGGCGGTGAGGGTTACCGTGAGGTTGTTGTCCGAATTGCTGAGGGCCGTCTCCACCACGGTGCTGGTTATGGCGAGCGTGGTGGTGGACTCACTGTTGCCTTTGACCATTGCATAGCCCGCCAGCGTCCCGCTCACCTTCACCACGTCGGTCCCGCTGCCAGCGTCGATGGTCTGGTTTTCCGAATCCACGGTGAAGGTGTCGTTGCCCGCGACAGCAACCGCGGTGATGCCCAAACCGGTGCCGAGGTTCAGATTGTTGGTGCCCGCCGCGAGGTCCACGGTGAGATTGCTGTCGGCACTGGAAAGCGTCGCAGTCCCGGTGGTGGTGAGATCGAGCGTCGAGAGGGCCTGGCTGTGTCCGGTTACCGCGTTACCCGCCAAAGCCATGGTAGCGGAGATCACGTCGGTGCCGGACCCGGCGACTATGGCGATGTTGGATTGCGTGCCAAGGGTGAGACTGTTGCTTGCGCCCAAAAGCCAAACCGTAAGGTTGCTGTCTAAGCTGTTAAGCGTCACCGTGCCTGAGTTGGTGATGTAGAAGCTCGACGTGCTCTCATTGGCGCCGGTGATCAGGTCTCCCGAGAACGCCGTGGCGGCCTGGGCTACCTCGGTGCCGGTGCCAAGGACTACCGATTGGCCAAGGGCGCCGACGGTAATCGTGTCGTTCCCCGAGGTGCCGACCGCGGTGATGTCGGCGCCGGTGCCGAGGCCCAGATTGTTGGTACCGCTGGTAAGATCGATGGTGAAATTGCTGTTGGAACCGTTGAGCGTGGTGTCGACCCCGGCATCAGTGACGTCAACCGTGGTGGTGGCGGCCTGGCTGTTGCCCTCGATCGCGGAATAGCCCAGCAGCGCGGCGCTAACATTGACGACATCTGTGCCGGTGCCGGCGACGATGGTCTGGTCTTCTCCCGCGACGGTGAAGCTGTCGGTGCCGGAACCGGCGACCGCGGTGATCCCCTCACCAGTGCCGAGGGTGAGATTGTTGGTGCCGGCGGCGAGATCGACGGTGAGATTGCTGTCGGAATTGGAGAGCGTCATGGTTCCGGCAGAAGTGAGGTCGAGCGTGGTGACAGTCTGGCCACCACTGCCGCTGACGGCGTCGCCCGCCAATGCCGCGGTGGCATAGACCAAGACAGTGCCCCCGTTGCCATAGACCGATTGGCTGGTGGAACCGAGCGTGACGGTCTCGCTACCCGCCGCGCCGAGCACGGCGATGTTGGATTGTGTGCCGAGCGTGAGATCGGTGCCGGAATAGAGCCAGACCGTAAGATTGCTGTCGGCGCTATTGAGCGTCGCCGCGCCGGTGCCGCTGAGCTCGAGGTTGGAGGTGGCCTCGCTGTAGCCGGTCACCGCGCTGCCCGCGAGCGCCGCGGTGGCAAAGACCCACTCGGTACCGGAGCCCGCGATTACCGACTGCCCGGCGGCGCCGACGGTGATGTAGTCGGTGCCGGAGGTACCGACCGCGGTGATGTTGGCGGCGTCGCCAAGATACAGGTTGTTGTTATTGGCACCTGCAGTGAGATCGATGGTTAAATTGCTGTCGGAACTGTTGAGAGTGGTGTCGACCCCATTGGTGACATCGACCGTGGTGGTGGACTGGCTGTTGCCCTGAATAATCACCGAATTGTAGGCCAGGAAGGCGGCGGACACGTCGATCGTGTCGTCGCCGGTGCCGGCAATCACGGTCTGATCGTCCGACCCGATCGTGAAGCTGGCGTTGCCGGTGGTGCCCGCGGCATTCACGGTAATGCCGCTACCGGTGCCGAGGTTCACGCTGTCGGTGATGCCGGACGCGAATTCTACCGTCAGGTTGGAATCTCCGTTCTGCAGCGTGATGCTGCCGGAGGTGGTGACCTGGATGGTCTCGTTGCTGTAGATATTCGCGCTCGCCTCGGCGGCGGTAACCTGTACGGTCGGCATCGGTCTTCCCCCAGAATCGGCTAGATACGGATCGCAGTTGGCGCTTTGAAATAAATCCTATTAACGTGCGCCAAGCCCCGCACACGCGCGCGCTTTCCTGGCGCTTCGTCACCGCGTTTTTACTGGGATTTTTGCCCTGCGCGTTAACGCAACGTTACCAGAGCGTGAGCAAATGCGAAAGCGGCGCAAAATGGGAACGGAGCGGCGACAAAAGGAGGACAAGGGGATAGGAAAGAAAGACTTCATTTTGTTCACAAAAAGAAGACTTATTCTTTGCCCTTTCTGATTTGATCCAGTGCCCCTTGCAGCATGTACGCTGCCGCTGCTCGGTCCACCGCCTCGGCGCGTTTTTTCCGGGTGAGGTCCGCCTCGGCGATCAAGAATCGGTTCACCGCTGCCGACGAGAGTCGTTCGTCGCACATGGCTGCCGGCAGGCCGGTGGATTCGGCGAGGTTGCGCGCCCAGTCGCGGGCGGCCTGGGCTTTGGGGCCGAAGCTGCCGTCCATCGCCAGTGGTAGGCCGACGATCAGGCCGCCGGCGTTTTCCTTGCGGGCCAGAGCGCTGATTTCAAGGGCATTTTGTGAGAGTTTGGCGCGTTTCAAGCTACCGTAGGGGGTGGCCAGGGTGAGGCTGACGTCGGAAAGGGCCAGACCGATGGTGCGTTCGCCGGGGTCGATGCCGATCAATCTTTGATCGGGTCCGAGCAGTGCGCGGAGGTCTGTCAGGTTGAACAGCTTCACCCGGGTGGTTATGGTCCGACCCTTCGCTGGTTGCCAAGGAATTCCGATTACATGTCGCTCGACCCCGCGACCGTTCGCCGCATTGCCAAGCTCGCCCGGATCCGGGTCGAGGAGCATGAGGTGGCCAAGCTGCAAACCGAACTGAACGCCATTTTGGGCTGGATTGAACAGCTGAACGAGGTGGATGTGACTGATGTTGTGCCACTTTCGGGCGGCGCCACGATGGCGTTGCCGATGCGCGACGATGTGGTGACCGATGGCGACATTCCCGAGTGCGTGCTGGCCAACGCGCCCGATCGGGCGGGGGAATTCTTTGCGGTGCCGAAGGTGGTGGAGTGATGTTGACGGATTTTACCATCGCGGGCGCCGCTGCTGCGCTGAAGAAGCGTGAATTTTCCGCCCGCGAGTTGACCGAGGCGCATCTTGGCGCGATCGAGGGTTTGAACAGCCGGATCAACGCGTTCATTACGGTGACCCCCGAGCTGGCGCTGGCCCAGGCCGACGCCGCGGATCAGGCGTTGGCCCGCGGCGAGGCCGGCCCGCTTACCGGGATTCCGCTCGCGATCAAGGATTTGTACTGCGTTGAAGGCGTGCGGACCACCGCCGCCAGCCGCATTCTCGCGCCGTTCGTGCCACCCTATGAAAGCACCGTCACGGCGCAGTTGAAACGCGACGGCGCGGTATTTCTCGGCAAGGCCAATCTCGACGAATTCGCGATGGGTTCGTCGAACGCGACCTCGGCCTTCGGTCCGGTAGAAAATCCGTGGAAGCGCCACAACGACGACAATACCGTATTGGTGCCCGGCGGGTCCTCGGGCGGATCGGCGGCGGCGGTGGCCGCGCGCATGGCGCTCGGGGCCACCGCAACCGACACCGGCGGCTCGATCCGCCAGCCCGCCTCGTTCTGCGGCGTCGCCGGGATCAAGCCGACCTATGGGCGGTGCAGCCGTTACGGGATCGTGGCGTTTGCCTCGTCGCTGGACCAGGCCGGGCCAATCGCACGCACGGTGGGGGATTGCGCGATCCTGCTTCGCTCGATGGCGGGACACGATCCGAAGGACAGCACCAGTGCGAACATCGCGGTGCCGGATTTTGCTGCGGCGGTGGCGCGCGGGGTGCGGGGATTGAAGATCGGTGTGCCGCGCGAATACCGGCCAGAGGGCCTGGCGGGCGAAATCGACGCGCTGTGGCAGCAGGGATTGGGCTGGCTGCGCGACGAGGGTGCGGAGATCGTCGATGTTTCTCTGCCGCACACGAAATATGGGCTAGCGACTTATTACATCGTGGCGCCGGCGGAGGCTTCTTCCAACTTGGCGCGGTACGATGGCGTGCGGTTCGGGGCGCGCGTCGAAGGCAGCGATCTGATCGATCTTTACGAACGCACCCGCGCTGCCGGATTCGGCGAGGAAGTGAAGCGTCGGATCATGATCGGGACCTACGTGTTGTCGGCGGGTTATTATGACGCCTATTACGTGCGGGCGCAGAAATTGCGCACGCTGATCCTGCGCGATTTCACCGAAGTGTTCCGACAAGTCGACGCGCTGCTGACGCCGACCACGCCCTCGGCAGCGTTCGCGATCGGCGAAAACAGCGATCCTCTCACGATGTATTTGAACGACGTCTTTACCGTTACCGCGAATATCGCGGGGATTCCGGGACTGTCGGTGCCGGCGGGGTTGGATGGGCGGGGATTGCCGTTGGGGTTGCAGGTGCTGGGCCGGCCGTTCGATGAGGAAACGGTATTCGCGGTCGGCGGCGTGGTAGAGCGCGCAGCAAAATTTACCGCGCTGCCCGCGATCCGCACGGGAGTGGCGCTATGAGTTACGTGATCGAAGGCGCGAGTGGGCCGTGGGAGTTGGTGATCGGTCTCGAAGTGCACGCGCAGGTAATTTCCAATTCGAAATTATTCTCGGGCGCATCGGCGGTTTATGGCGCCGAGCCCAATTCGCAGGTGAGTTTCATCGATGCGGGATTTCCCGGCATGCTGCCGGTGATCAATCGCGAATGCGTCGCCCAGGCGGTGCGCACGGGATTGGGTTTACGCGCGCACATCAATCTGGAAAGCCGGTTCGATCGCAAGAATTATTTCTATGCCGATCTGCCGCAAGGCTATCAGATCAGCCAGTATCAGTTCCCGATCGTCGGCGCCGGCGTGATTGAGATCGAGCTTGCCGACGGCACGCCGCGAGCGATCGGCGTAACCCGTCTGCACCTGGAGCAGGATGCGGGAAAATCCTTGCACGATCAGCATCCGAGCAAATCCTATATCGATCTCAATCGCTCCGGCGTGGCGCTGATGGAGATCGTGTCGGAACCCGATATGCGCAGCCCCGAGGAAGCCGGGGCTTACTTGCGGAAGTTGCGCCAGATCCTGCGCTATCTCGGCACTTGTGACGGCAACATGGAAGAGGGGTCGATGCGGGCCGATGTGAATGTTTCGGTGCGCAAACATGACGAGCCTTACCGCACTCGCTGCGAAGTGAAGAACGTGAACTCGATCCGCTTCGTGATGCAGGCGATCGAGTATGAAGCCCGCCGGCAGATCGCGATCTATGAAGATGGCGGCACGGTTGATCAGGAGACCCGGCTGTTCGATCACGCCCGCGGCGAGACCCGGTCGATGCGAAGCAAGGAAGACGCTCACGACTACAGGTACTTTCCAGATCCCGATCTGCTGCCGCTGGTGTTGGACGAGGATTGGGTTGCGGGCCTGAAGGCCGAACTGCCGGAGTTGCCGGATGAAAAGCACGCACGATTCGTGCGCGACTATGGGTTGCCTTCGTATGATGCGCGGGTGCTGATCCTTGAGCAGGCGGCAGCAGATTTCTATGAACGCGTGGCGCTTGGACGAGATGCCAAGTTGGCCGCGAATTACGTGATGGGTGATTTGTTCGCGGCGTTCAATCGCACCGGCACCGGCATCGCGAACAGTCCGGTGAGTGCGGAGAATTTGGGGCAACTGCTCGATTTGCTCGCCGACAACACCATCAACGGCCGCATCGCCAAGGATGTGTTTGAGGAGATGGTGGATACCGGTGCGGCGCCGGCCGACATCGTGGAAAAGAAGGGTTTGCGCCAGGTGACCGACACCGGCGCGATCGACGGCGTAGTGGCCGCGGTGCTGGCCGCCCACGGCGACAAGCTGGCGGAATACAAATCCGGCAAGGAGAAGCTGTTCGGGTTCTTTGTCGGCCAGGTGATGAAGGCGATGGGTGGCAAGGGCAACCCGGCGCTGGTGAACGAGGCGCTGCGGAAGGCGTTGAACTGAAGATCGTCGGTTGACGCCCCCTCCCCCGCCCGATACAAGCCCACGGGCAAACGCCGTGTTGCGGGCAACCGCAAGACGCCCCGGCGGAGGGGTGGCCGAGTGGCTGAAGGCGGCGGTTTGCTAAACCGTTTAAGGATGTCAAGTCCTTACGTGGGTTCGAATCCCATCCCCTCCGCCAACTCCTACAAACTTTCAAAATGCGGGTCACAGAAACCGCTGTCTTTGAGGCCGGTGTGACCCCGACTGTGACCACTTCGGGACGGTTCAATCCAGTTCCTCGTAGCGCCCAACCGGTGTGCCGCCCGGCAAATACCCTAGATAGACCTCAGTGGTCTTGACGCTGGTGTGGCCGAGATGGCGGGACAGATCATAAATGTCGGCGCCTGCTTGAGCGCATTCACCGCGTAGGCGTGCCGCAGATCGTGGAAGGTGAACTTGGGGAAATCGGGGTCCTCCTTCCTGATCTCGAGCGTGATACGCGCGAACAGACTAGCCGGCTGCGGCCGCGCCGTATGGCCCTTGCCGTGCCCGAACACCAACTTGCCGTTCTTGTGATCCCGCATCGACCGGAGCAGTGCCGCAGCTTCGGGGGTCAGATAGATCGTCCGAAGCTTGTTTCTCTTGCCGAGGATGGTTACGTGCAGGCGCGGTTTGGGGGCGGTCGGCAGGCTACACCGCTCCAGTTCATCATGCAGATCTCGTTCTGTCGGCGGCCCGAGAAGAGGGCGAAGCGCACCAGATCGCCGAAACCGGGAGGGCACCGCGACGCAACCTGTTCCATCTGCTCGCGTGATGGCAGGCTGCGGTTGTCACGTTTCTCGCGGGTCGCCAGCCGCCGGTTGAAGGTCTTGGCCGGGTTGCCGACGCAAACGCCCCAAAGCTCGCCGTAGGCCAGAAGTTGGGCTAGGGCGGTCAGATCCCGGTTGATGGTGGCGTTGCTCGCCTCGGCCTCGCAACTCCGATCGTCCAGCAGAAGCGGGGCCATCACGCCCTTTCTCAGTTTTTTGCTTCGGAGTCCGTAACGGTGCTGAGAGCGCGAATGTGATCAGCCCTTCCAGCGCCGTCCGCAAGGACCTTAGCACATCAGACAAGTTGCCAAAGCGCGGGCGCCATTCCAGTTCCCACTTTAAGGTCTCTGGTCTCATCACGTAAGTCGGGCGCAAATACCAAAACATCACTAAGCGCTCGCCAGTAGGCGCGCAAGCTCGTTAGCTTGTTCGATCCAGTCCCGCGACTTGAACCGCAGCTCACCGTCGATCAGCGGCCGGCGGCCAATCTGGCGATTCAGCCCTACCAACCACGATAGTTCGTCAGGATTCCCACACTTCGCCCGCGGACCTTACCTTGGCGCCCGGCTGCACCGCGATCTGTCCCGCGTCAGGGGGAGCAGATACTCTGAGGAATTCGGTTTGCCAAAGTCTTCTTGACGCCGCACATCCCGACACCAACGTGCGGCCAAGCGTCGGGTGACTTGACCGGGGCTCTACCGCTGCTACATCAAGCGATGCAGGCAAACTAGCGGGCACTCGGAGCCGAACATCCTCAAACCCTGCGAAGCGTGCGCAATCTTGCCGGCGGTCTTTCGCCACGCCTCTTCTGTGGCTGCCAGTACCAAAATTCCACGATCGAGATAAGCTGACACTGAACGGAGGGTACCAGCTATCGTCTGGCGCGAAGAGCGATGGCTTCGGCTTCCGGTCTCAAATTTCCATCATCATCAACCAGACTCCATCCCCCGCCCTTGTGCTCGGAATAAGCATAAATGAAGCTAGGGCCAAGACTGATCGGCTGGCGATCCAGCATTGCGTAGAAGCGCGTAAAAGCATCCGCACGCGTTAAATCGGTCCGCTTTCGGAAGGCCCAAGTATTGAACCCCCATTCCGTAATCCATACCGGCATTCCACCGCCGGCCACCGCATCCGCCGCTAGAAGTTGCGGGGCCTTGGTATCGATCCCGTCAACCCCGACATAGATATGGCTGCCAATGCCGGAAATCTTATAATCGCCATTGTCCAAATAATTGAACCCGCCGAAATCCTGCAGAGCGGCAATGATACGATCGGGATCGGTAATATGATGATTGAATTTATCAGTGCGATCGGAGATATGGGCGATGCCGAACGTTATGATCGGCGCTGCCGGAAAATAGGCTGGATTGTGAATTAGCGTTGCGGCGGCGCGCAACAAATGCGCATACCCACCCACCACATTCTCAAATTCCTCTGCGCTCGCTTCGTGCCCGAACGGAACATCACCATCAAAGCAACTACTGTCATATTCATTACCGATCTCGAACCCATCGATTAGAAGCCCCGCCGCCTTTACCGCGTCGAGCTGTTGCTTCAAACGGGATTTAAATCTAGCAATATCCACCCGACTTATTTCCGGCGAGCCGGTCTGCCAGCCGCATGCTTTTTTAAACGCATCCCCCGGGTTAGGATTGTGATAGCCGGCATCGTAGTCCCCGCTCTTGACCCCTACGATGGCCAGGAACTTCAGACCATCCTGCTTCGCAAAAGAGAGTTCTTGCACGAATGCCGCGTCGGTCGACGGGGAATGACCGGAAAGCCCGTCGCGGACCCATTGGGCCCCTAGCGCGTGAATGCCGCGCATGGCCTGGGCCTGCACATGCGGGCTTTCCCAGATGAGGTTGGAACGGTCGATCCCAACGTCAGGGCTGTGTTGCTGCGAAAATGCCGCCGGCGCCATGGTAAACATCATCACCACAACCAATAAAGTTCTGTAGGTCACGACGATTTGCTCTCTAGAAATGGCGTCGACTAATGCCGGCTAAAGATTTCGGCCACGATCTGAGTAGTACTAACGTTGGGTGTGCGCGGTAGGTAGATCACGTCACACACACCGTTGCAGAAATCGAATTTCCCGGTCCAATCATCTCCCATAATTAGCACATCCGCATGAAACTGCTTGATGTAGTCCAATTTCTTCTCCAGAGATTCCTCGAGAAATACATAATCCACCATTCTAAGCGAGGATACGATCTTCATCCGCTCACTCTGTGAATAGATCGTGGAAACGCCCTTCTTGGAAAGGTTTAGCGCATCACTAGAAACCCCGACGACTAGATACTCGCACAGGGATTTGCTGCGGGACAAAATATTGAGGTGTCCGATATGCAATAGATCATAGCTACCAAAGGTAATTCCGACCCGCATATTCCACCTGTACTAGTTCTCGAGGGCAAGCTTGATCTGTTCAGGCGCCTCGACGGCACGAACCACCTGATCGAAAAAATGCGATTTGATGCCGTGCGCCTTCAGCAAATGCGCGAATGACAACAAGGAATTGAACTCCTCCGAGAGGGGCTTCTCGTTCCCGCCGGCGCTGAGCGCGGCCGTGCATATAATTGCACGACTTGACCGATGAAGAAGTAAGAATCACGTCGCTCAGCGCGCCGGGCGACAGCATGGTTTCCGGCCGTCCGCCCAAACGCTCGATCGCGCTTCTAAGCGCTACGATCCCGCGCGCGATAAAGCTCGCACGGAAATTCTCTCCCAGATCCAGCCCATCGGCGATGCCAGAACCCAATGCAATGATGCTCTTGCCGACACCGGCAATTTCCCAGCCACACAGGTCATCGGTGAAACTGAAGCGCAAACTAGGATTTTGTAGCCGATCGATCGAGAGCTGACCCAGATAGGGGTTGATGCAGGCAAGCGAGACATAGACCGGACGGCCTAGGAGCATCTCGTCGGGAACACTTGCGCTCGAAATCACCGCTATATAGGACGAACCCGTATTATTCCGAATTATCCGATTAGGCATCAAACCGCTAGCACCATCAATGCCTCTTGCGCGGGAAACGAAGGCGGTATGAGGTGCTGCAATGCGTCCCCCTGCCCGCAATATCTCACCAATCGCATTGCTGGGCAGCGCTACGATCACCACGTCAAATTTACTGCAATCGAAATCGCGTTGCTCATGAATGATCCGTGCAGAGGGGAACCGGATTTCGTGCTTCGAGCGCATATATAAACTGACCTTGGCGTCGCCGCGGGGGACAGCGCGTAATGCATCGCCGACTCGAACGCTCCGTAACCAAGTATCGAAGTTTTGCTTTCGGTTGCCATAAATGGCACGCTATCCTTTACTATATCTGGCTGGTCGAAGCTTTCTTCACCATCGGGCAAGTCCTATCGCGAGTGGCGACAAACCGACCCGCCGCCGAGCGATTATATTAGATCTTGCTCACAATGCCAAGATTGGCGAGACCGCGCTGCCCGCTTTCGCGCACATGTACGATTCGGCACTCTGTGCTTATGGAGGGAGATTCTGGCTCGTGGAGGCTGCTTATGGATCTCGAATTCAACGTGAGTGGCGTTAAATCATGGTTCGCTGCCTTTGTCGAGACGATTACCACGGCGCATGGCCGCTCGGATCGCGTATTACCCCTCCCATGCTCTTGCGCGGACCCACTGCCGCCGGGCAATTGCGCGATCGGCGAACCAATGGCCCCGCGGGTGCGGCCTGGGCGCGGCCGTGCCGCCCACCAATCGCTGTACCACTTCGTGGCCAAGTCGAATCGCTCCGACGGGGCGCTGCTCGACGCGGTGGGCTTCCGCGTTGTGCAGATCATCGACCAGCATAGCCGATCCGTCCACTGATCGTTGATGACACCGGAAAGCCTAACTGTGGCTACGATCGATCCGCCGGCATGCTGATCATCAGCCGATCTCGGCCAAGCGCTTGACCCTGGGGCTGCCCAAAGCTGCCTGGTGGCGCATCACCTGGCATGACGGCAGCAATGCCCGGCATACTCATACCGTAAGGCGCAGTGAGACCCGGCCCACCGCCAGAGCCATGGTACACTCTTAGATGCGAGCCTGCGGCCGCCCGGTCCGCAAGTGCATGAATGACGCAGTGGCGACCGATCACCAAAGCCGGTAGGCCTGATTAAAGGCAATTTTTGATAAGGTTGAAAAGGGCAAAACACCCCTATAACGTATAAAAACACCGTGCCGAACCAGTTTGGGAGTCCAAATTGAACAACGATCGAATGCCTCTGGAGCTGCTTCCGACATTCGGCTTCTTCGGGGACCACGAAACGAACTGTCTGGTCGTCGACACTGAAGCCACGGCGGATTGCATCGAAATATTCATGAATAAGCCTGGCGGGGAGTTCCTTAATCTTGGCCGAATCGATCTATTCGATGCGGGCGGCCACCTCCTTTCCCGCGAAGAAATTTGCGCGCGCGTAGAGATGTCAACGGTGTATAATGATCGGGCACCCGAGGTGGTGAATCAGGCCTTTATCGAAGGTACCATGCTTCATAGCAAGAAGGAGATTCGGCCTGGTCTTAAGATACATCTCAAGACGCCAACATTTCTAAAGCGTATCGAAGTGCATAACCGCCGTGACCAGTGGGCCAAACGATCTTTCGGACTGCAGATGAATTTGCGGTTGAAAGATGTTCTGCAGTTCTCCTATGGCAGCTGCTCTGAACAGCGTCGGCAGGCAGCCTTGGTCACGGTGGGTGAAACGCTTCGCTCGAGCGGTATTGACGACATCAGCGTCGACCCATCGAGCGGGAAGCTGGATTATGAAGGCGCGCCCGACCCGCAGAACCACGATGCCGCGTTGGGGCGGGTAAAACGCGCTTGCCTGGATGCTTACAGAGCCGGCCCCGATACCTGGGGCTCGCCGGAACTTCTGTTGTCCCTGGTAGACTTCACAAATCCGGCCTACCTGCCTTCGGCGGTAGACTTTGAAATTCTTGCCGAATACGCACTG
>Ga0302314_10018193_pt1 | contig 11733 bp, 10 predicted proteins | sample III_Palsa_N2_3_FD_200533 | JGI IMG/M metagenome (GOLD analysis project Ga0302314, IMG submission 200533) | Peat permafrost microbial communities from Stordalen Mire near Abisko, Sweden - III_Palsa_N2_3 | ecosystem: Environmental > Terrestrial > Soil > Palsa > Peat permafrost | place: Sweden...
ACGCTTCGATGACTTCCGCGCCGGCCACACCGATATAGACCAGGATCAATGACAGCACGCCAATCTCGCTGGAATAACTGTAATAGTTGCCGGCGCCGGCGTATGGCCCCCAGATCACGTAGGGCAGGATGATCAGCGCTGCGGTCAGCGATACGGCAGCGCCTGGTGTGCCATGCGAGGGATGCACGCTCGCGAGCGTAGGTGAGAGCCCGGCGCGCCCCAGTGCAAACAGCACGCGACCGCCGGCCGTCAGGCAGCCCAGCACGCCGCAGAAGCAACTGGCTGCGGCGGCCAGATCCAGCGCCATGGCCAGCCGCGGCGTGGTGTAACGCAGGGCCAGATCGTTCAGCGGGGCCTGGGAGTTGCCCAGATCCGCGATGCCATGCGGCCCGAACCCGATCACTTCGCAATAGGCAACGAAGATGAAGAACACGCCCGAGCCCAGAACCGTGCCGAGCAGCGCAATGGGAATGTTACGCCTTGGGTTGATGGTCTCCTCGCCCAGCGTCGCGGCGCCCTCAAAGCCGGCAAAACTCAATATGCAGAAAACCATGCCGTAGCCCAGTCCCGACCAGCCGTTGAACTGTGCCGAAGGTCGAAAACTCGCCACCGTTTGTGCGAGGTCGGGGTGAGTCTGCTGCACGATGCGAATGCACAGCGCGATGATGCCGGTCACGGCAGCCCCTTCCAGTCCCAACATCAGCCAACCGGACAGCTTCATATCGCGATAGGCGAGCCACCAGGCCAGCAGCATCGAGGCGCCACCGATCACGAGCCACATGGAGCCGACCTCGATATTCAATCCCTTGAGCGCGGCGCTGGTGAAGCTGCCAACGAGGGCGGCAAATCCGGTCGCGAATCCCAGATAAGTCGCGAGCAACGTCCAGCCGGCGACGAAGCCCGTGCGACTGCCGAAGGTGTGCGTGATATAGGCGTAAGCCGACCCGGCATGCGCGACGCGATGCGTGAAGGCGATGAACGAGAGTGCAACGAGGGCCATCGCGACCGTGCCGATCGCAAAAGCGAGCGGTGCGGCCGGTCCGGCCGCCTGCGCGACCAGCGAGATATTGAAAGCGGCGGTAACCGTCGGGGATATGACGGACAGCGAGAGCGCAACGGCCTCGGGCAGATTCAGGCGCGATACCAGCGTTCCCAAGCTTTTGCTCCTTGCCGCAAGATCCTTACCACATCATGAACGGCACCACATCGGCGTCGGACACGCGACCGTTGCTCACATCGGTCATGGCTTCATCGATGATGCCGAGCGCTTCCGCCACCTCGCTCACGCCGAGTGTGAGCGGCGGGGTGAATTCCAGCACATTGCCGCGCAGTCCAACATAAAAGAACACCGCTCCGAGCTGATAGGCGCGATAAATCACCTTGGCGGTCGTGCTGACCGCTACCGGCTCGCGTGTCTGGCGGTCGGCGACCAGCTCCACGCCGATGGCGAGGCCGCGGCCCCGTACGTCCCCGATCATCGGATGGCGCGCACTCAATTCGCGCAAGCCCCGAGCCAGTAATGCTCCAACCTGGTTCGAGCGCTCGATCAGGTTCTTGTCGGCTATGGCCTTTAGCACGGCGCGACCGGCGGCCGTGGCGATGGGGTTGCCGGCGGTGGTTTGTAAGGCAAAGGCCGGAGCGTGGTCCATGATCTCCTGTGGTCCCACGACAGCCGATAGCGGCAGACCCCCTCCCAGACCTTTGCCGAATACGACGAGGTCGGGCTCGAGCCCCTCGTGCTGGAAACAGTGCATTTTGCCGCTGCGGGCGAGGCCCACCTTGACTTCATCGACAATGATGCGGATGCCATGGGCCCGACAGCGTTGCTGGATCGCCGCGAGAAAACCCGGCGGTGGCACGATGAGTCCACCGTCGGCCATTAGAGGCTCGATGAATATGGCCGCGACCTGTTGCGGCGGGCAGGTGGTCGCAAACTGATAGTCCAAAAGCTTCAGCACGTCCTCGGCGCTGAAGTTGCCCCGATAGGATTCCGGATAGGGCAGAAGCACCAGGCCGGCGCGCGGCAACGTGTGAGTCATCGCGGTGTGCCCGCTGATACTCATCGAGCCCGAGAGGTTGCCGTGATAGGAGCCGATAAAAGAGATGAAGCGAGATCGGCCGCTCGCGGCCTGCACCACGCGCATCGCGCAATCATTGGCGTCCGAGCCGGAGTGACCAAACCAGACCCGCCGCTCGCCCTGCCCGGGCGTGAGTCGCAGCAGCTCCTCGGCCAGCGCGACCGCATTCTCGTTCGGAAAGGCCAGCAGGCTCGCGCCGGCCATGTTGGCACTCGCCTCGCTTACCGCGCGCGTGATGCTTGGATCGCTATAGCCGAGGATCGCCGGCCCGAAGGAAGCCGACAGATCGAGCAACTGGCGGCCGCCCTCCTCGATCAGACGATTACCATGCCCGCCGATGAGGCTCAGCGGCGAGAAGCGCAGGCGCGCGATATTGGCAATGCTGCGCGCGTCGCGCTCAAGCAGGCTCGGCGAATTCACTTAAGCCATTCCGGGCAGCGAGTGTTCCGCATCGCGCAGCGCCTGGGTGATGCGCTGCGCCCACGCCGTCTGTCCGGCCTCATCCAGCAACAGGTCCTGGCGTATCTCGATCTCAACATGCGGCAGTCCGCGCGCCTCGCCATGCCGCGGAATGGTGTAGTCGGTCGCGTCGCTGACGAAATAGGGCTCGTTGTCGGCGATCAGCAGATCGCTTTCGCGTCGCAGGCGCTCCAGCACCAGGCCGGCGAAACGCCGATCGCGGTTGTAAAGGATGGCGGCGTGCATCTCGCGCCGCACGCCTTTGAAGATATTCGTCATGCTGTGTTGAGCCACCAGTATCGTGGGCCGGCCCGCCGCGAGCCTTTGATCCAGGAGTGCGCGAATCCTATTGTGATAGGGCTCGAAGATCTCGGCACGGCGCGCCGCAACCTCCTCGCTGCTCAAGTCTATATTGCCGGGGATCTGGGCCGATTCACTGATTGTTGGAATCGACGATGCGACCTGCGGGTCGCGATTGCAGTCGATCACGAGCCGCGAATAATTCTGGGCGATCAAGGGCGCGTCGAGCGCCGCGGCCACCTTGCGCGCGACCGCGAGGCTGCCGATGTCCCAGGCGATGTGCCGATGCAACTCTGAGGCCGGCAGGCCCAGGCCCCCCAGGCGACGCGGGATGCGAGCGCTTGCATGGTCGACCACGATGAGGAAATTCGATCGACCCTCGAGCCCCGCTTCGAGAAACGCCGGTGGCTCATCGTGGGCGAGCAGCCTAAAGCCCGTGTTGGGGACGCCGCCCATTGACTTCAGACGCCCCAATGAAATCGGTATTTGATGGCCAGCTGTACCTGCGATTCGACGAGCCCGGAGGACTCATCATATTCAATACGCTGCGGAAAGCGGCTCGTGGCCCGTATCCATTCAGCGGCTAATCGCCAGCCTGCGCCCAGATCGTGCATCCAGCCGAAGGTCCAGGCGTGACCTACCTCGTCACTGGGCGGTCCATAGAAGCCGCTGACCTGGCTCGTCTGGAAGTCATCGAAGCGCAAGCTGAATCGCTCGCGCTGCCACTCGTAGCTCGTGAGCGCAAACGCGGTGCGGTAGTTCATCTGGAATTGCTCATCGAAGTAGGCATTCGGGCCCCAGGTCGTGTTGCCGTCGATGTACTGGACGATGAAAGTCCAGGCGGCGTTCGGCTCCAGGCGCGCGCCCATCGTGGAGAAGCGCGTTCGCCAGGCCGTTGCCGTGCTGGTCATTGCGCTCGGGTCGGCACGATTGTCATAGTGCAACGCGCGTACTTCGAGGATGTCGTGATGCCGCCAGGTCAGGCCAGCGTAATAGCCGGGGTTATGGTCGACCTGATGATAGAATTCCATCGGCGGCATTCCCAGGCCACCGAAAAGTGTCGAGGGTCGGTCGGTCATGCCAAATCCACGCTCCGCGATCAAACCACCGGCCGGCTCATTCCAGCCATATACGGCTGCCACGAGCGCAACATCGCCCAGATAGCCATGGCTCGCGCCGAGCCAACGGGCTTCGAACTCAGTGCCGATCGTGCGAAATTCTTCCCCAATCCAGGTGTTCAGCGCCGATGGCGTGATCGAGTAGACATCGGTCCAGCCCGGACCGCGGTTTTCGAGCGACACCGGCATGTAGAACGCGCCGGCCTTGGCACTCCAGCGTATCGAACCGGTTGGAAACGGCCGCGCCTGCAGATACGCCTCGGAGAGGTCCACGAAGTTGCGATCGTGATCGTCGTAGGCGTCGGCAACGACATGAGCGCTCAATATGTCGTTAATGCGAAATTGCGGGGCAAGCATCGCGTAGCCCAGGCGCAGACCCTCGTGCTCTGAGTCAAAGCGCAGCAGGCCCAGGCCGCCGTAAAGATACGAAGTCGGACCCGACGCCTCGACCCATCGCAGGTCAATCTCGCCGACCATGCTGAAGCGATCCTGTGCCAGGCCGACCGAGCTCCAGAGTGTGGCACTCAATAGAGCGACGGCACAGACTCGGCGCATCAATATTCCCAGTCCGCCCGTCGTGGTCTGGGCTCAGGCCTTGCGTGCAGGTCACGAGTCAGTTGGATTTTCAAGCTGGTGCCCTCTGCCGCCCCCACGTGCACGGTTTGCGTCAATGTCGCCGCAGGGTCAGCGATGTAGGGACTCCAGATCGTGAGCAGGTAATCGCCGGGGCCATTGTTCATGTGCACAGTGCCCTGCGCATCCGTCTTGGCGTAGAACGGCGCGTCGGTGACGTAAATATAGCCGACCATCTGGTCATGGATGTTGCACCCGAGTACGACGAGGCCGGCCTTATCAAATGTGACCGGCGGATGCAGCGCGCCCTTGTAGAGCGGGAGCTGAAAGCGCTTGGCGGGCGAGAATGAGTAAACCTGATGGCTGACCGTATCATTGTTTGGAAAGTCAACACTGGTGCCGACGCCGACTACGAGCACCTGCGGCACGAACGCTAAATTGCGCTGATCCATGATCGCCGTGGCATGACTGGCAGCAGGGGCGCTATGTACCTCTGGGGTTCGCGCAGCGGTCACGACTACTTCGGGTAACGCATGGCCGCCGCGGTCCAGCACCGTGACGGTAAGCCCGGCCGCCAGGCAAAGGCTTGACGGGGCGCACGCGCCGAGGCACGCAAATGTGATGCATTTGGCGAAACCACGCGCCGCCGCTGCGAATTGGGTCAGATATCGGCGCCGAGCCCCGGAATGGCTATGGCCAACACGGCTAGCATGGGTCATGCGAGTGCGCCTGTCGCTGTTAGGCAGTTTCCGCGGGCAAATCCTAGCCCTAGTGGTTGGTCTCGTCACGCTGATTCTGAGCGCCGCGCTGTTTGCGGTCGTGGTGCGAACACGCGCTGAGGTCGAGCAACAGGCCGTGCGACAGATGCGCTCGGCCGCCGATACCGCGCGCGAGATGCTGCGCTTTCGCGGCAATCAGCTCACCGGCGCCGCCGAAGTACTGACCTCAGACTATGGTTTCAAGGAAGCCGTGTCCTCCGGTGATACGCCGACACTGATTTCAGCGATCAAAAATCATCGTGCTCGAATCGGAGCCGACGCGATCATCGTGCTGAGCCCGGACGCGCGATTGATTGCCAGCACTCTTGAATCGGTCACCGTACGCACGCAGCGCGAACTGCGGGAGCTGATCGCGACCAACTCCGATGACGAGATGCTGCGACTGTATCGGCTCATCGATGGTCGTCCTTACCAGCTCGTGCTTGACCCCGTGCTTGCGCCCGAGCCAATCGGATGGACGGCCGTGGCCTTTGCACTGGACGATAAGCTCGCGAGCGATATGGCCCGGGTATTGGGCGTGGACGTCGCGTTCGTGAGCGCTGGGGATGGCGCGGGTGTCGACGTCGAGAGCTCCGTGGACAAGGCTCGCCGCTCGGTGCTCGGCCGTGCAGCCGATACGCGCTCGATGACGCCGTTCTTCCTCAAGAGCGGTGACGATGAGTACCTGATGTGGACCAACCCCATCGGCTCGAATGATGGTCGCCTGTCGCTCGTATTGCAGCGCTCCATGTCCGAGGCTCTGCGGCCGTATGAGGTGCTGCGCCAATCCATCCTCGCGATCGGGGCCGTTGCGCTGGCGGTCGCGTGCGTACTCAGTGCGCTGCTGGCCCGCGGCGCGACCCGGCCGATCGACGCCCTGACAAAAGCGGCGGAGCGCCTGGAGGCGGGCGACTACAGCGTTGACGTGCCACCCGCCAGTACCACCGAGCTCTCGCGTCTGGCCAGCGCGTTCAATGCCATGCGCACCGCGGTCGCTGATCGTGAGGCGACGATCCGGTATCAGGCGTTGCACGATGGGCTCACGCAATTACCCATGCTTGCACGCATGAGCGAGATCCTGCAGGAGCTGTTGCTCGAGGCGCGCCGCCTCAATCAGCCGTTGACGGTTTGCCTGATTGAGGTTCAGCAATTCCAGAACATCATCGCCTCGCTGGGCCACGCGGCCGCTGATGAGGTGCTCTGGGAGGTCACGCGACGCCTGACTGCCGATATCCCGGTCAGCGAGCGCGTCGGCCGAACCGCCACCGATCAGTTCCTGGTCGTACTGGAGTCGGTCGGTGTGAGCGAGGCGCAAACGCGGGCCGAAGCGATAATCGAACATCTACGCGCCGCGTTCGACTATTCGGGCGTCTCGATGCAGGTCGAGACGCGTGCGGGCGTAGCTGTTTTCCCGGATGACGGGGATCTGCCATCCGAGCTGCTGCAGCGAGCCGAACTGGCGCTGTACCGTGCCAAGGAGTCCGGCGCGACTGTCGGCGTATTTGTTCGCGGCGATGATGAATCGCACCGACATCAGATGGCGATCCTCGGCCAGCTTCGCCGCGCCATCGCATCCGACCAGTTGCAGCTCTACTATCAACCGAAGGTGTCGCTCGAGCACGGACGCATGATGGGCTGCGAGGCGCTCGTGCGTTGGAATCATCCCGAGCTGGGTTTCATTCCGCCCGGCGATTTCATTCCGCACGCCGAGCGCACCGGCATGATCCGCTTTCTTACGGCATGGGTGCTGCGCAGCGCGCTGTGGCAGCTGCGTGCCTGGAAGCAATGCGGCCTGGAGCTCGATGTGGCGGTCAACGTCTCGCCGACCGATCTGGCTGATCCGAGCTTCGCTGACTCCCTGATACAGATCCTGGCCGAGACGGGCGCGGATTCCCGGCGGCTGGTCCTGGAAGTCACCGAAAGCGCGGCCATGAAGGACCTGCCCAACACGTTGCGCGTCATGGAGCAACTGCGCGTGCTCGGCATTCGCTTCTCGATCGACGACTTTGGTACCGGCTACTCTTCGCTTTCCCACCTCAAGCGTCTGCCGGTGGACGAGATCAAGATCGATCGCTCGTTCATTCAGGAGCTCGAAACCCGACCGGACGATGAGGTGATTGTCCGATCAACCATCAACCTGGGTCATGCATTGGGACTCAAGGTCGTCGCTGAAGGCGTGGAGCTGCCGGCAAGCTTCGAGGCGCTCAAACGGCTGGGCTGCGATCTGGCACAGGGCTATCTGGTGTCGCGCCCATTATCAGCGAGCGATCTGACGCGCTGGACGATCGAGCGAACATTGGACGAGGGCCCTGACGTGGGCCCTGTCCACGGCGCCGACCACGGGAAGTCAGCCGCAAGCCCTATGTGACCTTGATCTCGATCTTGCGTGGCTTCAATTCCGCTCGTAATGGAATGCTCACCGAAAGCACGCCGTTACTGAGGTTGGCGGCCGCCTTGTCCGCATCGAGCTCACCACTCAACGTGAAGCTGCGCTGATAGCGCGTGGTTTGAATCTCGGCGTACAGCGGCTCCATGCCCGCGGGCATCGCAATCTGCACATCGCCCTCGATGACCAAAGTGTTCTTGTCCGCCTGGATGTTCAGACGGTCTTTGGATACCCCGGGCATATCCAGGTGCAGCGTAATACCCTCGCCGTCCTGATACACGTCCGCGGGAGGAATCAAAGGATATTCGCTCTCGCGCTCGCTGTGTTGAGCTGCGGACGAGGACGCGGATGAAGAAGACGGCGTTGCGACTTGTTGCTGGTCGTTCATAACTTCAGTTCCTCAGGTCAATTGATTTGGATCTGACGGGGCTTGGCGGTCTCGCGGCGGCGCAAGACGATCTGCAGCACGCCGTCGCGATACTTGGCCTCGACCCGCTCCGGATCAACGTCCTCTGGCAGCGTAATCACCCGGCGGAATTCGCCGCCGAAGCGCTCCTGCCGGAAATAGATTGCCTTTTCTTTGATCGGCAGCTTGCGGCTGCCGCTGACCAGCAGCAGATTCTGCTGGATCGAGATGTTGAAGCCCTTGGCGTCGAGTCCAGGCGCAAACAGATAAACATGGACCTCGTTATCCGTGGCGCCCACATTGATCGGCGGGAAGGTACCCCTCGCGACCGATCGAATGCCGGCTGGCGTGCTGCGGGGACCGAACATCTGGTCGATCCCACCTTCCATGCGCCTGAGTTCGTCTACCAGAGTCTCAAGAGCGCTCATATTGCCAAACATATCCGCACCTCCTCTAAGGATGGCTACCTGACCTGTGCGCAGGAAAATCTAGGGGCGCGGCGCAAGAGTTCAAGGGCGGCCGCGCGCAAAAGTGATCTGCCAAAACCGCGGGGACCTTGAATTAGCGCGCCGTGCTCTGATCTAACGGCTCTAACGGCCGTGGCCCTTGACAAGGGAGGAGCAGTGCCATCATGGATCCCATGAAAAAGCTACGATCCGAGCTTGAACGCAGTATTTCCCGTGCCTGGGAGGGCCTCACCGACGGGTGGCGCGAGCTGCTTAGCCGCAGCACGGGAGCGCTCACGCATTTTGTGCGTGCTGCGACGCAGCATAAGACCGAGAACTCTCCTGAGGACGCGCCCCATTGGGCAATTCTCGCGGCGGAATGCTGGGAGACCGCCTATTCAGTCATCGTTCAGATCGAGGTTCCCGGCATGAGCAAGGACGACCTTGATGTTTCCATCTATCGCGGCGGACTGCGCATTCGGGGTGAGAAGCGTTTGGCCGCCGACCAGCAGGGCCGGCTCTACTATCTGATGGAGCGCGCGTTCGGGCGCTTCGAGCGCACGATCTCCATGCCCGATAATATTGATGCGCCCAGAGCTGAGGTATCGTACCGCGATGGGGTCGTAACGGTGATCGTACCCAAGACGCAGGCGGCGCCACCGACGCAGCTGTCGGTCAAATGAAGCAATCTGTTTGCCATGTATTTTAGATTAGCGCTCCTGGGCGCTATTTCCGCCTGCTTCGCTGCCCCGGTCATGGCGGACTGGAACGCGCTCAGCGCGCTGCAGCGCGAGGGGGCTCTGGTCAGTGCCTCGGCAATCGATCTGGACCGGCACACCGTCATCGGCCGCTTGAACGCCGGCACCCGCCTGACTCCGGCCTCGCTGACGAAACTGATCACCGCCGCGGCCGCGCTCGAGGTATGGCCCACCGACAAGATGTTCCAGACGCAGCTGCTCGCGGCCGGGGAGATTCATGATGGTGTGCTGCACGGGGATCTGATCCTGCGCGGGGCGGGTGACCCCTCGCTCGATGATCACTCGCTCTGGCAGCTCGCGGCGCAGCTCAAGGGCTACGACATCAGTTCGATCTCAGGCCGGCTCATCGTCAGTCTCTCGCCCTTCGGCCATATTGTCTGCGGGGCGAAGGATCGCTGCGACGCGCTGCGGCACAGCGATTCGGCCTACAACGCGCCGATCGCATCCCTTGGCGTGGACTTCGGCAACTGGTGCCTCATCGTGCGGCCGACGGAGGCAGGCAGTCCGGCACAGATCCGAGGTTGCGCGGTCAATCACCTGCCGGTGCAAGTGCTCGGGAGCGTCAAATCGGTTGCTGCCGGCATGCGCTCGACGCTCAAGGTCGAGCGCGATACCTACGGGGATGCCGATCGGCTGCGCGTTGGCGGCGACATTGCGCTCGGCAGCGAGCAGCGCGTGTATCGCTCGATGTCCGATTCTTCGCGCGGCGTCGGCCTGCTGTTCCTCGAGGTTCTGCGTGAGCTCGGAATCTCTGCTCCCGGATCGATTGTGGTCACTGACGAGCAGCCACCGGCCAGTGCCCATCTGCTCGCGCAGACTGAAGGGCTCACTTTGCGCGAGCAGCTCGGACGCATGCTGCGATTCTCCAACAACTATATCGCCGACGTGCTCACGATGGATCTGGCCGCGAGCGTGAGTAACTCACCCCCAATCGATCTTGCTGCCGCGACGCAGGTGCTCACGCAGTTCGTGTCACGCGTGCAGCGCGCTACGCCGCCTGCCGAGAGCGGGTTACCGGTGTTGATCAGCGGGAGCGGTCTGACGACCGAGAACCGGCTGTCGGCCAGCGATCTGACGCAGCTGCTTGATTACCAGTACCACGCAACGGGGCACTTTCCGGCCTTCTACGGCAGCCTCACGGTTCCGCGCGATGCGCCGTTCGAGTTCATGCGGCTCGGCAGTGACGACTGGCTCGATCGCGTCGCCCTCAAGACCGGCACCTTGAATGAACCGGTGTCCGTTTGCGGGATTGCGGGTTATCTGCGCAAGCGCGACGGCGGCTGGATCGCATTTGCAGTGATCGTCAACGGCAGTGCGGACCACAACCAAATTTCGCACGAACTGGCTATGCGCGCCGCGCGATCGGATCTGGAGGATATTCTAGCGCGCAATTAAGCAGGCTACTGCTTCCAACCCGCACGCTTTGCCTGCACTTCGCCTTGTGCATCCAGGGGCTCGCCTGCCATTTGATCTTCCACCGCGGCGCGCACCGCCGCAGGCAGCGCCGAGGCGGCAGGACGATAGCCCGCGTCGCCGTTGCCGGCAGGTTCGGCGAGCGCCAGCGCATCAATGCGCCAGTCCGCGCCCTGATGGCACGCAAGGCCGCTGACCGGCTCGCGTTGCTGGAGCGTGAACGTGCGACAGTATTGCCCCGATTTCGATCTGAAACTCAGCCCAATCTGAACGGCTGAACTGTGCGACTGATCGGCGGTCAACTGATCACCCAGGGCCTGACGTAGTGAGGATTGCGCAAGAAGGCTTGCGCCATTGACGCCGATCGGACCGGCTCCCGGCGACACGAGTGCGTAATGACCCACGAGCACGCCGACGATCACACTGGCCGCGATTGCGAACCACGGCCGAAATTTTGCGGCCGCCGCCGTCGTTCCCGCGACGGAGCTCCCCGCGCCGGCTTTTTTTGCCGATCGTGCCTGCGCGAGGTCCGTGACGCTCGCCGCTTCCCGGGGCTGCGCGCGCGCGGCATTGAGCAGACGCTCGGGCACCGGCTCTTCGAGGACTTCCGCATAGAGCGAGCCCAGATCGCCCCGCAGGCTTCGAAACCGCTCGACGCGGCGCGCGAGCTCAGGATCTCCGGCAATGGCCATCTCAACTGCGCTGCGCTCGCTCGCGAACTCGGGCTTATCAAACTCCCCGTCCGCATACGCCATCAGCACATCGTCGGATATGCTCATCGCAGTCCTCCTTCACGACCACCCAGCAGCGCCTCAAGATTCTCGCGCCCGCGGGCGATGCGGCTGCTTAGGGTACCCATCGGTACGTTCAACACGCCGGCGGCTTCCTTATATGAAAGGCCTTCCACCAGGACGAGCAGTACGGCTGCGCGTTGCTCCTCATCGAGCTGCTCGAAGGCTGCCTGCAGTGACAGGCGCTGAATTGGCGCCTCGCTGGCCGCATCGGCCACGTGCTCGCCGGCCTCTTGCGCCGTCATGA
>Ga0302314_10018194_pt1 | contig 11733 bp, 9 predicted proteins | sample III_Palsa_N2_3_FD_200533 | JGI IMG/M metagenome (GOLD analysis project Ga0302314, IMG submission 200533) | Peat permafrost microbial communities from Stordalen Mire near Abisko, Sweden - III_Palsa_N2_3 | ecosystem: Environmental > Terrestrial > Soil > Palsa > Peat permafrost | place: Sweden...
CCATCCACACCCAGATCCAGCTGTGCCTTGAGACCACCGGATAGCTCTTCACGCAGGCGGTGGCCGGGATCATGTCCTGGCCCGGGATCTCGACGCAGGCGCCGGACCTGTTGAACTTCAGGCCGTGGTACATGCAGCGCAGGTCGTCGCCCTCGATCCGTCCCAGCGACAGCGGCGCCAGACGGTGGCAGCAGCGGTCGGCCAGGCCGACGATCGCGCCGTCCTGGGTGCGGTAAAGCGCCACCGGCTCGTTGATCAGGGTGCGCGAGATCAGCTCGCCCGGCTTAAGTTCGTGGTCCCAGGCGGCGACGTACCAGCAGTTGCGGACGTACATGCTCTGGCCTCCCGATCGGCGTTTCCTAGCAGGATGGCCCTCAAGGACTGAAGTTGCAAGCGCAACTTAGGCTCGCCGAGTCCTGGAATGCCCAAACCGGAACCATGTCGAGGGCGATCGACTTCAGATCGGTGGGCGCGCCGACGGAGATCGTGGACTCAGTTGATGTCCGAAAAACAGGTCTCCAGGACCCGCGCCGGGCCGGCGGGCGAAAGGCGCACGGCCTGGCCCTCGCCGGCGGCCCTGACGCTCGCCGCCATGAGCCTTGGCTTTGGCGTGGTCCAGCTCGATGTCACTATCGTCAATGTGGCGGTCAACAGCATCGGAGCCTCGTTTGGCGGCAAGGTCGCGGCCCTGCAGTGGGTGGTGACCGCCTACACCATCGCCTTCGCAGCCTTCATCCTGTCGGCCGGCGCGCTCGGCGACCGCATCGGTTCCAAGCGCGTGTTCATGGCGGGCTTCGCCATATTCACCCTGGCGTCGCTGGGCTGCGCCCTGGCGCCAACCTTGCCGATGCTGATCGGCGCCCGGACGCTTCAAGGCCTCGGCGCCGCAGTGCTGGTGCCGAACTCCCTGGCCCTGCTCAATCATGCCTACGCTGATGACGAGGCGCGCAGCCGCGCCGTGGGAACCTGGGCGGCGGGCGCGAGCATCGCCCTGACTACGGGCCCGCTGGTCGGTGGCGGGCTGATCGAAGCCTTCGGCTGGCGCAGCATTTTCCTGGTCAATTTGCCGATCGGCCTCGCAGGGCTTTGGCTCACCTGGCGATACGCCAAGGACACCCCCAAGAATTCAGCGCGCAAGGTCGACCTGCCGGGACAGATCATCGCCGTCGCTGTCCTTGGCCTTTTGGCCGCGGCCTTCATCGAGGGCGGCGCGATCGGCTGGACCGGTCTGTGGGTGTTGGCTGGCCTTGCCGCCACCCTGGCGCTGACCGGCGTCTTCGTCCTGCAAGAGCAGCGCTCGACGCAGCCGATGTTGCCACTCGGACTCTTTCGGGACCCGACATTCAGCGCCGCCTCCGCGGCGGGACTGCTGTTGAACATCGCCTTCTATGGCCTGATCTTCGTGTTCAGCCTGTATTTCCAGCGCGTGGACCGATTCTCGGTCCTCTGGACGGGGATGGCCTTCGTCCCGATGACGGGGGCCTGCCTCGTCGCCAATCTTTTCGCAGCCCGCGTCAGCGCGCGCGTCGGAGTGCGGACGACTATCTTCGCCGGCCTGGCGCTGATGTCGGTGGCGAGCCTGCTCATGCTCCGCATCGACAAGGACATGGGCTACGGATGGCTGCTTGCGCCCTTTCTGATCCTGGGCGCGGGTCTGGGGCTGGTTGTCCCCCCTCTGACCTCCGCCCTCCTGGGCAGTGTCGACAAGGCGCGGTCGGGGATCGCGTCAGGCGTTCTCAACGCCTCGCGTCAGACCGGCAGCGTGCTCGGGGTGTCGCTGTTCGGATCGTTTCTGGTCGGCGCCGAAGCCATGGTCCAAGGCGTGCGGATCGCGCTGGCGATATCGGCCGGCTTGCTGCTCACCGCGTGCGCCGTGGTGCTCGTCGGCATAGGACGGAAAAAGCATGGACGGGCGCGGTGACCGCTCGCCCGGGTTGGCGCATGGCGCAGCTGCGACGTCCTAGTCCACGGCCCCGTTCGCTCGCATCACATTGACGGTCAGGCGCTTCAGGAAGTCGACCAGCTGGCGCTGCTCGTCGGCGCTGAAACCCTCCAGCATCCGGGCTTCCGCCGCCAGGGCGCCGACGATGCCCCGGTCGTGCAAGCCCTGGCCCGATGGCGCCAGGGTCAGCCGGGTCTGGCGGCCGCCGGACAGGCCGGGCGCCACGGTGATCAGCCGCCGCCGCTCCAGCGCGCCCACCGCGCGACTGACCACGGACTTGTCGACGCCGGCCACCTCGGCGATGCGGCCCGGCGAGGCCCCGGGTTCCACCGCCAGCAGGGCCAGGACGCGCCATTCCATCACGCCAACGTCCAGGGTTTTGCGATAGCCCTTGGAGGCGCCCATCAGCGCCTTGTTCACCAGGGCGGTCAGCAGATAGCTGACGGAACGATCGAAGTCGGTCTTCAGGCCTCGGCCCGGCGCCGGATCGGCCTCGGGCGCCTGGGCGGTCAGTGCGCTTCCTCCCAGTTGGCGGCGGCCCTGGCCTCCACCACCAGCGGCACCGACAGGGCGACGGCCGGCTCCGCTGCGCGCTCCATCACCTGGCGGGCGACCTGGCAAAGGGCCTCCGCCTCCGCCTCCGGCGCCTCGAACACCAGTTCGTCGTGCACCTGCAGCAGCATCCGCGCCGTCAGCCCGGCGTCCTTCAGCGCCCCCGGGATGCGGATCATCGCGCGGCGGATCACGTCGGCCGCCGCCCCCTGGATCGGGGCGTTGATCGCCGCCCGCTCGGCGAACTGGCGCTCGCCCACCGACTTGCCGCGGATCATCGGGATATTGACCTTCCGCCCGAAGATGGTGGTGACGAAGGCGTTCTCGCGCACCTCGGCGCGCATGCGGTCCATATAGGTCTTGATGCCTGGGAAGCGCTCGAAATAGGTCTTGATATAGGCCCCGGCCTCGTCCTGCGGAATGGCGAGCTGGTTGGCCAGGCCGAAGGCCGAGATGCCATAGACGATGCCGAAATTGATCGCCTTGGCGCGCCGGCGCACGTCCGAGGGCATGCCCTCGATCGGCACGCCGAACATCTCCGAAGCGGTCATGGCGTGGATGTCCAGGCCGTCCTTGAAGGCGGTCTTCAGCTGGGGGATGTCGCCGATGTGGGCCAGCAGCCGCAGTTCGATCTGGCTGTAGTCGGCCGACACCAGCACATGGCCGGGCTCGGCGATGAAGGCGCGGCGGATCTTGCGCCCTTCCTCAGTGCGCACCGGGATGTTCTGCAGGTTGGGGTCCGACGAGGCCAGCCGGCCGGTGGTGGCGGCGGCGAGCTGGAAGGAGGTGTGCACCCGGCCGGTGCGCTCGGACACAGCCTGGATCAGGTTGTCGGTATAGGTGCCCTTCAGCTTGGAGAACTGGCGCCAATCCAGGATCACGCGGGGCAGCTCGTGGCCCTGGTTCGCCAGGTCTTCCAGCACCTTGACGTCGGTGGAGGCGGCGCCGCCCGCGGTTTTCTTTCCTCCGCCCAGGCCCATCTCGCCATAGAGGACGTCGGCGATCTGCTTGGGGCTGCCCAGGTTGAAGGGCCGGCCGGCCAGCTGGTGAGCCTTGGCCTCCAGCTCGCCCATGCGCACCCCGAACTCGTTGGACAGCCGGCGCAGGTGCTCCGGATCGATGTGGATGCCGGCGCACTCCATGTCGGCGAGCACCTCCGGCATCGGCCGCTCCAGGGTTTCGTAGACGGTCAGCAGGCCTTCGCGCGAAAGCCGCGGGCGCAGGCGGTTGTAGAGCCGCAGCGTCACGTCCGCGTCCTCGGCGGCATAGCAGGTGGCTGGCTCCAGCGGCACGTGCTTGAAACTGATCTCGGCCTTGCCGGTCCCGGCCACCGCCTTGAACTTGATCGGCTCGTGGCCGAGCCACAGCTTGGAGAGCTCGTCCATGCCGTGGTTGTGCAGGCCGGCCTCCAGCACATAGGAAATCAGCATGGTGTCTTCGATCGGCGCCACCCTGACGCCGTAACGGGACAGCACCGCCATGTCGTATTTGGCGTTCTGGCCGATCTTCAGCACCGCCGGGTCTTCCAGCAGCGGCTTCAGCCGTTCGATCACCGTCTCTAGCGGGATCTGGGTGAGGTCGGCGGCCTCTTCCAGCGCCAGGCCCTCCGCCTCGCAGTGACCAACGGGGATGTAGCAGGCCTCGCCCGGGGCTGTCGCCAGCGATATGCCGCACAGGCCGGCGTTGGCCGAGGACAGGGCGTCGGTCTCGGTGTCGAAGGCCACCAGGCCCACGGCCTTGGCCCGCGCGATCCAGCGGTCGAGCGCCGCCTCGTCGCGCACGCACTCATAGGCCTTGACGTCGATCGGCGATTCCGGGGCGGGCTCGGAGGGCGCGGCCATGGGCATGGGGGACGGCGCGACGCCGGCCTTCGCCTCCACGCGACGCGCCAGGGTGCGGAACTCCATCAGCTCCAGGAAGGCCGCCAGGGTCGGGGCGTCGGGCTCGGCCACCTTCAGATCGTCGATGGGCGCGGGCAGGGGCGCATCGCAGGTGAGCTTGACCAGCTCGCGCGACAGCCGCACCTGGTCGGCGAAGTCGATCAGGGTCTGGCGGCGCTTGTCCTGCTTGATCTCGCCGGCGCGCTCCAAGAGCGTGTCAAGATCGCCATATTCGTTGATCAGCAGGGCGGCGGTCTTGACCCCGATGCCGGGAGCGCCCGGCACATTGTCGACGCTGTCGCCGCACAGGGCCTGGACGTCCACCACCCGCTCCGGACCGACGCCGAACTTCTCGATCACCTGTTCGCGGCCGATCCGCAGATTCTTCATGGTGTCGAGCATCGACACCTTGTCGCCCACCAGCTGCATCAGGTCCTTGTCGGAGGAGATGATCACCACCTCGCCGCCGGCCTCGGTCGCCGCGCAGGCGTAGGAGGCGATGATGTCGTCGGCCTCATAGCCGTTCAGCTCCAGCGCCGGCACGCCGAAGGCGCGAGTGGCCTCGCGCACCAGGGCGAACTGGGGGATCAGGTCCTCGGGCGGCGGCGGGCGGTGGGCCTTGTAGAGGGCGTAGAGGTCGTTGCGGAAGGTCTTCTCGGAGGCGTCGAACACCACCGCCAGATGGGTCGGGGCCTCGGGCTCGTTCTTCATGTCGGCGAGGAACTTCCACAGCATGTTGCAGAAGCCGGCCACGGCGCCGATGGGCAGGCCGTCGGACTTGCGAGTGAGGGGCGGCAGGGCGTGATAGGCGCGGAAGATGTAGCCCGAGCCGTCGACCAGATAGAGCCGGACGGCGGGGCCGTCCTGGGTCGGCTCGCGGGGGATCTCGTCGAGGGTGGTCGGGGCGTCGGCCAGATCGGTATTGGTCATGACGCCAAGATAGGCCAAACCCCGCGATCACAGGAGGGGGATTGATGATCCGCCTGCACCTATCCGACGATCTTGCCGCGGGAGCCGAGATCACCCCCGCCGCCGACCAGGCGCACTACCTCGTTCACGTCATGCGGGCGAAGGCAGGGGATGCGCTGCTGCTGTTCAATGGCCGCGATGGAGAATGGCGGGCGCGCCTGCTGGCGGTGGACAAGCGCGGCTGCCGGCTGGCCGTGGAGGCGCAGACGCGGCCCCAGGCGATCGGGCCGGACCTGGAGCTGGTGGTCGCCCTGGTCAAGCGCGCGCGGCTGGAGACCATTGTGGAAAAGGCGGTCGAGTTGGGCTGCCGCCGCATCCGCCTGGCGACCACCCGCCGCACCAACGCCGACCGCGCCAGGGTCGAACGGCTGCAGGCCATAGCGGTGGAAGCCGCCGAACAGACCGGCCGGCTCGATGCGCCCGAGGTCATGGCGCCGGAGACGCTCGATCGGCTGCTGGACGGCTGGGACGGCGCGCGGCGGCTGATGTTCTGCGATGAGGCCGGCGATGATCCCCAGGCCGATTGGGGCGGGCCTGACGGCCGGGCCAGGCCAGCGCTGGAGGCCATGGCCGGGACGGCGGATCCCGGGCCGTGGGCGGTGCTGATCGGACCGGAAGGGGGCTTCGATCCCGCCGAGCGGGCGCGGCTGCGCGCCCTGGCTTTCGTCACGCCAGTGACGCTTGGACCCCGTATCCTGCGCGCAGACACCGCGGCCATCGCCGCCCTGGCCCTGTGGCAGGCGGCGCTGGGAGATTGGGGGCGCACGAAAGCGTGAGGCCCCAGGGCTTGCGCGCAAAGGCTTGGCGCCTAGATGAACAGCAATTACAGGAGTTGCAGACCGGGGATGGGCCGCCCCGCAGCAGCTGGAGGGTGCATGGGGCAGGCCGTGTTGGATGACGCGCCTCTGACGGTTGAGGCCCTCGGGGCCTATCTGGCGGAGGGCTGCAAGCCCGCGTCCGCCTTCCGCGTCGGCGCCGAACACGAGAAGTTCCCGTTCCGCACCGGGACCTTCGAACCGATCCCCTATGACGGCGAGGACGGCATCCGCGCCCTGATGCAGGGGCTGAAGCGGTTCGGCTGGGATGACGTGCGCGAGGGCGAGACCCTGATCGGGCTGCAGCGCGGCACGGCCAACGTCAGCCTGGAGCCCGGCGGCCAGTTCGAACTCTCCGGCGCCCCGCTCGAAACCATCCACGACATCCACGAAGAGACCGTCCAGCACCTGGCCGAAGCGAAGGTGGTTGGCCAGGAGCTCGGGATCGGGTTTCTCGCCCTGGGCTTCACGCCGCTGTGGACCCGCGCCGAGGTCCCGGTCATGCCCAAGGGCCGCTATGCGATCATGCGCGCCTACATGCCCAAGGTCGGTGGGCTCGGCCTCGACATGATGTTCCGCACCTGCACGGTCCAGGCCAACCTCGACTTCTCGTCCGAGGCCGACATGGTCAAGAAGTTCCGGGTCAGCCTGGCGCTGCAACCGATCGTCACCGCCCTGTTCGCCAACTCGCCCTTCACCGAGGGCCGTCCCAACGGTTTTCTGACCGCGCGGGCCAATGTCTGGACCGACACCGATCCCGACCGCACGGGCCTGCTCGATTTTGTCTTCGAGGACGGCTTCGGCTTCGAGACCTACGCCCGGTACGCCATGGACGTGCCGATGTATTTCGCCAAGCGCGAAGGCCGTTATCTCGATCTGTCGGGCCGCTCCTTCCGGCGGTTCATCGCCGGAACCCTGGACGAACTGCCGGGCGAACGCGCCACCATGGCGGACTGGTCAGACCACCTGACCACGATTTTTCCCGAGGTCCGGCTCAAGCAATATCTGGAGATGCGCGGCGCGGACTGCGGGCCGCTGGAGCGGCTCTCGGCGCTTCCGGCCCTGTGGGCGGGGATCTTCTACGATCGGGCGGCGCTGGACGCCGCCTGGGACCTCTGCCGCGACTGGACCGCGGACGAGCGGGCAGGATTGCGCGCCGACGTCGCCCACTCTGGCCTGCGCGCGCGGGTGGCCGGTCGCACCGCCCAGGCGGTCGCCCAGGATCTGCTGGCCATCGCCCGGGAAGGCCTGAAGCGCCGCGGCCGATCCAGCGAAGTCCTTGCCGACGAGACCTCCTACCTCTCCCCCCTCGACGAGATCGCCGAGAGCGGGATCACCCCCGCCGAGCGCCTGCTGGAACTCTACCATGGCCCCTGGCGTGGCGAGATCCGCAACGTCTTCGACGAAGCGGCCTATTGAACTTCCGGAGCAGGTTCCGCGACGGAGCCGTTAGCGAAACGGAAATCGGGGCGCCTTCGTTCTGTCACGGGTAGGAACTATGCCGGCCGCGATGGATGTGGCTGCAGAGAGATGGGTGGATGTTGAAGACGAGTTTGATCGGCGGCGCGAGCCTGCTTCTGGCGTTCTCATGCGCGGGCGTGAGCGGGGCCACGGCGGCTGACATCACCGGCGTCTGGCTCGCGCAGTCGCGGGGCGCTCACGTGGAGATCGACCACTGCGGCGACGCCTTCTGCGGCAAACTCATCTCGGCCAAGGCGCCGTCGTCCAATCCGCGGCTGCTCGACATCCACAACAAGGATCCCGGCCTGCGCTCGCGCTCGATGATCGGAACGGTGGTCATAGAGGGCTTCACCGGCGGCCCCGAGAAATGGACCGGCGGAAAACTCTACAATCCAGGCGACGGCAACTTCTACCACGGCATGCTGACCCTGCTCGACGAGAACCACATGGAGCTCAAGGGCTGCGCCTTCTGGTTCCTCTGCAAGTCCCAGACCTGGACCCGCCTCAAGTCATCATAGGGGCGCGCAAGCGTCTTCCAACCAAGGCAAAAGGGCGGGCTCCAGCTGGGCGCCGATCTCGTCCAGCACCCGGGCGTGGTAGGCGTTGACCTGCCCGCGTTCCTCGTCGGTGAGGGCGAACTCGTCGATCAGCCGGCGGTCATAGGGCGCCAGGGTCAGGACCTCGAAGCCCAGCATCGGACGCTCGCCGCCCTCGATCTCGGCGGGTTCGGTGACGTACTGCAGGTTCTCGATGCGGATGCCATAGGCGCCGGTCTTGTAGTAGCCGGGCTCGTTGGAGACGATCATCCCCGGCCTCAACGCCACAGTATTCATCACCTTGGCGATCCGCTGCGGTCCTTCGTGGACGCCGAGGTAGGAGCCCACGCCGTGGCCGGTGCCATGGTCGTAGTCCAGCCCCGCCGCCCAGAGGGGCGCCCGCGCCAGGGCGTCCAGCGACGGGCCGGCGGTCCCGGCGGGAAACCGCACCCGGCCCAGGGCCAAGTGGCCCTTCAGCACCAGGGTGTAGCGCTGGCGCATCTCGGCCGACGGCTCACCGATGGCGACGGTGCGGGTGACGTCGGTGGTGCCGTCCAGGTACTGGGCGCCGGAATCCACCAGCAGCAGGGACCCGGGCTCGGTGCGCCGGATCTGCCGCCGCGTGGGCCGATAGTGGACAATCGCGCCGTTGGGGCCGGCGCCGGCGATGGTGTCGAAGGACAGGTCTTTCAGGGCGCCGGTGGCCTCGCGGAAGGCTTCCAGCTTTGAGACGACCTGCATCTCGTCGGGCAGGCTGGTCTGAGCCTCGGTGGCCAGCCAGTGCAGGAAGCGGGTCAGGGCCGCGCCGTCGCGACGGTGGGCGTTGCGGGCGCCTTCGATCTCCACCGGATTCTTGCAGGCCCGCGGCAGGGCGCAGGGATCGAGGCCCCGCGCCACGCTCGCGCCCGCCTGGGCCAGGGCGTCGGAATACCAGACGGAGGATTGCGACGGATCGACCAGCACCCGCCGGCCCTTCAGCTCAGCCAGGGCGCCGGGCAGGGCCTCGGGCGGCTCCAGGGTGACCTGGTTGCCGAGCCAGGCCGGCAGCTCAGCGGTGGTCTTGGCCGGATCCAGGAACAGTCGCGCCGTCCCGTCGGCGTTCAGCACCGCCTGGCCCAGCGGCAGGGGCGAGCGGATCACGTCGCCGCCGCGGATGTTGAACAGCCACGCAATCGACGAGGGCGCGGTGATCACCGCCGAGTCCGCCCCCGCCTCGGCAAGGCTCTGGCCGACGCGGGCGCGTTTGGAGGCGGAGTCCTCGCCGGCGTAGGCCAGGGGATGGGGAACCACCGGCGCCCGGGGCTGGGCCGGGCGATCGGCGCCCCAGGCCTGGTCCAGGGGATTGGTCTGCACAGGCTTCAGTTCGGCGCCCGCCCGGGCGGCGGCGGCGCGCAGGCGCTCCAGGGCGTCGGGACTGTGCAGGCGGGGGTCGAAGCCGATGGCGTGGCCCTTGCCGGCGGCGCTTTCCAGATAGGCGGCCACCCCGCCGTCGACGAGGTCGCGCAGCTCGAACAGGCTCTGGTCGACCTGATCGCGCACCTGCAGGGTGTAGCGGCCGTCCACGAAGACTGCGGCCTTGTCCTTGAGGATCACCGCCGCCCCGGCCGAGCCGGTGAAGCCGGTGGCCCAGGCCAGCCGGTCATTGGCCTCCGGCAGATATTCGTTCTGGTGCTCGTCCTCGTGGGGCACGAGGAAGCCGTCCAGGCCCTGGTCGGCCATGGCCTTGCGGATCAGGGGCAGGTGCCTCGATCCAAACGAGGGATCGGTATGTTCGTCGAAGCTCTGGCGCATCCCCAAGACTTAGGACTGGCTGGTGGCAGGTGCAATCGGCGCCGTCTTGTCCTCTCCCACAGGGAGAGGAAGGGGCCCGTTGCGAAGCAATGGGAAGGTGAGGGGTTAATCCCTGTCCGACCCAGCCCCTCATCCTCCCACGCCTTCGGCGCGGGTCCCTCCTTCTCCCTATGGGAGAAGGGACTTCTTCAGCACCAGGGTGGCCCAGGCGTCCCGGTGGTATCGGCGCTGCAAGCTGAAACCTCGCGCCAGATAGGCGGCGCGGACCATTCGTTCCTGGGTGCGCAGCAGGCCCGACAATATGGCGACGCCGCCCGGCTTCAGAGCCAGCCGGATCGGCTGGGCCAGGGAGACCAGCGGCCGGGCCAGGATGTTGGCGAAGACCAGATCATAGGGTGCGGCGGCGCGGACATCCGGATGCTGCAGCCCCGCGGCGTGCAGGAAACGGGCGCGGACCCGGTTGACCTTGGCGTTCTCGCGCGAAATCCGCACCGACACCGGATCGATGTCGGTCCCCACTGCCTGCCCCGCCCCGCACTTGGCGGCGGCTATGGCCAGGACGCCGGTGCCGCAGCCGACGTCGAGCACCTTGGCGAACCCACCGGCCTTCAACAGCCGATCGTAGGCGAGCAGGCAGCCGACCGTGGTGCCGTGATGGCCGGTGCCGAAGGCCGCGCCGGCTTCGATCCTCAGGCCCACGGCGTTCGGGGGGATGCGGCCGCGGTCGTGCAGTCCGTAGACGAAGAAACGGCCGGCGCGCACCGGCGGCAGGCCGGACAGGGCCATGGCCAGCCAGTCGGCATCGGCCAGGGGCTCGGTCCTCACGGTCAGGGCGGGAAAAGCCTGCAACGCGCGCCGGAAGGCCTCCGCCTGCTCGTCCGAGACGGGATAGGCGTCGATCCGCCAAATCCCGGCGTCCTCGTCCTCTTCCAGGATCGAATAGGCGGCGCCCTCCAGCTCGAGGTCCACATCGACGGCCGCCGCAGCGGCCTCGGCCTCGGCGCGCGGCCCGCGGGCGATGATCTGGACCGGGTCGCTCAGCCTAGGCGTCCTCTTTCACGCCCGCCGACTGCTGGAACAGCTGCAGCGTGCGCAGCCGCGCCAGGCGCGCGGAGTCCGGATCGTAGATCGAGGGCGGTCGGTCGGCCGAGAAGAAGCCATGGTCGGCGTCATAGATATGCACCGGGACGTCCGGATGGGCCTCGCGGATCTTTTCCCAATGGTCGGGGGTGATGTGCTGGTCCTTGCTGCCGAAGTGCAGGATCACCGGGCATTTGGGCTCAAGGTCGAGGAACTGGGTGGCGATGCCGCCGCCGTAGAAACCCGAAGCGGCCGACAGCCCGTCGCACTTGGCGGCGGCGACCCAGGCGACCGTGCCGCCGTAACAGAAGCCGGTGATGAAGACCGGCGGGGCCAGGGCGTCGATACAGGCCTGGATGTCGCCCTGGACGTGGGGGAAGGAGGCGCCGGCATAGCCGATCAGTTTCTGGAAATCCGCGCCGGCCACCGCGACCTGCAGTCCCGGTTCGGAGCGGTCGTACATCGAGGGCGCGATCACCTCATAGCCGACCTCGGCGAAGCTGTCGGCGATGTCCTTGATGCCCTGGGTGACGCCGAAGATCTCCTGCACCACGATCAGCCCGCCCCGGCGGGCGTCGTTTGGCTGCGCGTGATAGGCCCCGAACTCGAAGCCGTCTGACTTGCTCTTCAGCGTGATCATCTCGCCCATGGCGCATCTTCCTCATCAGTTTTGCCAAGCCCTAGGCGCACCCTCTTAGGCGATACCG